>Ga0209698_10000907_pt1 | contig 34109 bp, 34 predicted proteins | sample LitLauG_LLR_2012_FD_187203 | JGI IMG/M metagenome (GOLD analysis project Ga0209698, IMG submission 187203) | Freshwater sediment microbial communities from Pennsylvania, USA - Little Laurel Run_MetaG_LLR_2012 (SPAdes) (version 2) | ecosystem: Environmental > Aquatic > Freshwater > Creek >... | reverse complement strand
ATGAAGAAACTCTGCATGACGAAGCCGCGAGTGCGTTGCGACTCGGGAAGGAGGTCGGCGACGAAGGCGCGGAAGGGCTCCATGCTGATGTTGATGGAGGCGTCGAGAATCCAGAGGAGTCCGGCGGCCATCCAGAGGGCGGAACTGCGGGGCATCAGGATGAGTGCGAGGGAACTGAGGATGGCGCCGGTGAGGAAGTAAGGGCGGCGTCGGCCGAGAGGGCCCCAGGTGCGGTCGCTGGCGTGGCCGATGATGGGCTGCACGAGGAGTCCCGTGATGGGCGCAGCGAGCCAGAGGTAGGCGAGCTGGTCGGCGCGCGCGCCGAGGTACTCGTAGATGGGACTCATGTTGGCCATCTGGAGGCCCCAGCCGAACTGGATGCCGAGGAATCCGAAGCTCATGTTGAGGAGCTGGGGGAGGGTGCGTTGCGGTTTATCCATGGAGGGCACCCCAAAGGGGATTTTGTAATTTTGTAATCGGGTAATTTTGCAATTTCGAACCCCGGTGCGGGCAGTGATTGGTCTTCCAATTACGAAATTACAGACTGATTTCACCGGTCGTACATTACCACCATTTCGCGGAGGCGGTGGGCAAGATCGGGAGTGAGGGCGCTTTTGCCGAAACGCCAGCGCCAGTTTCCTTTGGAGGTGCCGGGCAGATTCATGCGCGCCTCGCTGCCTGCGCCCACTACGTCTTGCAGGGGAATGATGGCCAAGTCGGCGATGGATGACTCGACGCCGCGAATCAGCGCCCAGTTGACGGGCTCGCTGTCGAAGTTCAGGTAGGCGCGGGCGAAGACGTGTTCCTTCGCGACATCTTCGGGAGTGCGCGTGCTGTCGGCACCGCCGGAACTGTTCCACCATCCGACGACGGTGTCGTTGTCGTGCGTGCCAGTATAGGCGGCGAGCTCGCGAGAATAGTTGTGCGGGCGGAAGGACGGGCCCTGCGGATCTTTGCCGAAGGCGAATTGAAGGATCGCCATGCCGGGGAAGTGGAAGCGTTCGCGGATGGCTTCGACTTCGGGGGTGATGACGCCGAGGTTTTCGGCGATGACGGGAAGGTCTCCGAATTCGCGCTCGAGGGCGGCGAAGAGGTCGGCGCCGGGGCCTTTGAGCCAGCGTCCGTTGACGGCGGTAGTCTCATTGCCGGGAATTTCCCAGTAGGCTTCGAAGCCGCGGAAGTGGTCGATGCGGACGGCGTCGTAGAGATTCAGGGCGCCACGAAAGCGGTCGATCCACCAGCGGTATCCGGTTTCCTTGAGACGGTCCCAGCGGTAGATTGGATTGCCCCAGCACTGTCCGGTGGCGCTGAAGTAGTCGGGAGGGACACCGGCGATTCTCAGGGGCTGGCCTTCATCGGAGAGACAGAAAAATTCGCGGTTGGTCCAGACGTCGGAACTGTCGAGCGCGACATAGATGGGGTTGTCGCCGACAACGCGAATCCCGGCATTGTGGGCGTAGGTGCGCAGAGCCTGCCATTGGCGGAAGAATTCGAATTGCCAGTACTGGACCGCAAGGATGGAATCCTTGAGGCGAGTTCGCGCGGCTTCGAGCGCGGTGGGGTCGCGGCGGGCCAGGTCGGCGGGCCAAACAGACCAGGCGACACCGCCGTGCTCTTCTTTAATGGCCATGAAGAGGGCGAAGTCGGGGAGCCATGAGGCATTGCTGGAGCAGAAGTCGTCGAAGGCGCGGCGGTCCTCGGCAGCGGCTTCGCGAAAGAAGCGGGAGGCGGCTCGTTTGAGCAGGCGGGTTTTCCACTCGATTACGGAGCCGAAGTCGACGCGTTCTTCCGGGAAGCGCGGCTTGGTGGCGAGATCTGAGGTGTCGAGAATCCCTTGTTGTTCCAGCTTTTCGAGGCTGATCAGCAGAGGATTTCCGGCGTGCGCGGAAAAGCACTGAAAAGGAGAGTCGCCGTAGCCGGTGGGGTTGAGCGGCAGGACTTGCCACAATTTCTGGCCGGCTTCTTTGAGAAAATCGACGAACGCGAAAGCTTCCGATCCGAAGTCTCCGACGCCGAAAGGACCGGGGAAACAAGTGGGATGGAGCAGGATGCCGCTGGAGCGGGGGAATCGCATGAGGAATTGGTTGTCGACGAGTGAGCCGATGAAAGGATAACAAAAGGCGGGGATGAATATACGGTTCGGGTCGAGCTGTTCTCGTGAAGTCCGCTGCAAAAAACCTTTTACCACAGGGCACAGAGGTGTGCAGAGATGAGTTGTGACTCGCGGAAACGATTGATTACCAGTTTCACTCAGCGGCTTGGGGAAATCGGGTCGGTGAAGGCAGTGGTGCTGGCTGGGTCGCGCGGGGCGGGGACGGGCGATGGCGAATCCGACTATGACCTTTACGTTTATTCAGAGCAGGAGATTCCGGTGGCGTTTCGGCGCGGGCTGCTGGGGGACGCGGCCGAGGTTGATAACCGGTTCTGGGAGACCGGTGACGAAGCGGTGGACGAGGCTACAGGAGCGAGGCTGGACATCATGTATCGCTCACCGCGGTGGATCGAAGAGCAACTTGATCGCGTGTTGACACGGCATGAGGCTTCAGTCGGATATAGCACGTGCTTCTGGTTCAATGTGCTGCATTCGGAGGCGCTGGTGGATCGAGAGGGCTGGTATGGGCGGCTGCAGGAACGGGCGCGGGGGCCGTATCCGGAGGCGCTGCGGCGGGCGATTGTGGCGAAGAATTGGCCGATCCTGCGGCGGAACCAGTCGTCGTACCGGCATCAGATCGAATTGGCGTTGCGGCGCGGGGATGCGGTCAGCGTGCAGCATCGGGTAACGACGCTGCTGGCGAGTTTTTTCGACGTATGGTTTGCGCTGGAGAGGAAGCCCCATCCTGGAGAGAAGCGGCTGCTGGCGTGGTTGCCGGAGGAGTGGGTGGGGCGAGTGAGGGAGGTTCTAGAGCGCAAGGATGCGAGGTTGTTGCAGGCGATTGACGGGCTGCTTGATCTGGTGGACGAGCGGTTGCGGATGGAAGGGTTGATGTGAATGGAAATGGGCACTCGATCAATCGTTGGGGGCGGTATGCGAAACGGTCTGGCTCCCATTGTCACAATCATTGTAGGGACGGATCTGACATGTTCTTCGCTGCGGACTCCCCAGGGCCGAAAGAGCGTATGGGACGTGTGTGACTGAGCTCGTCGACGGATGTTTGCGAGACATTCGTTTGACAATCTGATAACAACTCACCCGCATCCTGAGTCACGATCAGCGAGTCCAATTGTTGTGGGGAATGATTGGAGCAAAACCATGTGGATGAGATCATGCGCAATATGCAAGGCGCTTCTGAAAAAAATCAGATTAACCGATTCGATTCGTTGCCACTGCGGATGGGAGTGGCAGGGACATTGAAATTGCTCCGCAAGTTTGTGCTTGGCAAGAGAGCGAATGACTTGAAGGACACACTCGTGGCAAAAGTAATTGAGTTTTATATACCGGCCAAGTTCTCGAAGCGGGTGAAGTGGCTGCCGCCGCAGCAAATGGGAAGAGTGATTGAGTTCCGTCTGCCGACGACGAAGTCTGCTTGAAGTCGAAGCGATCTGTAGTTCGTTGGGGCCGATCTGCCAAGCATTCCCGCGATCCAAGACCGAATCAACCCAACCGGGATCTGAACCCTGAAAACAAAGAAGATGGAGCCGACGATCGGACTTGAACCGATGACCTGTCGATTACGAATCGACTGCTCTACCAACTGAGCTACGTCGGCTTCTGGAAGTGGGTCCCGATTATTTTACAACAGATCATCGGTGTGCCGGCTTCTGGCGACGCTTACAACGCTCGATGGTAACCGCGCGCGCTGTGGTGTGTGATGTCGATTGCGTGGCCGAGTTCGCTCTTCATTAATCGCGCCCCACCCGTTTTACAGTTCTCGCGGTGGCGATCCCTGAACTGGAAACACGGGTGACCAACGTCACAGACAAAAGGCGCTGCATGGTTTAAAAGGGGTGCGACTCGTTGCTCTCCTTGAGAGCGCGAGCCCAAAACCGTCTGGCACGTCTGTTCCAGGCACACTTCCCCGAGAGACAAGGTACGCATGACGATACTGCGTTTCTTTCTCGTGTTGTTCCTGGCAGTAGTCCTCCCTTTGTCGAGCGCCATTCCAGCGGAAGATATGCCGGAGACCGCATACGATGAGTCCGAGGAAATTCCGTACGAGAGAACTTCATTTTTTTCCAGCGAGGTGCTGTTAGAGGATGTCACAGCTTTGCAGTCCGCACCCGCACTTTGTATGCCCGGTGCGAGTTTCTCAACGCAAGCGAGCGAAAGATTCGCGCGCGAAGTACCGCACGTACGTGTCGCGGCCGTTTCTCCGTCTCTTCTAGATCTCGCACTTCGCTGTTAAAACATCGCAACGAATATTCCTTCGCCTCTGAGAAGAGCGTTCTCCCCAAAACACTTGGCTCCACGACGTGGCAGGTCGAAGCGGACCGAGTCCGCGCCCCGATGTTCACTTGATGACAGGACTGCTGGCCAATGGTTAGCAGAGGCGGGCAACCGCACGCCTCACAAGGCAACGGCTAGCAGCCCAAACACTCCTGCGTTAAGGGAGAAAGGATGCGTATATGGGAAGGCACACATACTTGTGGATGGCGATTCTCCTGCTGTTGTTGACGAATATCGCTGTGTCGCAGCAAGTCAACCAGGCATGGATTCAAAACACCCTTCAATCGCAAGTCATGGCAACCCACAATGTTCTGCCGGAGCGGCTGCAGTCGAGTGATGTTGCCAAGGTGACTTTTCCGAACTTGGGGATCGTCATCTACACCGCGAAGTTCGTGGACACACAGACAGGAGCGACCTATCAGGCTGCCACCGACGTCACCGGCAAGGCCGCCGATGTGGATGCTCTTGCCGCACAGGAAGAGAAAGTAAAAGTGGCAAAGTACGGAAAGATCGATCCTCAACTCTTTAGCTTGATGGAGAAGATGGAAAGCGGAGCGGTCCTGAACAAGTTCTACACACAGGCAACGCTGGGAGGCACAATTCCGGTTGCCATCTGGCTGGCGATTCCGGCGATGCCGTTGGTCGAGCGGCCGGCGTCTCCAGACGCGGCGACGGCGCAGTCGAATCTGGAGCAACATCTGCGCAATGTGCAGACCCTGGTGGCTCCGCTGCGGAAAGGAGTCGTGAAGGCGCTGGCGCGCATGGGAGTGACAGCCCAGGAACCGGTGTATGCGCCCGCCGTTTTCGCGAACCTGACACCGGGACAGATCCGCTCCATTGCGAAGAACGTTGATGTGGCGGTGGTGTATGGAACCGTCGACAGACGGGTCTATGAGGACCATGCCTCGACGACGCAACGCGGTTATCGCATCTGGGCGGTGGGCAATTCGGGAGCCGGGATGGTTCGGCCCGTTGTGCACGAACCGGATGGCGTATCGGATCTGAATCGTTATCTCAACAACAATACGCACCCGGTGATCTTCTATTGCTCAGCCGTGAATACGATGAACTGTCCGCAAGGGAAGTATCTGGAAGTGTTCGGCTATCACGCGACCGAAGTAGCGGGAGTGATTGCGGCGACGCATCCTCTGTACCGCGGGGTCAGCCCGTCCGTGCAAACCGTTTTCAGCGCCAACTCGCAGACGTGGAATGACGCGGATCTGGTGAACGCATTCGAGTGGGCGCACGCGAATGGCGGAAATCCGACGAACATGAGTTGGGGTACGACATGCCCGACTGGTCAGCAGGACTTTATGAGCCGCTATGTGGATTGGGCCACAAGCAATCTGTGGGCAACATTTACGGTTTCCGCGGGTAACACTGGCGGAACGAGCTGCCCGTACGTGGCTTCTCCCGGAATGGCGTGGAATGTCATCACCGTCGGATCGCAGTATGACAACTACGACGGTTGGTGGGGAGGAGACGGAGTCAGCTCGTTCTCTTCCTATGTGAATCCGGCGACCGGGCAAGAAAAGCCGGAAGTCATAGCGGTTGGAGAGTCGGTGAATACAACCTACAACACAGGCCTGACCACAGGGCCGGTGGCAGGAACCAGTTTCTCGGCTCCACAAGTGGCCGGGCAGGTAGCGTTGATGCTGGCACGCCAGTCCTATTTGCAGATCTGGCCAGAAATCAACAGAGCTATGGTGATGACGTCAGCGTTTCACGATCTTGGCGCAACGCGGGACGTGGAGGGTGTGGGATCGGTGGTCATGAACAACTCGGATGATTCCGCGCGCTTAGGCCGGTGGGGGTACATCACGTTCACGCCGACGATGACGGATTGGAGCGCCACTTTTTATGGCGGGCCGCTTAACCTGACGCAGGGACACAAGTATCGGATCGGGATTGGGTGGGATTCCTGGTCGGATGGATCGACTTCCGATCAGCTGGGCGCCGATCTGGATTTGTATGTCTACAAGCCCGATGGCACGCTGATGGCAGCTTCTGCCAGCGTTCCGAACGCCTGGGAGATGGTCGACTTCACGGCGCCGGTCACAGGAACCTACAGCGCGAACGTTCACAAGTTCAGCGCTGTAAGTGGCTGGCCTGGCTCGTACGTGGGAATTGCTTATTCTGATCGAACCATCCCGAATGTGTGCACCGGGGCGGGGGCCGGAGTGGGCAGCTTCAAAATCGATACGACTAATGGTCCGGACTACTTCACGTCATACACTGGCTGGTCCTACGGCCAAACCGGCCGTGAGTACATGCGCAAGATCGTTGTGCCGGCGACGGGGAATCACACGATTGCAGTGACGAACAGCAATGCCAACATGGATCTGCACCTGATTCAGATTCCGAACTGCACGGCCGACCCGCCGTCGGTTACGGTACTGGCAAACGGAAACACTTCTCTGCAAAAGGCCGTGACGGCTGGGACCTATTATGTGGTCGTGGATGGCCGCGACGATGCGAACGGAATCGGATACGTAGGCACAGCAACAGTTGGTATTTCGTTGATCGCGCCGTAAGAGAAAGGTGACCGACGGAAACTGACAAGAGGTAGATGACAAGGCCGGGTCCGCCACAAGGCGCCCCGGCCTTCTTTCTGGGGCGATGAGAAACCAGATAAGAGAGTTCAGGCCGCTACTGCATGCGCCGCGACCAAGGCATCGTATTCCTCCTGCGATTGGCCGGGGAGCAGGACCCACAGGGTATAGACTCCGACCGCGGTGCCGAAGGGGACGTTGAAGAGCGAGAGGAAGGCCAGGACGAGGGCGAGGACGCGGGCCCAGGGCTCGCGCTGAATCAGGCCCCAGCCAGCGAAGAATCCGCAGACCGATTTGGCCAGGATGACAATACCGATCGTGGTCAGCAGGATCGTGAGAAATCCGCTGGGGACTTCCGGTGGCGCTCCGAACTGGTGGAGATGAGCAAGCAGAGTATTGGCGATGACGATGAGGATGATGCCGCCGATGGCATTGATCGCGGACAGCGCCAGCCAGAGAACGCCGAGCAGGTGAATGTGATTCTGCACGCGGCTGCGTGAAAACTGTGTGGCCAGCACAGGGCCAAGAATCTGTTTGCCGCACTTGCTGCAAAAGGACTGTCCTGCCTGAACGGGACCGCCACATGCGTCACAATACATAAACGTCCTCCCCGGAAGTATCTCTCACCTGCCTACAAAACACGCTCACAACAGGTAATACGAATGAAACGCGGAATGGTTCCCGACGATTTTTCACGAATGCGAGTCGAGGTTGCGCGAAAAAATCGGGAAACGAAAAGGCCACCCGGCAACAGGGCGGCCTCTTCTTCAAGGGAGAATAGTTCCAACGGAGCTTTGAGATTCCGTCAAAACTTTCTGCCGAAATCTTATGAGTCCAAAAACGGGGGTGTCAAGCGATTTTTGCTAAATAAATGCCTTTGTTTTCAATAAGATGCAAAATGAATTAATATCCTCGGGGAGTGTAGCAAATTGAGACAAGAGACTCGAAAAAGCGGCGTAAGCCGATACTTTTAAAGCTACTTATCTGGCCTTCAGGCCTGGTTGGCGGGGGCTTGGGGGCCGGTGCTGGGTGAGTTCGGGGCGGCTCCCTTGACAGCGGTCTCGGTGAGATGGAGAGAGATGAATTCCATCTGCTCGGGGCGATCGAAAACTTTGTCAGGGTACAGGCGCTTGATGAGAATGCGCACTCCTCCGAAAGCGACGCCGGCAACAATCGCGAGGCCTGCGAGGATGCCGCAGAGAATCACGATGTTGAGAATCAACATGTAGAGATCGTGCACTTCCTGACTTCCAGACGGAGTGTTCCAAGTGACGCTGGCTTCGTAGTTCACGCGGCTCAGGAGAGCCTTCGCATCACTTTCGGAGACAGGGCCGCTCACGATGGCGATGATCGGGCCGGTGCGCTTGTCGGAGAAGGCGCTGGCACTCTCGATGGAAGAGGTGCCCGGAGCCGGCGTCGCGATCTGATGGGCGGAATCGATGCGCTTCAGATGTTCTGCGGCGAGCTGCGGGGTGGGATAAGAGATCAAGGCCAATATAGCTTCGCCACTGGGAGTGTTGTAACGGCCCAGCGTCACTTCAGAACTGGCGCCAAAATCGACGAGATCCGAGGAAACAGGCGCATTCAGTGCGGCCAGGGTGGCGGGACCCATCACATATTTCTGGGTTTGCGGAATGTAGTCCTGACGCGGCATGAACTCGATAAACGTCGGCAAGTTCACAGCACCACCGCCGGGGCGGGGTAGATTGCCTGCGAGTTCGCGCAGTTGAGCCGCGGACATTACGGATTCTTTGCTGAATATCGCGTCGATGAGTATGTGCCCGCGATAGAAGAGAACGTGCTGTCCGAGAGAAGATCCCTGATCGCCGATGTCTTCTTTCGTCATGTCCGGCAGGCGATAGAAGGTGTATGCGCCGAAAGCGCCGGAGGCATCCGCAAAACGGGCGGCGCGAACTCTGAGAGTGCGGCCGTCATCTCGGGTATAGGCGGCGAACTCGTAATCGGTGAAGCGGTATTCCTTGAGAATGGGCGCGTTGGTGGGATCGGCAGCGGCTGCGTCAGTGCTGGTCTGAGGAGTGCCTTGCATCTGCCATCCGGCGAACTGTTGAGGCAGGATGTCGGGGGCGGCGGTCTGAGCGCTGCGCGGGTTGGAACAAAACCCGATGCCTACCGTGCACGCGACGAGAACAAAGATGTGACTGGGCCGGGAAAAACTCATGGAATGGAACCTGGAGAAGGCCTCTTCTCATCATTAGACCACACTGCACGGGGAAAAGTTTCGTAGAAGAGCCGGCTTCCAAGGGGGCACTTCCGGGTAGTCACGAGTAACTGCATGGGTCTCCAGTCACACCTTGCATTCTTGTAAGTATCTGATTCTAAGTATCTTGAACGTGATTACTGTCGTGCCGGGCGCCCTACCCGGCGGGGCCATTCACGGATCGAGGAATCAAGGCCACAATAGCGGTGGGTGGACAAATGGTGGCGAGCAGTGTGGATGTGAAGCAACGCCGCATAAGCCGTACGAAAGCGGTTCTGCCGGTTCGAGTGAAGGGCCGGGACCAAGCCGGGAACGCCTTCGAAGAAATGGCGCACACGCTGGACGTGGCGCACTCGGGGGTGAGGCTGGGAGCAATGCGGCGGCAATTGAATGTCGGTGACGAAGTAACTGTGCTGTACCGACAAAGGAAGATGCTGCTTCGGGTGGTATGGACGAAGCAGATGATAGGCACGTCAGAATTTCAAGTGGGGCTGGAAGCTATCACGCAGGAGAGAGAAGCGTGGGGCTTGAGCTTCGCGGAAACGATCCCGATGACGACGGCGAATAAGGCCACCGGGGCGGCATAGGAGAAAAGGGGAATCATCATGAATCATGAAATGAGTTTTGCTTGGGCCAAGCGTCTTTGGAACGATGAAGAAGGTCAGGATATCGCCGAATACTCGGTGATGCTGGCGGTGATTCTCGTCATCGTGGTCGGAACGGTACGGCTCATCGGCTCGAACGCCAACGGGATCTTTTCGCAGGTTGGCAGCTCGCTGCAATAAGGCGCGTCCGCGCGAAATTTTGAATCTGGGTGCCTCATCTTTGCCGCGTTCATCGCTCTCGCGGCAGAGATGGGGTTTTTTGATTGGCGGTTACTTCCAGTAGGCGATCGCTCGGGTGTCGATCTCGGACAGGGTACGTTGGCCGAGGTCGGGATTCCAAACCCAAACGCGGCGGCGAGTCCAGTTGTGAAGCGAGTCCAGCTGATAGTCGAAGTACGCGGCTAATTTCAGATCGCCTTCCGAGTCGCGCCATTCCGCGCTGAGCGGAGTGTGTTTGTCGCCGTCCAGATACTCGTAGTGAACATGGGAAACATCGCATTGCAGGTCGCTGTGACAGGAATAGTTGTCGTAGCTGCCTTCACCCGCAGGCTCCGTAAAATTTTCTCCGAACTGGGCTGTTTTTGAGTTCGGAAGTTCCCAGAACGAAGCGAGCTTGCCGTGGACGACAGTCCAGGTAAGCTTCACCTTGCCGAACTCGTCGAAAGTGGTGAAGTGGTCGGTCTGCGTTTCGGGATCGAAGATCTGCTCGTAGCTTAGCTCGCCATTCTTTTGATAAACCGACTCTCTGGTGCGAGTGCCATCCTTGTCGGTGACGAAAAGAATGTGACCATCGAATTTTCCCTGCGGATCGTAGCTGACCCAATCGGTCATGTGGCCATACTCGTCGTAGGCGAAGGTGGACCTGCCACGCAGTTTTCCGCCAACCCAGAATTTTGCGTCGGTCTTTCCGAATGGGCCCATGGTCTCGCGCCTTTGCACGGTACCGGAAGGCCCATAGGCATACCTCGCGGTGACCTGTCCATTGCCATCGCGGACCAGTTGGATCGTCTCTCCGAAGAACTTTCCTTCTACCATCTGACCCGACTTGGTTTTGCTTCCGTCGGGATCGTATTCGCAGTCCCGGCACCAGATGGGAGCCACGAGCGTGGGGCCTCCCGGCTGCTGCCACTTCACATTTGGCGCTTGCGTGACGGTACTGGAAACGGACTTGACTGGGCCGGAAAGGCCGTCCATTTGGGCATCCGTCTTAACTTGTGTCTGGCTGAAAGTGAGGGGTGTCAGAGCGAGCAGGAGGGTGAAAGAGCACGGCAGAGATCGCATGGGCTGCTCCTTGCGAGGAATTGAATTATAGATCGGGCAGGATCAGGAACCTTGCAACCAAATCAGAGTCTTGGGAGCAAGAGTAGGTTGCTTGCTGGAAGCGCTTTTTCGAGGGTGTTGGAGAGATCGCGTCAGCCGGGAATTGTGAAGGAGTGATGGCCAGTGTCTGGCTGTGGGACGTCTGAGGGGCGGTTGATCGCCGCCCCTCTTCCGTTTCGGCGTGGGGGGTACAACAACTCGTGGTGGTCAATAGCGGTTTTGATCGATCCAGAATTGAACGTGGTCCGCAACCGAGAACTTCTCAGGATCTGGGCGCAGGAACCTGGAGGATAGTTCGAAGGCGTGAACCTCGATCGGCACGGTGAAGTGAGCACGGGTGCGGAGGAATCCCGCGACCCAGAGTTCGGCATAGCGCTCAAGGCCGAGAGCTTCGATCTGAACGGTGTGAACGAGGGCGTGGAAGAGGGCTCGCTCGGTGAGCCGTTCGTTAAAGACGATTACGTCGAGGAAGGTGAGGGAATCCATGTGGCTGATCTCGGGCAGATGGTGAAAGCCAAGAGAGCGGGCATGGGCGAAAAAATCGGGCACGGGGACGCGAGCGCCTTTGAGTTCAATGATGCGCACGATATCCAGCAGGTCCGACATGAAGTAGCCCGACAGCACCGCTTTGTGGTGCTGGTGGAGAGGGGCGGTGGCAGGCAGGTAGTGGTCGCGCTGCTCGCGAAGGTAAGAGCAGAGCCAGTCGACGGCTTGCCCGATCTGTTCAGGGGAGGGGCTGGGAGAATGCGAATTCTGCGACATATCGGCCGGAATCTTCTTTTCGATGGCGGTGTAGTAGTCGTGCAAGGCCCTGGCTGCCTGAGCGGACTTGCGGAGCACGTCGCGGCGGCCGAAGCGGACGAGATCGTCGGCGGAATAACGCAGGCGAAGCTGGTGGGTGGCGCAGTGTGCGCCTAATAGTTCGAGGTGAGCGTGCTGCAGCTCGGCGTTCAACTGCACGATGGAGGAACGCTCATCGGAATTGTCTTGCTGACACATCGTTTACCGCTCCTGACTGGATGTTGCGGGGGAACATCGAGGTTTCAAATTCCAGAGTTTCTATCGCTTCCAAGATGGAAGAACTGCCTTGTATATTTATACGATGTTCTATTAACAATGTAAACAGAATAATGAAACCTGCCGACGTTACTAAAGCGTTATAGTTAGGCGGGAATCGAGATGCGGCCACCCATGCAGGAAGCGGTATGGCACAGAAGGTACGTGGACTTGTAACTTGACATTCCGCAATGTTATGTAAACGTCGTCAATGAAATACTGGGCAGGTTCCGGAGGAGAAAATGCCAAGGCATCCCGATCCCGATCTGGAGGAGAGAATCCTGAAGGCGGCCCACACGTTGTGGAAGCGGGGCGGGGATAAGGCGCTCACCATGAGGGCGGTGGCGCGGGCGGCGCATACCAACACGCCGGCGGTATACCGCCGGTTCAAAGACCGGCAAGACTTGATTCGAGGATTGTTGCGGCAGCTCGCGGCGCAAATCCGGCAGCACTTCGAAGCAGGGAAAACGATTGAAGGGATGGCGGAGGCGTATGTGGAGTATGCGTTGCGTCTGCCGCACGAGTACGAATTGTTTTATACCCACGCGGGAGCGCTTTCGCTGCCAAAGGGAGCGGGGCGTCCGCGGCCGATTCGCGAGTCGCGGCCGAATTTTGCCTTGGTCGAAGAATTGCTCGCTGGGAGACTGGGGGGGCGACCCGAGGATCATACGCAACTGGGGCTGGCGATCTGGGCAACGCTGCATGGTACGGCGACGCTCCTGCTGTCGAAGTCGATCCCGGAGGGACATGAAGAAGAGCTGCGGCGGGCGTGCCGGTCAGCGGTGAAGGCGCTACTGGACAGAGCCGAGAGCCTTCCGGTGTGATCGCGAGCAAGTGAGAGGTAGTTGGGCAGACTACAGAGCCTTGAAGCATTAGAAAAATCTAAGGAAGTAATTCCCACCTGCTGTTCTTCTTCCAGATTTCGCCGATAGAAACGTGTGAGGGCTCTCCGGGTCCCGGAGATCCGGGAGATTCATTTGTGGTGCAGATGACGAAGATTCTGCTGGTTGAGGACAGCAAATTCATCCGAATGGCGACGGAGCGCGCGTTGGCGCGTGCGGGGTACGAGGTGAGCACCGCGGCGGACGGTGAACAAGCGCTGGAGTTGGCGAGAGAGAAGCTGCCGGATTTGATTTTGCTGGATATGCTGCTGCCGAAGATGACGGGACCGGATGTGCTGAAGGCGTTGAAGAAGAATCCGGTGACGGCGGGGATTGCCGTGGTGGTGTTCACGGGATTGTCGCAGAAGAATGCAGCACGTCTGCGACAAGATGGGGCGTGCGCGTTTCTGGAGAAGTCGGAATTGGGGCTGGATAAAGGATGCGAGACGCTGCTGGCGGCTTTAGCGGAGATCGTGAAAAACCTGAAGTTGGAAGCGCCGCGCGTGGCAGCGGCGGCGCGCTGAAGGGGATGAGCTGCCCTCCAGTTTCACGGGCCGCAAAATTCGATAGATTTCTGAACTCTGATTGGAATAGCCACCTGAGCGCACATGATTTTGAAGCACACGTATCAGGCTTAGCCGGGATCATCGCATCCAGCGGCATCAGCAAACGATCACCGAGAACCCTTCAGTACCAGTTCCGAGCGCAGCGTGTAAGCACTGGGGTCCGCCAGCATGAAGTTCTTCGCGAAATCCAGGGAAACCTGGTCGGAGTCCTGATCGTTTTCTAGCAATGTGATGACCACGACCTGCGGCTTTCGGCCACACCGCTTGGGTAGGTTGGCGAAGATGGAACTCTGCATGGTCACGAACTCGATCGGAATCTGGAACGTTCCATCCAGCACAGTCACTTCGCCCGATTCACCCGGCTTATGCTTCGGATAAACGAGCTGCACGCGGACTCTGTCATCAGCATTCGCATTCTCGACGCGGCCCTTAAGGATGACGGTGTGGACGGGACATTGGGCACGGGCAGTGGTGCAGAGAGCAATCATGCCCAGGGCCGGGATGAGTGCCTTCGTCCGGATGAGCAACATGAGATTTCACCTTGTCCGATGATTTAGGGTGTGAACTTGTAAATCGCGCCATCGTTGCTGGTGCCGCCGTGGACAGTGGCTCCGTAGAAATTGCCCTTATGATCGCGAATCATCCCGTTGTAGGCGAAGCCGGGCTTGGGTGTGCCGGGGAAGCGATAAGCCACACTCTCGGTCCAGTGGCCTGAGGCGCTGGGCGTCATCTTAAAAATCACGCCGCAAATGCACGAGGCTGCGCCGCCGTCGCTGGTTGTGCCGTAGAGATTGCCGGCCGCATCGGCGACGAGGTTACTGATAGGGCTGGCGCCGTCGGTGCCTCCTTTGAAGCTGTACAACACGCGCTCGATCCATCGTCCATTGTTCGGGGAGAGTTCGTAGACGATGCCGAGATCGTTCGCGCCGGCATAGTACGTGGTGCCGTAGAGATTGCCAGAATTATCGATCGTGACGCTGCCGTAGGGAAGCGCGCCGTCGGGTGAGTCTTTGAAGGCGTAAAGGGTGTGAAATTGCCACCGGTCCTCGCTGCGAAACATCGTGTAAACGGTGCCGAAGCCATGGAGGCCGCCCACGGTGCAGACGCCGTAGAGATTCCCGTCAGCATCGAACACGAGCCGTCCGGCAGATCCGCCGCCGCCGTCAGTGCCGCCGGTGAAGGTGTGGATCACGCGAAAGTTCCAGCCGCCATCTTCATTCGGGCTCATGTGATAGACGACGCCCACTCCCTTGGCGCCACCGGTGGGAGTAGTGCCGTACAGATTTCCGAAGCTGTCGACGGCGACGGGACTGCCGGGGCCGGAGCCGTCGTATCCGCCAGTGAAGGTGTGAATGACGTTGAAGGTCCAGGCCCCGCCGGAGTTGAGGAGTTCGAAGATCACGCCGCAGCCGCCTTCGCAGGAGCCTCCACCGCCGGTGACGGCAGTGCCGTAGAGGTTGCCGTGCGAATCGAGGGTGACGCCTTTGTAGGGCTCGCCACCATCGGTGCTGCCGTGAAAGCTGTACAGCACGGTGTGTACGCCTTCGGGAGTGACTTGGAAGACGGTGCCGCTGCCGTAGCTTCCGCCTTGGACAGAGGTGCCGTAGAGATTGCCGGCGTTATCCATGACGAGCTCGGTGTCGGTGTATTCACCGTCGGCGTTCCCGGCGAAGCTGTAGAGGAGTTTTGTCTTACTCGCGGCCCACGCAGTCGTGGCCAGTAGTGCGATCAGAACAGCGACTGCAAGAGGCGAGAATTGCCTGCTTTCCATAGAAGGCCTCCAGCGATGGAATGAAACAGGCTACGTCACCGGTAGCGGGATAGAACTTTAGCACTGGAACGGGCGGAAGGGTAGTGGGGGTCTGGGCGGCAGTGAGTAGGAAATGCTTTGAACCGCTAAGGTCGCTAAGGATGCGCAAAGATCGCTAAGAAAAGCAAAGGCACGAAGGATTTGGTAGTGGCGCCGAAACGGTACTCCTACCAAGGATTTACCGATCTCGCGAAGGGCGATGGCGGCGTGATATTCTAATAGCTCCAGCTGCGTACCGTCTTGGCGGAAATCCCCGCAGTTCCTGAAGAAATTCAGAAGAGAGTCTAAGAAGAGAAGCCAGAACTATGCTTTCAGTCAGCAATGTTTCGATGCGCTACGGCGCCAAGATTCTGTTTGAAGAGGTGTCGACGGCATTTACGCCGGGACGTCGGTACGGATTGACCGGGCCCAACGGAGCGGGGAAGTCCACGTTCATGAAATTGCTCAGCGGAGAGTTGGATCCGCAGAAGGGGACCGTGGTGCGTCCGCGGAAGTTGGGCGTGTTGAGCCAGGACCAGTTCGCGTTTGACGCTTACACCGTGATCGAAACCGTGATCATGGGGAACAAACGGCTGTGGACGGCGCTGCAGGAACGCGATGCGATCTACGCGAAGCCCGAGATGACCGATGCGGACGGGATGAAGCTGGGCGAGCTGGAAGGCATCGTGGGCGAAGAGGACGGATATACGGCCGAGAGCGATGCGGCGATCCTGTTGCAGGGGCTGGATATCCCTGACGAACTGCATACGCGGAAGATGGGCGAGTTGCAGGGAGGGCAAAAGGTGCGCGTGCTGCTGGCGCAGGCGCTGTTTGGGCACCCGCAGGCGCTGCTGCTGGACGAGCCTACGAACCATCTCGATTTGGATTCGATTCACTGGCTGCAGGGATTCCTGAACGTGTATGACGGTGTGGTGATTGCGATTTCGCACGACCGGCATTTCCTGAACAGCATTTGCACGCACATCGCGGATATCGATTACGAGACGATCATCACCTATACCGGCACCTATGACGACATGGTCGTGGCGAAGACGCAGGTGCGATCGCAGATCGAATCGCAGAACGCGCAACGGGAGAAGAAGATCTCGCAGTTGAATGAGTTCATTGCGCGGTTCGCGGCGGGCACGCGGTCGAGCCAGGTGCAGTCGCGGCGAAAAGAAGTGGAGCGGCTGCAGGTCACGGAGCTGGCAAAGTCGAATATTCAACGGCCGTTCATCAAGTTCGAGCAGAAGCGGCCCTCGGGGAAGCACATTCTCGAGATCGAACATCTGGGCAAGGCGTATGAACAGAACCGGGTGATCCGGGATTTCACGGCGAGCATTACGCGTGGAGAAAAGATCGCGTTGATGGGACGCAACGGGGCGGGGAAAACCACACTTCTGAATGCGTTGCTGGCGAATTCTCCGACGACGCCTGAGGCGGAGTTGAGGAAGACGAGCGGATATGACGGAGCGTTTGTCGATGGCGGCAAAGTGATTTGGGGACATGAGGCGGCGATCGGGTATTTTGCGCAGGATCATCGCAGCCTGATTGAGACGGGAACGACGGCGATTGAGTGGCTGCATCAGTGGGATCCGGCGGCGGTAACCGAGGAGTTGCGCGGGATTTTGGGGCAGATGCTGTTTCAGCGCGAGGAGGCGACGAAATCTACCAGCGTGCTTTCGGGCGGCGAGGCTGCGCGGTTGCTGTTTTGCAAGCTGATGCTGCAGAAGCCGAACGTGCTGGTGCTGGACGAGCCGACGAACCACTTGGATCTGGAGTCGATTAACGCGCTGAATATCGCGCTGCAGCGGTATCATGGGACGGTGTTCCTGGTGACTCACGATCATGATCTGATCGATGAAGTGGCGACGCGGATCTGGCATTTTGAGAGCGATCATAAGATCACGGATTTCAAGGGGACGTACGAGGAGTACCAGGCGGCGGCAGTGGCGGTGTAGGCCGGTTGACGTTGAACCTGAATCCGTAACGAGCGTAAACTTCAAAGTGCACCATTTTGGTTGCATGTAAATCATCCAGGTTCTCCACAGGAGTGCACAGGGTTTCCAGTTGCGTTTCGAGGCGTAAGTTGAGGATAATGACGGCGTCGTCATTGAGCGGCGACGCCAACACGTCAGGTATTTCGAGTCGTGTACAGTCGAGATGATTTACTGAGGATTCTGCACATCACACCGCGCCAGTTGGCCAACTGGGAGCGCATCGGTCTGATTGCGTCCGCGGAAGCCTACACATTTGCTGATCTGCTGGAAATCAAGAAAGTGCGGGACTTGTGCGCGATGAGCGTGCGTCCGGCGATGATCCGGCGTTCGCTGGATGCGATGCGAAAGCAGGCGGCAGGGGTCGAGAAACCGCTGCTGGAAGCAGGGACGTGGTCGACAAAGCATCGGGTGGCGTTTCGTCATGACGGGAAATTGCTGGAACCGATCGCAGGGCAATTCTTGATGGATTTTTCGGAGCGCGAGAAGGTAGTGACGAGCACGCCAGTGCCGCGGTCGGAGGCAAGTCCGCGTGAGCATGAGGCGACGGCGTGGTTTGCACGGGGGATTGCGCTCGAGGAGAATCCGAACACGCAGAACGAGGCGATCACGGCATACCACAAGGTGCTCGAGTTGGAGCCGTCGCATGCGGCGGCACACATCAATCTGGGAACGCTGTATTACAACCGCCAGGAGTTTGGGCTGGCGGAGAGGCACTACCGGTTGGCGATTGAGTCCGATGCGCGTTACGCGCTGGCGTATTTCGATCTTGGAAATGTGCTGGATGAAACCGGGCGGGTGCACGAGGCCATCCAGACGTACAAGACTGCGCTGCAATTGGCACCCACATATGCGGACGCGCACTACAACCTGGCATTGGCGTTTGAGAAGATTCGCGAGCCGCGGAAGGCGTTGAAGCACTGGCAGGCGTATATCAAGCTGGACTCGTCGGGGCCATGGGCGGTGCATGCGCGAAGCCAGATCAAGCGGATCCTGCAGGCGGATGGATTGAAGCTGGTGCATTCGCGGCCGAAGTAGGCTTGATTGTTTCGCAGTTATCCCTCAGTGGCGAAGGCCGCTGTTTTTTTCCTTCTAGGGCCAGACTGAAGCCGATCCCTCCCGGATGCCTCCTCAGCGGACTTTGAATCTTGATCGGGCGGATGTGTTGCCGAGCGCGGCTCGACTTCGCCATGGCGGGACAGCCGAAGGCGGCTGCCTCCATGGCTGTGTATCTCCACATCACAGTAGTGTTGGCTCATCGGGATGGTGCTAAAATTTCCGGTTTGCCATCTTTCCGATGAAGGTGTCCTCATGGCTGAGACTACGCTGCAGGCTGCGGTTCCTACCCCACTGACCACGCTTACCGAAGACGAGATTCTATTTCGAGACAACATCCGCCAGTTCGCAGAAGAGAAGGTGCGTCCGCTGGTGAAGGAGATGGATGAGAAGGGAGTGTTCGAGAAGGATCTCATCCACGATTTCTTTCAGCTTGGGTTGATGGGAATTGAGGTTCCGGAGCAGTACGGCGGGAGCGGGGCAAAGTTCTTCGAGGCAATCCTGGCGGTGGAGGAACTCTCCCGGGTGGATGCGTCGTCGGGCGTGATTGTTGATGTGCAGAATACGCTGGTGAACAATGCGCTGCTGCGCTGGGGGAATGAAGGGCAGAAGAGGCAGTATTTGCCGAAGATGGCGAGCGAGATTGTTGGGGCGTATGCGCTGAGCGAGGCGGGATCGGGATCGGATGCGTTTGCGATGCAGACGCGCGGTGTGTTGAAAGGGTCGGAGTATGTGCTGAACGGGCGCAAGCTCTGGATCACGAACGGCAAGGAGGCAGGGCTGTTTATCCTCTTTGCCACACTGGATCCGAGTGCTGGGTACAAGGGGATCACGGCGTTCTTGATCGAGAAAGATTTCCCCGGATTCACGGTTGGGAAGAAGGAAGACAAACTGGGGATTCGGGCGTCGTCGACCTGCGAGTTGATTCTGGAGGATTGCCGCGTGCCCAAGGAGAATGTGCTGGGCGATCCGGGCAAGGGATACAAGATCGCGATCGAGACGCTGAACGAAGGCCGCATTGGCATCGGCGCGCAAATGATTGGGCTGGCGCGCGGAGCGTGGGAGTACGCCTGCAAGTACGCGGTGGAGCGGAAACAGTTCGGGAAGTCCATTTCAGAGTTTCAGGGAATTCAATTCCAGATTGCGCAGATGGCGACCGAGATCGAGGCGGCGCGGCTCATGGTGTACAACTGCGCCCGAATGAAGGATGCGGGCGTGAACTTCGTGAAGGAAGCGGCGATGACCAAGCTGTTTGCGTCGCAGGTGGCGGAGCGGGTGACGTCGCTCGCCATCGAGATCTATGGCGGCTACGGGTTCACAAAGGACTACCCCGTGGAGAAATACTGGCGCGATGCCAAGATCGGCAAGATCTACGAAGGCACGTCGAACATGCAACTGGCGACCATTGCCAAGCTAGTGCTGGGCAAGTAGAGGGTTGATCCTCTTACTGAGGGTCGAAGCGCAGTTCGAGCAATTCCCTTGTTTCGGCGCCCGCCGAGGCGAACTTCCACTTGTAGACGGCGTCCTCGGCGGCCTGGATGAGAACCGGGCTGCCGCCCATTGGCTGTATGGTCTTGACCCCTCCGTCGGGCTCAACCGTAACGAGGATCTTCACGCTTCCGGTGAGCTTCATGCGTTTGGCGATCTCCGGATAGGTCGGCATGACCCTGCGAAGGATCTTGCGTGCATCAGGGCTTGGTTGCTGGGTTTGCGACGTGGCTGTTGGACCAAGGCAGCAGGACAGGATGAAGAGCAGAATGAGAGTAGGGCGCATTCGCATTTTTTTAGCGTTCTAAGACAAAGAATGATTAGTTTTTTTACACCGAGTTGAAGCCATCCTAGTGGAGCGTTGAATTCCGGGGAAAGTGACGGAGGTAACGGGCTTTCGACCGAGTTTTGTTTGGGCGCTCTGGGCGTTGAAGATCCGCGTCTGGCGGGCGAAGAGCACGACCCTGAAAACAAATCTGGCTTACTCATAATGTGCATCGAGTTGCACTTTGAAGGTTGAGGCTGGGCGAGGAAATAGTAGCTAAGATCAATATTTTCATGGGCCTAGGAAAATTTCGGCCATTGGCTGGCCGGGTGCAATTCTCAAGGTGCCTGCGAGCTTGAGGCGATAGATCAGGGGTGCCATTTGACTACCTTGTTCGGCAACAGCGCATTGGAGAACGTGACAGTGAGTGAACCTCAGGCTCCTGCGAAGAAGCGCGGCTGGTTGCCGTTGCTGACTGTTCTGTTCGTGATTTCGTATGCGTTGATGACCATGCTGATCATCGAGCAGGGCGCGACGATCGAATCGCAACGGGCGTTGATCCGGGAATTGTTTCGTGACAGCACAGAATTGACCTCGATGAAGTTGAAGGCACAGCAGGCTGCCGCAGCCGAGCAGCAGACACAAGCTCCGTCGAAGAAGCAGGGCCAAAACCCGTCATCCCAGACCCAGGCTCCAAAAAAGCAAGCCCCGTCTACCCAGGCGGCACCGCAAGGACGTGCACAGAAATCCCAGCCGCAATTCCAGGCGCCATCGAGACCGGCGTCGGACATTTCGGACGAGAGGCGAGAACTGATCACGATCTAAGGCAGTTGCAGTTCTGTGGCGAGCAGTTGAGAAGAAAAGACAATGAAGCTTCTGACCCTAGCCTTGTTGTTCAGTCTGCCCGTTTCCCAGGTAATGCCTCAGAAACCTCTGAGGCAACCCACCAGTCACGTGACCACGCATGCCAAGGGCGGCCGCTGGTACTTCGCTGCCACCGGACATGCGGTGTACTGCTACGGTCCGGTGATGACCGTGCCCCGAGCCAACGGGGAGTTGCAGCGGGTGGCCACGTTGTGCCGCGATGGGAGTGCGGTAGTGCCGCTGAAGGACTAGCGCCCTCAGGGCTAGCCCCAAATCTTCTATGCGCCTGAGCGGCGCGGCCTAAGCGGTGCGGTGCCCTTCCCGATTCGTTCCTTGATCCATCTTCTACGTCGCTCGGGTTCTCCCGTCATGCGTCGTTCCGAGGCATGGACTTCGGTGTCATTTTCATTTCTGCCTTTCGGCGCATAATTGGGCTGTCCGATTCTCTTCCGTGACTCCGGAGACAATTCCATGAAACGCTTCTCGCCGACTGGCCTTGGGCTGGTGCTGCTTTTCAACCTTTCTCTGTTCGCGCAAAGCAACAAACCGGCTGACGACTCTTCGGCCGTGCAAACCACGGTGCGGAATTACATTGAGGCTTACTACACGGGCGATGCCCGGCGCATGGAGCAGACGCTGCATCCGCATTTTCTGAAGCATGTGATTCGCGGCGAGCGGTCTTTGCGGGATATGTCGGGATTGGAGATGGTGCGAGCAGTTGCGTCAGGGCCGGCGGAGATTCCACAAGCGGCGCGCACGGAACAGGTCACGGTGCTTGACATGGCGGGAGATATGGCGTCGGCAAAGTTGGTGACACCGGGGTGGGTGGATTACTTGACGCTGGCGAAGGTCGACGGTCAATGGAAGATTTTGTCGGTGGTGCAGAGGCTGGAGGAATAGCTGACACTCCCAAGCCTACGGGGGCGGGACGCCCCGCGACAGCTGGCTAGACGCCGGCGCGACCCATTACTTGCCGATGTCTTCGTTCCAGAGGTCGGGATGGTCTCGGATGAAGTACCGCATTAGAGCGATGCAGTCGGCATCGTTCAGGACCGTGAGTTCGACTCCGCGCTGGCGGAAGAGATCTTCGGCGCCGAGGAAGTTCTGGTTCTCGCCAATGATGATGCGATTGATGCGATAAAGCAGTGCCGTGCCCGTGCACATGATGCAGGGGCTGAGCGTGCTGACGAGGGTGAGGTCGGGCCAGTCGCGGCGGCGTCCGGCGTTACGGATGCAGACGGTTTCGGCGTGGGCGGTGGGATCTCCAGTTTGCACGCGCAGGTTGTGGCCCCGGGCGATGATCTGGCCGTTGCGGTCGGCGAGGACGGAGCCGATGGGAAGTCCGCCTTCCGCCAAGCCGGCGCGGGCTTCGGAAAGAGCTTCGAGGAGCAGGCGCTGCGGATTCATGGCGGAGCGATATCAGAGTGTAGTTGCGTTTGTTGCCCACCGTCTACCAGTTTTGAGAGAAGTTCGCGTCCCCCGAATTGCTGAGCAGACTTACTCTGTAGCGCGAGCCACGCCCGGAGCCCCGGCACCCATGAGAATCAAAGAGCGCTGTGCGAAGGGAACGTAGAGGAGAATTGCGGTGAGTCCTAACGCGAGGCCGTGCCCGATCTGTTGCAGGAGTAAGAATGGAGCCAGGGCCCACAGCTCATCCAAGACGAAGATCACTGGAAACACTCGAAGAAACTTTTCCCGAAGTCCAGGCGCATTGAATCCCACTGCCGAGATGAGATAAAGACGAACTGGAATCCCTACGACGGCCGTGATGATAAGCGGGGCGACGACCCAGAGGGGGTCGAGGGAGGCACTGACAATCTCCTCGATTACGTGCAGGCGCGCCAGGGAAATCAGGTAAAAGCAGAGATACATCACCTGCAAGAGGAGAAAGAGCACCCGCACCAGCCGGTGGGAAGCCTCGGGCATCTCGTGGGAGGCTGTGAGAAGCGTTGCGGGAAATGTGGGACTCGCTTGTGCGGATTTTTGCCGGGGAGCGTCTGGCGGTGGGGAAGAAAGCTGCTGTCCAGCATCGGGTTTCAGCGGTACGGGATCTTCCGACGCGGTCGAGTCGCCATCGACGACCTGCACGGGCGCAATGAAACGGTATCCGCGGCGCGCGAGAGTTTCTATGAAGCGGGGAGTGGACGCGGAGTCACCGAGAACGTCGCGGATTTTGTTGACCGCGGTATTGAGGCTGTGGTCGAAGTCGACGAAGGTTCCGTCGGGCCAGAGGCGCTCGCGAATCTGAGTGCGAGAGACCAGTTCGCCCGGTCGCTCGAGGAGCATGATCAAAATATCGAAGGGCTGGCCCTGGAGTTGCATCCGGCGCCCCTGCCTGCGCAGTTCTCCCGTATGCTGATCCGCCTCGAAGATGCCGAAGCGGAAGAGGGGTTTGCGAGAGATGTCCTCCATCTCGTTCCATTCTAACCCTCGCGCCAGGGCTGAGAGTTTCCACTAAGCTCCCTGTTTCCTGACAGATGCCAATTGAGGTGCAATTTACCGCGAGTTGAGCAGGGATGCCTTGCCGCGAGGCTCGGGTGGAGGCATTCTGCCACGCGAGGGGAAAATGGCAGGCAACAGAGTGCCGATTTTGGCGGGCGCGCTGGTATTGCTGGTAGCCGGGACCGGCCTTGCCCAGCAGGCGGAAACTGAGCAGGCCTTTGATCGTTACATTGCCGACGCGGAGGCTCGGATTGCTCAGCCGCGCGGTTCGGCAGAGTCATTCTTGAATCTTGACTCGCTGCCGGCGGGGCAGCGGGAAGAAGTGATCCAACGTTTGAAGCGGGGCGAGATTGTGATCGAGAAGCGCGGGAATACCCCGAAGGAGATTCGCGGCGGTCTGGTGCACGACTGGACAGGGACTGTGTTTGTTCCAAGAGCGAAAGTGGAAGACGTGCTGAGCCGGGTGAAGGATTACAACCATACAGAACACTACTACTCACCGGACGTGATGAGATCGCGGCTGATTTCGCAGAGGGGCGACGATCTGCACGTGTTCATGCGACTGTGGAAGCACAAAGTTGTCACCGTTGTGCTCGACACGGAATATGACGTGCATTACGGCCGGCTGGATGAAGCGCATCAGTACAGTGTCTCGCGGAGCACGCGGGTAAGTGAAGTTGCCGACCCGGGAGGCACCCACGAGCAAGTCCTGGCTAAGGGGAAGGACCACGGCTTCATGTGGCGGCTGAATACGTACTGGGCGTTTGAGCAGGAGGCCGGTGGCGTAGTCGTCGAGTGCGAAGCGATTTCGTTGACTCGCGATATTCCAACAGGTCTGGACTGGCTGATCGGACCGTTTGTCAACGGCATTCCGCGGGAGTCTTTGCAGTTCACGTTGGAGGCGACGAGAAGGGTGATGAAAATAAATCCGTGATTCGGGAGTAGGACTCATCGGGATTTTTTTGAGGAGGTCATATGTCTTCTGCGGCAAGCATTGGGACCCTAGTTCGGACCAGATTTCGGAATGCGGTTCGAGTTCAAGAAGCGATCACGGCACCGGTCGAGCGGATGGCGCTGTTGTGGCTGGCTAAGCGGGTGCCGGAGTCCATCTCTCCCGATCATCTAACGGGGCTTGGATTTGCCGCGCAGTTTTTGGCGGGAGTTGCGTATGGGATGGCAGGCTGGAACAAATACGCATTGTGGCTGGCGACGTTCTTCATTGCGGTGAACTGGCTTGGCGACAGTCTGGATGGGACCTTGGCGAGGTATCGACAGCGGTTGCGTCCCCGGTATGGGTTTTACGTCGACCACATGGCAGATACGTTCGGCGCAGTGTTCTTGATGTCTGGGCTAGCAGTTTCGAGATACCTGCACTGGCAGATTGCGGCGGGAATGCTGGTGGCGTTTCTTGTGCTTTCGGTGGAGTCGTACTTGACAACGTACTCGATGGGCAGGTTTTGCATGTCTCACGGATTGTTTGGGCCGACAGAAATCAGAATCCTGCTGATGATTGGGAATGTGGCGCTGCTCTACCGTCCGCATGCGCATTTGCTGGGACGTGAGTTCTTGCTGTTTGACGTCGGCGGCGCGATTGCAATTGTCGGCATGGCAGGTATGGCAGTGTTTGCCGCAGTGCGACATACGCGTGACCTTTATCGCGAGGAGCGCCTGGGATGAAGCCCGAGAGATGGAGAACCGGCACGAGGTGGGTGAAGTTCAACCTGGTGGGAGCGATGGGGATCGCAGTGCAACTGGCGGTTCTGTGGCTGCTTTCCAGTGTCGGCTTGGAGTACCTGCTGGCAACCATGTTGGCGGTAGAGTCCGCGGTGTTGCACAACTTTGTATGGCACGAGCGCTTCACCTGGGCAGATCGTGGCAGCAAGAAAGCCTGGGAGGTGGTGGGCCGGCTATTGCGGTTCAATCTGACGACCGGGGCAGTTTCGATCGGAGGGAATGTGGTGCTGATGCGCGTTCTGGTGGGCGAGGCGCATTTGCGGCCCGTGGTGGCAAATCTGGTCAGCATCGGGGCGTGCTCATTGGTGAATTTTCTGGTGAGCGACCGCTGGGTGTTTCGCGGCCCGCTGTGGCCCGTGGTGGAGGGCACCCTCAAGAAATCCTAAACTGCTGAGGATCGGCCGAGAACTGGACGCGGGATGCCGAGAAGGCTGATCGGATTGGCGGGATGCGTCTCGTGGTTGGATTCGTGCATCAATATCCCGGTATCTTTGAATCTATGCCCGAACTTCCTGAAGTGGAGACGATTGCGCGGGGAATCGCCAAGCGCGTGACTGGAGACGTTGTCGAATCGGTGTGGCTGGGGCAGAAGAAGGAACCCCTGAAGTCTCCGGCTGCGGAGATCGCTCTAACGTTGGATCGAAGCCGGATCGCAGGCGTACGGCGGATGGGCAAGCATATTGTTTTTGATTTGGAGAAGAATGATGTGGCGCGGGCACTCATGCCCGCGAAAAGCCGGGGGCGAAATCGGAACTCGAAAACGTCTGGGATTTCCTCGTCCGCTGCTCCATCGGCTGCGTCGGCAGAGGTGGGTACGAGTGTCCCTATCCGGGCGCAGTGGATTGTGCACCTTGGGATGACGGGGCGGTTGCAGGTTTGCGATCCGCACGCGGAGGTTGCGAAGCATACGCATGCGATTGTGCGGCTGGCATCGGGGCGGGAGTTGCGCTTCGTGGATCCGCGGCGGTTTGGCCGATTGAGTGTCGCGAGGTCAGGCGATTTCGAGGCTGGAGGCGTGGAGCCCCTGGAAGTTGATCGGGAGCGTTTCGTGAGCCTGTTTCGGGGACGCAAGACGCCGATCAAGAGTGCGCTTCTGAATCAGAAACTGCTGCGAGGGGTGGGGAATATTTATGCGGATGAATCTTTATTTCGAGCAAGAATTCGTCCGCGGCGGCAGGCGGCGAGCATTTCGCGCGAGCAACTGGGAGAACTCCATCTCACCGTGAAGGAAGTTCTGAAAGAAGCGATTGCTCTGGGCGGGTCATCGATTTCTGATTATGTAGGCGCTGACGGGGAGGAGGGATTCTTTCAGTTGCAGCATCGGGTGTACGGGCGTGAGGGCGAGAAGTGCTTAGTTTGCAAAACTCCGATCAAGCGCGTTGTGATTGCGGGGCGCAGCAGTCACTATTGTCCGAAGTGCCAGAAGTAAGTCTTGGCCCCCATCTGTGGATTTTGTTGTTAAGAGCTAAAACCCAGGGCCGAGACCCAAGACGCCTAACCTAGAACTCAAGACCCTCGCCGCCAGTCCCAATCCAATTTCTGTTACCCTTCTGCCCATGCCTGATTTCACTATCGGCGTCGATCTGGGCGGAACCAACTTGCGCATTGCGGCCATCAGCACGGATGGCCAGCTTCTCGAAAAAATCACCTTGGGTGTGAAGGTCGCACTGGGCCGCGATCATGTGATCGGTGAAATGTGCGACGCGATTCACCGGCTGACCGAGCAATATCGCAGCAGTGGAAGATTCGTTGGTGCTGGCATCGGTGTGCCCGGCATCATCGACATGGAAACCGGCATGATGCGCAAATCGGCCAATCTGCCGGGGTGGTCGGACTATCCGGTGCGCGACGAGATTGAGCGGCGGCTGGGCGCGCGCGTTTCTCTCGAAAACGACGCCAATGCCGCGGGTCTGGGCGAGAAATGGATGGGCGCGGGCCGCGACGTCGACAACATGGCCATGGTCACGCTGGGGACTGGAATTGGCGGCGCCATCATCTTGAACGGGAAACTTTTTTACGGGATGAATGGAATGGCCGGCGAGTTTGGACACATCACTGTCGAGCCCGATGGTGTTCCTTGCGGCTGCGGCAATCATGGTTGTGCGGAGCGTTACGCCTCGGCGACTGGGGTGGTGCGGATGGCGCGCGAGGCCATCGAGTCGGGCAAGGCGCCTGCTCTCGCGAAAGCGGCGAATGCGGATGCGGAGTTCAGCGCAAGGTCGATCTACAATCTCGCGATTCAGGGGAATCCTGATGCGCAAGAGATTTTCGTCCGCTTTGGCCGTGTGCTGGGCATGATGCTTGCCGATATTGTCAACGTGCTGAACCTCGATATGTTCGTGATCGGTGGAGGAGTGGTGAGCGCCTGGGATGCGTTTGCCCCAACCATGTTTGCAGAGTTGCGCGAGCGTTCGCTCGTGTATGCGGCAACCGATCCGGAGCAACATGCCACGGCCGAGGTCAAGCCGTGGACTCGGAAGAAGACGATCATCACGCAGGCTCTGCTGGGAAGCGACGCGGGATTGTACGGGGCGGCGCGAATTCCGATGATGTAGGCGAACACCCTCGAGCTTCGCTCGACGGACAGCCGTGCGCGGCTGTCCCCACATGTTCCTTTCCGAAGGCTGAGGGCCTCACTTCAGAACTGGCTGATCATCTTTCCACTCCACTTGCTCGAGTGTTGCGGGGGCGACCGGTTCCTGATAGGGCACTTCCAGCACCAACTTGCCTTTTTCTGTTTTCACTTCGCCACCGTTCGCCAGCAGGATCTTCAGCCCGATTTGCGCGGTGTCTTCGGAAAGAACGTCGATTTCGAATGAGTCCGGCAGACCAGCCAGGGTCTTATTCCAATACGTGTTGTGCAGGGGGTCGCGATACTCGGCGGGAATGGCGTGCGCGCCAAGTAGAGTGCCGAGAATACCAGCGGCATTGGCCGGATTGCAGTCAGCGTCCTGCCCGGAGCGCGTGGCATAGTTCATGGTCTTGTACCAATCTCCGTTGCCGTAGAGCAGGCCCATGACCACGTAGCCGCCGTTTAATTTGGCGTCGATGTTGAAGGGCTGTTTATAGCCATCGGGGCAGTGATCGGTCTCGCCCCATTTTTCTTGCACGAGGTGCCACGTCTTCAACCAGTCGGTTGGGTTCTCGTCGTGCCAGCGGATGACGTCCCGAATCAGCTGCGCGTAGAGGCTCTGCCCGGGAATCGCCTTCAACCCCTTCTCGACGACTTCACGGATGTTATTGGCGAAGAACGCCTGGGTGTACATGGCCGCGATGAACATGCCACCATAGACGCCGTCGCCGTAATTCATGATGTGCCCCATGCGCTGGCCGTAGCGGTTGGAGACTTGCGGCATCCCGGGAGAGATCATGCCGAAGATATCGGACTCGATCTGGAAGTCGATGTCGTCGGCGTGGAGGTTGTAGCGCGGATTGCCGGAGTCGGGCGGCAAAATGCCCTTGCGGATGTTCTGCAGGCCCTGGTCGTTGGCGTGCCAGACCTGACGAATCTTGGCGTCCCATTCGTGGGCGACGGTGACGGGATCGACATCGATGCCGTATTTGCGCAGGCAGTAAAGAAAAAGAAGGTTGATGTAGATGTCGTCGTTGTCAGGCGCGCCGAAGCTGGGATGCTCTTTCTCGGAATCGACGATGAACTTGTGAAGGATCACAATCTTCTGGTTGTCGGCTTCGCGGGTGATTGGATTCCAATCTTCCTGATCGGGCTTGTTTTCGGCGCGGGCGCGATAGGCCTTCATACGCGTGGGCGAGAGCGGCCAGTCGGTGATGTCGAAACCGATGGGAGTGTTTTGATACTGGAACTCCCAAGGCTGGCCGAAGGTGACGCCGATCATCTTGCCCATCCACGCGCCTTGCACTTTGTCGAGGTACGTGTCCCAGGCGAGCGGCGTCAACGGAACGGAAGCGGGCGGCGAGGTTTGCGCGACAGCCCCGATATTAATTGACAGCACAAGACAGGTGAGCATCATGACTTTCATCGAGAATCTCCGGCAGAGGGCGGAGCCGCGGCTGCCACTTTGCGAGCAGCGTTGAGCAGGAACTGATTTTGTTCCGGAGTGCCGATGCTGATGCGGATGCAGGTGGGCGCTCCCCATGCGCCGAGCGGTCGGACGCTTACGCCCTTGTCGCGGAGGCGGTCGGCGAACGTGGCCGCATCTTCTCCGACGTCACAATAGAAAAAGTTCGCCCAGGTCGGAGTCACGCGAAAATCGAGCTCGGATAATCCCACGCCCAAAATCTGCGCCTGAGAGGCGTTACTGGCAACGGTGCGTCCAATGTGGACTTGATCGTCAAGAGCGGCCAGGGCGGCGGCCTGCGCAATGGACGAAACCGAGAACGTGCTTTGCATGCGCGCGCAGTAGGCAAGCACCTCTGCCGGACCGATGCCGTAGCCGATGCGAAGTCCGGCGAGACCGTGGACCTTAGAAAAAGTTCGCAGGATGACTACGCTTGCGCCCCGATTCAAATGCTGCAGGGAAGTGGGATATTCCACGTTGCGCAACCTGGCGAAATGCTGGCCGAATTCGTAGTAAGCCTCGTCCAGGACGACGACAACGTGACCAGGGACCGCGGCTAAGAATGTCTCGATGTCGGCGGCGGGAACCAGCGTTCCTGTTGGATTGTTGGGATTGGCGAGAAAGATTATGCGCGTGTGTTCGTCGATGGCATTGTAGATGGCCTCCAGATCGAAAGCATCGTTGCGCATCGGAGTCTCGATCAATTGCGCTCCGATCGAATGCACAGCCATGGAATAGACGATGAAAGAGCGTTCGCTTGTGACAGCGTTCAGGCCGGGTCCTAGAAAAGTCTGGCAGAGCAGGCTTAGCATGCCCGTTGAACCCACCGTGACGAGAATCTGCTCCGCGGACACGCCATGATGCGCCCCCAGTTTGAGACGCAACTCGGTGCAGGTATCGTCGGGATAGGTGTGGATCGCGGGATGTGCGAAACGCATTGCTTCCAGAGCTCGCGGCGATGGACCGAAAGGATTCTCGTTAGAGTCAAGCCGGACGCGGCGCGGCCGAGTATTTGTGGGGTGCAGCAGCTTGGACGGATCGCCGGGCCTATACTGACCCATTTCGCGAACCGGCTGCGAGATCAAATCGTAAAATCGGCTCATGCTGCGCGCATCATGACATGGATTGCCGGCCACCGGCTACGCCGCTTTTGGTGGCAGACTTCAGGCGTTCGATTTCCTTCAGTGTGAGCGAGCGGAAGTGGCCGGGGGGAACGTCGAGCGCGAGCGGTCCGTAGCGCACGCGCTTGATTTTTTCAACGTGATGTCCGACCGCCTCAAACATGCGTCGAATCTGGCGGTTGCGGCCTTCGATGAGAGTGATCTCGTACCAGGGATTCGCGGCTTCCTTCACAACGCGGACGGAGGCTGGACCGGTCTTTACCCGTTTGCCTTCGTCGGTGGCGATGGAGACTCCTGCGCGGAGTTTGGCGAGAGCTTCTTCCTTGGGAGTGCCCGCGACTTTCACGACGTAAGTTTTGGGCACGTGGGACGCGGCTTTCATGAGGCGGTGCGCGAGATCGCCGTCGTTAGTCAGGAGAAGCAGGCCTTCGCTCGCGTAGTCAAGGCGGCCGATGGGATAGACGCGTCCTTTGACGCCGCGAATAAGATCCATCACCGTAGGGCGCTTTTCGGGATCGCTCATCGTTGTAACGTAGCCCTTGGGCTTGTTCAGAAGCAGGTAGACGTGACGCTGGGCACCGTGAAGAAGTTTGCCGTTGACGCGGATGTGATCCGTATCGGAATCGGCTTTGGAGCCGAGTTCTGTCACCACGGTACCGTTAACCTGGACGTGTCCCGAGGAGATGAGTTCCTCGGCCTTGCGGCGGGAGGCGACGCCGGCTGCAGCAATTATCTTTTGGAGGCGCTCGAGAGGCATGGCGGTTCAGAGTTGGGCAAAGAGTGCGTGCCCGGTTCAGGGCGCGAATGAGAGTGTCGTCCGTAGCTCTCTTTCGCCCCTTCGGGGCTTGCTCGATTTCCACTTTCCACCCACGGCTTGCGCCGTAGGCTGCGTTCTGTTGCCGCGCCGCGGCTGGAGTTCAGTTGCTACACTGTCGAACTCTCACCCGGCTTTTTCTTGTTCCGCGACGTTTTCGATTGTCGGCTCGGGCTCGGATTCGTCGATGCTCGCGGGCGATGGATTCGGTTCGGAGGATGCGTTCTCTGCCGGAATTAATTCCTCCTGGAACGATTGCGCAACCAGCTTTTCGAATTCCTCCATGCTGGGGAGTTCGTTGATGTCTTTCAGGCCGAAGCGCATCAGGAATTCCTTTGTGGTTTTGTAGAGAATCGGGCGCCCGATGACCTGTTTGCGGCCTGCCGTAGTGATGAGTTTGCGATCGAGCAGGGTGCCGATGACGCCTCCAGAGTCAACGCCGCGGATGTCGTTGATTTCGGGCACAGTCACCGGCTGCTTGTAAGCAATGACGGCAAGAGTCTCGAGCGCGGGCAGAGAGAGGCGGATTGGAGGCTTCAGGCTTTTGGCGAAGGCGCGTACCACTTCGTGCTGCTCCGGCTTGGTGGACATGCGGTACCCGCCGGCGACCTGGCGAATCTCGATGCCGTGGTTCGAGTCGCCATATTCTCCGACCAGTTCTTCCAGGCAGGAGCGGATGCGCGACTTGATTTCGGCTTCGTCAGAGACACCTTCGCCGATGACCGTGTCTTTTACAAGTTGGGTCATCTGCTCCAGCGTGATGGGAGTTTCCGTGGCGTAGACAATGGCTTCGAGTTGAGCTTTGAGTGACATCAGTTCTCAGTACCCTGTACCCAGTCACCCGACCTGCGCCAAGGTTTGACTGGCAACTGCTTTTATCTCCAGTCGTCTCTCACGGCCGACTGTTCTTTCATGATTTCATCAAAGTGTGTGTGCTTGCGCACCGCAATTTCGCCGAACAGGCGCTCCTGGCGCACTTGAATGGCCTGCAGTCGAACCAGTTCCAGCAGGGCCAGAAACATGCAGACTAGCGCCTGACGCGATGGGATCCGCATGAGAAGCTGCTTGAGGCGGATCGGCCGATCTTCCAGCGAGAGGCGGCGGCGCAGGTAGTCGATCATCTGGCCGACGGTGACCGTTTCTTCATCCACATTGAGCACGGGCCGAGTGCGCACGCGCTCCAAGACCTGCTGAAAAGTTTTTACAAGATCGATAACGTCCGCGGCAATTTCCGGCTCGGTACCTTCCGCATCGACGAATTCCTTGAGTGAAGGATTCGAGAGCACGGCATCTTCGATCTGCTGTTTCTGCAAGAGCATCTGCGCAGCCGATTTGAATTTCTCATGCTCCAGAAGACGGTTGACCAGTTCGTTGCGCGGATCTTCCTCCTCCTCCGCCGGCGCGGAGGGGTCGCGAGGCAACAGCATCTTCGACTTGATGTGGATGAGCACGGCGGCCATGTAGATGAAGTCCGCGGCGACGTTCACATCGAGTTCGCGGATTTTCTCGACGTACGCCAGATACTGTGCCGTGATCTTGGCGATCGGGATGTCGTAGATGTCGATGTCCTGTTTGCGAATCAGGTCGAGCAGCAGGTCGAGCGGTCCCTCATAAACGTTGCTGACGGCAACCGCGAACGGGAAGTCGCTTTCTTCTTTCTTCGCCGCATCCTTTGATTTAGTGGACTGCGAAGCGGCAACAATGGCAGGCGAGGCCACAGTTGGATCACCAGAGGAAAAGATTTTGGTTTCTTCGCTCATTGGCTACTCAGAAGTCATCTTCCCGTGACAGAGTGCATAGGTTCTTCGCGTCGTTCAGGATCAAAAAGATTGAGCCGTCTAGGGCGTTTCGAATTCGAGTGACATGCCCATTGCCGCGCGGACATCTTCCATAGTTTGGCCGGTCGATTCGCGAGCCCGCTTGCTGCCTCCTTCCAGAATATCCCAGGCGAGGCGTGGATTGTCCTCGAATTTCTTGCGACGTTCCTGCATGGGATTGAGAAGTTGGACCAGAGCATCGGCGGCCCAGCTTTTGCACTCGATGCATCCGATGCTGGCGGAGCGGCAGCCTTCGTAGACCTTGGCCACGGTCTCTTTGCTGCTGAAGATTTTGTGCAGATCACCGACGGGGCAGACGTCAGGGTTACCGGGATCGGAGCGGCGAACGCGCGCGGGATCCGTGACCATGGTCTTCAGCTTTTGCCGCACGACCGGCTCAGGATCGGCCAGCATAATCGTGTTCCCGTACGATTTAGACATCTTGCGGCCGTCGGTGCCGGGGAGCTTGGCTGCCGGAGTGAGCAGGGCCTGTGGTTCCGGGAATACTTCTTTGCGAACTCCGTAAAATCCGTTAAATCTCCGCGCAATCTCGCGAGTGAGTTCGATGTGCGCCACCTGATCTTCGCCGACTGGAACGCAGTCGGCTTTGTAAATCAGAATGTCCGCCGCCTGGAGTACCGGATATCCGAGAAAACCGTAGGTTCCCAGATCCTTGTCCTTGATGTTCTCGCGCTGCTCTTTGTAAGTCGGGACGCGCTCCAGCCACCCCAGCGGCGAAATCATCGAGAGCAGCAGGTGCAACTCGGCATGGGCCGGGACGTGCGACTGAATAAAAAGCACCGATTTTTCCGGATCGAGGCCCGCAGCCAGCCAGTCAAAGGCGACTTCGAGTGAGTTCTCTTTGATCTTCGAGGTGTCCGCGTAATCGGTCGTTAGGGCATGCCAGTCGACGACGCAGAAAAAGCATTCGTACTGGTCTTGCATGCCAACCCAGTTCTGCAGCGCTCCGACATAGTTGCCGAGGTGCAACTTGCCGGTGGGGCGCATGCCGCTGAGCACGCGTTTGCGGGTATTGGAAGGTGTCATCGCGCGTTAGTCACTGAACCATGCGGGCAACACAGAGACATTGCCGCGTCCAGCGG
>Ga0209698_10000906_pt1 | contig 34144 bp, 30 predicted proteins | sample LitLauG_LLR_2012_FD_187203 | JGI IMG/M metagenome (GOLD analysis project Ga0209698, IMG submission 187203) | Freshwater sediment microbial communities from Pennsylvania, USA - Little Laurel Run_MetaG_LLR_2012 (SPAdes) (version 2) | ecosystem: Environmental > Aquatic > Freshwater > Creek >... | reverse complement strand
ACCGCAACCAGCGGCATAGCGCAGCCTGGGGAAGACGCCTGGCGGTGCTGGTGTTGCTCTTGGTCGCCGACATGGCCTTCGCCCAGGAGTTCGACCGGGCGGAGCGGCCGGTCCAGCTTTCGCCGCGCATCACGGCGGAACTGAACCACGAGCTTTCGCAGGCGCGGCAAGGTCTGGGCGGGCACAAGAACGTCAAGGTCATCGTGCAGTACAACGAGTCGCCGAAGCCTGAAACTCTGGCGCGTCTGCAGAACCGTGGCGGACGTTTGGGCCACAAGCTCGACCTCATCAAAAGCGCGGCTTTTACCGTTCCCGTCAATGCGCTGGCAGCTCTCGAAAACGATCCTGAAGTTGCCCACGTCAGCGTCGATCATCCCTTACAGGCCATGGACCAATATACAAACAGCGCGATCAACGTCAGCGCCGCCTGGAATGCAGGATACAGCGGGAGCAGCGCTATCGGCGTAGCCGTCATCGATAGCGGCATTAATAACAATGCCGACTTCTTCACCCCCACTACGGGTTCCGGTTTTGTGCGCGTGCGCTATCACCAGGATTTTTCCGGGACCGCCTATTACATGGGCACGCCGATGGTAGCCGATAACTACGGTCACGGCACCCACGTTGCCGGAATCATCGCCGGCAGCGGCTATTCGTCGGGTGGCCTCTATACCGGTGTTGCGCCCGGCGTATACCTGATCGATCTCCGCGCTCTCGACCAGAATGGCAACGGTACCGATAGCAATGTAATCGCTGCCATCCAGCAGGCGATTTCTCTCAAAACTTCGCAAAACGTCAAGATCATCAACCTCTCGTTAGGCCGCGGAATCTACGAAAGCTACGCCAACGATCCTCTTTGCCAGGCCGTGGAATCGGCGTGGAAGAACGGCATCGTCGTGATCGTGGCCGCCGGCAACTATGGCCGCATCAGCGTGAACGGCAGTAACGGATACTCAACGGTAACCGCCCCCGGCAACGATCCTTTTGTCATCACCGTCGGAGCCATGAAGTCCATGGGCACCTTGACCCGCACCGACGACCAGATTGCCAGCTACAGCTCCAAGGGCCCAACTATGTATGACCACGTAGTCAAGCCCGACATCGTCGCTCCCGGAAATTCCGTGATTTCGATCTCCGACACTCACGGCACCCTCGCCAGCATCTTCCCGGGCAACTTTGTGTCTGGCTACTCGAACAATTACATGACGCTGAGCGGCACCAGCATGGCGACTCCGGCGGTAACCGGCGCGGTAGCCTTGCTGCTGCAAAAAAATCAGAACCTCACTCCCGACCAGGTCAAAGCCCGCTTGATGAAGACGGCCTACAAGACTTTCCCGACTTCTAGCGTGGCGACCGACCCCACGACTCTGCAAACCTATACCTCTTACTACGACTTGTTCACAGTGGGTGCGGGGTACTTGGACATAGCGGCGGCGCTGGCCAACAACGACCAGGCGCCGAACAAGCTGGGCGCGGCGTTGTCGCCGACCGCGGTTTATAACTCCTCGACCGGCAAGGTTACGCTCGCAAACGGCAACGCAACGGTAGCGAGCAATTCGGTGGTTTGGGGAACGTCGGCGCCGTTTGGAACGTCGGTGGTCTGGGGCACAAACGTAGCCGGTAGTTCGGTGGTCTGGGGAACGTCGGTGGTCTGGGGCACGAGCAGTTCTACCGGCTTCAGTGTGGTCTGGGGCTCGACCTCTGACGCTGATACCAGCGTAGTGTGGGGCACCGCGTTGACCAGCCCCGACGCAGCCCTAGTCCCGATCGCAGGAGAACAGTAACGCAGTTCGCGGGGTCAGGGCACAGCCTCACAGCCCGAAAAAACTCTTGTGGTGACGGGGCTCTACCCCGTCCCAGACAAGGGCACGACTTCAGTTTTACCGTAAGTCCAAGCGATTGTTTTTCTCTGCGTCCTCATGCCTTCGTCGTGAAAGCCCGCAATCACCCGACAACAATTCATATTGACAAGCAGGCAACCGCTGCTGTAACCGTTGTGTCTCTTCCACGCCGCACTTCCGCGCGGAGATCGCCATGCCCGCCGCACCCAACTCGACGCCCGCAAAAGGCCAGACATGATGGCGGCCGCCACGCAGATCGCCATTCGTGACCTCAAGAACATCGACGACCTCAGACAGTTAAAAGCGGTGGAGAAAGAAGTCTGGGGCATGACCGACGATGACACCGTCCCCCTCACCCTGGCCATTGCCTGTAAAGCCGCAGGCAATATTTTCGTCGGCGCCTTCGACAAAGACAAGAATGACAAAGACAAGAATAAAGACAGGCTCGTCGGCTTCGCCTTCGGATTCCTCGGCCGCGAACACGGCCAAACGACCATCCACTCCCACATGCTGGCTGTGCTCGATGCCTACCGGCATCTGGATCTGGGTTCGCGATTGAAACAAGCGCAGCGCGAGCGCGCCCTGGCCATGGGCGTCCATGAGATGACTTGGACCTTCGATCCGCTGCAAAGCAGAAACGCACACTTTAACTTCTCCAAGCTGGGTGTGGTTTCCGACACCTACAAGGTAGATTTCTACGGCCCGGAAACCTCCAGCATCCTGCACCGAAACGGAACCGACCGCCTGTGGGTGCGCTGGCTGCTGAACTCCAGGCGGGTGCGGGACCGGCTGGCCGGTAAGAGTACGAATGCGCGCGCCGAAACGCTCGACGGCCTCCGCCTTCTGGCCCCCCTCGTCCGGTTCGATCCCAGCGGAAAACCGGAACGCTCTGATCTCGCCGAATCGCTGGCCCGTCAGCGCGTCAGCATTGAAATCCCCGGCGACATTCTGGAAGTCGAGCGCGCCGACATGGGATTGGCCCGGGAGTGGCGCGACGCCACCCGCTGGGCCTTCCGCGATGCCCTCAAAACGGGATTCTTCGTCGCCGAGTTCTGCCGCTCCATTCGCGGGCAGCAGGGCCCCGGAGCCTACTTGCTGCAGCGCGGAACCGTGAGCGACGTCATTCCCGAAACCTAGCTGGCTGCGGAAAAGCCCTGTTTCAGACGGGGTTTTGGAAAGGGTACGACTTCACACCTGCTGAAAAAGGGAAGGCACGACTTTCAGTCCTGCCGTGAATTCATTTAGATGGGAAAGGCGTTTAAGGCGTAGCCGAGAGTGAGCGCGATTCGGCCGTCTGTCGCTGTTCGCGCATCTGTTGCAGGAAGGTTTCGACCGGCGCCTGAAACTGCTGCCGGAACAGATCCACGAGTGCGTCATCCTTGACCGAGCCCTCGGTTGCGAGAGCTTCTCCGCCCGGACGATCGTCAGCAGACGACCTGTCCAGCCCTTCCGGTTCCACCTGCAACTCGGGACTCTCCCCTTTGGCGCGCAGAGCCGTGATCAAGCGTTTTCCTTGGTCCCGTTGCTCGGTCGTCTTCTGCAGGAACTCCACCCCCATCCCGAATTCCGGATGCGCCACCAGTACGAATCCCTTAGCGTGTACCTTGACTTCGCCGCTCTTGATCGAGAGCGTGACCCGCGTTCCCCGCGGGAAGGGCGAACTGGTGGTCAGATAGCAGCCCCCCAGGCTATGGTCCGTGACCTTGCAAATCACCGGCGGATCGTCCTGCTCGGGCTCCGGAAGATGGCTGCTCAACCACTGGCGAAGAGTGCTCCGCTGCTCGTCGGTGGCGTCCTTGAAGCGCACCCCGGCCTGCCCGCCGTTGCCCTCCCAGGCCAACTCCCCTTCGAGTTCAAGCCCTGGCCCCGCGCCCGGCAAGGTCAGCGAGAAACGCAGAGGGTTCTCTTTGGGGGTCCGCCCCGAAAACTGAATCGCCATGCCACCTTCACAGAGGTCAAGCGTCTTGGCTTTATACTGGCTGTCCCCAAAACAGGTCACCGGAACCTGCACCGCGACCCGCATCTGCATCCGCCGCTCCCGCTTCATCAGCGCTCGCACCGCGCGAAAACTCGCCTTGGCCCGCTCCACCGCAAAGGGCTTATGGAGAACGAAATGGGCCCCCATCTCGAACCCGCCCTTCATTCCGATGGAAGCTTCCACCAGCACGATCGCCAGCGCCCGCTTGTTGGTCGGAGCCGCCTTAGCTCCCCGCAGCACGCCGCCCGCTTCCTCCATATTCGTTACATCCACGATAATGCCTTCGAAACGCTGGCGCGTGATCTGGCGGATAGCGTCGTCCGCCGTGGAACAATGTTCCAGGTCGATCTCCAGATCGCCCAGCACCCGGCGCAAGATGCGCACCGTCTTCTCGTCCGAACTCAGCAGTAAGGCTTTCAGGTTCATGCTTCAATCACGCTGCGGGTCAGGTGTTTGTGCCGTCGCGGCTTTGCCCCTAGGACGGTTGCCAATGAACATCTCGCACAAGGGCTAAACTCGCCCTTAGTAGGAACGCAATCGTTCAACCCAGCCAGATGATCGCAACGCATCCCCTGATGGCACTCTAAGTCCATGAGATTCCGCGGTCAACGGCCTGACGAGTCTTATAGTTACCGTGGTCACCGCAGGCGCTTGCTGAAGAACTCGGATTCGTGTCAGGTATCCGCTTTTCGGTTTGGTATTTCGCCGAAGTTGGAAGCCCCCCTCAAGTGCGTGGGGGTCTTGGGCGATCGAGTGGAACACAACCGGCCAGAACGCACTTCCCCGAGGGCGTTCGCCAATAGCCCAACGCTTTCAGAGTCTCTGTAAGAACTGATCTTCGGACGATCTGGTGGAAGAAAAGCCCGAGAATCAAGCCCCGGATGGGCAACCAACTTTACCCAGCGCTTCAGCGCTAGGGTAAAGTGGGAAATATGACTCAAGTCCCGGAAGGACGCTCGCCAATAGTCCGGCGCTTCAGCGCCGGGAAAAGTGGAACATATCGTGCCAAGTCCCGAAGGGACGGCTGATCTTCCGCCGCGTCCTCTTTAGGTGGATCGGAACACCAGGGCAGAATTCCCAGGATTCGCCCCCATATCCCCCAAGTCCTCGAAGCCGTCCCTCCGCCAACTGCAAGTAGCTGCACCAAAAGGGGATATGCCAAAGGTACCAGGAAAGCTAACTTTTCTATTGACTTATCCATGAAAACCTATTATTATCAATAGCTTCCATAGAGGCCGAGGGGCTCGAGTCTGTGGCTTTGATTTTCCTTTTCCAGGTGAATCCCCTCCGCTCTCGCTGGAATCAAACACTTATAGAAACGTGGAAGTACGAAGTCCTTATTCCACTAGAGGGTAGATTTTTCATGGCTAAGCGACGCGGAAACCCCAATTGGGGCAAGCCCGAACCTATCGGGCCTGTCATCCCCACAGTTACGGAATTCGAGCAGGTGGTGCACGAATACAAGCTCTCCCCCGACCAGTATTTGCGTTCCACCCGGCTGCGTGAGTGGGCGCGCCGGAACAAAAATTCCAAGTACATCCCCGAGCCTTTGCTCGAAGCTTGGGGCTTTGAAATCGAATCCACCCTGTAACCGCAGGGACTTTGGGTTTACTGGGAGGGTCGCCCGAGGCGGCCCTTTTCCATTTTCAGGCGTATTGGCGAGGGGGCCAAGTCTCGATTATGCTGGCGAACATGAAGTTTGGTGGCCCAGGACTCGCTGGTTCAGACCTGGTCGGCCTGATCGTGGCCGTAAGCTTCGCGGCCGGACTGAACGTCTATGCCACCGTCGCTACTCTCGGACTCCTTGCCCATGCCGGCCTGCTCGATATGCCCTCCGGCCTCCATTTGCTGGCCAGTTGGTGGGTAATTGCCGCCTCAGGCGTGCTTTTTGCCATCGAGTTTTTCGCCGACAAGATCCCCGCCTTCGACTTGTTCTGGAACGCCCTCCACACCTTCGTCCGCATCCCCGTGGCCGCCCTAATCGCCTGCGGCGCTGCCTCCCACCTGTCGCCTGAAAAGCAACTGCTCGCGACGCTCGCCGGTGGCGCAATTGCGCTGGCCGCCCACGGAGGCAAGACCGCCGCGCGAGTGGCCGTCACGCCCTCGCCCGAGCCCGTCTCCAACATCGCGCTCAGTGCCGGAGAAGACACCCTCGCGGTATTCTTGACCTGGCTCGCTACTCAGCACCCGATCGCAGCCGCCCTGATCGTTTCAGTCTTTCTGCTCGCAATCGTGGTTGCGCTGCGCTGGGTGCTGCGAGCTGCAAAGCGGGCTCTCAAGAGCCTGTTTCCTGGTGTGGAGAGCGAACCGGCATCGCGTGTCGCCGAGGATCGGAACGCAGCCTGAAGATTCGCTCGCTGGAATTATATCGGGATATGATTATGATAATGGCCACTGGGATCGAAGCGTAATCACAAAACAGACGGAGGCGCTCAAATGATGACGCTGGGAATAAGAAGGGAAACGGCTGGAACCACACCGCCATTTGTGCCGCGAACTCTCTTGGAGAGTCCAAGACGGATTCTGCTTTTGTTGCCGGTGATCGGCATATTGACCTTTTTGTTCCACGGACTGGTTCGTGTGTCCAATGCGGGGGCATGGATGGCATCTGTTCTTGCGACGTTTGGGCTCTTTGTCCTCATTGATAAATTCGTGTTGTCGTTTTTTATGAAGTACGCGCCCTCAATTCTTTGGGTGGAGGAGCGCGAACGCCAGCGCCAGTTATGACCCCAAATCTACCCTTCACCAACGTCCCCACCGCCATCGAAGAGATCCGCGCCGGCCGCATGATCATCGTGGTTGACGACGAGGATCGCGAGAACGAAGGCGACCTCACCCTGGCCGCGGAAAAAGTCACTCCCGAGGCCATCAACTTCATGGCCCGCTACGGCCGCGGCCTCATCTGCCTGGCCATGACCGAAGAACGCCTCGAGCACCTGCGCATCGGTCCCATGACCAGCGAGAACACCTCGCAATACGGCACTGCTTTCTGCGAAGCTATCGACGCCCGCGAAGGCGTCACCACCGGCATTTCGGCCCATGATCGCGCCCGGACTATCAAAGTAGCTATCGATCCCAAGACGCGCCCCTCCGACCTGGCCCGCCCCGGTCACATGTTCCCCCTGCGCGCCCGCAAAGGCGGAGTCCTGGTCCGTGCCGGCCAGACCGAAGCTTCCGTAGATCTCGCCCGGCTAGCTGGCATGGTTCCCGCCGGCATCATCTGCGAAATCATGAAAGACGACGGCACCATGGCCCGCGTGCCCGATCTGATCGAGTTCTGCCGCGCCCACGATATGAAAATGCTCACCGTAGCGGAGTTGATCCGTTATCGCATGCAGCACGAGCGCTACGTCCATCGCGTAGGCGAGGCCATGGTCGAAACCAAGTACGGAGAATTCCGCCTTATAGCCTACGAGAGCGAAGTCGACGGCGGCGGCTCCCACATGGCGCTCATCCGTGGGGACATTACCGATTCGTCCGAGCCAGTCCTGGTCCGCATGCACGCCCACTGTTTGCTAGGCGACGTGTTCGGAGCCACCGGCTGCGACTGCCATCCCACCCTGGAGGCCTCGCTGCAAGCCATCGCCGCCGAAGACCGAGGCGCGTTGATCTATCTGCACCAGACTTCCAAAGGCTTCACCGCGGAAAAAATCGGAGACCAGTCGTTCCTCACCTTCCATCGCGAACGCCGTCTGCCGTCCCTACCCGAAAGCGAGCGTAAAACCCATCGCGAAATCGGCCTGGGAGCCCAGATCCTGTTCGATCTGAACCTGAAGCGCATCCGACTCCTGACCAATCACCCCAGAAGGGTAGCCGCGTTAGAAGGGTTCGACATAGAAATAGTAGAGCAGGTCCCGGTGAAGTTTTCGGTTCCGAAGAGCTTGCTCTAGCGAGGTTGCTCGTGTGGTGACGGGGCTACTCCCCGTCCAAGCGTGCGTAGGGACAGTCCAAGCCGAGCGCAGCTTAGCAGCTGCCGGCTGTCACGGCAAATCTGTGTAGTGTCTTAAATACTGTGTTGCTGCTCTGAATCTTGGCCCTGCGATTGCTCCTCCACGGTTCACCCTACTGAGAAAAGCATGAAAATCGTAATTGTTACTTGGATCTTGTGCGTGGCGGCAAGTGCCCAAATCAACGGGACTATCATTGTCTTCGAATGGACGCGAGACGGTTTGTTCATCGCCGCCGATAGTAGATCGACGTTCGACAAGAGACCCCCCGAAGACGATCACTGTAAGATCGCCGCACTGAATCACAATACTGTGTTTGCGGTTTCTGGCGCTGTGGCTGGGGGTTATCCAATTGATCCCAGTGATCCGGTTCATCCTTGGGATGCTATTCATGACGCTAGATTGGCCCTTGATGTCACCCCAGTTGGCGGAAACGCTCAAGACATGGCTGCGAGCATCGCGGACACGTGGGCTAGAAAGATCGTGTTTGATTGGAATATGGTGAAAATCTGGCATCCAGAGGTGGTCCGGTGGGCCGACAAAGTAAATAATGGAACCTTGACTAGCGGCTTGTTTGCCACCACTAAAGATGGAATCGTAGGGCTCGCCGCTCGACACATAAAACTTAACGGCGATAGAGTGTCCTTCGAGGTGGTCCCGCTCACGGAAATCTGCGGTTTTGAGAGATTGTGTGGGTTTGGTAGACTCGACATCTTTTTCGAGTTCGGCAACAGGACAAGCGATAGAGCTAGAGGTGCAGAGGGGACCATGCCAAATTCTTTTAGGCTTCAAGTCTTGCGGATGGTTGATCTCACTATTGCCTATGACAAGACCGGCACCGTCGGTGGCCCTATTGATTCCTTGCAGCTCAGTCCAGACGGACGCATTACTTGGTTTCATCAAAAACAGGATTGCCCAGAAAATCACCGATAGCGGCAACACGTTTCTTAAGACACTACCCAAATCTGGATTTGCTACGAGCGAAAACAAACCGATGTATAATCCTCGCGCTTGACAAAGTTAGAGATAGGAGGCCAACATGGCGGTCGGCGCCCAGGCAATCCTAGACGAAGCACTGAAACAACGCGACAAGTATTGGGAGGGGATAAGCGAACGAACCAGAACACTGTGTCTAGGAACATTAGTTTTTATATGGGGCGTTTTCTCACAGAAAACAAGTGAGACAGGGCTAACCTTCGATGCTTATGCCAGGTCTGCGCTGCTTAAGATAGCGGCCTGTGCAGTAATTGTGCTCGGGCTGGATTTTGCGGAATACCTCGCGGCCTTCCAGTACCGTCGTCAACTCTCCGGGGATAGAGTGTTTGGCCGAAAATTCCGATACCATAGCTTGGAGAAAGTCATGCGCTTCTCAAAGGTCGTTCTAGGACTTATTACGCTAGTAGCACTATGTGTCGTGATTGGTCGCGTCCTATCGGTGCCCGTGCATGCGCAAGGGAGTAGTGGGGATCTTTTTTACGGAACATGGTGCGGCGGCGATAGGCAGCAAGGCACTTGGGGGTGCCTCAGGGTCACCAACCCGCAAGGGGAACTGGAGGTTGAGTTTACTTATCAAGGAATAGATTATTGGATTACTTGCGATCAAGTTGAGCTTCCGCAGAGTACTGTTCTCAAGGCTGTGTGCGGCAATGCAGACACTGAAAACACGTGGCAGAATTCAAATCTGATAGAGATGGATATAACTGTCAGAAATTATTCGGACACGCGTGATCTGCGGAGGGTTCCATAATGACACCTCTACAAAAAGCGCGGAAGACTCGCCTTCCGCGCCTGAAAGCCAGAGCCTCCAAATTCAAAACGGCTTCCGCGGTGTAATCTCCTCATCCTTGATAAAAAACTGTGCCGAGCACACCGCCGACCCGCAAATCGTCGGCAGCAAGCCCGCCATCTGTTTCCGCGTAATCAGTCCCAACGTGCCGCACGAAGGGCAGGAGAGCACCGCCCAATACGGATCCTCCCGCTCCCCCACTTCCCCCGCATTCTCCAGCACGAACACGGTGCCGGGTTCCATCTGCTCGGGAATCCATTCGCTGATAATGCTCAATTCACCGATCATCATGCCTCCCCCGCCTTCCGTTGCTGTTCCCGCGTACGCCCCTGATTTACGCTCACTGATTTACGCTCAGTGACTTACGAACTCCGACTTATGCCCTTCGCCGCCGCCCCACCGCCCGTACCCGCTCCGAGACCGCCGCCTTTTTGCGCGACTGGATCTCCGCGCGCACCCGCCGCACTTCGTCCGTCAGGCATATATCGAACATCGGCTGCCGTGCGTTCTTTAACAGGTCCACGACCTGTCGTGCCGAAGTCCGCAGATAAAGATGCGTGCCGTCGCTCAGCAGGTGATACTCCTGCTCCGATGACCCGCTGACCGTAGCCGCAAGCGTGGTGCCAAATTCCTGCTGTAGAAACCGGATCACTTTCCGCATCCGCTGCAGCGAAAACCCGCGCCGCCGCAGCTGACCGATGACCGCCACCGTAACCAGTTCGTCCCAACCATAGATGCGCCGGTGTCCCTGCCGCGCCGGCGTCACAATTCCGCGTTCGTCCCACCATTGCAGCTGACGCGCCGTGGCTCCGGTCAGTTCAATCACTTCGTTCGATGTGAACTCTCGTTGCATTCCGGCCGCATTCTGTTTCAAACAAGAAAATAGCGAAATGTTTGAAACATTCTAGGCCGCAGATGAAGAAAAGCAAGCAACGTTTCGTGCAGGGTCGTATTAACTAAATGGGTACGGTGCGAACAGGTTTCCTTCGTGGACCTTCGTGTCCTGGACCTTCGTGTCCTTGGTGGTGAACGACCTCGGCGTCGCCGCCCGGAAGGCCGGGCACTCACCGAAGGCCTTCCGCTCTGTACGTTTCGCCCTTCAGGCATTACCATTAGCGAGCGAAAAATTCTCTTCCCGGGGCCATACATTCATGATCCAAAGACTCCATGTGCAAGTCGTCATGCTCGCATGTTTTCTGCTGCTGTCGGTCTCCCTGACGTTCACCCAGCAAAAAGAACGCAATCGCAAATTGGACGCCGCGCAAAAAGCCGCGACGGCTCCCTCCGAGCCGCAGAAAGACGACAACAACAAAGACGAGAAAAACGAAGGCGACCCGCTCTTCCGCGGAATGAAGTACCGTTCCATCGGCCCGTTTCGTGGAGGCCGTTCGCTCACCGCCGCCGGAATTCCCGGCGATCCCACCACCTACTACTTCGGTGTCGCGGGTGGCGGCGTGTGGAAATCCACCGACGGCGCCAATACATGGTCTCCGGTCTTCGACAAAGACGGAGCCCCGTCCATCGGTAGTATCGCGGTCGCCGCCTCCGACCCCAACATCGTCTACGTCGGTACAGGCGAAGCCTGCATTCGCGGAAACATCTCCCACGGTGACGGCGTTTGGAAATCGATGGACGCCGGAAAGTCCTGGAAGTCCGTTGGCCTGAAAGACACCCGCGCCATCGGCAGAGTGATCGTCAATCCGCACAACCCCGAGATTGCCTTTGTCGCCGCCCTCGGCCATCCCTTCGGCCCTAACACCGAACGCGGCGTCTTCCGCACCACCGACGGCGGCAAGACCTGGGACAAAGTTCTTTACAAGGACGAGAACACGGGAGCGATCGACGTGGTCTTCGATCCGCAAAATCCCAACATCCTGTTTGCCTCTTTGTGGGAAGCCCGGCGCACGCCATGGTCGCTCTCCAGCGGAGGCCCGGGCAGCGGCGTCTACCGCTCAACCGATGGCGGCGCGACGTGGAAACACTTGCCCGAGCAAGAACACGGCCTTCCCCAAGGCCCCTATGGCCGTGTCGGCCTCGCGGTCGCGGCCAACTCCGACCGCATCTACGCCATCATCGAGGCGAAGGAAGGCGGCCTCTACCGCTCCGACGACGGCGGTGAAAATTGGGACCTCGTCAACGGCAGCCACTCCCTGTTCCAGCGCCCGTGGTACTACATGCACGTAATCGCCGATCCGCAGGATCCCAATACCGTTTACATAGCCGATGTCGAATTCTTCAAATCCACCGACGGCGGCCGCACCTTCAATAAAATTAAAGTTCCGCACGGCGACAATCACGGCCTGTGGATCGATCCCAAAAATACAAAAAGAATGATCGCTTCCAACGACGGCGGTGTCACCCTCAGCCTCGATGGCGGCAAGTCCTGGACCCGCGAGGACAACCAGCCCACCGCGCAGTTCTACCACGTCATCACCGACAGTCGAACGCCCTACTACGTCTACGGCTCGCAGCAGGACAACTCCACCGTGGCCATCGCCAGCCGCAGCGATGACGGCGTGATAGGCCGCGACAATTGGTATGAAGTCGGGGGCGGGGAAGCGGGTTACATCGCGCCCAATCCCGCCGACCCGAACATCGTGTATGCCGGAGACTACGAGGGCAACATCACGCGCTTCGACCGCCGCACCAACCAGGTCCAGAGCATCAACGTCTGGCCCGAACTCAGCGATGCCCGCGGCGCCGCTGCGCTCGAACACCGCTTTCAGTGGACTGCCCCCATCGTCATTTCTCCCCACGATCCCAACACGATCTATTACGGAGGCGAGCGCATTTTCAAAACCACCGACGGCGGCACGCACTGGGAAGCGATCAGCGACGACCTTACCCGCAACGACAAATCGAAACAGCAGCCGTCGGGCGGCCCCATAACGGTGGACGATACCGGCACCGAGTATTACGACACCGTGTTTTCTATCGCTCCTTCACCCCTGGCGAAAGGTCTGATCTGGGCGGGCACCGACGACGGCTTGATCCAGATCACACGCAATGAAGGAAAAACTTGGACCAACGTTACGCCCAAAGACGTTGCCGAATGGAGCCGCATCAGTCTGATCGAAGCCTCTCCCCACGATGCCGGCGCCGCCTACGCCGCTGTTGACCGCCATCAGAGCGACGACCTCGCGCCCTACATCTACAAAACCAGCGACTACGGAGCGACCTGGACCCGCATCGCCACCGGCATTCCCGACGGAGCGTTCGTGCGCGCCGTCCGCGAAGACCCGAAGAAAAAGGGACTCCTCTATGCCGGGACCGAACGCGGCGTCTACGTCTCCTTCGACGACGGCGCCCACTGGCGCTCCCTGCAAAACAACCTCCCCATCGCGCCAATCCACGACCTCGTCGTCAAAAACGACGATCTGGTGCTGGCCACGCACGGCCGTTCGTTCTGGATCCTCGACGATGTCACACCCCTGCGCCAGTTCGCCGACGCAGTCGCGCAAGAAGACATGCATCTCTACCAGCCTGCCATCGCCCAGCGCGTCCACACCGGAGATTCTCCCCCGCATTTGTCTTTCGCAGGCAAGAATCCGCCCAACGGCGCCGTAATTTATTTTTATCTCAAGCATGCTTCCAAGCCGGAAATGAAGCAGGAAGTGAAAATTGAAATACTGGACGCGGCTGGCACTGTGGTCCGCGATTACTCCAGCGTCAAAAATGAGTCGCTCGACGAACCGCTCGACCCCGACGACAAGAAGCCCGAAAAGCAGATCAAGCCCGAAGAAGGTCTGAATCGTTTCGTTTGGGACCTGCGCTACCAGGAAGCCAATCGCGTCCCCAACTATTTTCTGTGGGAATATGCCGACGGCGCGAAAGGGCCGCTGGCCGTGCCCGGCAACTATCAAGTGCGGCTCACCGGTAATGGCAAAAGTCTGACCGCGCCCTTCGAACTCAAGCTCGATCCCCGAGTCACCACCTCGCAGGCCGATCTGGAGAAGCAGTTCAAACTACAAATGGACGTGCGCGAGCAACTGAATCGCGTCTACGAAGCGGTGAACCAGATCCAGGATGTCCGCGAGCAGTTGAACGGACTTAAGAAGCGCCTCGTGCCCGGAGATACAACGAAAACGTTGTTCGATGGTGCGACTGCTCTCGATGCCAAGCTGATTGCCGTTCGCGATCCGCTGATTAACTTCAAAATCAGCGCCAGCGAGGATTCCCTAGCTTACGCTCCGGGGATCGACGCCAGGCTGGCATTTCTAGCCATGGGAGTGGCAGGCTTCGCCGACGCCGCTCCGACCGCGGCCGAATACGCTGAATTCGACAAGTTGAAAAAGCAGACCGGAGAACTCCTGGCGCGCTGGGACCAGGTCCGGAACGCGGACATAGCCAGTTTTCAGAAACTGGCCGCCGAACAAAACGTCCAGCCCATCTACGTCCCCGACGCAAGAAGTGAGCGAGTGCAAGGCGCTGGAGACGAATAAAAACAGTGGGGAAGCGGGTGCCCGACTCATCGCGTACTTTGCGATGAGTGGGCCGCCGCAATTCTAGATAAACATCTCGTCCTGCGGAACGCCTCCGCCATTTCGCGGATGCCGCCTCTTCTGCCCCAGGAAGACGTCCACGCCCGTGCTGATCGCGGCCATCAATCCGTTGACCTGCCGCAATGGAGAAAGCACCGTCTTGTGGACCGCATCGCTCGTCTCTTCCACCCGGTCCATGGTGCGATTCAGCAGCTCATCCGCCCGGATCACCTGTAGCCGCGTCCGATCCAGCGCATCGGTAAGCGTTGCGTCGATGCGCCCCAACTGATTCCGCACCAGGGTGCTGGACTCCATGACATTGACGCTCAAGACGTCGATCTTCGGACGCAGTTCCACCAGTAGACTCTGCACCGTCTCCATTGTGGGCAAGGCTTTGCTCGTCACCTGCGCGGCCAGCGCTTCCATTCTCACCGTGCTCTTGCGGACCGCGAGATAGAGCGCCACCAGAATTCCGGCCTGCAACAAGACCGCGCCCGCAGTCACCGCAATAAAAACAATTAGGAGGTTGTCATTCATAGCTGCTTCCGCTGCCCGCGCCGCTAGATATTCTTCTGCGGTTCCACTCCCGCCGCGGTTGTCTCGTTATACGCCTGGCGCCCGGCCTCGTAAGCCGAGCGGAACCGTTCCTTCTGCTGGTTCAGCACATCGCCGCCGCGATCCACCCATTCACTCGCCTGCTCCCGCGCCCGCCGTGCGTGGTGACGCGCCCGTTCGCTGCTCTCCTGCGCCTTCGACCGAATCACGTCGCGCATTTCATCCCCGGAGCGCGGTGCATACAACACACCCACCACCGCTCCTACGCCCAGCCCTGCCAGAAACCACAAAAAGCTGTTGCCTTCGCCTTCCGCCATAATGCCCTCCTGAATATTCTTTTCTATGTACCGGATGGTAGCACCCCGATATGTGAAACACAATTCACCGGGCAAGCCTTTCCTTCGTGTACCTTCGTGGCCTCGGTCGTGAACGGTTTCGCAGGCTGCGGCCCCAAAGAACCTCTTGTGCCCGCCGCGCCAAAGGCGGAGAATGAGTCGTCCGCAGGAGGCGTTTTTGTCCGACCGCAAGTATCGCCAGCGCGGCTACCAGGATTCTGGTGGCGCACCGAAAAGAGACTTCGAAAAGCCGGCCACCCCGAAAAGAGAAAATACCTTCGGCCCGCGCCCCCTCAACATGCCCGCCACCAGGACCGTCTCCCGCTGCGCGGAATGCGGAGCGCTCCTGCAGAATCTCGCCGATCCAGTGGCGCAATGTCCAAAATGCGGATTCGACCTGCACTCGTGCAAACAGTGCGAACACTTCGACCCTTCCAGCCGCTTCGAATGCAATCAACCCATCCCCGCAAGAATCTCTCCCAAGGACAAGCGCAACGACTGCTCCTTCTTTTCCATCCGCGTGATGATCGAAAAAGAAACCTCCAGCAAAGCCAGCCAGCGTCCCAATGACGCCCGCGCCGCCTTCGATAATCTGTTCAAAGACTAGAAACTAAAGACTGAAGCCCCGTTTCCCCCTGTCATCTTGAGCTTTCATCACAAACGCCCAGTGTGCGCCATCACAGACGCCCATCCGGCTCCATGCGAAAATATGCACCTGAATTAGGGCATCGGGAAACGGGCCGCTCAAAGCTAGCGGACCCGACCTGCTGCCCGTTCCAGATCCTCAAGGTTCTTTGAGAATTGAGAATAAGTCAGCTAATGCACAACCGTTCGATCCGAAGTTCATACCCTCATACTCGAAATAGGAGCCACAAAATGTCCTCATATCCGATAAGCATTCGTCGCTGTCAACACATCAGAGTCAACGGCACGCAGTGTGGATCGCCCGCCCTGCGGGATGAGAAATATTGCCACTTTCACATGCAATGGGCGCTCAAGAACAGGGAGATCGACATGAATCTCCGGGAGAGCGGAACCATAACCCTGCCCTCGCTCGAGGACGCCAATTCCATCCAGGTGGGGTTGGCCGAGGTGATGCGGCTGCTCGTGACCAACCAGGTCGATCACCGCACCGCAGCCTTGCTGTTGCAGGCGCTGCGCACGGCATCGGTCAATATCCGGCACGCATCGTTTGAGCCCGAGCCGACCCACGTCGTGATTGATCGCGAGTGCGTCGAGCGCCGTCCCATTGGGGCGACCGCCTGGTCCACGGTCGAAGGGTGCGAGTACGACCATGCCGTCAAGCCCTTCAATCCGTCGCAAAACGATAGCGTCCCCCCGCAAAAGTTCGATGGTGACGCATCGTTGGACTCGATGTTGACCCGCCTCATCGGCCGGGCAGCGCTCACCACCGGCAATCGGAACTCGAGGCGGGGAATGTCATCGGCGCCATGAGCGACCCGCAACGTGACTGGGAAACAAGGACGTAGGCGCCGGCTAAGGTTTCTGCGTCGGCCGCAGCAGAATCTCGCTCGCGAACGATTGCGGCGCCTGCGTCACCAGCATGGCTATGACGTGGGCTACGTCCGCGGCTTGCAGCATCCTCTCGCTATTCATCCCGGCATGAGGAGTGAATTCGGTGTGCGTCGATCCCGGGCAAATGACCGAAACGCGAATGTTGTGGGCCCGCAATTCCTCAGCTACCGAATAGCTCAGTCCATTCAAGCCCCATTTCGAGGCGGCGTAAGCGGCTCCGTTGGGCAACGCGTTCTTGCCCGCCAGCGACGAGATGTTGACGATGTGTCCGCGGGCCTTGCAATGGATCATGATGGGCGCGAGGCTGCGAATGCAGTAATACACGCCGCGCAGGTTCGTATTCAGGATGCGGTCCCAAACCTCCGGCGCTAGCTGATGGAGAGGGCTTCCCATGCCGCTGATACCAGCGTTGTTGACGAGAATGTCCAGCCGTTGGAAGCTGCGCTCCACCTGCCCGGCAAGCGCTTCAACGGAATGCAGATCGCTGACGTCGCATTCGACTACCGTACTCTTTGCGAAATTGCTTCCGTGATTCTCCACCGCGCGCAGATCGCCGCTGCTCTGGATGGCGGCGGCGGTTTGTTGCAGGCCTTCAAGCGAGCGTCCGCAGAGGACGGTGTGCGCGCCAAGTTCCGCCAGTTTCAGGGCGATGGCCCGGCCAATGCCGCGTCCGGCGCCGGTAACCACCGCGACTTGCCCAGCCAGAGGCAGGTTGGATGCACCTGTAGTCAAAACCTAACCCTCCAGAAAATGCGACTGTCCATTTCCCCCATTGTTCTATTTTGCATCAAAACATAGGGAGCGTGGAGTCCCGCGCTGGATATTTGGAAGGCACGACGCCGGTGGGATGGCATGACTTCAGATCCTGCGGAAAAATCCAGCCCCGGAGGGGCGACCGCCAATAGCCCGGTGCTTCAGCGCCAGGGAAAGTGCATAGAAGGAGGATTCCCAGAGGGACGACTGATTTCTATACAGACCCGTGCAAAATGAGTCCCGCAGGCACGGCACCCCAGCGATGACAAAGATGCCGGACGGAGAAAAAGGCCTGGCAGAGATGAAGCAAGTAAGATGCTTGCCTTAGCCGGGGTACATCCTTATAATCCGCACACCGGAATAATGTTAAGCCGCGCCGATTCAACCAGCATCAGTCGGCGCACGCCCGGTGCACGATTGCTTCATGGTGCAAGCTCGACACCAGGCTGGGCTGGACTCGGGCAAGGATGTCAACTCCCGCTTCCCCGAAGAGTTAAGGAGCCACAGGAATGAAGAAGATTCTTCTCGCGATGTTGCTGGTAGCCGCAGTTACCGCCGTCGCTCAAACCCCTTCTGCGCCACCGCCCCAGAAAAAAGAGATCAAAGACACGGCCGAATATAACGCCTACGTGGGCGCGGTCCAGCAAAAAGATGCCGCCGCCAAGGTCAGTGGTCTGGAAGCGTTTGTGACGCAGTATCCCAACAGCGTGATGAAAGAAGACGCGCTCGAGGCTCTAATGATTGCCTATCAGCAGACCGGCAATCAGGCCAAGATGATCGAAACCGCGCAAAAAGTCCTGTTGGCCAACCCGTGCAACCTGCGGGCCTTGGCCGTGCTGGCCTTCAGCAAACGGGCGATGGCGGAAGCGAACCAGAACTCGCAACAGAATTTTGCGGATTCCGGCCAGTTTGCTGAAAAAGGATTGCAATGTCTGCCGACCGCGGCCCGGCCCGAGGGCACCACTCCTGAAGAATGGGAAAAACTGAAAGCGCAAACCAAAGTGATCTTCAGCGGCGCGGCGGGCACCGCTGCCCTTCTCCAATCGAAGGACTACGCTAAGGCGCAACAATACCTGCGCGCCGAGGTGGAAGCCGACCCGACCAACCTGGTCGAGGTCTATCATTTGGCGCTCGCCTATCTGGCGCCCGGACCCACGGAAAAAGATGTGGAGGGACTGTTCTTTATCGCGCGCGCGGTGAATCTGCAAACCGGCGCGGGCAGGGATGCGATCGCGAAGTTCGGCAAGAGCAAGTACAACAAGTACCACGGCAGCGAAGAAGGATGGACCGATCTGGTGGCGCAGACCGCCTCCACGCAACTGCCTTCCGCCGATTTCACCATCAAGAAGTACGTGCCCCCAACTCCCGCCGAGCAGGCCGCAGCCCTGGTCAAGACCAAAAAAATCGAGGAGATGAGCTTCGCGGAATGGCAGATGGTTCTTTCCGAAGGCACGCCCGAGGATGCCGACAAAGTGTGGAGCGTTCTCAAAGGAAAGCCGTTGCAGATGGTGGGCCACATCATCACCATCGATGCCTCCAGCAAAGCCGCCACCAAACTGATGCTGGCGGGCAGTTCGGACGACATCGACGCCAAGAAAGCGGACATCGATCTGACCATGTCGGCGGCCATCCCAGCCAAAGACATGCCCAAGGAAGACTCAGATTTCCAGTTCCAGGGAACGCCGGTCTCCTACGTGGCCAAGCCCTTCGTGATGACCATGAACGATGGCGCGTTGCTGGTGGCCTCGAAACCCAAACCGAAGCCGACGCCGGCTCACAAGAAGCCGAAGGCGCAGTGAGGTTGCTGAAGCGCTGTATTGCGGATCGCCGGGCGTCCCCGCCCGGCGAGACCTCTCTCTATTGCAAGTCTCAGATTTGAGGAAAGCGGAACAAAGCAAAGAAGATAAAACGAGGGACGGAAACAAGAAACCTTCGTGGCCCTTAGTGTCCTTTGTGGTTAACGATTTTCTCCCTGCGCAGGCGAAAAACTCGGTCGCTACGTCCGCCTTCCTTAGTTTCTTGCCGTGATTGCGCCTAGCGCGCCTGCTTTCTCTCCAGCGCTATGGGACGCGCGCTGCGCGGCGGACGCTTGGCGCCGGCGCGCAACGGCCGTACATCAATCTTGAGTTCCTGCATGGTGCGGCTCAGCGTGTTCCGGTGCATGCCCAGTTGCCGCGCCGCCTTGCACTGGTTGCCCCGGTTTTCCTCGAGCACGGTGATGATGAAGCGCTTTTTGAACTCGCGGACCGCTTCCGAATAGAGGATGTTGCTTTTGTACATCTGAAGAATAAGTGCTTCCAATTGATCTTTCACTTGCCGCCTCGTTTCCGCACGTCCAAAATCTAAAATCTTTCCCTGACAACTGAATCTATTTCGCCGGCCCCGACGTCTGCGGCTGCTTAGCATCGGTTGCCGAATGCCCCTGCCGCATGTAATCCAAGCCCTGGTAGAAGCGGTGGCGCAACTCCGACGGTGCAACCCAGACCGCAGCCCTTCCGCCCACCAGAAAATACGGCGCCAACTGCGATCCCGCCAGCCACTGCGCAGCGGGCGCAAACGCCGCCACTGCCGTGAGCACAATCGCCACTACCAGGACGCCCCGCACTAAACCAAGAACTGCGCCCAGCAACCGGTCTAACGTGCTCAACCCGGCTTTCTTCATGGCCCAGCGCGCGATCCGTCCCGCCAATCCGGCCACGATCAGGACCGCGAAAAAAATGATCAGGAAACCGGCGATCTCGCCTAACCACGGCGATTTCAAATGAGGCGCGAACCAGTCCGCCAGGCGATGATACTGCCAGGCCGCCAGCACGTATCCCACAACCAGGCCAGCCATCCCAAACGCTTCATGAAAGAAGCCTTCGATGGCCGCCCCAGCTACGGAAAACACCAGAAACGCGATGATGATCCAGTCCGCAATGCTCACGGTTTCATGATCCGAAGTTCGATAATCGAATGCAATGACACCAGCGCCCGCGGGCTAAATCTCCAACTCGCGTCCCGTCAACTGACGATACGCCCCGAGGTACTTTTCGCTTGTCCGCAGCGCAACTTCCTGGGGGAGAGCGGGCGCGGGCGGTTGCTTGTTCCAGCGAATTTCTTCGAGGTAATCCCGTACATACTGCTTGTCGTAGGAGTCCTGCGCCTGGCCCGGTTGATAGCTGTCGGCCGGCCAGAAGCGCGAGGAATCCGGGGTGAGCACTTCATCCGCCAGGGTGATGCCCTGGGCGGTCTGTCCAAATTCAAACTTGGTGTCGGCGATGATAATGCCACGCTGCCGCGCATAGTCCGCCGCTTTTTTGTAGATGCGCAAAGTGAGGTCGCGGAGTTGGCGGCTCAATGCGGGATCGACCAGCGTGCACATTTCTTCGAACGAAATATTAATGTCGTGCCCGGTAGTGGCCTTGGTCGCGGGCGTAAACAGCGGCTCCGGCAGTTGGTCCGATTCCTTCAATCCCGCCGGAAGCTTGATACCGCACACCGTGCCCGTCGCCTTGTACTCCTTCCATCCCGAACCGGAAAGATAGCCGCGCGCGACGCACTCGACCGGAAACATCTCCGCCCGCATCACCATCATCGAACGCCCGCGGAGCTCGTCAGCGTGCGGGCGAATCGCCGCCGGATAGCGGCTCACATCAGCAGTGACGAAATGATTGGGAACGATGTCCTTAAGGAAGTCGAACCAGAACAGCGAAATCTGCGTCAGCACCCGGCCCTTGTGCGGAATGCCGGTGGCCAGCACGTAGTCGAAGGCTGAAATGCGATCGGTGGCCACGAACAGCAGGTGGTCGCCGTCAAGGTTATAGACGTCGCGGACTTTTCCGCTGGCGTGCAACTCCAATTCAGGGTAGTCGGTTCGCAGCAGAACGGGGTCTAAGATTTGGGGGCTCATCAATAAATTTACCGGAAGAAAACCTTGCGTATTCTAGCTGTCGAGAAAAATTTGTCAACGCTTTCCCTCACACATGCCGGGTTGCATCCTCAGCCGTTGCAAGGAAAAGTGTTGACAGTTCCAGTGTAAGCCAGAAGCCTTGTCCAGCGCCGGTTTTCGAGGGACGGTGATGTGGAAAAGCTGAGGAAGGCTCTGGAAAAAAGGGCGGCGAGTTTCTCAACGGGAAAAACAGAATGGCGCGGATCTTGTCAATAAGTTTTAGTTTGTTTTTTGGGGCGCGAGCTGCCTTCGACGTATGGGGTTCAAAACTGGCTGGGCCATTTGCGGGCGGCATGGAAGACACGGATCAACTGCACAACATCGCCGCGCACACGATAAGGAACTATGTACGGCGTTCCCGAGACGACTAATTCGCGAGTGCCGGATATCCGACCGGGACGGCCTGAAGATGGGAACCGCTCGAGATCTTCTACGGCACTCCGAATTGCCGCAACGGTTCTTTCGGCAGCGGCTGGATTGTCGCGCGAGATATACTCCGCCAAAGCATCCAAATTATTGATCGCTGCTCGCAGCCATTCAACGCGCACGACGCGTCCACTTCTTCAGCACCCGCTGCACTTCCTCCTCGCTGGCAAAGTCGCCAGCGTCGGCCTCGGCTATGCCTTTCTTGATTTCATTGACCTGCCATTCGTTGACGGAAACATATTCCTGGATTGCCTGGGCGGCGACGAACGAGCGGCTCCGGTTCATCGATTTCGACAAACGGTCGAGCTGGTTTTTGAGTTTGGAATCCAGGCGGAGTGTGAGAACCGACGATTCAGGCATAGTGTATACATTATACATCAAGTGTATTCGATGGGGGTTGGGCTGCTTTGACCAATCTAGCGAAACGGATACATACCAACAATAAAGACCGCAATCAAACTGAGGACGACTGCTGTAAAAAGTGCACAGAGAATCCGTTCGCGTTTAGTGAGTTTGCGAGGGGACGCCCACCATGGCCACAAGTTTAAGACTGCTAAACAGATTCCGCCGGAAATCTTTAGCCACGTTGGCCATGCATCTGGATTTATCATACGGCAGCTTCAAGCGCTTGCCGGCCCAACAGCCCAGCCAATCCTTCCAGAATCCAAGCGTGATCCGTCAGCCCTGCTTCCCTCGACGACCCCGTTACGCGGCCCCGAACCGCACCGACACCAGCTTCGACACGCCGGGCTCCTGCATGGTCACGCCATAAAGCACGGGCGCAATGCTCATGGTGCGCTTGCTGTGGGTGATCAGGATGAACTGGGTCTGCACGCTCATCTCGCGCACCAGATCCGTGAAGCGCGCGATGTTGGCTTCGTCGAGCGGAGCGTCGACCTCGTCCAGAATGCAGAACGGGCTGGGCGTGTACTGAAAGATGCCAACCAGCAGCGCCAGCGCGGTGAGCGCCTTTTCGCCGCCGGAGAGCAGCAGCACATTCTGCAGTTTCTTTCCGGGAGGCGAAGCTACCACGTCAATGCCGCTCTCCGCGCTGTTTTCGAGGTCGGTCAGCCGCATGAAGCCGTGTCCGCCGCCGAACAGTTTGCGGAAGGTGGCCTGGAAGTTTTCGTTGATCCGGTTAAACGCCTCCTCAAATTTCTGCCGCGAGACTTGGTCGATCTCGCGAATCGTTGCTGCCGTGTCCGCGATAGCATCGAGCAGGTCTTTTCTTTGGGTTCCGAGGAATTGATGCCGCTCCGCAGTTTCTTTGTACTCTTCGAGCGCCATCATGTTGACCGGCCCCATGGCGTCCAGGCGGGCGCGCATCTCGCGGTGCGCCTGATCTTCGGCCGCAAGTTCATCTCCGGTCACCAACGAAATCGTAGTGCCGGACGCCGCTTCCGCCATCACCGCCGACCGCTCCATGTTCAGTTCGTTCAGGCAGGTGTCGGCTAGGTGTTGCAAATCGGATTGCAGCTTGGCCGCCGTGGCCGATAGCTCCCCCCGGCGGTCGCGAGCCAGATCCAGTTGCTGGCGCGTGCTGCGCAGAAGCTCGTCGATTTCAGCCAACCGCGCCCGCACTTGCTCCGATTCAAGCTGCAGCAGGCCTTCCCGCGCTTCTCCGGCGTTGCGCTCGGCCTCGAACTCCACGAGTTGAGCGGCGAGTTGCACGTTCTCGCTCTGCCGTTCCGCGATCTCGGCGGTAGCCGATTCCATTTGAGCCTGTAAAGTGCCCGCCCGCTCCCGCATCTCGGCGACCAGGGCCTCGATGCGCTGCAGCAGCGTCGTCGCCGAACGATGGCGCTCTTCGAGCCCGGCGACCCGGGCTGCTCGCTGCGAGCTAGTATCGGCGGCCAAGTCGCGCTGGCTGCGCAACTCCGCGAGCCTGCCTTGCCCGGTGGCCAGCTGTGTTTCTAATTGGCAGCGCGACTGTTCGATTGCGGCGATCTCCGCCTGCCGCGAGGCCACCAGGCCTTCCTGCTCCTGACGTTCCGCCGCCAGTCTTTGCAGTTCGCGTTCGCTGATCGCAATCCGTTCGTGCACCCGCGTCATCTCGTTTTCCAATTGCTGCAGCAAATGCCCGGAGGTCATCGCCTGCTTCTCGGCTTCGCGCTTCTCGTCCTCCAGACGATCGAGCAGGGAAGTATGCTCTTTGACTTCGCGCCCCAAAGTGAGCGCCAGCATTTCCTTCTCGCGCAGCGCTCGTTCCAGTTCTTCGAGCAACCGCAGCACGTCGCGTAACTCACGCTTCATCGAAAGCGGTCCCTCGCTACGCTGCTTGCCGCCGGTGACGGTCACGTTGTGGAAGCATTCCCCTGTCTGCGAGAGAAAGAACGCGTCCGGGCTGGAGAGCGCCAACTCGCGCGCCACCGCGGGATCGGGCACGATGTAGCCATTCCCCAGCTTCGGCAGGATCACTTCGAGCGATTTGCCGAATCCGTTGAGCACCCGAATCGAGTTCTTGAGCGGTAGCACGGTGTCGTTGAGCGGAGAGTAGTGGTGGCTTTCGTCGGCCAAAAAGGAAAACTTGGCTTGTGAATCTTCGGGATGGACCAGGAAAGTGGCGCGTCCGTTGACATCGGAGCGCAGCAGGCGCAGGCCTTCATCGGCCGCGTCCCACGACTTGACCACGACGAAGTTCAGTTCATCGCGCAGGAAGTCTTCGACGACGCGCTCATAGCGAGGCTCAACTTCGAGGAAATCGGCGAGCACCCCGGCGGGGGTATTTCCCCCCTGCATGGCGCCCGATTGAAACAGCCGCCGCACCGACTCGGTAGAATAGCCGTGCTCAGCGATGACCGCTTCGAGCGATCCCTTCTTGCCTAGCGCCGTGGCGTATTCGGAACGGATGGAGTCGAGGTGCTTCTTGGTTTCGGACTCGGCCGAGCGCTTCGTCTCGAGCGTCTCGCGCAGGCTGGCGATCTCGGCGGCCAAGCCGCTGGCTCGTTGGGAAACGCTTTCGAATTCCAGAGCAAGCTGGCCGCGCTGGCCGCCGAAAGTTTCCGATTGCGAAGCGGCAGTGGCGATCTCGGTGCGCAGACGCTGCTCCTCGCGGCCGATGCCGGCGAGCCGTTCCTGTGACTGTGTCAGCTGATTGCGCAGACTGGAAGCTCCGCCGACCGCCTCCAGAATGGCCGCGCGATGCGACTCTTGCTCCTGTTCGAGCATCGCAAGGTTGGTGGCGGCACAGGCCGTTTCCTGCTGGCTGAGCGCGAGTTCCTGCTGGGCGGCGGTGAGATCGGCCGCTGCTGAGTCGAGCAACTGCTGATGGCCGTCCCGTTCTTCCTCAAGTGCCGTGAGTCGGGCCTGCGCCTGCGCCAGTTCCGCCTCAGCGGACGCCGAGCGCACGATCAATTCGGCGCACCGCTCTTCATTGGTTCGTATGCGCGCTTTTCCGCGATCGCCTTCGATCGCAATCTGGTTGAGGCGCTCGCGATTCTGCCGCGTCTCAGTCTCAATCGAGTATCCGCGCTGGGTGCGCTCGGAATGCTCGGCTTCCGACTGCTGCACGCTTTCGCTTTGCTGCCGAATCTCCTCGCCCAGCTGATGGAGTTGCGCATCGAGACTCACGCTCTCCTGGTCCATCTGGGTGAACTTGCTCGCCAGCACCACCCGCAGTTTGGCGTGCATCTCGTCGCGCAACTTGGCATAGCGCTCGGCCTTGCTGGCCTGGCGCTTCAGCGAGTTCATCTGCCGCGTAACTTCTTCAAAAATGTCGTTGACGCGGTTGAGATTTGTTTTGGCGTCTTCAAGCCGGGCTTCGGCCAGCCGCTTTTTCGTCTTGAATTTCGTAATCCCGGCCGCTTCCTCGATGATGGCGCGGCGGTCGGTCGGACGGCTGCTCAGAATCTGACCGATGCGCCCTTGCTCGATAAGCGCATACGACTCCGGCCCCAGGCCTGTCCCCATAAAGAGTTCCTGGATGTCGCGCAATCGGCACAGCTTTCCATTCAGCAGGTATTCGCTGTCCCCGCTGCGGAATAACCGCCGCGTCACCGAAATTTCTCCGGCGTGATGTTGTTGCTGGTTGAATTTGCGGCGTCGGATCTTCAGAACTACCTGTGGACCAGCCACTGCCACTGCAGTCCCGTAAGCCGACGATTCGTTTGCCGAAGCCTCTGCAGTCGGCGTTTCGGCCGCCGACGCTGCGGAGGAGATCTGGCCTTCAGTCTCCTCAGTCTTTACTTGGCCGGGCTGAGCCTCTTCGACGGCGCGTTCGGTTTCCGCAGCGGCCTGGGCGCGAATCTCAGCTTCATCCCAGTTGTCTGCCAGCGCAGGCAGCTCGTCTTGAATCTCGATTTCGGTGGGCGCGTTCGGATCTGGCCCGGTATAAATCTCGGGATCAATCAACGTAAGCGAGACTTCCGCCATGCCGGTGGGGTTGCGGTCGCGCGTGCCCGAGAAAATCACGTCCTCCATGCGCGAGCCGCGCAGCGATTTGGCCGACTGCTCGCCCAGCACCCACGAAATCGCATCGGCGATATTCGACTTTCCGCAGCCGTTCGGCCCGATGATGGCGGCAATGCCATCGCCGTGAAACTTCAGCTCGGTGCGATCGCAGAACGACTTGAATCCCAGAATTTGCAGCTTCTTGAGTTTGAGCAAAATGACTCCTTCGTAGGCGGACACTACAGTCCGCGGACCCGTTGGCGCTGGCTGGAGTGCGCTGCAAATTGCGGGGACTCCAGAGGTGAATCGTTCCGCTGTTAACGGATCTGGTTCCTCGCTGTCGCATCGTTGGATGCCGCCCCATGGAGCCCGGACCGTCACCCACGCTTTTGACCAACTCTAACGGCGAATGCGGGGACGGGTCAAGTAATAAAACACCACATATTGGGGTACCGGTTCCACGACCGCCGTCAGTTGCACACACACTGCAGCTATTACGCGCAAGTTGCCGGTGAGGAATAAGAAGGCGGGAGACCGCGAGAGCATCAAAACTGTACCGCCAGAGGGCAGGAGATGCAAGGGCCAGTAGTGCCGGGTCTTCGTTATTTTCTGTAGAGACGCGGCTTGCCGCGTCTCAGGCAGCGGCAATACTGCCAGGATTCCAACCAGTGTTCGGGATTGCGGTCGATGTAGTCGGAAACCGCATTCACGGAGGTGTTTGATCGCAGGATGTGGTCATGGAAGCGCGATTGCCATGCGAAGCCTGAAAGCCCCTTCGCATGGCAAATCCGGCTGACTCCCGCCTTGTAGCTCCCCACAATTGTGGAGAGCGAGCGCCCACGCGCGCTAGCGGGAGACGGGGCGAGCCTCGTCTCTACAGGAGAATGAACCGAAGGCTACCCAACTATTTCTTGCGCTCCACCAGGTAGTGGGCCAGGCCCATTAGCGTTGCCGCGGCCTCTCCGTACTCGTTCAGTTCCGCGCATGCTTGATCCACCAGGGTGTCGGCCCTGCGCAACGACTCCTCGATTCCGAACAACGCCGGATAGGTTGCCTTCTCCGCCGCCGCGTCTTTCCCCGCGGTTTTCCCCAGTTGCTCGGAGGTCTGCGTTACGTCGAGCACGTCGTCCACAATCTGGAACGCTAATCCAATCGACTGGCCATACGTCCGGAGGCGACGGTTGTCCTCAACGCTTGCGCCGGCATAAAGGCCTCCACTGACCACGCTTGCCGTGATGAGCGCCGCCGTTTTCGACCGGTGAATGTATTCGAGAGTGGCAAGGTCGGGCTTCTTGTGTTCGGCTTCGAGGTCCACCACCTGGCCTCCAATCATGCCGTCGATGGTGCCGGTCGCGTGCGCGATTTCGCGGATGATGGCGACCCGCGCCTCGGCTGGGCAAATGAGCTGCGCCAGCACTTCATACGCCTGCGTCTGCAGTCCGTCTCCGGCAAGGATGGCGATGGCCTCGCCGAAGGCCTTGTGGCAAGTGGGACGCCCGCGCCGCAGGTCGTCGTTATCGAGCGCGGGCAGATCGTCGTGGATCAGGGAATAGGTGTGAAGCATTTCGAGCGCCGCGCCCACCTGTTCAATGCCCGCGGGCAAGGTGCCCTTGGTCGCACCCTGCACCGCCGCGCTCTTTGCTGCTCCGCTCTTTGCCGCTCCGTTCCTTGCCGCCCCGATCATGCGTCCGGCTTCCATGCACAGGATCGGCCGCAGACGCTTCCCTCCGGCAAACACGCTGTGCCGCATGGCTTGGTGGATGGAAGTCGGATGCCGCGTAGCCGGCGGCAAAAGTTGTTCGAGCGCGACGTCGGCCGCTTCGCGTCCCTGCTCCAGAACTTGTTTCAGCATGGCAACGCAGTATAACAAGGCAGGAAACTGGTGACAGGTCGCACGTCCTCTAGGTCTCATGCCACCGGGTGTAAGGAAAACCTGAAATGCGAGACTCAGTTAGAAGGCGTCAGAACTCGCGAGGCTTGCTTTCCTAAAACCTGTCACCTAACACCCACGACCTGCCTCGCCGCCCGGGACCTGGCGCCTCAAGCGGCTGCAGGGTGCGTCAGGCCATGCAACACGCAGCGCACGACCTCTTCGTGACGCGGTTCACATACATCGGACGCGCCATGATTCAGCGCCTCGGTCCACAGTTCGGTGTCCGCCAGCCGGTGCGTGCCGACGATGTACAGGCCGGGAAACTCACGATGCAAGCGTTCCACTTCGTCCGCGCCCGTACCTTCGAGATCCAACACCAGCACCCCGGCCTGGTTGCGCGTAATTGTGGAACGAACTTCTTCGTAAGTGCGGGCCAGACAAACCGGATCAAAGTGTTGCGAGAGGCCAGCCGCCAGAGTTTGAGCGGTTCTGGGATCGTTTTGATAGAGCACCACAGAGAGTCGTTGCATAAATTCCCCCTGACTACGCCACAGGTTCGCGGCGGCCTTGGCTGCGACGGCATACTGCCGGCACAGGAGTTGGCGTCGTCGTTAATAAATCCGATCCGAGTCACAACCGCGTTACTTGCGCAAAGCTTTCTCGGCCGGGGGCTCGAACGGTTCAGCTTGTAGCTTTCCGTTCTGCTTTAGCAGTATCTCTACTTTCCCCTCCGCGTCCTCCAGTTGTTTCCTGCAGGTTGCGGAAAGTTGCATCCCTTCCTCAAAGAGCGTCAGCGACTTTTCCAGAGGAACCTCACCCTTTTCCAGTTCCTTGACAATCTTCTCCAGACGCTCGAGGCATTCTTCAAACTTCACCAATCAGGTGGCTCCTGCTTCTATTGTAATGCCGCTTCCGGACCAAAATGTCCAGCGAAATTTTTTAATTTCTGCAATCTCTTGGGCAGGTGTTCCAAAACTACACCGTGGCCCGCGGCTTCGAACCCAGAGCCTCCAGAACATCCACCGCCGAGGCATACCGGCCCTGCGGAGCGCTGATTTGCGCCCCCTGCACCCGGTCGCGAAGCGCGCCCAGCATTTCACGAGCGATGGCCACGCCTTCCTCCCGCGCCGCTTCCGCATTGGCCGCCCTGGTCATCCGGTTGAGAATCTCATCCGGAACGGACACCCGCAGCTCGTTTTTCATGAATTCCGCGTTCCGCGCACTCACCAGCGGCCAAATTCCGGCGATGACGGGAATCCGGCAGGGTTCGATTCTTCGCAGGAAGATATCCAACAGATTCAGGTCGAACACCGGCTGGGTTACCACGTACTCCGCGCCCGCTTGCACCTTGTATTCGAACCGCTTGATCTCTTCATCCAGATTGGGCAACCCTGGATTGGCGCCCACCCCAATCACAAAGCTGGTCCCAGTTCCGATGGGATTCCCGCCAATGTCCAGGCCCCGGTTCAGGTTGTGGACGATATTCACCAGCCCGATCGCATCCACGTCAAACACCGCCGTCGCATCGGGGTAGTTCCCCATCTTGGGCGGGTCGCCTGTGATGCAGATCAAATTGCGGATCCCGGTTGCCGCCGCCCCCAGCAAGTCGGACTGGATGCCAAGCACGTTCCGATCGCGGCAGGTGTAGTGCAAAATGGCCTCAATCCCCACCGCCTGCTGCATCAGCAGCGACAACGCCTGGTTGCTCATCCGTGCCGAGGCCCGCGGGCTGTCCGGGATGTTCACCGCGTCCACGCCCACCGACTTGACGAACTTCGCCCCCTCGACCTCCTTTCGGATGTCAATGCCCTTCGGCGGCACGATCTCCACCATGGTGACAAATTCCCCTGCGGCAATCTTGGCGCCCAGCCGCGAGCGCTCCGCCATGGGGATGCTGGCCGGGACTAAAGGCGCCGCGCCGGAATGAATTGCCTCCGTAACCGCAGTCTTGCCGCGGGCTTCGCGCACCCGCAACGCCGACTTCATGGCGCGGATATGATCGGGCGTGGTGCCGCAGCATCCGCCAATCAGCTGCACGCCGGCCGCGACGAATTTGCGCGTGTAGCTGGCCATGTATTCCGGCGAACAAAGATAGATATTCCGTCCTTCCACCGAGCGCGGCATGCCAGCGTTCGGTTGCGCGGCCAGGGGCAGCGAAGTCGCCGCCCGCACCCGCTCGATCGCGTCCAGCATCGCGACCGGGCCCACGCTGCAGTTGATGCCGAGCACATCGACGTTCCATTCCGTCAGTCGCGCGGCGAAAGCCTCCGGGTCGGAGCCGTCGAGGCAATTGCCGTCCTCGTCAATTGTGACCTGGGCGACGATGGGCATTTTCGGATTGACGTCGCGGCAGGCCAGCACAGCCTGGTGCAGTTCTTCGACGTAGCCGAAGGTCTCCAGCATCAGCAGATCGACGCCCCCCTCAACCAGGGCCGCGATCTGTTCGCGAAAGGCGGTCCGCGCCTCTTCAAACGCAGTCTTACCCAGCGGCTCAATGCGGACTCCGAGCGGGCCAATCGATCCCGCCACCCAAACGTCAAAGCTTTTGGCCGCTTCGCGAGCCACGTGCGCGCCCGCCATATTGATGTCGCGAACCCGGTCCGCCAGGCTATGCCGCGCCAGGCGAAAACTGTTCGCGCCGAAAGTATTGGTTTCGACAAGCTCCGCGCCCGCCTGCAGATAATCGTGGTGCACGCTGCGGATCAGCTCCGGCTGCGACAGGTTCAGCTCGTCGTAACAGCGGTTGATGAAGATGCCCTTGGCATAGAGCAGCGTCCCCATGGCCCCATCGCAGAGAACCGGCGATTGCTGCAAACGTTGAAGAAAGTTCTGCGCCATCTCTTCGAGAATACAGGAAGGGGCGGGGTCTTCGCACATAAGTGAACGCCGCTCTGGGTCTGGGTAGTGGCTCAGTTCGCAAACTTTCGCCACGAAAGGTACGAAGGCACAGGAAGGAAGACTCCTGCAACGAAACCTTCGTGGTCCTTAGTGGTAATGATTTTTCGCGGTTCTATTGCGAAGCGGAGCCGCTGCCCGGGTAGCCGAATTCTTCGATTGTTTCTCCTGACAGCGGTAGAGTATGCTACTAGCACCTAATAAGGTGCTTCAGAAGGAGCGGCCCACCATGCTCGATCTCACCAAGGACATTCAATCGCTGACCACGTTCCGCCGGCAGTCTGGCGACTTCCTGAAACAGCTCAAGAAAACAAAACGGCCCGTCGTACTTACTGTGAACGGAAAAGCGGCGGCCATCGTGCAGGACGCCAAAGCTTATCAGCGCCTGCTCGATCTTGCGGCCCGCGCCGATGAAGACGAAGCTATCCGCCAGGGGCTTGATGACGTAGCCCACGGACGCACCCGCCCGGCGAGAGAAGTATTCGACGAGATTCGTCGCAAACATGACATACCTCGTTGACTTTGCCGCACGCGCGGTTCACGATCTTGAAATTCTTTATGTGGAAAAGAACGCTGCGGAGTCACACGCTGCCGCGTGCTGGTACAACGGTTTGGAGCAGGCTGTGTATACGTTAGCGTCCTATCCCCACCGCTGTCCCATTGCTCCGGAGGCCCGAAGGGCGAAGCGAAAACTGCGGCACCTGCTTTACTGCCAGAAGCCTTCCGTCTACCGGGTTATCTACGAAGTGGATGAACGACGGCGAGTGGTCCAGGTGCTTGCGGTCCGACACGGCGCTAGGCAGAAGCTCAAGCCAACCGACTTGGTGTAGGATGAATCCACTGCCCCGATTCCACCGCCGCAAGTGCAATTTCTTCCTTTGCTATAATCCTTTACTTGCATCCAAGTGACTATCCGGCATGAGGTTGGAGTCCCAGGTTTGAAGAGAGTCCTGATTTTTCTGTTACTTCTGCTACCCGCTAGTTGGACTTGGCTGAGCTGCGGTGGCGGCGCCTCGAACAGTACCCAAGTCAGCGGCTTCAAGTACCGCGCCTTCATCAGCAACCGGGTCAGCGCCGGCTCGATCTTCGCCGGCGTCTATATCGTCAACGTGCAAACCGATTTGCGTTCGCTCGCGGCCCCGCTGTCCGCCGGTGCCACGCCGGGAATGATGGTGCTCACCCCCAATCGGGCGCAGACGCTCGTGTTCAGCGGCGACGGCACGCAATTCTCCGATAACCAACTCACCATCATCAACAATGCCACTGAAACCAGCGCCGCGCACATGACTCTACCCGGCATGACGGAAAGCATCGTCGTTTCCCCCGACAGTTCCACCGCCTATGTCGCCGTGCCCGAGCCGACCGTGGTGGTGCAGGGGCAATCTCCCGGGGTCGCGGAAGCTATCTCGCTGAGCAGCGGCGCCGTCATTGGACAGGTCAATATTCCGTCCGTCCACTATCTCTCGATCGACAACAGCGGCAACCGGATTCTGGCCTTCAGCGACGTACTGGCTTCTCTTGCATCGCCTTGCGACCAGACCCCCAGTTTCCTTTTCATAATCACGCCGAGCCAAGTCGGCATCGCTGGCTGCCCTGCCGTTCCGGTTCCGGGTCTGATCCATCCTTTCGATCATCCGGTCACCGCGTTCTTCACTAGCGACGACAGCACGGCCTACGTGGTGAACTGCGGCGCGGAGTGCGGCGGGCTCCAGGCCAGCGTCCAGAAACTCGAGATGACCCCGGCCCAGTGTTTGCCAGACGGAGTTTGTAAGGCCGTTGCTGTAGCTGCCGCCAGTGTGGCCCTGGTCAATGGCTCCACCATGTATCTGGCGGGCACGCCCTATACCGCCGGCGGAGGCCCTTCACTGCTCTGCTCCACCGGGCCCACGGCAACGCAGGCACAGTACTGCGGAATGCTTACCATTGTCGACCTGTCAACCATGGCCGTGACCAATTCCGGCATCGTCATCACCGACGGATATCACAACCGCATCGCGCTCGGCTCCGACGGACAGCTCTTCATCGGCGCCCGCAACTGCACCGAGATCGTTCCCGGGGTGCAGCCGCCGTCCGGAGCCGAGACCCGCGGCTGCCTTTCCATCTACAACACGCTGACCACCGCCGAGGGCGGCGTTCCCGCCGGCGGTGTCGTGGTCCCTCCCGAAACCGGCGCCGTGACTGGCATCCAGCCTATTCCTGGGCGTGAAGTCGTGTATGTGGTCCAGGGCCAGGGCGTCCAGGGCGGAACGCTCTATATCTACGACACCACCACCGACCTCCTGGATGCGGTGGAGGAAAAGAAGATCAACAACCTGATTGGCGATTTCGTAGACGTCAAGACCGTGGATTTCTAGTGTCGTGTCCCGCAAGTTCGCGACAAGAGTTCACACTGTCATCCTGAGCGAAGCGAAGGACCTATGCATTTTGTTTCCAGCGTCCAACGCTTCCGCGCTGCACAAAATATGCCTGCACACTCTATGCCGTGTATTTCCGGGACACAACACCAGAGGCCAGTGCGGCTGGGAATCCTAACCGTCGTTAGGGAGCCTTAACTCCCGGCGAAAGCCGTAACGCGAAGCGCCACCGACCAGCGCCTGCCCTCTCTACCGCGGCGTCAGCGTCATCTCGTGCGCCCGGCGCTGTTCGACCGCGGTCGCCGAGAACGGAAACACGAAGGTCGACCCTCCGTACCACGCCGCCCACTGGTCCATATAATACGGACTGAGAAAAATCCCGCTCTCGCCCGTCACCAAGTTCAGCGTGCTTTCGTCAAAATCCGCAAAATTCCAAGTCAGCCGTTCGGAGGGGCCAAACGCCCGCCCCGTCTGCTTCACCGTCTGTCCGCTTCCGCTCGACGGATGCAATCCCGGCCCCGTGAAGCGCCCGATCAACGGAAGATGGCTGAGCACCCGATGCTCGATTTCGATCGGAGAATGTCTCCCCCACTTCCATTGACTGAGGTCGGAGGGAGCCAGCCGAACCCCTTCTGGAGAACCTACAACCACCCGCGACTGCTGCACGGCGGTGTCGAGCGCAGCCGTCAGCAGGCTTCCGTAGTCGGAGTATCCCGGCGGCAGCCAGCGCGTCGGCTGCTTGGTAAGCACATTCTCCAGCCAGACCGACGACATGGTCCAGCGATAGCTCTTCCAACTCAGCGTCCCACGATCCGGTCCATCCGCCGCCGCGCCCAGCTTCGGCTCCAGCAACAACCGCATCAGTTCCCGGCGCGCCTCAGTCTCAATCGTCGGAGCGGCCGAATCCTCCGACATCCGTCCATCCCAATCCCGCAGAACGTCCGCCGCCTGCTTCGCCCGGCCCGAGGCGCTAGGCGCATGGTCCACGGCGTACACAAACTTGTCGGCGCAGAACCGGTCATACGCGGACGACACATCCATCTGCAGCGCCAGCATATCCGCGG
>Ga0209698_10000905_pt1 | contig 34152 bp, 30 predicted proteins | sample LitLauG_LLR_2012_FD_187203 | JGI IMG/M metagenome (GOLD analysis project Ga0209698, IMG submission 187203) | Freshwater sediment microbial communities from Pennsylvania, USA - Little Laurel Run_MetaG_LLR_2012 (SPAdes) (version 2) | ecosystem: Environmental > Aquatic > Freshwater > Creek >... | reverse complement strand
CAGCGCGTCCTGCAGCATCCTTTATCTTTGCTCCGCTGTTCTCTCGGGGGCGAAGCTCATGTTGTTCTGCGGAGTCGATGACCAATGCAGCGGCTATTGGACGCTTCACCGGAGTCTACTGGACGACGCCTGGAGAGCCTTGCCATCCGACGTTTCAGAAGCCTGGCGAGGCGTGTCGCATACGTGATCCTCGAACTGGCGCGCAAACATCTGCCCTCTTGGACTCACCGATGGCTCCAGCGCCTCGAGGACGCCCCTATCGTCAGACGTCTCGCCCGCGGAGTATTCTGGACATTTCTTTCAAACGTACTAGCGCGTGGTCTTGGCTTCGCCTCGACGGTCGTGATCACGCGCCTGCTTGGCAAGGAGCAGTACGGGCAAGTTGGCATCATTCAGAATACAATTGAAATGTTCAATCTGCTGGCAGCGATGGGGCTGTCCCCAACGGCAACCAAGTACGTCGCGGAGTTCCGTTATTCACAGCCGAAGCGGGCCGGGCGCGTGATAGCCTTAACCTCAGCCACAAGCTGGGTGTCTGGAGGCGTGATGACGCTCATGGTGATCTTCGTTGCGCCTTGGCTGGCCCAGGTGACCCTGCATGATGCCGGGATGGTGGGCATGTTGCGCCTTGGTGCTTCGCTGCTTTTCTTTGGTGCATGGAATTCGGCCCAAATCGGTTCCTTCACGGGGCTTGAAGCCTTCAAGACGCGGGCATGGATCGTCACGATCTCCGGTATTGTCAATTTCGTGGCCTTGGTTGTCGGCGTCCTTTATGCGGGCAAGATGGGTGTATTGGGTGCACTAGTGGTTAGTGCCGCCGTGCTTTCCATGTTCTACTCCCATTATCTGCGAGAGGAGGCGCTGAAGGCACGCATACCGATTCAGTGGAAGGGCTCCATGCGGGAGTTTGGGCTGATCGTCCATTTTGGCATACCTGCAATGCTGTCCACGCTCGTTCTCACCCCGGTGGGCTGGGCCTGCAACACGCTCCTCATCAAGCAGCCGGGGGGCTATTCAGAGCTCGGATTGTACAACGCAGCCTCTCAGTGGAATAACATGATCATGTTCCTCCCCATGATGCTCATCTCAGCATCTATGCCTGTGCTTTCGGACCTCATAGGACAAAATCGTTGGGACAGGGTACCCAAGTTGCTGATGGGTTTGGTGCTCCTCCAGTTCGTAATCATAGTGCCAGTGGGACTCCTTTCCTTTTTCAGCCCATGGATCATGAGTCTCTATGGAAAGGGCTTTGCCTCTGGCGGCTCCGTGATGGCGATCAGCATCTGGGTAGCGCTTTTCGCGGCCCTGTGTACACCCCTCTGGCCGATGCTCTTTGCCGCCGGCCGAGCCAAGAGCATTTTTGTGCTTAATATCTGCTGTGCCAGCCTGTTGTTCGTCTTGAGCTATTTTCTCGTGCCCTATGGCGCCCGGGGACTCGCCACCGCGCGCCTTATCTACAGTATTGCGAACTGTGTTTGGATGTTTGTGCTCGCCTATAACACGGTCAGAGCCGGCCTGCGGAACATGGAGAAATCCCCGGACCAACGGGCGGGCTCGGTTGCGCTTGTATCGTGATCAAGTCAATGCTGACGAATACGGATGCGGCAGAGACGGTTGAGTGGCCGACCCTCCCGGCGAAACGGGCGGCTCCCTCACCGTGGATATGGCTACCTTACATCTGGCTGTTTATCGCAAGCACCCGGGCGTTGTCTAGCTGGCTCAGCATTGGCGTTGGGTCGGACACGCCGGATCTGGAGGCAGACGTATCCGGAAGTTTTCTGGACCGCACGGTGCTACAGGGGTTGATGGCGTTGGGGCTCGTAGTGCTCGGCCGGCGGGCGGAGCGAACGAAGACAATTCTGGCCCGTAACAAATGGCTCGTGATGTTGTTCATCTACATGGGCCTGAGCGTGTTGTGGTCGAATTTTCCAGCCATTTCGCTGCGGAGATGGTTCCGGCTGTTGGGCACTCTGATTATGGCGCTGGTCGCACTCACCGAGCAAAGTCCGCTCGAGGCATTGCGGGCGCTGTTCCGGCGTTTGTATCTGCTGCACATCCCTCTGTCGATCATTACCATCAAATACTTCAGAAACATCGGCGTCGCGTGGAGCCGGGACGGCAGCGAGGTCTCCTGGGTCGGGCTCGCCGTACACAAAAACAACCTGGGCCAGGTGGCTATGTGCAGCGGCCTGGTTTCCACGTGGCAGGTTCTGCAGAACTGGTCGCGGAAGAAGCTCACGGTTGATCTCGCGCTGCTCGTACTCACGCTGTGGGTGCTGCGCGGGCCACCGACTGCCCGCAGCAGCACGTCCATCATAGGGTTCATTGTTGGCGCTCTTGTTCTGTTCGGATTGCAGCCCATGAGGAAACGGCCCGGAAAGGTGGTCCGCGGCGCACGGATATTGGGGGCCGTAGCGGTCGTGGCGCTGGCGGTGATGCCTGTGTTCGAAGCCATCGAGTGGAACCCGCTTGAGGTGGTAGTGGAATCTTCAGGCCGCGACATGACTTTCACGGGACGTACAGGGTTGTGGAAGGATGTCCTCAATAATGCCGCGAAGAACCCGGTGCTCGGCGTCGGGATCGGGGCCTTCTGGGTCGGACCGATCGGGTATGCGATGTACCCTCTCGAGAACTGGTCGAGAGTGACCCCGCGGTGGCGGCCAGGGCAGGGGCATAACGGATACGTTGACGTTTGTGTGGACCTGGGTGCGATCGGCATCTTACTCGTGGTGATCGTGATCGGTTACGCATTCGCCGGCGCCCTTGCCGACTTTAAGAAGAACTTCGAGCTTGGGAGGCTCCGGCTCACCTTGCTGGTCAGCATTGTATTGAACAACATCACGGAGTCGAGCCTGCTGAAAGGCACGCACAGCTTGTGGTTTCTGTTCCTTCTGGTAGCGATCAATGTTCCTACCAAAAAGGTAACCGGCTGCGATCGCCGGGCTGAGATACTGGAAAGATAGCATGGGCATGTTGGACGGGTACAACATTCTCCGGTATGGGCACGTGTTTGACGGTGGTGGAGGCATGGAGCAATACCTCTCCGACCTGAATCTGGCGCTAGGCACCCGCTCTGCCGTGAATGTGTTCCAGGTTCAACTGACAAGCGTCGCCGGGAACGTAGGCGAAACGGAGCATAGGCTAGGGATGGGGCGGCTCCTACGCGTGTCACTGTTTGTTGAGCAGTCAGCCCATGAACTGGCCATTGCAGGCTGCAAACGAACAATTGGCAGTACAGTTCGCGGTTGTTTTGGGCCGCTCCATCGGATGTTGTTTGCACCGCCGGTTTATTCCATCTTTACTCGCCGCGCCCTGAAGTACCGACGTGCCCGGCGCTTTCCCGGAGAGCCCGACCACCCATCGGAGACGGTGGCTCGACTGAACGATCGTTTTCCATTGGACCTGATCTGTCTCCATTCGGCCGGTGGCGCGGACGTGGAGGGCATCTTGGATTTCGCGCAGGCCAGGCGAATTCCAACTGTGTACGTGCACCACTTCGCGAATGACCGGCTTTCTACCCCGTCGGTGGGCCGGCAGCTTGATCGCATTCAGGGCATCGCTGGAGTCGCTGGATCGCAGGTCCCCGCCCGACTTCGGGGCAAATTCTTTAACGTATCAGATGGTATCGATGTTGAGTTCTTCTCCCGCTCGCGTGCCCAGACGAACCAACCATCCTTTCCACGCGTGATATTTCTGCCCGCACGGATCACCCCGAAGAAGGGTCAAGCTGAACTGATCAGGGCCGCCGGTATTCTCAGGCGCCGGGGGCTCCAGTGTCGGGTTGTTCTGGCAGGACGTACGGACAACCCTGGTTTCATGCGTGAGTTGCGCGAGCTTACCAAGCTGGAGGGTTTGACGGACTTAGTTGAGTTCACTGGCCATCTAGATGTCTGCGAACTCAGGGAGTGGTACGCTCGGGCCGCCATCGTCGGCTTCCCGACCCGGCACCCCGAAGGCCTGGGGCGAATCCTGCTGGAATGTCAAGCCATGGAAGTGCCACCCATTGTCTACAACATCGGGGGAACCTCTGAGGGCGTACAGGACGGTGAAACCGGTTTTCTGGTTCGCCTCGGGGACTTTGGCGGATTTGTCGAACGGATTTCGGAGTTGCTGGCCAATGAGACCCGCCGCCGACAGATGGCGCGCGCCGCACGGCGGTTTGTGCTCAGAGACTTCAGCCTCGAAGCCCTCGCCGCCCGGCACGAGCAATTCTATGCTCCCTTTCTTCGAAAGTTCGCGGAGCGTAGCTGAGCGACCGCATCTATACTGAACGGCACCGGCAGGCCCCAGAATGGTAATCCTGGTTCAGAAAGGGAACACGCACGGAAACAGTATGGGCCCCCAAGAGTGTTCCCGGGGTATCGAGATCCACTGTAAGCGAGTAGCCCTGTTCCGAGGATTTCATCCCTCGGAACCTGGCAGTGTGTGATCACTACGTTGACTGTTTGCGTGTTGGCGCCGATAGCAGGCGTTCCCGAGCTTACCGGTCGGCTGCTGGTGCGCCTACGGTGATGGCTCAGCGGCAACCTCAAGGATCTCTTGCGACAATGTCTCTCTGGCCATTCTGATGGACGAGATCACCGTCTGCGTGTGCTCTTACCGACGCCCCAAGTTGCTTGAGCGCCTGCTTACCGCACTTGCCTCACAAAGGACGGACAGCGAGTTCACGTACTGCTGCGTAGTGGTGGACAATGACGCGGCGGCAACCGCCAGTGCCGTCGTCGAACGCCTCCAGCCCGCATTTCCGGTGCCCATCAAGTATGTTGTGGAGCCAACACGCAACATCGCGATGGCAAGAAACCAGGCGCTTAGCTTGGTAACCGGAAATCTCCTGGCTTTCATCGACGATGATGAGGTACCTTGCGAAGAGTGGTTGTTCCAGCTACGGAAAGCGCTTTGCCGGCATCAGGCAGATGCTGTGCTTGGCCCTGTACGGCCGTATTTCGAGTGCCAGCCGCCTTCCTGGGTCGTGCGAAGCCGTATCTGCGAAAGGCCCTCGCACGCAGCCGGTAGCAGGCTCCATTGGCGGCAGACCAGAACCGGCAACGTGCTGCTGCGGACGGCTATCGTAGCTGAAGATGGCATCCGGTTCGATTCCTCATATGCAACCGGCGGCGAAGACATAGATTTCTTCCGCCGCGCTGCGAAGGTGGGGAAGACATTCGTCTGGTGCGAGGAGGCCCCGGTGCATGAGCTGGTGCCGGAAGCGCGATTGTGCCGGCGGTATTATTTAAAGCGAGCGCTTCTGCAAGGCCGAATATCGCTGAAATATGCGACGGAGCGGTCATCCCCGCTCAAGATCCTTGGAGTTGCGGCGCAAGCCGGCGCGGCCATGATCCTCTACACAACGGCCCTACCCTTCCTGTTCCTCCTTGGGGACCATGTGGGGATGAAGTACCTCATTAAGGATTGCCACCATATCGCGCGGCTGCTGGCCATCCTGGGCCTATCGCATTCCGGAAGCCGGAATTTCTGACTGCCGCGTCAAAAACAGGGAAAAAGCTTGGACATATGAGAGTGTCGGTGTTTGGCCTTGGTTACGTTGGATCTGTTTCGGGAGCATGTCTTGCCCATCTATGCCACAACGTTTGTGGCGTCGATGCGAATGCTTCTAAAGCCGCCATGATCCGGCAGGGCGTGCCGCCTGTGATTGAAGAAGGGTTGGCGGAGTTGCTCGCCACCGTAACCGGGCGTGGGACCTTTACCGCCACGGTGGATTGGCATGACGGAATGGCGGCCAGCGACGTGGCCCTGGTCTGCGTCGGAACTCCAAGTTGTCCCAACGGGAGCCTGTCCACAGAGAGCCTGCAACGGGTCTGTGAGCAGATTGGCGAAGGGCTTGCTTCGAAGGAACGGTACTTCCTCGTGGCGATCCGCAGCACGGTCCTGCCAGGCACTGTCGAGCGGCTGGTGATTCCCGTTCTGGAGGCACGTTCGGGTAAGGTCGCCGGACGGGACTTCGGCGTCTGTATGGTGCCAGAATTCCTGCGTGAGGGATCTTCGCTGAAGGATTTCTTCAACCCGCCGGTCACGGTGATCGGGGAGTTGGACGCCAGATCCGGTGAAACCGCCGCCGCGCTGTTCCAGGGGATCGACGCTCCGCTCATTCGTACCCGCATCGGCGTGGCGGAAAGCGTAAAGTACGCATGCAATGCATTCCATGGCCTGAAGGTCACTTTCGCGAACGAGATCGGAAGCATCTGCAAGGCCGCCGGCTGCGACAGCCATGAAGTCATGAACCTCTTCTGCATGGATAGGAAGTTGAACCTATCGCCTTATTACCTCAAACCGGGATTTGCGTTCGGGGGCTCGTGCTTGCCGAAAGACTTGCGGGCGCTCACCTACTACGGCCGCAGCCTGGATGTCGCTACACCGCTGCTGGACTCCGTTCTCGTGAGCAACCGGAAACAGATTGAGCGCGTAACGACTCTGCTACAGCAGCACAAAGGCCGCGCCCTCGGGTTTCTCGGGTTGAGCTTCAAGCATGGAACCGACGACATGCGCGAAAGCCCGATTCTTGAAGTGATCGAAACCATGATCGGAAAGGGCTTCCGCGTCGGCATCTATGACGAGTTCGTGTCCATCGCCCGCCTGGTCGGCGCCAACAAGGAGTACTTACTGAAAGAGATCCCGCATGTGTCTTCTCTGATGCGCACCTCTGCGGAAGAGGTAGTACGGGATTCCGGAGTGGTGATCGTAGGCACCGCGAGCGACCAGTTCAAAGAGGTGCTCTCACGAAACATCCGGCCGGATCAACTTGTCGTCGATCTCGTTGGAATTGACGGCGTTCGCGAGGCGCTCAACGGTCAGTACTATGGTATCTGCTGGTAACGCGATGAAGACAGGCGCGGCTTCCGGTGCGGCAAACGGTCTACGGCAGGGGGGGCCCAGGCGGGTTCTGCTGATCTCCAACCGTGTCATGCACTATCGCGTGTCGGTTTATAACTACTTCTCGCAGAGATTCCGGGCGCACGGATGTGAGTTTGTTGTTTTGACGAATGAAGTGCAACGCCAGAACCAGCGGAAACCGGAGTTCGAGCTGATCGAGCGGCCTTTCGACTTCTTCCGATACCGTGCGGAGATCCGGAGAATCAATCCGGACGCGGTGATCATCTTCCTCCACCTGACAGACGCAATTCTGTGGCCGCTGATTCACTGGCTGAAGGTTGCCCGTATTCCAGTCGCACTCTGGACCAAAGGGCGAAACCTGAATGACCCGGACAACCCCTTCCGCAATGCCGCCTTCGACTATCTGCACACCATCAGCGATGCGCTGGTTCTTTACGCCTCTTCGTTGATCCGATTCATTCCCGAGCGGTGCCGTGGAAAGGTATTCGTTGCCAATAATACGATCAATTTCGAGGAGTTTCCTTCGATCACCGAGACGAAGGAAGAGATCAAACGGGAGTTCGGCATTCCCTTTGAGAAAGTCGTACTGTTTACCGGCCGGATCGGGGAAGAGCAGAACCGGAAGAAGGTGGATCACCTCATCGACATGTTCCGGGAGTTCCAACGGACCGATGTCGGCCTAGTGATCGTCGGCTCCGGGCTCACCAGCGAGCTATGGGCGCGCATGAACCCGGCCAATACGCGCTACCTCGGAGAAGTTCACGACCCCGAGAACAAGCAGATCAGCAGGATCTTCAAAATGGCCGATGTCTGCTCGATCCCCGGCCATGTTGGTCTGGGCCTCAACCAGGCATTTTTCTGGGGCTTGCCTATGGTCACGGAACTCGGAGATCAGCCCCCGGAGATCGAGTATCTGCGCGATGGAGAGAACGGCTTCATTGTGGCGGAAGACGACCGGCGCGCTCTTCGCGACAGGCTGTTGTTGCTCATCGAAAATGACCAGGAGCGGCGCCGGATGTCCGGGAACGCGCGCCGCGACATTCTGACGCACGCCTCCATTGAAGGAATGTTCGGCGGATTCCACTCCTGTGTGCGGTACCTCCTGCAGTAGCATGGCGTACATGAATCAAGCTGCCAGATCCCTGACGATGCGCCTCCTGTCAAAAGGTGCCACCCATATACCGCTCGCGTGGGTGGGTCCACTTGCAGGAGTGCCACTGCTGGTGCCTTACTATCACGTCGTGAGTGACGAGAGCCTGCCACACGTCAGCCATCTTTATCGCTTCCGGACGATCCGAGAGTTCAGGTCGGATCTGGAATTCTTTCTCCTGCGATTCAAACCGGTAACACTGGGAGAGATCGTCGAAGGTTTGGACGGGACCCGGCCACTAGGCTATCCCCGTTTTCACCTGACGTTCGATGACGGATTCAGAGAGATGCATGAGATCGTCGCGCCGATCCTGCATCGCGCCGGCGTGCCGTGCACGTTCTTTCTCAACACTGCATACTTGGGTAGCGGCGCCCTGGCCCATCACAATGCGCTAAGCGTTCTGATCGATCGGCTTGGGTCGCGCCGGTCAGACTCGGCAGGGCTTCGGCGGTTGGAATCTCTTTTGCCGGCCCCTGCCGGCAATGATACGAGCCTCCGGTCCCGGCTCCTATCGATTCCGCACAAGCAGGCGTCGCTCGTACGAACCCTCGCCGGAGTCCTGGACGTCGATCTCGACGGTTACGTCCGCGAACAGCGCCCGTACCTCTCCTCGGGCCAAGTCGCGGCCCTTCTCCATAAGGGGTTTAGCGTTGGAGCGCATAGCCACGACCACCCCGTGTACGCCGACCTTCCGCTACAAGAGCAACTTGAACAAACGCGAAAGAGTATGGAGCTGATTGAGGCGCGATTCGGGGTGAGTCCGAGGGCATTCGCGTTTCCTCATACGGACTGTGGAGTAGAGGAGGCGTTTTTCACCAATGTGTTCGCCGAGCCACTACTGGATGTCTCCTTCGGGACGGCCGGGCTTGTTTCGCACTTTCATCCACGGAATATTGAGCGCGTGAGTATGGAGAAGACGTCGGCACCCGCGGCCGAGATTCTAGCTCGGCAGTTCGCGCGCGCGATGTACCTCAAATTGCGACCAGGCGGATGGGGACGTCACGCAAATCAGGCTTAGTGCCGAGGACGAATTTCGGTTACATCTCCCGCGTTGGTAGCGCGTACGTGCCACTAACCTTTGTCAGCATATACGAATTCCTCGTTTCTGATGTATACTGAGGTAGTTTTCGAGTAGAAGGCTCATTACCGGCATCAGGACAATCCCTGAGCGCAACTGGCAACGGTCGAGGCGGCGGTTCTTCATGCGGATGTATACGACGTCAATGGCACAATCGAGATCGCAGGTCATGAGAGGGGTTGACCGATGAGATTACCATTCTGGTGTCTTTCATTGTTCCTCGTCGGGCAACGACTGCTCCCGGCGGACATAAATGCGGCAACTTGCTCATCGACAGACGTCGCCGCGGCAATTGCTTTAGCGAACTCTGGGGATAGAGTCGTTGTACCATCCGGCACTTGTTTGTGGGCATCCGGTGTTACGATCAACAAAGCTATTACAGTTGCAGGCCAGACTACTACTAGCCGGGATGCCTCTACTTATGAGGTCACTCCGACTGACCGCACGACCATCCAGAAGAATGGATTCAACGTCACTGCCACGAGTGGCGTTCGCATAACGGGCTTCACGTTTGACCAGAGCGTAAGCGGATCTCCTAGCTCCGTGATCGGCGTACCGACCTCTGTGAGCGGGATGAGGATTGATCATAATCACTTCTACTATCCCGCTGGTTGGATTTGGTACAAGACTTCTGGTGGTGGGTATCTGAACATCTTGCTTGATAATAACCTCATTGAGCAGCCGGTGGAGGAAAGCATATACATCATGGGAGCTGGAGATACGTCGTGGACGGATGGTGGTTCGTGTAGCGCAGCCGATGCCTCCAAGATGACCATCATTGAGGACAACGAATTCACGCTGGATACCTTCAACGTCCAAGGTCCGATTGACAGCGGTGAAGGTGCCAGGTTTATTATCCGGCACAATCGGTTTTCGGCCCCAACTGGATATGAGTGGCAAGAATTGATTGAGGCGCACGGACACTGTTATGGGCAGCGCGACGGTTGGACCAATGCGGGTGGATACTGCCAAGTCATCAATGACAACAAGGTCTACAAAGGGACAGTCCCTAACAACGGAAATATTCTGTTCAAAGTTCGTGCTGGTAGATCATATGTGTACAACAACCAGATTTATGGACAAGGTTGGGCAGCGGGGTCCATGGTCTATTACTGGATACAGGAAGTGAACACCACCTGCAATGCTACTCCCTGTAATGTTGCGGAACACGCGACGATGGGACTACACGCCAATCCGCTAGCGACCAACTGGATGTGCACCACCTACCCCTGCCCCATGCAGCCGAACAACAGCTATGTCTGGGGGAATAGTATGGAGTTTGGAACGTTCGGTGCATCGGTTGATGATGCACCGACAACGTACATGACTGAGAACAGGGATTACTGGGATGATTTCAACACCGCGAGTTTTGCTAAGAATGTCTCCTCGTCCCGCCCCGGCACATGTGTAACGAATTCCAGTTATTGGGAGACGGATACCCAGAAACTGTACCGATGTACGGCCACTAATTCATGGACGTTGGAGTATACGGCATTTACCTACCCGGACCCATTGCAGGGAGGCGGGCAGGTAGCGGCTCCAACCGCCCTTATGACGATTGTGCGATAAGCTCAATCGCGGACACGGATCTGATCCAACAAGCATACCCAAGGGCACAGGTGGAGCGACGAGTTCGCGTCGCGTTGTCGAGAGATTCAACCGTAGGGAAGTGATCTAGGCTTCCACCCCACAAATCAGTTAACCAAGGTTCCGGACCTACTCAGGTTGGGCTTTGCCGAAGCGATGGACTGACCCGGATGAGGCAAAGCCACTTGGGTCCCCAAAGAAGGCTAACAAAGCAAGAAGCTGCGCACTCTCGCCCAGCGCGGCACTCTGACGTACCAATACAACTGCCTGGACAGGAGCGTCGGTGGCCTCGGCGTCATGCTATTCGTCATTGTCTAAAACGCCATTGAGCGGGCGAGGAACACCGGGCTTGTGGAATTCGATCTTGCGCGAATGGACACGGACAACGTCGGGTTCATCGCATTCAGGCAGTGCCGGGGTGCGAGCTGCTCAGTGCGAGTGCCCTTGGCGCCGGATCGCATTCTGATCATGGCCGAGTTTTCGCGTGATGCCATCAGAAATACTCTCCACTTATTACCTCTGCCCAACTGATGTCGCCGCCTGGCTGGTCTCGTCGGTCGAACTGAACGGGCAGCATGGATACTTCCGGTTCGGCCGTGACACGGTGTGCTACGGGTGCATGTCTCGTGGTCCGCTCGCGGCGAGTCCCATGGCGGCGTCGTTTGATGCCATGGACGTGGTCCAAGTGAGCGGGCCGGACCTCCGGCTGCCGTTCGATCCCGATGAAGTCGTTGAGAATTTGCGCCGGGAGCGGTACGCCGCCGGCTTTTCCGCGGGCCGGCCGGCCGTGCCCGATATCATCCGTAAAGCGTACTACTTCATGCGGCCTTTATTGCCGGTATCGGTTCGCAAACACCTGCAGAGGGCACATTTCAGCGGATGGCAACGCCGGCAGTTCCCTGCATGGCCGGTGGATTCGACCGTCGAGCGCATGCACAAAAGGTTGCTGGCGCTGGCACTCCAGGGGAATGGCGCGACTGAGATTCCGTTCATCTGGTTCTGGCCGGAGGGCTTCTCCAGCTGCGCCATGATGACGCATGATGTGGAGACTGCGGCCGGGTTGAGGGCATGCCCCCGCCTGATGGATATCGACGATGCGTTCGGAATCAAGAGCGCGTTTGGGTTCGTTCCCGAACAGAGGTACGCACTCCAAGCGGGGTTCTTGGATCAGGTCCGGCAGCGAGGATTTGACATTTACATCCATGACCTAAACCACGACGGCCATCTGTTCGCTAATCGTGACGAGTTCCGCCGTCGGGCCGAGCGGATCAACCGCTACGCCGCGCTCTATGGAACCCGGGGATTTCGGTCGGCTGCTCTTTATCGCAACGCGGACTGGTACGGCGATCTAGACTTCTCCTACGACATGTCGGTTCCCAATCTGGCACACCTCGAGGCACAGGGCGGCGGGTGTTGCACCGTTATGCCATTTTTTATCGGCGATATTGTCGAGCTCCCGGTAACGATGGTCCAGGACTACACTCTGTTTCACATGTTGCGCGAATACTCTCTGGACATCTGGAAGCGCCAACTTGACCGGGTCATGGAGGAGAACGGCTTGTCAGCCTTCATCGCTCACCCGGATTATCTGGGTACCAAGTGCTCAAGTGAGACTTATGCCGCCCTGCTCGCCTACCTTTCGGAACTGCGGTCGGCAGGCAAAACTTGGATCGCACTGCCGCGAGAGGTGGATGCCTGGTGGCGTGAACGGAGCCGCATGCAACTTGTATGCGCGGACGGTCGGTGGCGCGTTGACGGCACCGGAAGCGAGCGAGCGCGGATAGCGTATGCGACCGTGTCCGGGGACACGGTCGCCTATCGCCTGACCTAAGGACTTAGCCTCTGGAATTAATTGTGTTGGCGTCAACGGCACCTCGAACTCGACGGAAACGTGCCCGCCTTGATCTCGTTGGCTCCCCTGGGCATCAGTGGCTTTGAAGTGACAGTTCGGATATGAGCTCGTGGCTTCTGAAGACGGCGCTGCAGCGTGCGATCAGTGGGCTCCCACACCCAGAGTGGTGGAACGGAATACTGCAGCGTTATGTGACCGGTGGGTTGCGGCTTCAGCCACATGGCGAATTTCAACGCAAGCTCCAGGCGTGCCGCCGGCATTTCGACTATTACCGTGCGTTTTCCCGGCAACCGCACGACGAGTTCACTGTAGTCGAGGTCGGAACCGGTTGGTTTCCGATCATTCCGATTGGTCTTTACCTGTGTGGCGCGAGCGAGATCTGGACGTTTGATATAGTGAGGCTGCTGCGAAAGGATACTCTCTGCAAACTCATTGAATATTTCTGTCTGTTTGCCCAGACAGGCGAGCTTAGCAGGATCCTTCCCGCCGTACGCTCTTCATCTCTGTCGAAGCTGCTGGAACTAGCTCCCTTGGCTACGAAGGTGTCACCTGTTGAGTTTTTGGAACGCCTTAGCATCCATGCGCTTGTCCAGGACGTTCGGAGATCGGGGCTTGCGGACGGGTCCGCTGACATGGTGTTTTCGCATGGCGTGCTGGAACATTTCCCGCCGCCGATGCTTGCGGAGGCCCTGGGCGAGCTACGGAGGGTCTGCTCTGAAGATTCCGTCACGAGCCATTTCATTGGCATGGCCGATCAGTTTGCTAGCTTCGACAAGTCTATAACGGCGTTCAACAATTTGCGGTATTCAGCGCGCGCTTGGCGCTGGTTAAACAACTCGTTGATTCCACAGAATCGGCTGCGTATTTCGGACTACCGCCGGGCGTTCGGCGAAGCCGGTCTTGACATCGTGGCCGAGGAGGACCTCAATGGCCCGGAAAGCGATCTTGCAAGCATAAGGCTGGCCGCTGAATTCGAGCACTATGACAGACAGGACTTATTGACTCTCTTTTCATGGCTCGTCGGACGGCCCGTGGAGGTCCCAACGAAAGCTGAGAAGTGCACCGCCGACCGCGGCCCGACGGCGGTCTAGGTTCCTCAGATAAACTGCGCGCGAGCCATTGAAGATCTGCGAGGGCCAGCCGCGTAGGCAGGCGGCCGGAAGGGGTTGCGTGTGAGTTACCAGACCGAGACGCCGTTCGACAGTATTGAGGCGTCCCACGAGTATGTCGCCATGCTCGCCGACGCCTTGGAAGGGGCACGGCGCGACATCGAGGCGGCAATCGCGGTCGCGGAACGGGATCGCGCCGCCCGCCGGAAGCAGGCATTGCTCCTGGTTTCGTACAGCTTGGCAAAACTCGACCCCAACATCATCGCCAGCCGGCGCATCTTGAACGATCTTCGGAGCGGCGCTTGCTTCTAGCGGGCCTGCCGGCCGAGCCGGAACCCGAGCCTGAGATAGTTACCAACGACTTCGCCTAGCCGCAACCCGCCAGGGCGGCAACTCGTGAAAAGGGAAGAAAAGCTAATGACCATTTCCACTCACACCACAACACCGCTACTAGCCTATGGCGCCCTGCACCGGAGTTTCGAATCCTGGGCAGGAGCGCAGCCGGAAGCCGTGGCCCTGAGGTTTGAAGGTGCGGCCGTGACCTATGGGAGTCTGAATGCACGAGCCAACCAGATTGCTCACCGGCTGATCGGGTTAGGCGCGGGGCCGGAAACGCTAGTCGGGTTGTTCCTGGAACGTACGCCCGACCTGATTGCCGGAATGCTGGGCATCGCCAAATCCGGAGGCGCCTATCTGCCGATGGATAAAGCCTATCCGGCGGAGCGGCTGTCGTTCTTGCTGGAGGACAGCAAGGCTCCTCTCGTGTTGACGGAACGGCGGCTCCTACCACTGCTGCCGCAAACCTGCGCGCAGGTGGTTTGCATCGAAGATTGTGCCGGGCAGCCGGACGGGAATCCGGCGCCACGGGGAGAACCGCACAATGCGGCCTACGTGATTTACACCTCGGGATCCACGGGGACGCCCAAAGGGGTCGTGGTGACGCACGCGAATGTGCTTCGCCTGTTCGACGCAACATTACTGTGGTTTAACTTCTCGCCCGACGACGTGTGGACCTTCTTCCACTCCCATGCATTCGATTTCTCGGTATGGGAAATCTGGGGTGCGCTGCTGTACGGCGGGCGCGTGGTGGTTGTGCCGTGGAAGGTCGCGCGCACGCCCGAAGCGTTCCGGTCTTTGCTAGCCGCCGAGCGGGTAACGGTGCTGAACCAAACACCGACGGCATTTGCGCAATTGATGATGGCGGATGAATCGGCGGGATCGAAGCTGGACAGCCTGCGCACCGTCATTTTCGGCGGTGAGGCTCTGGATTTGCGCTCTCTAGCCCCCTGGTTTGCCCGGTACGGCGATCGGCGGCCTCAACTGGTCAACATGTATGGCATCACGGAGACTACGGTCCACGTCACCTACCGGCCGTTGTCGGGGATGGACGTGAATCGCGGCAGCGTCATTGGTGTTCCCATCCCCGATCTGACCCTTGAGCTTCGTGACGCGGAGGGCCGAGTGGCCGGCCCCGGGGAGACTGGTGAAATCTGGGTCGGCGGTGCCGGCGTCGCCCGCGGTTACCTGAATCGGCCTGAACTGACTGCCCAACGTTTCGTCGAGGTGGACGGCAAGCGGTGCTACCGGAGCGGAGATCTTGCCAAGTGCCTGCCAGACGGCGATATCGAATATCTGGGAAGAGTCGACCGGCAGGTGAAGCTGCGCGGTCACCGTATCGAGCCAGGCGAGATTGAAAGCGTGCTGGCGGAGGCTCCCGGCGTGCGGTCGAGCGTGGTGATACTGCGGGAAGACACGCCTGGGGACCAACGGCTGGTGGCTTATGTTCTTAGGGAGCCGGGAGCCGATCCGGTGGTGGAAGACCTCCGGGCCCTCCTTGCGAGCCGCTTGCCGGCGCACATGGTTCCCGGGGCGTTTGTGATTCTTTCGGAGTTCCCGCTCACTACCAATGGAAAGCTGGACGAGCGCTCGCTGCCGAAGCCGGCCGCCGCACCCCGGCGGATGCAGAACCAATCCATTGAGGAAACAATTGAAACCCTGTGGAGAGCACTTATCGGAACCGATTCCGCGATTGGGATCGACGACAATTTCTTCGATATAGGCGGACACTCCCTATTGCTCGTGCGGCTGCACGAACAGTTGCGCGCAGGGCTCAGGGCCGATCTGGCGACGGTGGAGCTATTCGAATATCCCACGATTCGAAGCTTGGCAGAGCGCATCCGGAAGGGTGCTATCTCGCCGATAGTCGCATCGGAAGCCTGTCGGGCCTCGCGCCAGCGGGATGCGCTTAGACAGATGCGGCGACAGCGCCAGGTGGAAGGATAGCGGTAATCGCAACCTGGGCGAGACAAGTACATTGCTTTCACCCCTCAGCCGGGCGTGAACCTTCTCACCCTCAACCCACAATCGGTTCACATTTACTTATGGCACTTTGACTTGCAGCCAGCGTAGCGGGTGATGGGTGATTCGATGGGTCCGCTGTGCGAAGCGGCCCGCATCTTCCCGGGCCGGAACTATTCAGACTGCCGCGGCTCCAAATTCCTGAATCGAACAGAACAGCAGCACATGGCCACTTAACAGGGCAGTAACTTCTCGAAGGCAAGCTATGGACGAGACTAATTCGACGACTGCTCCCGAGGGTATCGCCATCATTGCCATGTCCGGCCGATTCCCAGGGGCTGGGAACGTGGATCAATTCTGGCGAAATCTCGCTCAAGGGGTGGAAACAATTTCGCATTTCGCGGAGGGCGATCTGGAACATTCGGTCGCCACGCCGGAGACCATTGCTCAAGGGCAGAAGTTCATTCGCGCACGCGGCATCATTGACGATGCGGACCTCTTCGATGCCGACTTCTTTGGGATCTTCCCAAAGGAGGCGCAAATCATGGATCCCCAGCACCGCCTCTTTTTGGAATGTGCCTGGGAGACGCTGGAGAGCGCCGGGTATTCGTCCGAGGGCTACCAAGGACTGATCGGTGTTTATGCTGGGCTCGCCATGAACACCTATTTCCTCCACAACCTCTGCGCGGACAGGGCTTTCGCCTCCAATTTCACCGGCAATTATCAGGTGGGGGCCTACCAGACCATGATGGGCAATGACAAGGATTTCATGCCCACGCGGGTATCGTACAAGCTGAACCTTCGAGGGCCCAGCATGACAGTTCAGTCCTGTTGCTCCACTTCATTGGTGGCCGTCTGCCAGGCATGCACGAGTCTGATGACCTATCAGTGCGACATGGCGCTCGCCGGCGGTGTCTCGATCACCTTCCCCCAAAGGCGCGATTACCTGTATCAAGAAGAGGGCATGGTTTCCGGAGATGGGTCCTGCCGGACCTTTGACGCGAGTGCCTCCGGAACGGTCTTTGGCCATGGCGTTGCCGTTGTGCTGTTAAAGCGCTTTGATGAGGCTATGCAGGATGGCGACCACATTCTGGCCGTGATCAGGGGAACGGCGGTCAATAACGACGGATCCGACAAGGTTGGTTACGCGGCGCCCAGTGTGAAGGCGCAGGCCGACGTGATCGCTATGGCTCAGGCTGCCGCCGGCATTCATCCGGAAACCGTTTCCTACGTCGAGGCTCACGGGACGGCCACGCCCTTGGGCGATCCGATTGAAGTGGCCGCGCTTACAGAGGCTTTTCGCCGTGGCGGGGCGGCGCGGAATCAGTATTGCGCGCTGGGTTCGGCCAAAACGAATGTCGGTCACCTGGACATCGCGGCGGGAGCGACCGGTCTGATCAAGACCGTGCTCCAGTTGCAGAACGAACTCATTCCGCCCTTGCTCCATTTCAAATCCGCCAATCCTAAGATCGATTTCGCCAACAGCCCGTTCTTTCCCGTCTCCAAGCCGATGGAGTGGAAGCGCGGAACCAGCCCAAGGCGGGCTGGAGTCAGCGCTTTCGGGGTAGGCGGAACAAATGCCCACATCATCGTCGAAGAGGCACCGCCGGCCAGTCCTTCGCGTCCTTCCAGGAAGCGCCAGTTGTTGTTGCTTTCGGCAAAGACGGACACGGCGTTGCAGAAGATGTCCGATCGCCTGGCAGTCTACCTGGAGAGCCACCCAAACACCTCGCTTGCCGACGTTGCCTTCACTCTCCAGTGTGGCCGCCAAAGGTTCAGGCATCGCCAATGTCTGTGCACCGGGAGTGCCGCCGAGGCCGTTGACCGGCTCAGGAGACCTAATGGTAAGACCACTTTCACGGGCCAAGCCCCGAGCAGGCCTCCGTCCATCGCATTCCTTTTCCCCGGGCAAGGTGCCCAGTATGTCAACATGGGGCGCGAGCTTTATGAGAGTGAACCCTTATTCCACGACGCCGTGGACCACTGCGCGCAATGTCTGCAAGGCCATCTCAAGTTGGATATACGTTCGGTGCTCTACCCGGAGGCGGAGGCAACGGCGGACGCCGGGCAGAGGATTAATGAAACTTGGGTAACCCAGCCAGCTATCTTCGTAGTGGAATACGCTTTGGCGCGTCTTTGGATGGCTTGGGGAATCAAGCCGTCGGTACTCATCGGGCACAGCGTTGGTGAGTATGTGGCCGCTGTATTGGCCGGGACATTTACGCTGGAAGATGCTCTTGGCCTGCTGGCTGCTAGGGCTAAGCTCATGCAGGACCTCCCGCCCGGCTCGATGCTGGCAGTACGGCAGGGTGCTGGGGAACTCGAGGAACTGCTGCCCGAAGACGTTTCAATCGCCGCAGTCAACAGCCCCTCTCTCACAACCCTGTCTGGCCCGACGCCGGCTCTGCGGGCACTCCAGGAAGTCCTCGAGGGCCGTAAGATCGGCTGCCGCTTCCTGCCCACCTCTCACGCCTTCCACTCGGCAATGATGGATCCCATAGTTGATCCGTTCACGGACCTGGTGGCCAAAGTACAGCAGCAGAAACCCGGACTCTCGTGGATATCGTCATTCACCGGCAGCTGGATGAACGAGGACGTAGTCCCGGATGCCTCCTATTGGGCCGGGCAGTTGCGCCACACGGTGCGTTTTGGCCAAGCGGTCGAAACCGCCATCCAACAAGGCGCCACCGTCTTCCTGGAAGTGGGGCCTGGACAAGCCCTCACCCAACTTGTCCGCCAGCAGCCATCCAAACCGGACAGCCTGACGTTGTTGCCTTCTCTGAGTGCCGATGGTGCCAACGCAACCGATCTCGATACCGCCCTCACCTCGCTAGGGCGTCTGTGGCTGATCGGATTTGAGCCAGACTGGGAAGGTTTCTATTCGGCTGAGAAGCGGGGAAGAGTCCCGTTGCCGACTTACCCACTCGACAGGAAGCATTACTGGATCGAGCCTGCCTCGCAGAACAACCACCTGGCACCAGCCCAACTACTCCATCTCGAAGACCGGCCGGACGACGCACAGTCCAAGCAGCAGATGTCTGTGCAAGATGGTTGTGGGCCGGCACTGGTGCCGGTCACGCTACCTAGACAAGCTGCCCAAACCACAATCCTAGAAGAAAATGGGCGGCCAGATACACGCCGTGTGATCGAAAGGCAGATCCAACTAATGACACAGCAGCTTGAGATGCTTCGTAATTACGGCCCTGCTGGAGGACCGCAGAATGACGACAACAAATAATCGACGCGAACGGGTGCTTCACAGGCTTCGTGAAATCGCCAACGATCTTTCCGGAATTCCCATGGAGAGTCTCCATGAGGACATCAGTTTCCTCGACTTAGGCTTCGATTCGCTCTTCTTGACTCAACTGAGCGTCGCGTATCAGAAAGCATTCAGCATTCGCGTCACATTCCGGCAGCTCTTTGACGACCTTTCCACACTGACGGCGTTGAGCTCATACATCGATGGCGCCCTGCCCGCCGAGGCGTTCGCTGGCCCCCCCGAGCCCGTGAAAACACCTCCCATCCTCGCGCAAGCGGCGGCCCCTGCTCCGCCCATTTCGAACCAGCCTGTAGGGCTGGCTCCTGTCGCCCAGCAGCCGGTACCTCTCCAACCCGTGCCCCCGCCGCCGGGCGCCGGCCCCTTGCCTCTCGCGGTTCCCGTCCCCGCCCTTCCGCGCCACGTGGAAGCAGCGCGCCCGGAGGGACTCGAGGCGGTTCTTCTTCAGCAGCTCGACCTCATGACCGAGCAATTGCGCCTTTTGCAGGGCCTACCGCTGAGCGGTCCGTCCTCATCCCACACCGGGTCCGCGGCCGGTATTTCGCCCGCTTCTACGAAACCCGCGCCTGTGGCCGCAAAGGCCGAGGAACCAGCTAAGGCTGTTGTTGGCAAGAGCCCGGCGCCAGCATGCAGTACAAACGACGCGCCACGAGTCACTCTGCCATCCGGCTTTGGACCAAGCGACGCCAAAAACACCGGCCGGCATCTGCTGTCCGCCAGTCAACAGCGGCATCTCGACACACTCATTGAGAACTATACGCGAAAGACCGCCGGCTCAAAACAACGCACGCAACGGTACCGGCGTGTGATGGCAGACCCCCGTACAGCCGCCGGCTTCAATCGCCGCTGGAAGGAAATGGTTTATCCCATCTGGGTTCAGCGGTCGCTGGGTTCAAAGCTTTGGGACGTCGATGGTAACGAATACATCGATATTCTGAATGGCTTCGGCCCCAACTTCCTCGGCCACGCTCCGGAATACATCACGAAGGCCATCGAAGAGCAGCTTCACCGGGGCTTCGAGATCGGTCCCCAGACGCCCCTTGCCGGCGAAGTAGCCGAGATGATCTGTCAACTCACGGGTATGGACCGGGTCAGCTTCACTTGCTCGGGTTCCGAAGCCGTGCAGGCGGCGATGCGGCTATCGCGCACCGTGACGGGCCGGGACAAGGTGGTGCTCTTCTCGCGGGACTACCATGGCAACTTCGACCAAGTCCTGGTTCGCGAAGGCAACCAGCCAGGCAGGCTGCGTACGTTTCCTTCGGCTCCCGGTATCCCCGCTCAAAGCGTAGACGACACGTATGTACTCGAGTACGGAACCGCCGAATCGCTTGAGATCATCAGCAAGCACGCCCATGAAATCGCCGCCGTGCTCGTCGAGCCGGTGCAGAGCCGCCGGCCGGAATTTCAGCCCCGCGAATTCCTTCACGAGTTGAGACGTATCACGCGCGAAACCGGGGTCATTCTGGTCTTTGACGAAGTCGTCAACGGTTTTCGAGTTGCTCCTGGTGGAGCACAGGCTTATTTCGATATCGAGGCGGACCTCGCGACTTATGGCAAGATTATCGGCGGCGGCATGCCGATCGGTGTCGTCGCGGGCCGCTCCGCAGTCATGGATACCTTCGACGGCGGATTCTGGCAATACGGCGACGATTCCTTCCCCGAGGCCGGCGTAACGTTTTTTGCCGGCACGTTCGTGCGCCACCCTCTGTCGATCGCGGCCGCCCATGCCGCCCTGAAGTACCTCATCCAAGAGGGACCCGCGCTGCAGCAGCGAGTCACCGACAAGGCGATCCGATTCGCGGGATCGGTGAACGACCTGTTCAAGCGATACGAGTTGGACATTGAGCTGCCGCGGTTCAGCTCCCAGATGTATCTTCGTAACAAAGAACAATCCGAGCTCGCGAATCTGCTTTGTTTCCATCTTCGCTATCACGGTGTCCACATCCTCGAGGGCTTCCCGTGTTACCTGACTGACGCCCACACCGAACAGGACTTGGAGCATCTGGTTCGAGCATTCACGGAGAGCGTCGAATCCATGGTCGAGGACGGCATCTTCGGAAAACCGGACAAACTGCCCAAGAACCGCTCCACGATGGAGGAGTCTTCTCCCCCGCCGACAGCCTCCACTGAGCCGGCGGAAGGGGCCTTAGAGTCCATTCCTGTCTCTGCCACCGAGTACCCACCATCGGATGCCCAGCGTGAGATGTGGGTTGCGGCGCAAATCAGTAACGACGCCTCCGCAGCCAGCTACGGAAGTAACGTAGTGGAACTCGTTGGCGATCTTGATGTTTCAGCGGTGGAACGCGCATTTTCCGAAGTCGTCAAACGGCACGAGGCGCTCCGTTCGACGTTCGATCCCGGCGGGGCTTCGGTCGTGGTTAAACCATCCATGCCTATGGAGGTGCCGCTGCACGACCTCAGCCAAGTCGCATCGGCCCAACGCGATTCCCAGGTCAGTCGGATCCTGAAGGAAGAAGCGCTTCAGGTTTTCGACCTGGCAAAAGGGCAGCTGGCCTCGCTCCGGTTGATCAGATTGTCACCGGCCCATCACCTGCTAGTCTTTACCGCTCACATGATCGTCTGCGACGGCTGGGGCTTTCGCGTGGTTCTGGAAGAAATCAGCGCCCTCTATTCGGCCTATGTCGAGGGGCGGGAACCATCCCTCCCTCCAGCTAATCAGATGCGCGAATACGTGTCCTGGCAACTACACGAACGCGGCACGGATGATGCGAAGAGCTGTGAGGACTTTTGGGTGTCCCAGTTCGTCACCTTGCCACCTCCGTTCGAGTTACCCAGTTCGCGGCCACGGCCTCCCATGCGGTCTTTCGCGGCGGCCCGGGAAGACCTCCGTCTCACCCCGGAGTTTTGCCAGACTCTCAAGCGCGTCGCCAAAGAAGTCCGAAACACACCTTTCGCGGTGCTCCTAGCGGCCTATCAAACCTGGCTGCATAGGCTCAGTGGCATAGACGATTTTGTGGTCGGCGTTCCATTTGCTGGTCAAGGAATGCTCGGGTTGAACACACTCGTCGGCCAGTGCGTTCATACGCTTCCGTTCCGGGTGAAGATCGATCGGACGGCGCCTTTTGTGGACCAGTTGACCAAGACCCGCAACCTCATTCTAGATGCACAGGAGAACTGGAGTTCCAACCTCGGCGCCGTTGTCCAAAAACTCGACCTGCCGGGCGACCCCAGCCGGATTCCACTCGCATCCGTGATGTTCAACCTCGACCCGCCCTTGACGGCAGTCCGGTTTGCCAAGTGCACGTCGCGCATCTACTCAGGTCCCAGGGTTGCCTTCCACTATGATCTCGGATTCAACGTGGTCGATGAAGGCGAGACTTTCCTGGTGGAGTGCGATTACAATACCAATCTCTTCGATGCCGGAACCATCAGCCGGTGGCTGGACGGTTTCCAGGCCGTTCTCGAAGGCATTGTAGCCAACCCCAAGACTCCCGTGTGCCGCCTTCCCATGTTGAGCGATGCCGAGCGCCGACAACGCTTGGCCGCGGGCGCCGCCACCGCCCGTGACATTCCCCCAGGACAGACGATTCACGGACTTGTCTCCGCTCAAGTCACTCGGACGCCCGATGCCATTGCCGTCGAACGCGAAGACCAGCGGATTACGTTCGCGGAACTGGACAAACGCTCCAATCAATTGGCGAACCATCTTCGCGCCCTAGGCGTGGGACCGAACGTTGCGGTCGCCGTCTGCGTGAACCGGTCGCTCGACATGGCTGTCGCAGTCTTAGGTGTGCTAAAAGCTGGCGGCGCCTTCGCGCCGGTCGATCCAGACGGACCTACACAGCGCATGGCATTCATCCTTGGAGACACGAGACCGGCGGTCTTGTTGACGCACGAGAACCTATTACCACGCCTGCCGGAAGAGGCGGATACGCAGGTACTGTGCATGGATCGGGACTGGGGCCTCATCGCGGCGGAGAGCGAGAACCTGAATCCCGCAAGTACCGGACCGGGAGATCTAGCCTATATATGTTACACAAGTGGCTCGACGGGCAAACCGAAAGGAGTGGAAGTTCCTCACCAAGCGGTGGTGAATCTCTTGTCTTCGATGGCGATCGCCCCCGGCCTCGAAACCCACGACGTAATGCTTGGCCTGACCACTCTATGCTTTGACATCGCCGTCCTAGAGATTTTCCTTCCGTTGGCTGTCGGTGCGCGGCTCGCCATCGTGACGTCCGAAATGCTGGCCGACCCAAGCGAACTGGACGAGGCGATCGAACGTCACGGGGTCACGGTAATGCAGGCAACGCCAAGCGCATGGCGCATGCTATTGGACGCAGGCTGGCTGGGGAACCGTAGGCTCAAGGTGCTGTGCGGGGGCGAGAATCTGCATCCGAGTCTTGCTGTGGAGTTGCTCGCAAGGTGCGGCGAAGTGTGGAACATGTATGGCCCGACCGAGACCACAGTATGGTCGCTGATTCATAAGTTAGATCATGGCCAGCCGGTCACCATCGGCCGCGCGATTGCGAACACACAAACCCACATCGTTGACGGCCAGCTTCAGCCGGTGCCCGTGGGTGTTCCAGGGGAGCTTCTCATCGGAGGTGCCGGTCTAGCCCGCCAATACCGTAACCTACCGGACTTGACCGCGGACAAGTTCATTCCCGATGCCTTCAGCTCCAGCCCGGGAGCCCGGCTGTTCCGGACCGGCGACATTGCCCGCTACCGGTCAGACGGTCAGATCGAGCTAGTGGGCAGACAGGATAACCAAGTCAAGCTGCGCGGACACCGTATCGAGTTGGGCGAGATCGAGTCCATTCTCTTGGAACATTCTCAGATCCGAGAAGCAGTCGTTGCGTTGCGTGAGGACACTCCCGGTAATCCCCGGCTCGTAGCTTATGTATCTTGCGCCCGGAGTTCGCAAGACAGCGCAAGATCCGTAGGCTCCGAACTGCGCCAACTGGTCCGAAGCAAACTGCCGGCATACATGGCGCCTTCGGCGTTTGTCGTCCTGAACAGCCTGCCCCGGACGCCCGCTGGAAAGGTGGACCGCAGCTGTCTGCCAGCGCCCTCGAGTGACATCTCCGCACTGGTGGAAGACGAACACGCTGCGCCACGAAATCAGACCGAGGAACGGCTCGCCCGATTGTGGTGCGACATTTTGAAGGTAGACCGCGTGAGCACCAAGGCAAACTTTTTCGATCTGGGGGGCCAGTCCCTTCTTGCTGTGGCGCTATTTGCGAAGATTGAGAAGGAGTTCGGCAGGAAACTGCCTCTCGCCACACTGTTCGCATTTCCGACCATCGAAGGCATTGCTAGTGCGTTAGGAACCCGGACCGCTATCACTTCATGGCCGTCCCTCGTGCCCATTCAAACGAAGGGATCGCAACCCCCTTTGTTCCTCGTTCACGGCGCCGGCGGGAACGTGCTTCTGTACCGCAGTCTGGGTGAGCGTCTCGCGCCGGAGTATCCCTTATACGGATTGCAGTCCCAGGGTTTGGATGGCGAGAGCCAGCCGTTGCGTACCATTGAGGATATGGCGGCTTGCTACCTCCAGGAAGTCAGAAAAGTTCAGCCGAGAGGTCCCTATTACTTGGGAGGCTACTGTCTGGGCGGCACCGTCGCGTACGAAATGGCTCAGATCTTACGCCGGGAAGGCGAAGAGGTGCCGTTGTTAGCCATGCTCGACACCTACAACTTCAGCCGTGCCCTTAAGGTGAGTCTCCATTCATTTTTGCTCCAGAAAGCCAAGTTCCACCTGGGCAACCTCGTCCGCCTACGGCCAGGCGACATGGCCGGCTACTTGAAAGAAAAAGGGCGGTTGGCTCTCGGGGGTGAGTTGGCCAATCTGAAGACCTCGATGCCGGGTTCGAGCCGCGAAGATGGTGTCAGCCGGGCAACGTCTGGCGTGGAAGCCGAAGTCCAGGCCATCAACGACCATGCCGCGGAGGATTATGTCCCCAAGCCTTATCCTGGCGTGCTGGCGCTTTTCAAGCCGCGTTTCAATTACAAGTTCTATCCGGACCCCAAAATGGGCTGGGGTGATCTGGCGCTGGGTGGACTGGATATTGTCGAGGTCGCCGTAAATCCTCACTCGATGTTGTTGGAGCCGTACGTTCAGGTCCTGGCGGCACAACTGAAACAGCGGATCGGGCGCGGAGCGTCGAATCCAGCCGTGTTACCGGCGTATGAAGTCAAAGAGGAAGAACTCGTGCCGCGATAGCGCTATCGATCGGCATGTTGTACGTTTGACCCCGGCTGGTTAGCGGGTGAGGGGTAACAGAAATGGGAACAATGAAAGCCAAAGCGCATTTCCGGGCTGGCGATCTCGTTGCCGTACGGGCAGCGCAGGAGATCTTCCAGACCTTGGATTCCCGCGGAACACTGGATGGACTGCCGTTCATGCCGGAGATGCTTGAGTTTTGCGGAAAGACATTTCGGATTCTCAATCGGGTCGTGCAAGCGACGGTAGACGGGGCCTTCTTAGGGCACCACACGGAGTCGTTTGTCCGGGAGTTCAAGAACAATGACGTCGTGACACTCAGCGGCGTACGTTGTCCAGGCGGGGACCATGACGGGTGTCAAAGAGGATGTGCCGTATTCTGGAAAGAGGCTTGGCTCGAGACAGTTGAGGATGCCGGGGACGGGTACAAGGAAGGATGGATGGCGGCCGACACGGCCTCTGATCAGGCGTATTCCATCCTGAAGACGAGGACCGAAGGAGGCAGGTACTTCTGCCAGTCGAGTGAGTTCCTCAAGGCTACCCAGCATCTGTCTGGTGGGCAGCGTATCAAAAAGTGTCTTAGCGCCATTATGGCCGGCAACATCAGCGCTTTGGGCATGGTGAAAAGGGTCTTGGTGTGGATGTGGTGGAAAGGCCACGTTAGACTAGTCGGTGAGCATGCGCGGGGAACGCAGAACAACACGCCGACCGAGGTTCTGGGTTTGCAGCCTGGGGAGGTCGTTGAAGTTAAATCTATTCAGGAAATTACCACAACCCTGAACAAGAATGGGCGGAACCGGGGACTGCACTTCAGCGCCGACCAGCGTCCCTACTGCGGCGGCCGCTATCGCGTAAGGAGCCGTGCGGACAATTTTATCGCTGAGGGGACAGGAGAAATGAAGCACTTCCGCAATACAGTCATACTGGAGGATGTTTGTTGCGATAGTGCGTGCTTTGCATTTGGCGGCTGCTACCGAAGTGATCTGTTGTACTGGCGGGAGATTTGGCTCAGGAGGGTTGAACCTGGGCCAAACAGAATGTCCTCAAGCCCGAGTCTGCGTGCCGTTGCTCGTTAAACGTTCTCCCGCCTTACGCCGGTCTTATCGCGACCTTTCTTACTGCCTGAGCGGACTCTCGGCAGCGTGCCATCCCTGACGGGCTTTCCGATTCGCGGCCTGCTCAAGTCACGCTCATGCCATTCCCCTTGGCTCATCCGGCTGCGACTCTACCATTACGCCGTTGGTGCCCCCAGTATTTTGATTTTCCCGCGCTCGTCGTGGGCAGCCTCACTCCAGACTTGGCCACGAGCATCGATGATTTGGAGTATTTCTCGCATACCCTCCTGGGTACGTTCGCATTCTGCTTGCCTATCGGCCTCCTGACGCTTTGGATCTTTCATCGAGTTCGGCTTCCCACGGTCTCCACCCTTCCCAACCCCCACCAGGCAGCTCTCCTCCGCCTTTGCACGGGCCCGCCGAACTCTTGGGCACACATCATTATATCCTTGCTGCTCGGCAGCTGGCTTCATATCGTGTGGGATCTGTTCACTCACGATCACAGTTGGCTTGTCAACCACGTCGCCCTCCTTTCATTTCCGTTGGCGGGCGTGGCGGTGAATCATCTTTGCTGGCTACTCAGCACACTTGCGGGAAGCGCCTCGCTGTTTGCAATGTACCTCTCTCTGCTCCGTAAAGAACACCCTGGCCCTTGGCCCTTCTCGCCGCGGGAACGCCGAGCCTATATTCTGTGGCTTTGCATTTTCACACTCCCTTTAGCGGGAGCCGTGCCCCTGGCACTTCATGAGGCAGCGCCCGCTTACTCCACTAGTGTTCTTATCCGGTATCTGGCCATGTATTACATGGGTTGCGCTTACCTCACTCTGGCCCTTGCCGGGTTTTTCTTCAGGCTACGCACGAACACGGGAGGCGTCTTATGAGCGCATCCCTCGCGGTTTCGGCCGATGCGCTGCGCATCGATGCCGCTGCGGAAACCGAGCGAATCGTGGCGGCCATCCGCAACCTGGTCTTCCGGCAATTGAATCGCGAGGGCGGGGTGATCGGTGTTTCCGGAGGAATCAACAGCAGCGTTGTGGCCTTTCTGTGCGTCCGCGCGTTAGGGAGGGAGCGCGTGCTCGCATTGTCCACGCCGGAAAGGGAATCGTCCCCCGGTCGTCTCCGCCTTGGTCGCATGGTGTCGGAAGCATTGGGCGTGCGGCTAGCGGTAGAAGACATCAGCGCGATCCTGAAGGCGGCTCAGTGCTACAAGCGCCTGACTGAAGTGGTGCGGAGGACGGTTCCAGAGTACGCCGACGGCCACAGATGTAGGATTGTGTCGCCGAGCGTGCATGATCCTCAATGCGACGCACTGTTTTCGGTTGTCGTGCAGGCTCCGGACGGGAATGCGAAGTGGATGCGCTTGAGCGCGGAGGCGTACCTCGACGTTGTTGCCGCTGCGAGCTTCAAGCAGCGCGCGCGCAAGATGGTGGAGTACTACTACGCCGATCTCTTGCGGTACGCAGTGGTGGGGACCCCGAGCCGCCTGGAGTACGACCAGGGCTTCTTTGTGAAGAACGGCGACGGGGCGGCGGACATAAAGCCAATTGCGCACTTGTATCAGTCGCAGGTTCACCAGTTGGCAGCGTATTTGGGCGTGCCCGAGGAGATTCGCCGGCGCCCGCCGACGACCGATATCTATCCGCTGGAGCAATCGGAGGAGTTTTACTTCATGCTGCCGGTGGAAAAGATGGATTTCTGCCTTTACGGGAAGAACAACGGAATACCGGCGGAAGACCTCAGTGCAGTAATGGGGCTAGATACGGACCAGGTTCAACGGGTTTATGACGCGATCCAGGCCAAGCGCAAGGCGGCGGAGTATCTGCGCGCGGCTCCGCTGCTGGTGGGCGAGGTCTTGGAGGTCTAGCATCGTGATGGCCGAGATACTAAACACAGGATCTACGCCAGTTCGCGGTACCGGTTTGCATCGCGGAACGGTTTATCGGATCCAGCCGCTCCAGGACCCGAGATGGCCCGAGTTGGTGACCAGGCACCCGCGCTCCTCTGTGTTTCATTCAGTTGCATGGCTCGAAGCACTTCACCGCACTTATGGGTATGGGCCCATAGTCTATACGACATCTCCGCCTGGCGTTGCCTTGGAAGACGGCCTCGTCTTTTGCCGCGTGACGAGCTGGATCACCGGATCGCGCCTGATTGCACTTCCCTTCTCGGATCACTGTGAGCCACTGCTCGACAATGCCGCGGATGAGGATGTGTTCGTATCCGTATTAGAGCAAGCGCTACATCGGGAGAAGTTGCGTTACGTCGAAATCCGCCCCGCCCACCCTATCGCTGAAACAACTAGCTTGAACCATTCCGCACAAAGCTTTTGTCTTCATCAGGTGGATCTGCGGCCGGATCTCGCTACGCTCTTCCGCAATTGTCAGAAAAGTTCCACCCAAAGAAAGATCCTACGTGCTGAGCGGGAGGGTCTAATTTGCGAAACAGGCCGCTCCGAAGCGCTTCTCGAGGCATTCTGGAGGCTGCTCCTCATGACCCGCCGGCGCCACCACATTCCGCCGCAGCCCAAGAACTGGTTCCGAAACCTGATGAACTGTTTCGGCGACGCGCTACAGATCCGAGTGGCATTTCTAGGTAAGCAGCCTGTGGCGTCTATCCTGACTCTCCGGCACAAGGACGCCCTTGTCTACAAGTACGGCTGCTCGGATACGCGCTTCAATAACCTAGGGGGCACTCAACTGTTATTCTGGAGATCGATCCAAGACGCGAAGCGCGATGGCCTGAAGGTATTCGACTTAGGGCGCTCAGAGTTCGACAATCCGGGATTGATCACATTCAAGGACCGGTGGGGTAGCACCCGTTCTACTCTGACTTATTCACGATTCTCTCTTTCGCCGACTGCAGCCATTTCTGGGCGGAGCGGCGCGGAATGGTCCAGACGAATTGCGAGAGGCTTGGTCCCCTGCTTGCCGGACTGCATTTTACGCATGGTCGGCAGCGTACTCTACCGACACATCGCGTAGCGCCACAGCTCGAACCAATTGTCTAGCTCCATCGCAGGCCCAGCGGTTGAACTATGTTCCGAAGACTACTTCCACGCCGTGAATTTCCCGAAGCTCAGGAGTTGCCCCCTGAGCGCACGGCTACTGATGCCGCGCCGGAGGCATCCCCCGGTTTGCTCGGGGTGCGCGCCAGACGATCGCGCAGTGGCTTTCCGGCCTCCTCGTCAACGCTATCGCCCTTACGTTTAACCGAAATTGGCGTTCGCGGCGATTCTCCCAATCTGGTTCGGGGAGCCTATCCGCCGGCCTGTGGAGTCTCTCGCTCGACGAGCGTCTTGTGTAGCAGCGACTGGATGTAGGTCTGGTACGGCAGGCCCTTCTGCTCGGCCTGCTTTTGGGCCAAAGCCAGATCCGCCTCGGAAATTCGCAGGGCTACGACTCGTGCCGCCCTTCTTGCCAAGAACGCCGGAAGACGCGCTGATGAGATATGCGGTCATCTACCTCAAGACGCCTCGGGGTACTGTGCCCATGCACCCGGCTTGTCGGCTGCATCGTCGTTCAGGCTGCCTCAGAAACTTGGACCGAGAGCTGCTTGCCCAGGGAGCGGAAAGCCGCTTCCAGTTGGTCGAGCCGGGAAGCGTGTCGGAGATCGAGCAGCCGGTCCACCTGCGGCAGGTGCCAGTTCAGCCGGCTGGCGAGTTCCGCCTTGCTTACCCTGGCGGTCCGCATAGAGGTATACAGGGCCAGCTTGGCTTCCGTCAATGCGGGCAGGGTGACAAAGGGCCTTTTGGCGCCGGCCTGGGGCATGGGAATGTCACGACGGTCCATCATTATGCCGATGAGACCGTCTCAATGGCATCAGGAGCACGCAGCAGGGCTTCTTCTCGATCCGCGCCGAAGGTGACGGCTCCGGGTACGTCTGGAACCTCGACTAGAATCGTATCGTTGGTGTCCCTGGAAAGTTTGACGTGATAACGCAACATGACTGGCGATCCTCTCTTTCTACCTTAGTCCCAACACCTTCTTGATATGGTGCTCCAGGCCTTGTCCAATCTCTTTGCGCGCTCCATACATGGGCAACGAGGTGACCTGGGCACCCAGCCTGACTGTTAGGTGGCCGCCCTTGCCGGATTCAAACGAGCATCCCAGTTCTTCAAGCCATCGCTTGAATTGGGCGCTGGCCATGTTTTGAGAGTGCAACAGATCTGTTGCCTAGATAACCAAATTCTCGCGATGGCGGGGATCGCTGCAAGGACTTCATCCCCTTCACGCACAACGCGCGCGCCACTCCGCGTTCAGCCGCTCGACCATCCGCGCAAACGCCAGCCCCTGCCGTTCCTCAAAAGTCCGTTTTCCGATACGGTGGTATGAGCCCGGCGCCTGCGTGTGGCAGTCCGCACAGAGCGGCACGCAGGAGTAGTCGGACGCCTTTTGGCTCATGCCGCCATCGCTCCCGGTATGAGCAGCTTGGCTCCGGCCTGCTGCCCCGCAGGCGATGCAGGGCATGTCGCGAATCCACGCCAAGTACGCCTCGTCGCGCGGCGGTCCCTTGCGCGTGGGGGAGGGGGCGCGGCGTTGTGGCTTGCGGCTGTGGACCGCCCAGGCGAGGTACGAGCAGAGCTGATTTTCGGTGAGCATGATTGGTCAGGATGGTTGGCAGCGGGTCATGACCCGCTGCCACGGTGAAAAGTCTGACTACGCGACGGACGAGAACTTCTGCCGCTGGATGTACGCCGAAATGAGCAACGCTTTCACCTCTTCCGGTTTGATGTGCCCCTGGTAGAGGGTCAAGCTCCGTTCCAGGACCTGGGCGAAGCTATCCACCAGGGCATTGGCCTCGTCCACCAGCGCGCTGCCTGGCGGCTTGCGCGAAATCCCGCCGTCAGGAGTGGCGGCCGCCGCCGGCAGTTTCGGAGCCGAGGCGGCAGGTGCCTGGAGGACCAAGGTCCCGTTAGGCTGCTCTCCGGCGACTCGCTCGATGTCCCAGGCGGCGGCACCGTTCTGGCCGGTCGAGCCTCTGGTGACGGTGAACGACTCGCCCACATTAATGCCGAGGGATTCGATTCGTCCTGCGACTTCGGGGGCCAGGAACATGACCCGGCCGTCGGTCAGCGTGTACATCACGCGCTCGCCGTAGGAGCCACTGATGGTTCTGCCCTGCGCGTACTTCAGGGAGACGGTTACGGGGGCGTTGGGTGGGAAGTCCACCACATCGCGGTTTGGGCGCTTGTTGGTTGTGTTGGTTGCGGTTGCCATATCGTTGTTTACCTCCGACCATTTCGGTTTCGGCCCCAACTCGTCAGGAAGGGCCGGACGGGAACTGTCCGGCAGGGCATGATGCAGCGTGAAACCTTGGAGATCGTCCATCTCGTCCAGGTATTGGCGCTGTTCTTCCGCCGCTTCGTTCCAGCAGCGCGTGTGCCAGGTCTCGTGGCGGCTGGAAGTTTGCGCATCGAGCAGCGTGATGGATTCGCGGCACCAGGCGCACGTCATCTCAGGCCACCCCAAGGTGTGAGGGCACCGGCACTTCCGACTGCGGCGGGATCCGCGCCGGCAGATCGAGCGGTTCGCACTCGGCAGCGCATGGCCCGCAGCAGTGCAATGGTGTATCGGTTCCATCCGGCACCGACACCAGGTGGTCGATGCAGAACGTTTGGCCGCACCCGTCGCAATGGAACTGATCGCAGCAGGCACAGAGCATCGTGCCGCATCCCGCGCAGGGGCGGACTTCCAGGAATACGTACCCGCCGTCTTCGTCATATTCGACCGGTAGACGTTCGAAAAGCGTGTCACAGGTGGGGCAGGAGGCGGAGTCGAATTGCTTTCTCATGTGAATATTATGCTTGACTTGCAATTACAAGTCAAGCATAAAAAGCCCGGGCTCCACATTTTTTTCGATTGAATGATAAGCTATTGAGTCGTGGGAAGAAAGAAACGAGTAGCGGATACGATCACCCTTCAAGACCACATGGAGTCCATCGCCGCGAAGGGTGGCGAGGCCCGTGCCAGGAAACTCTCGGCGGCGCGAAAGTCCGCGATCGCCAAGAAAGGCGGCAAGATCGGAGGCAAGGCGAGGGCGGCAGCATTGAGGCCGGAGGAGCGCGCAGAGATCGCGCGGAAAGCGGCGGCGGCGCGGTGGGGGAAGAAAGATTAGCAGGCTGCGGGTGTTTGACTCGCCTGGCTTGGCTTCCCTAGTTTCGGGCAGGGTCACTCGACGTCGCAGCCATGGAGTGAGTCTTTCGAACTTGAACTGGTTCGTTTCGTAAGGCCGATAACGAGAGCATAGACAGATGGAACGGTTGCCACATGGCAACGAAAGCTGCTGCATGGCAGACTGCCGAGCCGGCATCGCATCACATTGTGTGTATTGCTTCTGGTACCGATAGGCTGAAGCACCACATTGATGAACGTGGGACTGAGGAAACTGCACGGTTCGCAGGGGAGTCCGGAGAAGGATTGAGAAAGGACTTCAGGGCCTCGACTTATCTAAGTCTCTGCCGCATAATATCCCTATGAAGTCCGGTTCCGTCCGAACCTCGATCGATGTGCCGCGCGAACTCCACCGCCGACTGCGCGAACTCGCCGCCCGTAAAGGCTGTTCCGCCCGTCAACTCATCCTTGCCAGCATCGAACGGGCCGTACAAACCGAACTAACCCGTCCCCTCCGGCGGCTGAGCCTCGATCCGCCCTTGATTCCGCCCGCTGGCCGGCGCATTGATCTCACCAACGAGCAGATCTATGAGCTCATTGAGCTTCCATGACGTCAACGTCTGGTTGGCGCTGGCCACCCTGAACACGTCCACTCCGCCGCCGCGCGCCGCTGGTGGGAAGAGGAAACCGGCCGCATCGCTTTTTCCCGGATGACGCAGGTGGGTTTCCTCCGGCTGATGACGACCGCCGCAGCCATGGACGGCAAGCCCCTGACCCTGGCCGAGGCTTGGCGCGTCCACGACAGGATGTTCGAGGACGACCGGGTGGCGTTTGTGCAGGAGCCGGCAGAAGTGAACACGCGCTTCCGCGAACATGCGTTCGGCCGAACGGCTTTACCGAGACTCTGGGCCGACGCCTGGCTACTGGCTTTCGCGCATGCCGCCGAGGGAAGGCTGATCACCTTCGACCGGGCGCTAGCCGCCCGCGGCGCCCTGCTGCTGGAGACCGGAGACAGCGAGTGAGCGAGCCGGGCACCGCGATCATTTCGCGCTAGACGATCGCGATCCGAAACCGCGTAATCGAGGGGAGCTGCTGTCGCAACACAGGCGTGTTACACTGACGATATGGCTTCCGTGACATCCAGTTTTCGAATGAGCAAGGAGTTACAGCGGGAGTTGGCAGACGCGGCTGAGCGCACCGGCAAGGGGAAGAACGCCCTCATCATTGAGGCGCTGGTGACGTACCTGCACGCGATCAAACGAGAATCGCTGGCCGAGGAGGCGCGACGTCAATCCGCGCTGGTTTCCAGAAACGAGCGTGACGCCGACTGGTACAGACTGGTGGACACTTCGGGATGGAAATAAAGCGCGGCGATGTCGTCATTTGTGCGGCCCCTGGAGAGTACGGCAAGCCGAGACCAGCGGTGGTTGTGCAATCCGACCTGTTCAACGGTACTCACGCAGGCGTAGTGGTGTGCCTGATTACGAGCCACCAGGTGGACGCCCCTCTCTTTCGCATTCCCGTACCCGCCGGCAGGACAACCGGCCTGAAACAGGATTCGCAGGTCATGGTGGATAAGGTCATCGCGATCCCGAGGGACAAG
>Ga0209698_10000904_pt1 | contig 34177 bp, 33 predicted proteins | sample LitLauG_LLR_2012_FD_187203 | JGI IMG/M metagenome (GOLD analysis project Ga0209698, IMG submission 187203) | Freshwater sediment microbial communities from Pennsylvania, USA - Little Laurel Run_MetaG_LLR_2012 (SPAdes) (version 2) | ecosystem: Environmental > Aquatic > Freshwater > Creek >... | reverse complement strand
TTCCAAGCGTGCGCCTTCAGCCACTCGGCCATCTCTCCGGCACCGTGTGAAGCGGATTCTTCGATTCTAGCAGTGCTGCTCCCTACCGGCGAACTGCCCGATCCCTCACTCCGTTCGGGATGACAAGAGCAAGGGCCGGGGCTTGGGGGCTAGGCACTGAGAACTGAGAACCGGGAACTCCGAACTGCCTTCAGCTCTCCTCGCCTTCGCCCAACTGCTGCGCCAGGTAGTTTTCGTAGGTCATCTCTTTGATGGCGTGCAGCTGCCCTTCCAGATAATCGATGTGATGCTCTTCATCGACCAGGATCTTCTCCAGCAGTTCGCGTGAGCCGTTGTCGCCCGCCGCGACCGCCGCCTTGATTCCCTCGTTCAGGCGCTTCACGGCCGTGTACTCGAGTTGCAGATCGTTTTCGAGCTGCTGTTTGAGGGTTTGCCCGATGTTGATCTTGAAGTAGTCCGTCATGTTGGGCGCACCGTCGAGCAGCAGGATGCGCTCCATCAGTTTCTCGGCGTGCTGCATCTCTTCGATCGACTCCTTGCGCGTGTGCTTGGCCATCTTCTCGTAGCCCCAGTTCTCGCACATCTCCGCATGGAGGAAATATTGATTGATCGCGGTCAACTCGGCTTTGAGCACTTCGTTCAGGATGGCAATAACTTTCGCGTCGCCTTTCACAGTTCGCCTCTCTGGGATGAAAAAATAGCTCGTCTGAACCACCCTCCTGCATCCATACAAAGTCAGGAAGAATGAATCAGCCTGCGACCGAGAATTGTACTAGAGAAAGACTCAGGACTGGGATGATCCCGAAGCAGAGGCAGCTGCGGCGGCGTTGGGAGTCTCTGGCGTTGCTGACGCCGGCGTTCCGTTCGGTGGCTGCGCAGCCTTCGCTTTCGCCTCGCCGTCAACCACGCGATGGTTCAGGCAATAGAGTGCAAGTTCGAGACGGTCCGCCACGCCTAACTTGTCATACACCTTGCGGAGGTAGTTTTTTACAACCTGCTCCGTCGTGCCCACGCGCAGAGCAATTTCTTTGTTCTTCATGCCCTGCGTGACACAGGAAACGATCAGGGATTCTTTGGGGGTGAGCTGCACTTTCGGACGCGATCCCGACGGCCGCACTCCCTGCGTGCGATAGGCGTCGAGCACCCAGGCGATGGCGCGGGCTTCCAGCCAGGGCTCGCCCTGCGCCACTTTGCGCAGGCAATCCACCAGCATCTCCGGTTCCACCTCGCGGGAAGCGATTCCGTGTGCTCCCCGGCGGAACAGTTCGAGCGTCATTTCCTGGTCCGGTTCCTGCAACACAACCACCAGGCGGCAACCCCCGCTCTGACGGAGCAACTCGGAAACCGCGTCGATGGGATTCTGTGCCAGCGCCGCTTCCAGAATCAGAATGTCAGCGGAAAACTTTTGGATGGCAGTGATGGTTTGCGGCAGAGTTTCGGCCTGCCCGACCACGCGAATATCATCTTCGAGCGCGAAGATCTTGCGTAGTCCGGCGCGAAAGATCGCTTGCGTATCCGCTACAATGACGCGGATCGTGCCTTTACCATCCTCAGGCTGAAGGCTTTCGCCTGGCTCCACGTTGACAGGAGTGCTGCCCATCCGTTTCCTTTAGCGCCCTACCTGCGCTCAAATCGGTACTCGTCGATGACGACGCCGACTCCGCGCCGGCCACCGTCGTCAAAACTACGCACCACGCGTCCGCGACAATCCACCTGCACGTCGGCGGTGGCGCCGACCACGTCCGCTGGAAGCGAAATCGTGAAATCGACCGCTGAACCCACCGGCACATCCGCATCCATGCGGAACAGGACTCCGTTGGCCGAGATGTTTTCCGTCTCGACCGCCTCTCCGCTGGCTCCCAATTTCATTTCGACCGGAAGCTTGATGGGAAAGCGCGGCGCAGCCTGCACGTCCGTGTAACCTTTTCGGCCCTTGCCAACCTCAGCAACGGTTTCTTTGGTTGAATCCGACACGGTTGTAACAACCTTTCCTTCACAGCCATGCACCACCCCGCGAGTAGGCGGTGTGCACGTTTCAGGGCGAGAGTACACCCCGGCATCGGCAATGCAAAGTTACGGAAGTCATGGAACAAAAGCGGCGAAGTGCCAGTGGTACAGGGACTTACGGGGCAACCGCAGAGACTGTGTGCGCGGTCACAGCGGCCCGCAGCATCTAGCACTTAGCATTTAGCACTTAGTGGACAGCCACCGATTGTCCTCTGGAGGTTCGCAATGAAAGACTTTCGCGACTTGCATGTGTGGGAACGGTCTCACGCACTCACCTTGGCGCTTTATGCCACGACTACGGACTTCCCCAGGACAGAACTTTACGGCCTCACAAGCCAGATCCGGCGCTGCGCAGTTTCAATTGGCGCAAATATCGCCGAGGGCTGTGGGAAAAGGGGAAATAATGAATTTCAGCGTTTTCTGCAAATTGCGGCCGGTTCCGCAAGTGAACTTGATTATGAGTTACTGCTCGCCAAGGACTTGGGTTACCTCACCATACCGAACTATTCCAGAATTGCAGATGAACTCTCACAGATCCGAAGGATGTTGAGTGCTCTCTTGCGAAAAGTGAATGTCGAGAGGAGGGGCTGAATGCTAAATGCTAAGTGCCAAATGCTCAGAACTTTGTTACTTCCGTAAAGTTGAAATCCCGCACCTTCATCGCCGGCACCACCATGTCAAACGATTCTTCTCCGCAGGCTCGCACCGGAACGCCCATCGCTTCGACGTTCAATAGCATCGCAATCAAACTCTGATTAAAGCGGAAGTTTCGCAGCCCACACTGAATTTTTCCGTTTTCGATCAGAAAGGTCCCGTCGCGCGTCATGCCTGTCACGATCTTCTCGTACGGATCGACTTCGCGGATGTACCACAAGCGTGTGACCAAAATGCCGCGTTCCGTCGCAGCAATCATCTGCTCGACGCTATGCGGATTCTGGGGCGCGCCGAAGACTATATTCAGCGGCATCTCTCCCATTTCATTGGGTAACGGGAAACCGTGGCCCGTTGGCTCGATGGGGCCAACTCTACTCGCGTACTCCGACTTCCTCATCTTTGCTGCCGTGCCACGCGCATACACCACGCGCTTTACCACGCCGTTTTCGACCAACTGCACGCGCTCGCGCCCCATGCCTTCGCCGTCAAAGGGTGAACCCGCCTGCAGAGGATGCCCGGCATCGTCCCAGATGTTGATGTTCCCGCCAAACAGCTTCGGGCCAATGCGGTCGTTGAGAAACGATCGCTGATCGAGGATCGCCATCCCGCTGTAATCCCAGAACATGAAGCCAACGATGTCGAGCACGGCCGATGGCTCGAGAACGACGGTGTATTTCCCCGGCGGGAGCTCGCGAGGACGAACCGACTCAACCGCCTTGCGCGCCGCCGTCTCGGCCAGTTGCACGGGATTGAGGTTGCCCACATCCGGCGAATTCAACTTCTGCCAGCCCGATGAATCTTCCGCCAGCATGGTGATGGAAACTTCCGCCAGCGTCTGCGGGTGCCAGCGGGCCAGTCCGCGGGAGTTGAAGATCCCCTCTAGAGATTCCGACGTCGAATAAATCCCAGCCGTCGTCAACTTGTTCCTATCCGCCACCTCGACGATCTGCCCCACCACGCCCGCCCGCTCGCCGGGTGTGATGGCAGCAGTCTGCTCAAAGAACCGAGTGGCGCGGGCGCCCTCGCCCGCGTTGCCGCAAGCTTCCTGCGCATCCGGCATGGGCAATAGGTCTGGATCGGGGTCCTGCACGCGAGCCAGACTCTCAGAGGCAGCGACCGCCCGCTTCAAACTCTCATCGTCAAACTGGTTGGCGGTCGATCGAGCCGTCCGCCCGCCGAAATTCGTGCGAATCGAAGCCAGGCAGTTTTCTTCCTCCACATTCTGGTGGATCGTGTTGTTCGCGAACCGGGTCAGCGCAAAACGCGCGCCCATGAAAAGAACTTCGACTTCATCGGCCGCCGAGAATCGCCGAATCCGATCGAAGATATCCGAGGCTCGTTCTCTGGTTAGCATGGTTTCGAGATTCTCTGTGTCCGCTAGCAGAAAAAACTTCATAACCACAGAGGTCACGGAGATCACGGAGGAAGGCCTCTTGGTTTCTGTGTGCTCCTCTGTGACCTCGGTGGTGAACTAGCTTCTATACGCTGAACCGACCTTGATATTCCTGAACCGCGCCGGGCTCGCACCGTGCCCCGTGCCGACGACCTGCTGCGGCTGTCCTTTGCCGCAGTTGGGAGTTCCCCACAGCGTCCATTCGTCGCGCGAGCAAATGGCATCCATGGAATTCCAGAACTCGGTCGTGATCCCGGAATACGACGGGTTCTTCAGCATGCAGACGCGCTTGCCGTTTCTGATCTCCCACCCGATTTCGCAGCCAAACTGGAAGTTGTAGCGCTTGTCGTCAATCGACCACGACTTATTCGTCTCCAAATAGATGGCGTGGTCGGTGCCGGCAATCAACTGTTCGAGCGTCAACGGCTTCTCGCCCGGCAAAATGCTGATGTTCGTCATCCGGATAATGGGCAGCCGGTTCCAGCCCTCGGCGCGCAGCGTTCCACCGGACCGGCTCGCACCAATCGTGTGCGCCGTCTCGCGTGAACTGAGATACCCCGTAAACCGGCCGTTCGTGATGATCGGCGTCGACTGAGCTGCCACGCCTTCATCGTCGTAGGCAAAGGTTCCCAGGCCCGGCCCATGCTCCTGCCGCGCATCGGCGACGACATTCACCAGTTCGCTGCCGTAACGCAAATTGCCCAGCTTTTCGAGCGTCAGGAACGACGTGCCGGCGAAATTCGCTTCCATCCCCAGCACCCGATCCAGTTCAATCGGATGTCCAATCGACTCGTGAATCTGCAAGCCGAGCTGCGATCCATCGAGAATGATCGTGAACGCGCCTTCCGGACACTGCTCCGCCTTATGCAGGGCCACGGCTTCTTCCGCCACCCGGCGCGCATTCTCGACCAGTTTCATCTCCTCGATCAGTTCGTAGCCGCGGTTCTGCCACTGCCCGCCAAACGAATTCGGATACGATCGCTTCTGGATCTCGGACCCGGCAAAGGCATACGCCGTGTAACCTGCGCCGGTCGAGTACTTGGTCTGGTGGATGTCCGCGCCTTCGGAAGAAAGGAACCACGACTCCTCACGGGAAAAATTCATCCCCGTTTCGGCGAGGGTAACTCCAGCGACGGAGCGCATCTCGGTGTCGACTTGCAACAACAGGCCCAGGTTCTGCTCGACCGACGTGCTGAACGGGCCGATTTTGTAAGGAGTCGTCCATTCCGCGATGGCCGCTGGTTCTGGAGCCAGGCGAACATCCTGCCGTTTCACGCGCGCCGATGCCTTCGCGATCTCGACCGCCCGCGCCGCCATGGCCGCGATCGCAGCATTGCTCAGGTCAGCCGAAGCGGAAAATCCCCACGCCCCGTCGGCAAGCACGCGCACACTCATGCCCAGAGATTCTGACTCCGAAGCATGACCGACCCGCCCGTTCTTGGTGGTGAGCGCGCGGTTCCGGATCTGCACGATCCGCGCGTCAGCATAGGTCACCCCGCGCGCAGCAGCCGTGTCCAGCGCCAAACGAGCAATGCTTTTCATCGCAGGATCAAACGTAACACGATCGCAGGGAATAGGGATTACGGAGATTTCGCAACCGCGATGAGTGCCAACGTCCTTCGTGTGCCTTCGTGGTTAAGACAGAAAAGTGAAAACCACAAAGGACACGAAGGCACGCGAAGGGAATCCTGAGCGCTCAGTGCAGCCCTGGAGCCGCAACCGCCAGCGGCGCTGGTTTGCGCGAAACATCCACCTGAAATCGGCCCGCCCGCACATGATCGTCGCCGCCCTGGTCTGCGCCGGGCTCACTCCACACCGCGCCGATTTCGGCTTTGCCATTCCCCGAACCGGCCACTTTGGTGGGCTGCCGGTGTTGTTTTTCAACGTAGGCCTTGATCACTTGCGCCGTGGTCCGGGCGGCGAGATAGCCGTGCTCGCCTTCTTCAAGCAGCGTGCACACAACGATTTCCGGATTCCTTCTCGGCTCGACGCCCACAAACCAGCCATTGTCCTTGAATTTCTTCCCAGCTGCACCCATCTTCGCCTTCAACGCATTGCTGATGGTCTGCGCGCTGCCCGTCTTACCGGCAAAATCAATGCCCTGCAGGTGCGCACTGTTCGCCGTCCCAATCGGCGAGACTACATTCGCCATGGCGTCGGTGATGATTTCCCAGTTTCTCGGATCCATGGGTAGCCGAACTTCATCGGGAGAAGTTGCCGCCGGAACCACATTCGGCGGAAGGTCGGTGGGATTGAGGACGTGCGGCCGCAGCAGCACCCCGCCACTGGCAATCGCGCCGATGGCTCGTGCCAACTGAATCGGCGTGGTCGCCACCGCTCCCTGGCCGATGCCCACGGAGATCGTCTCGCCCGCGTACCACTTCTGCTTGAAGTTGCGGATTTTCCATTCTTCCGACGGCATCACACCGCTCACTTCCTGCGGCAAATCGATCCCGCTCTTCTGCCCCAGGCCGAACGCAGTGGCGTACTTGGCTATGCGGTCGATGCCCAGCTTTTCCGCCAGCGTGTAGAAGAAAACGTCGCACGACTGATAAATGGCTTTGCTGATTTCGACTACGCCATGGGTGCGGTGCTCGGCCACCACCCAGCACTTGAAATATCGGCCATAGAAACTGGCGCCGCCCCCGCAGTTCACGTGCATGGTTTGCGCGACGCCTTCCTGCAGCCCGGCGGTGGCCATGATGATCTTGAACACCGACCCGGGCGCCAGTTGCGCCTGAATCGCCTTGTTCAGCAGAGGATGGTCGGGATCGTCGATCAGCTTGTTCCACTCTTCCCGTGAGATCTTCACCGCGAAATTGTTGGGATCGAAGGTCGGCCGGCTCACCATCGCCAGAATCTCGCCGGTGCGCGGGTTCATCGCCACCACCGCGCCGTTTCTGCCCTCGAGCGCCTGCTCGGCCGCGATTTGCAAGTCCAGATCCACGGTCAGCTTGAGTTGCTTGCCCGGTTCTGCGGGCGTTTCATCCAGCCGTCCCACTTCGCGTCCGCGGCTGTTGACGATTGCGCGCCGCGATCCGTTCTTCCCCATCAGCACGCTGTTGTATTGCTTCTCGACGCCGCTGATGCCGACCACATCGCCGGGCGAGTAGAGCTCAAACTGCGGCTGATTCAGCATGTCCTCGGTGACTTCGCCCACGTACCCAACCAGGTGCGCCATGAAGCCGTTGAGCGGATACAGCCGCCGGTGCGCCATGATGGTTTCCAGTTCTGGAAGTTCGTTCTTGTGGGCTTCGATAAAAGCCAGATCGTCGGGAGTGATGTCTTCTTTGAGGAAAATCGGCTGGTACTGCGGCATCGACGAGAAGCGCCGGATGCGCTGCCGCACTTCGTCGGGATTCAAATGCAGTCCCTTGGCGATGGTGTCGGCGTCGGCGTTCAGATCGCGCGTGGAATCGCGCAGCAGCAGCGCCGAAAACGATGGGTAATTATTGACAATGATGCGTCCTTCGCGATCGAGAATTTTGCCGCGGGGCGCGAGGATGGGCACGTTGCGGATGCGATTCTGCTCCGCCAGTTGCGCGTACTTGCCGCTCTGCATCACCTGCAGGCTCCACAACCCGTAGGCCAGCACCAGAAAAATGGCCAGGATCATGTACTGCACGGCGGTCAGCCGAATGGCGGAAACTTTTTCTTCGCGGCCGAACATCGATCCTCGGTTCCTGCCCTCACCCGCACGTCAGAACGCGATCGTTCGGGGATTCCGGGGGCGCAGGCGCACGCGAAACTGCTGAAGTTCCATAGCCGTTTCTTCCCGGAGAGTTGTGTCCATTCTACTCGCTTCCGAAGTGGCTAAAAGGTTGAATCGAAAACGAAAGTTTGTGCGTCGAATACCAGCAAGAATGACCGCACCGCCGGGTCATGGCCAACGGTTGATTGAAAGTCACAGCCTCCGCGGATGACAATAGCCAGGAGGCTAAGGTCTTAACTTTATTTCCGGCTGCAACTGTTGGGGATTGCCTGCTCGTGTGGGCCCGCTGGTTGTGACCGATCAGGGATTTTAATGCGGATTCGTAGTTTTATCATCGCCTACGCTCTCGTCCTCGCCATTCTTCTGTTCGCCGACCGTCGCCCCGACCCCGCCCAGCAGGACCGCTATTCGCACGTAGTGGATCTGACCGATGCGCAGAACTCCAACCGGCCCGGGGCTGCCCTGTCGGATTCGAGAACCCGCATCATCTCTCCCGCCGCCCTCATTCCCGGAACCTGGGGAGCGGGACAAATCCCGGCGGATCGCCTGATCGCTCCCCTTGTCGTGATGGACCTGAAGCCATCCCCGGCCGATGCGTCGCCGATCTCGCTGGACAATATCGCCGCCTGGGAATCAAGCCACGGGGTGGTCCCGCAAGGAGCCATTGTGGCTATTCGCCGCACCAGCACCGGCGCGCAATCCTCGAGTGGCTTGCCCATCACCGCGGACGCCGCGCAATTTCTGATGGATGCCCGCTACACGCTGGGCTTTGCCGTCGAGACCTCAGCCGACCTGACCTCCGACCGCGCCCTCGCGCGCCAACTCGCCCTCCACGGAAACTACGTGGTAGAAGGGACAGCGCACCTCACTGCGCTGCCGGCAACTGGCTCGCTGGTCATCGTTGCCCCGGCGAGAAACAAGAACGCCGCCCAGGCTCCGGTTCGTGTGCTCGCCATGGTGCGATAGGTGCAATCGTCAGTTTCTGGTTTCTAGTTGCTGGTTTCTAGTCGCCGATCTCGTTCTGCGCCTCTTCACGGGACAATTAGACTCTGTCATCCTGAGCGAAGCGACGCAGCTGGCCCACTCCGCGATCGCAGCCTTAGGCTCGACCCTCAACACGGTCTCGACTCATACGAGCAACTAGCAACCAGTAACTTTTTTCGCACCATCGCCACCGCAGCGATCATCTATTTTCGCGGAGGCAACTGCATGAGCGACCCGCGCTACCCCATCGGTAAGTTTTCCTACACCGCCCCTCTGACCGCGGAGCAGAAGAAGCAATATCTCACCGATATCGAACAAGCTCCTGCCCGGCTGCGCGCCGCCGTTGGCGGACTCTCCGAGGAACAGTTAAATACTCCCTACCGCGAAGGCGGCTGGACAGTGCGCCAACTCACTCATCATGTGCCGGACAGCCACATGAACGCGTACATCCGCTTCAAACTCGCGCTCACGGAAGACGATCCCACGATCAAACCCTACTTGGAAGACCGCTGGGCCCTGCTGCCGGATTCGCAGGCCCCCACCGAAGTCTCTCTGGTTCTGCTCGATTGCGTTCACCAGCGCTGGATGATGATGCTGCGTGGCCTGAGCGACGCCGAGTGGCAGCGGACCTTCCGCCATCCGGAACTAGGGCCGATGACGCTGGAGAAGACGCTGGCGCTCTACTCCTGGCACGGGCGCCATCACGTGGCGCACGTGACGAGTTTGCGCGAAAAAATGGGCTGGTAGGTGAATGTAAGTGTGGACGCAAGAGTCATAACCCCAATTCTGAGTGTTGACCCAAGTGGTGTGATGGAAATCACCGCGCCCCTCGCGTATAGATACTAACGTTTAGACGTTCTTTCGCCGGAGCTCACTTGTTCCGCGACTTCAGACAAACGTGGAGGCACTACCTTGAAAATCATTGTCACACTAGTTAAAAGCATCCTGTGGACGGTACTGGCCGCGATGCTACTGATTGGAAGCCATGTCTTGGCTGAGGATCATCCACGTGTATTCGTCACTGACAGCACATCGTGGGAAACCAGGGGTAGCGCGGGCGGATCCGGCGGTACTTGGGCCGCAAGCAGCCACGGAGGCGCCCGGCCCCAAACCGCCGAAATCATCAAGACTTTCGGCGAGCGTTGCCCGAACGTTCTCGTGAACAACAAACAGGAAATGGCTGATTACATCGTCGTTCTCGATCATGAAGGTGGCAAGGGCTGGCTTCAACACAAAAACAAGGTTGCTGTATTCAACGCCGTGAGCGGAGATTCGGTTGTCAGTAAGTCCACACTATCTCTGGGCGGATCTGTACAGGAAGCTTGCGAGGCAATCGCGAGGCACTGGAGTGAGCACGGAGCCGAGATGAGAGCAGAGGCAAACAAAGCCAAAGAGAAGACGGCTTCCTCGCTTCCGACAGCGATTGCAGCCGCCCCAGTGGCCGCACGGGTCTCTGTGGCATCGAATCCGGATGGGGCCGATATCGATATCGATGGTAGTTTCGTGGGAAACACACCCTCGACGATCGAACTGGCGCCCGGAGAGCACACCGTCACGGTCACCAAGTTAGGCTTCAAACCTTGGACTAGAAAGGCGAAAATCAGCGGTGGTGAGATCAAAATGTCAGCTGAACTTGAGAAGGGGAACTAGCACTCCCTAACGCGCGGAGCGAATCTGATGCGCTACGTCAATCCGAGCTTCCAAATCAGGTAGCTCATCGCCTCCCGCATCACCGCCCCGAAGCGCTGCAGCAGTGAGTGCGGCCGCGACTCTGGCCGCGGCGCCACCTCCACCTGGATCCCTTCGTGCTCCAGCAGCGCCCGGATGCGGAACAGGTGATACGCATCGCTAACTGCGATACAGCTGTGCATGCCGTTCGCTCGCATGATGTTGGCCACGCGCTCGGCCGACTGGGCAGTGTCCGATCCCTGCGTCTCCGCAATCAGCGCCCGTTCCGGAACACCGCGCCGCAGCAGATAATCCCGGCCTACACCACCCTCGCTGAAGTCGGGATCCTGCGCGGCCCCGCCCGTCGTAATCACGATCGGAGCCAGGCCTTTCTCAAACAACTCGAAAGCGTGGTCGAGACGCGCTCGATACACCGGCGAAGGTCGCCCGGCGTATTCGGCCGCACCGAAAACGACAATCACATCCGCCTTCTTCTTGGGAGTCTCCGCGGCCGAGTGCACGATGCGCAGTCCCAGGATCCCCAAAAACAACAGGAATGCACCGACCAACGCCAACGGGACCAGCAGACGGGGACGCAGACGAAGCCTGAGACGAAGCCTCAAAGGTTGGGCTCGATCGGATGAACTGTACTCTTCCGCCATCTCAGGACAAAGCTTCGGTAACATCCTTGGCGGGAATCGCGCCTTCACGCAGGATTTGCCAGGAACCATCCTCCTTGAAGTGCACGATGGTCGACGCAATCGAACGCGGCGACTGGCCGCCATCCACGATCAGCGAGATGCGATCATGCAATTGTTCGCGCACCTGCTCGGCGGTGGTGCACTCGACCGCCCCGCTCAGGTTGGCCGAGGTAGCCGTTATGGGAATTTTCGCGGCGCGCACTACGGCCAGCGGAATCTCCGCCGCCGGCACGCGCAGCGCCACGTTTCCGGTATTGGCGGTAACTTTCAGCGGCAGGTGCGAGGCCGCCGGCACGATCATGGTCAGCGGACCGGGCCAGAACCGCCGCGCCAGCAGATGGAAATCGTCGCACAAAGGACGGGCAAACTCCTCCGCCTGGTCCACGTTTTCGATCAGCAGCGACAATGGCTTATGCCGGAGACGCGATTTGATCTCATACACCCGCTCCACTGCCCGCAGGTTGAACGGGTCGGCGGCGAGGCCGTAAAAGGTGTCGGTGGGCATGCCCAGCACCTGCCCAGCCTGGATCTGTTCGCAAGCGTATTTCACCAGCGATGGTTCTGGTTTTTGGGCGTGAATTTTCAGGATTTCCGCGCGCACTCGGTTCCCTTCCTGATGGTCGGCGTGAACAGTGAAATGTACCATACTATGAGTTTACGCCGCAGCCGGACTCGATAACTCGTATTATCCTGAATTTGGAACGAACCTATGAAGCGGGACGCGAAGGCCGGTCAGACGACGCTCCAAGACAGCCGCCTGCGCCCGCTCGCCGGCCGCCACAACCCGCGCCTGAAAGAACTGCGCCTTGCCTTTCGCCGGGGTGAACTCACCGCCCAGGGCGAGTGCGCCATCGAAGGCGTCAAACTGGTGGAAGAAGCCCTGCGCAGCAGCCAGCGCTTGACCAGCGTGTTCTTCAGCGAATCGGCGCGCCCCTTGGCTGAGAAACTTCTGCCCCAACTTAACAGCCGCACGGAAACGCGCGTCCTGCCGAATGCGCTCTTTAACTCTGTGGTTTCAAGCGACGCTCCGCAAGGCGTGGCGGCGCTGATCAAGGTGCGCAGCTTTTCCGCCGCTCAGATCATGGAACGTTTGCCGTCCGGGCCAGTGGTTGTCGCGGCTGGTTTGCAGGATCCTGGAAACCTCGGCACCATTTTTCGCTCCGCGGAAGCCTTTGGCGCCGCCGGCATTTTCCTGACCGAAGGAACCGTCGGCCCCTACAATCCCAAAGTTCTGCGCGGATCCGCGGGATCAATCTTCCGGCTGCCGTTTCTTCAGATCTCCTCCGGTGAACTGATTGCGCTCCTGCGCCAGCACGGCGTCCGCCTGCTGGCAACGTCTTCGCACAAGGGAACGCCCCTGCCGGAGGTCTCTTGGACTCCGCCACTGGCCATTTTCATCGGTAACGAAGGCGCCGGATTGCCCCGCGACTTGATGCAACAGATCCAGGAAACCATCGTGATCCCGCAAGCCGCGCAAGTTGAATCGCTGAATGCAGGAGTCGCTGCCAGTATTGTGCTGTACGAAGCGGCAAGAAATCGCAAGAGCAGTTCTCAGTTCTCGGTTCTCAGTTCTCAGTGAACCTGTTCGTCGCATCAACTGAGAACCGGGAACTGAGAACTGGGAACTGTCTCGTGGTGAAATGACGTCGTGAACCTCTTCGCCCCCATCCCGCCACAAGACTCAACTCCCCAAGGTGCGCGTCCGCTCGCCGATCGCATGCGCCCACGCACGCTCGACGAGTTCGTCGGCCAGGAACACCTGGTCGGTCCGGGCAAGCCGCTGCGCGTGCAGATCGATCGGGACGACCCTACCTCCATGATCTTCTGGGGCCCGCCCGGTACCGGCAAAACCACGCTCGCCAAGATCATCGCCGGCATCACCAAGGCTGAGTTCATCGAATTCTCGGCGGTGCTCTCCGGGATCAAGGAAATCAAGCAGGTCATGGCCGACGCCGACCGCGCCCGCCAGTACGGCACGCGCACCATCGTCTTTGTCGACGAAATTCACCGCTTCAACCGCGCGCAACAGGACGCGTTCCTGCCCCACGTCGAGAAAGGTAGCATCCGCCTGATCGGCGCCACCACCGAGAATCCGTCCTTCGAAATCAATTCCGCATTGCTCTCGCGCTGCCGCGTCTACGTGCTCCAGCAACTCACGGAAGACCAACTCGTTGTGCTCCTTCGTCGCGCGCTCACCGACGCCGAGCGCGGCCTCGGCCAGATGCATCTCCAGGCGTCGGACAATGGCCTGCGCAAGATCGCCGCCTACTCAAGCGGCGACGCGCGCGCCGCTTACAACGCCCTGGAAGTGGCCGCGTCACTTTCTGTAGAAACACGACTCGCCGCGTCTCCTGACGCGACCACCACGATCACCGAAGAGATGGTCCAGGAAGCCCTGCAGAAGCGCGTTCTGCTGTACGACAAGAGCGGCGAAGAACACTACAACCTGATTTCCGCGCTGCACAAATCCGTCCGCAACAGCGATCCCGATGCCGCGCTCTACTGGCTCGGCCGCATGCTCGAGGCCGGGGAAGATCCGCTCTACATCGCCCGCCGCGTCGTGCGTATGGCGGTCGAAGATATCGGCCTCGCCGAACCAAACGCGCTCGCGCTCTGCATGGCCGCGCGCGATGCCGTGGACTTCATCGGTATGCCCGAAGGCAACCTCGCGCTTGCGCAAGCGGTCGTCTATCTCTGCGCCGCCCCCAAGTCCAACGCGCTTTACACCGCCTACGGCGCCGTCCTGCAGGACGTGGAAAATACCGCCGCCGAACCCGTCCCGCTGCACCTGCGCAATGCCCCCACCAGCCTGATGAAAGGCCTCGGCTACGGCAAAGGCTACCAGTATGCCCACGACGTGGAGGAAAAAGTTGTCGATATGCAGTGCCTGCCCGACAGCCTGCGCGACCGGGTCTACTACCACCCGACCAATGAAGGAGTTGAGAAGCGAATCCGCGAGCGTATGGAGGAAATTAAGCGCATCAAACGCGCTTCCTCCGATCGAACAAAAAGAGAATCGTAAGCCTGTTTTCGAAATCAAATAATGCATCGCTGGACTTCCAGTTCAGCCCGTCGGTTTCAGGAGGATTTTATCGTGGCAACTGCTCCCCACACCGATCTGTACACGTCGAGCCCAGTCGCTCCTGAGGCACCTCTAAAGCTTGCCGAGCTCATCCGCCTTCAAAAATCGGCGCAGCGCATTAATTCCACCCTGAATCTGGACGAAATCATTGAACGCATCGTGAGCGAAATTTCAACCTCGCTCGGCTGTGTCGAAATCAACCTTTACCTTCACCACCCCGAGCAGGGAGAACTGGAGCTGGCAGGAGTTCGCGGATGCAGCGTTCACGAGAAAGGCCACCGGCTGAAAGTCGGCACCGAAGGGATGGTCGGCTATGTCGCCGCCACCCGCCAGATGCGTTATGCGCCTGATGTAACCCGAGACGCGTATTACATGGCGTGCGAAGCCGATACGCGGTCTGAGGTCGCCATCCCGCTGCAGGTCGAAGGCGATCTCGTGGGCGTGTTCACCGCTTCCCATTGCGAACTCGACGCCTTCTCGCCCGCGCAGCTTCGTCTTCTGCAAGGACTGTGCTCCCACGTCGCCGTCGCCGTGCAAAACTCGCGGCGCTTCCACGATGAGCACAAGCAGCGCGAGCGGATGACCCGCGAAGCCGAAGAGGCGCGTGCCATTCAGGAAGCTCTGCTGCCGCGCACTTCTCCGCTCATTCCCGGTTTCCGTGTGACGGGATTGTCAATTCCGGCCGGCGCCGTGGGTGGCGACTGGTACGATTTCATTCCCCTGAGCAATGGCCGTTGGGGCCTGGTGCTGGCCGACGTTTCCGGCAAAGGCACAGCGGCGGCGCTCCTCATGTCTGCTACCCGCGGCATGTTGCGCTCGCTCGCCCAATCCGCCTCCGGGCCGGGCGAGGTGCTCACTCGCCTCAACAACATGCTGGTCGATGACTTCCCGTGCGGACGCTTCGTCACCATGGTGTATGCCGAACTCGATCCCGCCAGCCGCACTTTGCGCCTGGCTAACGCCGGACATCTGGCGCCACTCCTGGTCGAACCGTCCGGCCACCGCTGGATCCAGACCGAGCAAGGCTTGCCGCTCGGAGTCGCCACCAGCAAATTCTCTGAGACGGAAATCACGCTCGGCGATCGTGCGCGGATTGCGTTCTATTCCGACGGCATCACCGAGGCAGCCATCGGTTCAGGTGAAGAATATGGCCCCGACCGTCTGTTGGCACAACTGCAATCACCCGATGCCTCTCTGGAGACTCTGATGGCGGACGTAAAGAAGTTCGTAAACGGGACCGGCCTGCGCGATGATGCGACGGCGATCATGGTGGGCGCGCGATCCGAGCAGAGTTAAACTGCAAGCTCTGCCCGGTCCCTCCTGGCTACGCCGTCCAGATCTCAGTGAAAACTCTGGCAAAGTTCTCGCCGATGACTTTCTCAGCTGCCCGCGTCGAATAGCCGCGTTTGAGCAACTGATCGGCGATTACCTCGATCTTCCGCGGAAGATTGAGCCCAACGACATAAGTCGGACGGTCTTCCTCGGGAGCAGCGAGACCGGATTTCTGCCGCTGTTCCTCGAACTTGTTGAACTCGGCCATACCTTTCGGGCTTGTGTCGAACGGATCGATCCCAACATCACTGCCTACGCCCACGTGATCTTCGCCCACGACCTTCAGCGCATGTTCCATGTGCGCCATGTAGTCGTCCACGCTGGGCTGTTTGGGAGAAGCCGTCAGGTAGGGCAGATCGTAAATTCCCACTACTCCGCCTTTGGCTGCCAGAGCGCGCAGTTGCTCATCGGTCTTGTTGCGTGGATGCGGATGCACCGAGACGCAGCCGGCATGCGTCATGATCACAGGCTTCGATGACGCCGCCAGCGCATCGGAGGTGGTTTGCGCATTGGCGTGGCTGAGATCGATGGCAACTCCCAGCGCGTTCATCTGCTTCACGGCTTCGTGCCCAAGCGCGGTCAAGCCCCCGCCGTTAGGCTCCATCACGCCGGCCGCGAACGGCGACTTGCGGTTGTAAGAAAGCTGCATCACGCGGACGCCGAGTTTGCGGAAGAGTTCGATCCGCTCAACCTTTCCCTCGAACATGTCCGCACTCTCGAATGAAAGAATGATGCCCAACTTCGCCTCGCGCCGGGCGCGTTCCATGTCTCCTGGCACTCGCACCTGCATGAAGTATGCAGGATGGACTTCGATCAGTTGATGGATGTCGGCAATCTCCTGCACGGTCGCGGCAAAGTCCGCATTGATGCCGCCGAGCGAAAGTTTGACCACGCTGATACCACAGTCCCGTACCATGTCGAGATCGGCTTGCGGCAGCGGCAGGCGTCCGTTCTCCCACGGTGGTCCGGAATTGCAATCTAATACCAATGCATGCCGGTAGAGTTCGGTGGCGGTTGAAGAAATACCCGTGGAGTTGCCCGATGGCTGGGCAAGAAGGGACGAACGGAACCATGTCGAGACAGCCGTACCAGCGACGATGCAAGAAAATTCGCGACGATTCACACGGCCTCCTGCCAGCAAGATCCTTCGTTGCTATTGGGAACACCCCAGGAAATCCTACCCGAACCGCGCCCGGTGCTCTTTCAAAATGCAGTGGTCCATCACAACAAACATCCCAGCCTTCCGCGCCTTCTCCGCCGCGCGCTCGTTGATCACGCCTTCCTGCAGCCACATCGCCGGGATCTTCAACTGGATGGCCTGTTCCACGATCTCATCCACAAACTCCGGCCGCCGGAACACATCCACCACATCGATCTTCTCCGGAATGTCCACGAGCGAGGGATACGACTTCTCCCCCAGCGCCTCCGCAATCTGCGGATTCACGGGAATGATGCGGTAGCCCTGCGCCTGCAGGTAAGCCGAAACGCCATGACTGGGCCGCAGCGGACTGTCCGACAGTCCGACCACCGCAATCGTCTTGGCGCGCGACAACAACTCGTAGATAGGATCGGATTGTTTCAAGTTGTCCCTACCAAGCCAGGCCGCTTAGCACCAGAAACCAGAAACGAGCAACCAGCAACTAGCCCTTCTTGTCGATCTTCTGCCGGAACAGGCGCAGCGCCAGCTTGCGAATCGTATCGGCCACTTCCTTGTTTCCCGACAGGTTTTTCAGATCGTGCACCAGCAAGTTCTTCATCAGCCCCAGCGAAACATCCATCGGCGTGCGTGGATTGAATACCAGGTTGCGAATCACGTTGTAGTTCTTGGCAAAGCGCCGCTTCATGGGGATGCCGCGCAGCACAGCCTCCAGCACATTCTTCTGCTGCGCAAAGTTTTCCACCTCCCCATCGGATACTTTCGGGGACTCCAGCACCGCCATCGCCACCAGTTTGGTACTGTCGCGGATCAGAAGAGAACGCTCTTCTTTGGTGCCCCGAAACGCGAGCGCGATCCTTCCCTTGACGTCGAGCTTGGCAATCTTCTGCAAGGTGCTGTCGCGTTTCTCTTCATGACCGGCGGGAGCGTGTTTTTTGGCAGCTGCGGCCGCCTCCAATTTCTTCGCCTCGCTCTTCGCGGCGTCTTGATCAGCCGCTGCCGGCGCTGGCAATTCCACCGGCCCCGGCGCCTCCCCGCTCGCATCCTCGTGCCCGATCCCGAGCGGCTGGAAGGGCTTGTCCTTTCCCGTCGCCAACTCCTTGGCATTCTCATCGAGGTACTGGACCAGAGTCCCCTCGAGATCGGCATCCGTCGTCTCGGCATCAGTTTCCGTTCCCTCCGTCTTTTGCGGAACGGTTTCGAGCGGCGCCAATTTCTTCTCGATCTCCGCCAGTTCGTTGGGAGTGACATTCAAATTCGATTGCAGAGTTTTCAGCAAAACGTGGGAGTTCTTTATTCGCGCGCTCGCGAGCAGTGCCTCGACCACCGGTCGCGATCCCACCGCCGCCACTTCCGCCAACGCCCCTTCCCCCACCGACGGGTTCTCGGCCAGTGCGGGCAGCAGTCGAGTTCTCAAGTTCTGCGGCGACACAAAATATCCCAGCACCTCAGGGCTGGTTTTCGGATCCGATACCGCTACCAGGCAAGCTTTTTCATCCCAGCTCGCCAGCGTCAACCCGGCCTGCTTGCCAAACAATTTGTGATGCTCCGCCAGATACACCAGGATTTCGATCGTCTCACCGGGCGGCACCGAAAGCGCCCCCTTGGACGCGGACTGCATCAGGTTTGCGGGCACCTGCGAATTGCGGATCAGATCAATCATCCGGGGCATGACTCATCTTCCTCGCCGACCTGCCTGAACTCTTTTGCCAGATCGCACAACCACGGCTGCGGGTGCCCCACTCAAGCTCTGCTTGGGTGGGGTTCTTGAACTCCATCCCACGGTCCGCTCCAACTCCTCGACCGCGATGGCCAGTTCGTGCGTAATGACGTTGCGGTTGCGCCGCTGATATTCGTCACAAAGCGCGCGATAATACCAGAGCGTTCCTTCCTTCCTGCCTCTGAACCGCAGCCAGATCGTCTCCCCGTGCTGCCGGTAATCCGCGAGGATCGTGCGCACGTTATGCAATTTGTCCGACGCTGACACCAGGCGCGTCGCGCGATCGGCGTGCTTCACCTCCCGCAGGTAATCCTTCTTCCGCTCGATCCACTCCGGCTTGGGCTCGCCGAAAGAATCCGTGCAGCCTTCCACGATCTTTGCGACCCGCGTGCCAAACTGCCTGCGGATTTCGCGCAATCGCGGCATCCCGCCGCAATCTTCCACCGCATCATGCAGCAGAGCCGCGATCGCCATGTCCTCATCGCCGCCTGCCTCCAGCACCAGCGAGGCCACCGCCATCAGATGCGACAGGTAGGGCACCGCCGACTGTTTCCGCGTCTGTCCATCATGCTTCGCGGCGGCGTATCGAAACGCGCGTTGCAGCCGGATCCCAAGTGCCGGCGGCTTCAGCACAACCGATTTCTTCAACCTCATCTCCAGCAATCCTCTGTGTACCTCTGTGTCCTCTGTGGTTAATGCCCACCGCGCGCGCAATCACCCGCTTCCGCGAACTAGGATTTTTTCTCGCCCCGGCGCATCCGCAAGTAGGCCTGCATCAACGGCCGCAGGTCGCCGTCCAGTACGCGATCCACGTCGCCGATTTCCAGCTTGGTGCGGTGATCCTTGATCAGCCGGTAAGGCTGCAGCACGTACGACCGGATCTGCGAACCAAAATCAATATCCAGCTTCGAGTCCTCGATTTGCTTGGTGGCTTCGCGCTTTTTCTCGAGTTCGTACTCGTAGATTTTCGAGCGCAGCATGCTCATCGCTTTCTGGCGGTTCTTGTGCTGCGAGCGTTCGTTCTGGCAACTGGCCACCAATCCGGTAGGAATGTGAGTAATCCGCACCGCCGAATCGGTGGTGTTCACGTGCTGCCCGCCTTTGCCGCTCGACCGGTACGTGTCGGTGCGAATATCCTCGGGCTTGATGACCACATCAATGCTGTCGTCGATCTCCGGAGAAACAAACACGCTGGCAAAGGAAGTGTGGCGCCGCTTCGCCTGATCAAAGGGCGAGATTCGCACCAGTCTGTGCACGCCGATCTCGCTTGTCAGCAACCCGAACGCATATTCGCCGTTCACAGCGAACGTCGCTGACTTGATACCCGCTTCTTCACCTGGCTGGTAGTCGTACATCTCGGTCGAGAATCCCTGCCTCTCCCCCCAGCGCAAGTACATGCGCAGAAGCATGTCGGCCCAGTCCTGCGACTCGGTCCCGCCCGCTCCCGGATGGATGGTTACGATCGCATTGCGCGCGTCATTCTCTCCCGAAAGCAATGTTTCCGTTTCGACCCGGTCCACCAACTCGCGCAGCGAATCCAACTCACGCTGCAGATCGGCGTTGACATCTTCGCCCTCGCCGGCCAGGTCGAAATAAGCGCCGATGTCTTCGGTCCGGCGCACCAGATCGCCTTCCAGAGACAGCACTTCCTCCAGGCGCTTCCGCTCGCGCATCACCTGCTGCGATTTTCCCGGATTCGACCACAGGCCCGGATCCGCTGCCTGCTTCTCGATCTCGACTAACTGCTGGCGCAGCTTGCCCGCGTCAAAGATACTCCCGGAGGTCGTGCACCTTGGTCTTGAGAGTGCTGTACTGCTGCGTAAGTTCTTCTAACATTTGTGTTCGCTCATTACGTGCTGAGTAGCCAGTAGTCGGTAGCCAGTAGTCAGTGGCTTCGCAGCTCCGCGCTGGCTACTGGCTACCGGGTACTGATTACTGCTACTCCAATCGCGCCCACCGAAATTATCGCACACAGATACGCGAACCAATCGCCGTGCCGCGTGTAAAACGTAGTGCTCGAAACCAGAGCGTACGGCGCAATCAGCACGCTGCGCTCTTTGCGCGGCACCTGTGCAACCACTCTTCCCCACGGATCGATCGCCGCGGTCAATCCCGTGTTAGTCGTGAGCAGCAGCCAGCGGTTGTTCTCGATCGCGCGCATCTCCGTCTGCTGCAAGTGCTGTTTCCAGGCGCCGCTGTCGCCATACCAGCCGTCATTGGAAATGTTTACGAAAACCTGCGCGCCCTGGCGGGCAAACTGCCGCACTTCGTCCGGGAATACCGACTCGTAGCAGATGAACACTCCGAGCCGCGAGCTGCCCGCCTCAAGCGGCGCCCGCGATGCCCCACGCGCAAATTCTCCGATCTCTTTCGTCAAGTCGCCCAAAAAATAAAAAAGACGGGGAAACGGCAGGTACTCTCCGAACGGCACCAGGTGCACCTTGTCGTACCGCCCAACCAATTCGCCTCGCGGGCTGACTAGCGCCGCCGAATTGAAAATCTTTGATTCCTGTCCGCCGCTGTGCATTGCCGGCTCGACCCCAATTGCACCAACCACCACCCAGGTCTGGGCCTGCCTCGCCATCGCGCTGACCGCGTTCTGAAACAGAGGATCGCTCGTGTAAAACGGGGACGGCGACTCCGGCCACACGATCAGATCGGCCTTCCCCCCGGCATCCGCTGCCGATTTCACGCTCCGGCTGGTCAAGTCCTGTAGCGTGTTTTCAAAAAAGTCCCGCGTCCAGTCCGCCTGAATCGGGATGTTCTGCTGCACCAGCAACGCCGTGTGGTCCGCGGCTGCGGCCGCGGGCGCAATCCACTGGCCTGCCTGCAGGATCACCGCCGCACCGCTGGCTGACAGCAGCAGCCATTTCCGGCGCTCCCGGCTGACCAGAAACGCCGCGGCAAACACGCTGTTCACCAGCATGATTTCCCACGACAGCCCGTACACTCCGGTCAGCGTAGCAATCCGCGTCAGAACAAAATTTCCAGTCTGCGCATAACCCAGAAGCTCCCAAGGGAAGGCCGAGATCCGTGTCAGAGCAAGTTCCGCCGCCACCCAAAGAAAGGGGGCAGCCACCAGCGCGCGCCGCTGCGACCCATGGCCTCCGGCAACCACGGCCACCAGCAACCCAAACAGCCCTCGGTAGAGCCCTTCATGCATGGCGGCCAGGAGCATGGTCGGCAGAACCACTGGCACCGGCAAGCCGCCGTATCGATGCATGGGACCGTACACCCAGTAGCACGTCCCGAAGTACCACACGATCCCGCACGCGTAGGCGAGCGCGAAACCCTGCCACGGCGTCGCGGGAGCCAGGCGCACGCCCGCATCCATCTGCAGTACTCTGGGAACACGCGCTCGCAGCAGCGCGACCAGCAGAGGAGCCACCGCCACCCAGGCCAGCCAATACCATCCCGGCAACGGGAAGATCACGATTTGCAGCGCTGCCGACAGCAGCGCCAGTCCCCACGCGCTTCGGTGGATTTTGCGCACGCCTCAGCATAGCAAATAGAAATAGGCTGCGAGCGGCGAGCCAGCGGTTCGCTCGTGCTCGTGGCTCGAAGCTCAACAAAATCCAGCACCGTATTCGCCGCTGATCAGCTAACATATCGTGATCATGAAATTCACCGTACTCCTCGTTAAGATTCTGGAATACATGTTTGTCGCCGGGTGGATCGGGTCCGCGATTGTACTCGTGTTAACCGGCATCGAAGACGTCGAGACCCTATTGGACAGGAAGGACGAAGCCAGCCAGTAGGGCTCTCGCCGCATGTCGTCAACGACCAACTCACCGTCGGGTTCCAACCGGGTTCGCATTGTGGTTGCGACCTCGGTGATGCTCACGTTTATCTCCTACTGGCGAGCCGCGGCCGTCATTCTCAACGACCTCGGTTCTTCTGCCTTCTACGCGGGCGGCATCGCCGAACAGGCGATCGGAAAGAGCGCTCCGTGGTTTGTTCTGGGCGTCATGCTGTTTGCGTTCGCGGTCCGCGCCGTCTACGTGGAAAGCTGCTCGATGTTCGTACGTGGCGGCGTCTATCGCGTCGTCAAAGAGGCGCTCGGCGGCACGCTCGCCAAGCTCAGTGTCTCGGCCCTGATGTTCGATTACATCCTGACCGGGCCGGTCTCGGGCGTTTCCGCGGGACAGTACATCGCCGGCCTGATCAACGAAACCATCTCCATCGCGGACGCCCACGGCTGGATCCCTGCCGCCATTCACCGCCTCTTCAACGGCACCCCGCAGGTAGGCGTCAACACGACCGCAGTCCTGTTCGCGGTCGCGGTCACGCTCTACTTCTGGTGGGAGAATATCAAGGGCATCGAGGAGTCCAGCGAAAAGGCCCTCTGGGTCATGCAGATCACGACCGTCATGGTAGTGATGCTGCTTGGCTGGTCCCTGTTCACCTTGCTGAAGGTCGGAGGCCACCTGCCGCCCTTCCCCACTCTCGCCAACATCCACTACACGGACGAATCACTCGGCTTTTGGAAACACAGCAAATTGCCGCACATGTTCGGCATTCTCGGACTCATCATCGGCTTCGGACACTCCGTGCTCGCCATGAGCGGCGAAGAATCCCTGGCGCAGGTCTATCGCGAACTCGCGCACCCGAAACTGAAGAACCTGAAGCGGACGGCCATCATCATCGGCATTTACAGTTTCGTCTTCACCGGCCTTGTTTCCCTGCTGGCCGTCATGCTGGTCCCTGACGATGTCCGCGTGAAAGTCTACAGCGACAACCTGATCGCCGGACTCGCCATGCACATGGTCGGCCCGCAGATTCTGCGCCTGGCCTTCCGCGCGTTCGTAGTGGTGGTCGGATTCCTGATTCTCTCCGGCGCCGTCAACACGGCCATCGTCGGCTCCAATGGCGTCCTGAACCGCGTCGCCGAAGACGGCGTGCTCGCCGACTGGTTTCGGCGCCCGCAGAAGAAGTATGGCACCACCTACCGCATCATCAACCTCATCGTAGGGCTTCAGCTCTTCACCATCATCGTCAGCTGGGGCAACATTTACACCCTCGGCGAAGCGTACGCCTTCGGCGTGATCTGGAGCTTCGTCTTCAAAACTGTCTCGATGCTGGTTCTGCGCTACCGCTACAAAGGTGTGCGCAACTGGAAAGTGCCGCCCAACCTTCATCTGTTTGGGGTCGAGATCCCGATCGGATTAGCTTCGGTCGCGATGGTGCTGCTCGCCACTGCGATTGTCAATCTTTTCACCAAGTCGGTCGCGACCGTCAGCGGCCTGATTTTCTCCGTGGTCTTCTTCGCGATTTTTACATTCTCGGAGAAAGTCAACCAGCGCAAGCACGCCCACAACGTCGCGCAAATGAAGGAGCAATTCCAGCTCCAGCTGGCGGAAAGCGTCGAGCGCGAAACGGTCGGCATCCATCCCGGCAACGTGCTGGTCCCGGTGCGCGACTACAACACGCTGAACCATCTCCGCTGGGCGCTCGAGCGCACCGACACGCGCGAACAGGACGTGGTCGTCATGAGCGCCCGCATCAGCCAGTTCGGCGCCGCGGCCTATGGTTTGTCAACCGAACAGGTCTTCAGCGATTACGAACAGACTCTGTTTACCCGCGCGGTCTCGGTTGCGGAAGGTTTCGGCAAGAAAATCTCGCTCCTGGTCGTGCCCGCGCGCGACCCCTGGTCGGCCATCGTGCAGACCGCCCATAACCTGGAGTCTTCCGCCGTGGTGGCCGGCCTCTCCAGCAAAATGACCACCACCGAGCAGGCCTTTTTCCTCGGACGCGCGTGGGAATCAATCCCTGAACCCAAGCAGCAGTTCGTTCTGCAGGTGGTCCGTCCGGATGGCATCGTTGACACCTTCCGCATCGGCCCACACACGCCCACCATGAAGAACGAGGACGTCATCCTGCTTCATCGATTGTGGTTGAATATCACCCGGGAACCGGGTCTGGAAAATGTCCACCACCACGACATCTTGACCGAAGCTCTGGTTCGCTTCGCGCATGATTACGGCGCGCGTGACCGGGACGAGATTATCAAGGAGCTTCGCCGCACGGCCACCGACGGCGGCGTTACTCTGCCCCGCCGGATCGCCGGTCAGGTCGGTCCCACCGTGCAACCCGATCCAAAAGACCGCGGCGATGGAACGCCGCCGGGGTCGTAGTTTGCCGCTCTGGATCGCCGGCTAGTCTTCATTTCACTTTCGGCGAACTCAGATCCGCGGGCTTCTGATCATCCCCGTGAATCACACCGTCGTCTTCCGCGTAGAACGACCGGTGCTCCTGGTCCAGCTGCTTGGGAGTCATGGTGAGCACGAAGCCATCCTTCTGCGAATGGAACCCCACCGTGTAGTCCCCGCGGTCCGTGCTGTGCGCCATCCGCTTGGTAAATGAGCCCGTCCCCGCCAGCCCCTGCAGGGAATCGGCAAATTTGTCATGCCGCTTCTTGTATTCCCGCTGAGCCCGCAGCACCACCCGCATGTAGCCCAGGGCCTGCGCTTCCGAGTCAGAACGCGCCGGATCGCCCGGAAACTTCGGTTGATACGGAGGCGCGGCGGAAGCGGGAGGCGCAGCTGGGGGTGGGGCCTGTTCCTGAGCGGTTGCCAACCCTGCTCCGATCATCCCAGCGACTAAGAGAAATGCGCAAAACCGATCAATCGTTCTTCGATTCACCGTGAAAGCCTCCTCGGAAGCCCCTTTGCGGGGGTTACCGCCGTAATTTGTCGCCGTCACCAATGATTCCAATTCCTGGTCAGTTCAGGCAAGCTTAAACAGGATGCAATCCTAACAGGGAAACCTTGATGAAAGCTGCTGTTGCGAGAAAGCCTCTTATTCGTGTCGCCGTAGTGGAGAGCGATCCGCTGCGGTTTGTGGGATTCCGGGCCCTTTTTGATTCCGAGCCAGATCTGGAACTGGTCTCCGCCTCGCTGCCGGAACTCGGGCAGCTTCCCAACGTCGATTTGATCCTGCTCGGAAACCGTAGCGGGCAGAACCTGTTCGACATCATGGCCAGCCTCAAAGCTGTCCGGCCCGATCTCCGCATCATTGTCACCGGCTCCGGCATGGACGATGAAACCGTTCTGAAAGCCATTGCCTCGGGCGCCAAAGGCTACGTGGATGAGGCTGCTTCCGCGGCCGAGTTCGTGCAGGCTTTGCGGATCGTGAACCAGGGCTCCGTATGGGCCCCACGGCGCGTGCTCTCAACGTTCATCGAGCGCGTCACTGCTTCCCCAGGACGCATCTTCCCAGCCGGCCGCGTCACCTTCACCGACCGCGAAAAGGAAGTCCTCGAAATGCTGGTTGCCGGCCGCTCCAATAAAGAGATCGGCGCGGCGCTCGGCATCGAAGAGCGCACGGTCAAGGCACACGTCGCCAAGTTGATGCGCAAGGTCGGCGTGCAGAACCGAATCGCCCTCTCGGTCCACGCCATCACGCACTCGCTCGTGACCGCGAAGTAAGGTTTCAAGGTTCCATAGTTTCAAGGCTTTCATGTGAGCCCCGGTAGAACCGGGGCTTTTCCTTGCAACTTTGAGACTCTGAACCTCGAAACCTGCCAGCCCACCCCTCGTTACCTTAGGACAGTGACCTCGGTAATCTTGTCCCCTTTTGGCACCTGGCTCATACTCCTCTCACCTACCACAGAACCTGGGAGACGGGGTTGGGAGTGGAGATTAGGGTCGCCACTGTCAGCCCCGATTTTTTTGTCCTTTTACCCCCTGACTCACCCTGATCATTCCCCCAGTACCCTCCACCGCCCGCCTCGCATCTAATAGAATCAAGGGAATAGAATCAACACATCCTGATCTCCCAAGTGAGGCCATATGCGTAAGCCCCTCGTTCTGTGTGTGCTCGTCTGCTTGACGACTTCCCTCCTGTTCGCCGACGAAGCCCAAGAGGCAAAAGACAACTCCAAAGCGGTTGACCGCGTCGAAGCTGCCGGAACCGTGCTCGACGAAATCCAAGCCGCGCCCGACAACCGAATTCCCGAAGAAGTCCTGGGCTCGGCCGAGTGTGTGGCCGTGGTCCCGTCTATGATCAAGGGAGGCTTCATCTTCGGTGCCCGCTACGGCCGTGGTGTCGCCAGTTGTCGCACGGAGAAGGGCTGGAGTGCCCCGGCTTTCTTCACCGTCGGTGGCGGGAGTTTTGGACTTCAGATCGGCGGCCAGGCCGTGGACCTGGTCATGCTGATCATGAACAAGAACGGCATGGATCACCTGCTCTCCAGTCAGTTCAAGCTGGGGGCGGATGCCAGCGCCGCCGCCGGCCCGGTCGGACGCCATGCCTCCGCCGACACCGATTGGAAAATGCGCGCCGAGGTTCTTACCTACTCGCGCGCCCGCGGCCTGTTTGCCGGCCTCGAACTCGCAGGCGCCGTCATCAAGCAGGACAAAGACAGCACCCGCGACTTTTACGGGCGCATGGTGCCCTTCAAGACATCACTGAGGGGAAATGTCGAGGCCCCCAAATCGGCCTATCCGTTTCTAAACACTCTGGCCAAGTGGGCCAAGGAAGCCGAAAAGAAGTAAACCGTAGCGCCGGCACCTTGCCGGCTGTCCCGAGGGCGACCCGCCCTCGGTGCATCGCAAAAGAATCTGGCGCTACTCCCAAATCGCTTGAGGTTTCACTCAGCCCCTGAACTCCAGCACAGTGCGCCATCGTCTCGAATACGCAATCGTCTGGCTCTGGGTCAAAACCGTAGGCCTGCTCCCCCGTCCCCTGGCAAGAACCAAAGGGATCACTCTCGGTCTGCTCGTGTACTTGCTGCACGGACGCCTGCGCCAGGTCGGTATGCGCAACCTCGCCCTCGCATTCCCTGAGATGAGCCATAGCCAGCGCCGCCGGATCCTGCGCGGTGTCTTCGTTTCCCTCGGACGCCAGCTCGCCGAGGTCTGCCTCTTCCCCCGCTACACCCGCGAAAACGTCTCCCGCATCGTGATTTACGACGGATTCGAGAACTTCGAACGCGCCTATGCCCGGGGCAAAGGAGTTCTGTTTCTGACGGGTCACCTCGGCGCCTGGGAACTCTCCGCCTTCGCCCACTCGCTCCAGGGGCATCCGCTCTCGATTGTCATGCGCTCGCTCGACAATCCGTATGTTGACGCCCTGATCCAGAGCTACCGAACCATGTACGGCAACCGCACAGTCGACAAAGACGATTTCATACGCGGCCTTCTGCAAGCCATGCGCGCCGGCCAAACCGTCGGCATCCTAATGGACACCAATATGACCCCACCGCAGGGCGTCTTTGTCGATTTCTTCGGAATCCCAGCCTGCACGGCCAGCGGACTTGCCCGTATCGCCCTGCGCACCGACGCGGCCGTAGTCCCGGGTTTCACCGTGTGGGATGCGCAGCTCCGCAAATACATCTTGCGCTTCGACCCCGCCATCGAGTTGGTCCGCACTGGCAACCTTGAGGCCGACATCGTCGCCAATACCGCAAAGTTCACCAAGGTCATCGAAGACTTCGTGCGCCGCTATCCCGACCAATGGCTCTGGGTCCACCGCCGCTGGAAGACAAGGCCGGAAGGCCAGCCGCCGTTGTATTAGGGCTTTAGGCTCCGGGCTCCGGGCTCTGGGCTTTCTGCCTTAGTCCGGGTCTCATCTCTGCTTCTCGCCTTTCAGAACCGAACGGAAAGTTCTGGCTACTGATTACTGGGTACTGGCTACTGGCTACTGAGTACGCGACAATAGAGGACCATGAAGCAAACCCTGCGCGATCTCGCCGAGAAACTCGGCTGCCGCCTCCTCGGGGACAACTCCGTTACTGTGGCCAGCGTCTCCAGCCTGCAGTCCGCCAACGCCGAAAGCATCGTCTTCGTCGAGGACGCAAAACATCTCGATGCCGCACTTGGCTCCCCGGCCGCGGCTATCATCGCCGGAGATTTCGCCGCGCAAGCCACTGCCCAGAAGCCCCTGCTGATCGTGAGCCAGCCGCGCCTGGCCTTCGCGCGCGCTGCCAAACTGCTCCACGATGCCAAGGATCGCGACAGCGACATCCATCCTTCGGCCATCGTGCCCCCATCGGTGCACCTCGGGAATGGCGTTTCCGTTGGCCCACGCACCGTCCTTGGTCGAGACGTCAAGATTGGCGACGGAACCACCGTAGGCGCAGGCTGCGTGGTTGGCGATCGCGCAGAAATCGGAGCCCACTGCCGTCTCGACCCCAACGTGACCCTCTACTCCGGCACCACTCTCGGCAATCGCGTGGTCGTGCAAGCGGGAGCAGTCCTCGGCAGCGAAGGATTCGGCTATGTGCGAGATTTGGAAACCGGCCGCTACGAGCAATTCCCGCAAGTCGGACGCCTGGTGATCGAAGACGACGTCGAGATCGGCGCCAACTCCACCGTGGACCGCGGCGCGCTCGACGAAACCCGCATCCGCCGCGGCACGAAAATCGACAACCTGGTGCACGTCGGCCACAACGTTCAGATCGGCCACGACGTGGTCATCGCCGCGCAGACCGGCCTGTCTGGCAGCGCCGTAGTCGAAGACGACGTCATCATCGGCGGACAGGTAGGGATCGCCGACCACGTGCGCATCGAAGAAGGCGCGATCCTGGGCGCTCAAAGTGGCATCCCGACCAAGAAAGTGATCCGCGGCAAGGGAGTCGTGTTCTGGGGAACCCCCGCCCGCCCCATCCGGGAGTATCTTAAAGAACTGGCGTTCCTGTCGCGAGCCGCGAAGAAAGCGAGTAGCGAGTAGCGAGAGGCAAGTAATCAGAGTCGGAAGTGTAACGTGCGTCGCAAAACCAGCCCCAGCGGGGCGAACCAGCGTAGCCAAGCGCTTCACAACTTGCGGAAAAACTCTAACCCGAGCGAGATTTGGGAAGGGCACGACTTCAGTCGTGCCGTTAAGTCATTGAAAATGTGTCCGCGCCTGAGGTGTGCTCTCTGCGACTTCGACGACTTTTTCCGCAAGTTGTTCAGCGCTGGGGGAATGTAGAACAATGATCCAAGTCCCGGAGGGACGACCCAATTTTCTCGCGAATACTTTGGTGCTTCGATGAGGACACTCCTCGAAGCTCGATGCTTATGTCTCTAGTCGTCATTGGCGGTCACTCCCGCAGCGTCGGCAAGACCAGCGTCGTAGCCGGCCTCATCTCCGCTCTGCCCGATCGTCATTGGACGGCGTTCAAAATCACGCAATACGGACACGGCGTTTGCTCCGCCAACGGCGAAGCTTGTGATTGCGCCACCGACGATCACTCCTGGGCCGTCTCCGAAGAAAAAGACCGCTCCGGCGAATCCGACACGTCCCGCTTCCTGGTGGCCGGAGCCGCGCACTCCTGGTGGGTCCGCACCCAGCAAGGGCGCCTCGCCGAAGCCATGCCCCGCATCCGCCAGATCTTAGCCGGGGCCGAAAATGCGATCATCGAATCGAACAGTATTCTGCGTTATCTGAAACCGGATCTCTACTTGACTGTGCTCGATCCCGCGACCGCCGACTTCAAGACCTCCGCGCAGACTTTTCTCGATCGCGCCGACGCCGTGCTGCTGCACCCTATCGACAACTCCGCCGGCCCAGCCTGGGCGCGGATCTCTCTGAAACCCGTCGCCAACCGGCCCATGTTCGCGATCCACCCCCCAAGCTACGTGACGCCAGAGGTCATCGAGTTCGTTCGCACTCGATTAGGAACTTCCTGAAGTGTTTTCCCTGCGGTTCAAAGTTTTTCAGCCCGTGTACATCCCAATCACCCGCTCAATCGCCCTCCTGCACACCGCGCAGAAGGCCTTGTAGCGAGTGAACATGATGCAGTCCACCTCGGGACGGTAATAGCCCTTTGCCTGATAGTTCGCGCCCTCAAACGCTCCAACCTTGCCGGAATACTTCTGCGAGCCTAGCAAAGCGTCTTCCTTTTCACGCTCTTTGCGAAAGAGTGCGTCCATCTCCGCCTCGGGCTTTCCGCCCGCGCGTAGGTCTTTGCGTTGTTTTTGGATGCCCTGCTCGAAGCGTTCGAATTCATCTTTGTCCCAGGGAGTGGGAAGCGGCGTGCCCGCTGCAACCAGATCCTTCCACTTCAAATTCGCGGGATCGAGCAGCGCGGTCACGTTCGGCTCCCAGGGTTCGGTCTTCTTCTCCGGCGAAAGATATGCTACGTCGGACGTGTAGTATTCATCGGCCAGGGCGGCGAACTGGTGACCGAATTCATGCACTGCCACATATCCCGCCCACGGATTGTCGATCGCAACGGTCGCGTACTGGTTGAAGATTCCCCCGCCACCATAAGTTTCGCCATTTACGAGGATCTCGATGAACTCGTAAGGCGCGAACGACGCTGCATCGCGCAGCGCCCGGTTCTCCATGGTCAGCACATAGCGCTCCGATCCAAACGCATCGTACGAAGCTCCTACCGGCGACCGCCGGTAGATTCCGGTCGAGGGTCGTGATACCCCCGACTCGGCGGCTGCCGGACACAATCCCCACACATTGAAGCCGTTCCGGTGCTCGCGAAACGGCGACACTGCAAACAGCATCTCCATAAAACGCCGTGCGTCCTTCTCAAACTTTTTTCTCTCGCCGGCCGTGTAGCCGTCCCCCAGCACCAGCAGGTCAACCTTCGCAGCCGGGTCGCCCATCTTCTGCAGTTCGATCAGCTTTCCCGGCGAAGGCGGACGCCCCCGGTCTACGAACTGGTCCCTCGGATCAACCATCGTCTTCCAGACCTCGCGAAAGCTGTCACCGGCACGTTCTCCCAGCGACACCTCAACCACATCCGCCGGCGCCGGAAACCGCAGCGATTCCGAAAACGTGCGGTTGGCATGCCGCGCCTCGTCGGTCGTCTTCCATTCGCCAAACACCGAATTGAATCCACGCGAGTAGACTAGTTTCCCGCTGCCCTTCTCCCGCACTTCGAACCGGTATTCGCCGAGCTGACTTTCATCGATGGCTTTGGCGGGATTTCCCGGCCACTCCAGAGGCTCCAGCACCAAGCGGTCCAGGCTGAACCACTCCTGCTGGGAATTTCCAGAGTGGTAGTAGTCAACGCGCAGGGTCCGCGGCGCAGCCGCGCAGAGAAGAGAAAACAGAAGAATAGTAAAACCGGCGAAGACCGTTCGTCTCATGCGCCGAATTGTACGCCAACCAATCTCGTGGAGAGACGGCGCCTTCGCCGTCCCCTGGCTGTACATCCTACATCCCAGCCTTGATCTCGACCGCCTTATCGTTGCGATACATGATCGTCAGCGGCTTGCCGCCATTGGCATAGTGCAGCGTCCGCGAAAAAGAAGTGCTCGATGAGTCCAGCATTCCGGCCCCAATCGCGCAGGTCGCCTGCAACTCGCTCATCCCCGCCTGCACTTCGTGATTGTCGATCGCCTTCCAGACGTCCGCCGGCCAGTGCTTGTAAAGGTCGTGAGGATCTTCGATGAAGAAAATGTCGTCCGAGTAAATCTTGAAGTCTCCCGCCTGTTCGGACCCAATCGGCACCGCGTAGTTTTTGCCGTCCAGCGCAAATCGCGCCAGTACCTGCTTGACTCCCGGAGCCAGGGGCGAAGCATCCGTCACCACGTCCTGAATCGAGAGCTTCTGGAGCGGCAGCAGCGTGCCCGCCTCGTGCCCGAATGTGGCCTTGCGCCGGGCCGCGTCGTACGGATAGTAAACGTGGTAGTAGCCGACCCTCACCCACACCGGCTGCTTGGTCAGTTCGCGCGCCGACTTCAGATCATATGGATGAAGTTTTTTCGGAGTGACGTAGTAGTCGGCCTTGAGGGCAAGCTCCTGCTTCGGCTGCTCCGCCTGTTTTCTCTCTTGGTAACGCTCGTAGACGATGTAGGATGTCCGCGCGCCCACCAGCACGATGGTGATGCCAAGAAGAATCTGCAGTCTCTTTCGCAACTCCGAATCGAATGTCATGATCTAAGATGATGTACCAAAGGAATTCTATGTCACTGAACCAGGATGATGTTCTGAGCGCACTCAAACAGTGCTACGACCCCGAAATTCCCGTCAACATCGTGGACCTCGGCCTGATCTACGGAATCCGTTTCGACTCCGCGCCCGACAATCAGCAGGACGTCGCCGTGGAAATGACCCTCACCGCCCAGGGTTGTCCCGCCCACGTTCAGATCAGCGACCAGGTCAAGGCACGCGTCGAACAACTTCCGGGCGTTCGCAATGCGACGGTCAACGTTGTCTGGAATCCTCCCTGGACTCCCGAACGCCTAAGCCCCGACGCACGGAAACAACTGGGGATCGAATAGGCGTGGGTGTAGGCCAGAAATCTGCCAGCAAGAACCCCAGCGCCCAACGCCTAGTATTCTCCCAACTCCTCCAGCAAACTCTCTCTGCGGCTGGCCGCCAGTTCCTCGATCTTGCCCCCGATTCTCATCGCCAGATCCAGGAAGCGTGTGCCCTGCCGCACATAGGACGGAAGTTCTTCGCGAATGCGGGTAAATTTCTCCGGATATTCCGAGGCCAGCACCGCCAATCCGACACCGCCCGCCAGCACCGCTGCCGGTCGTTTTCCCTTCAACAACAGGATCATCGCCACTCCCGCCGATCCAGCAATCGCCGCTCGTTTCCAGTTGTCCATGTATTCTCCTGACCTGAAGCCGCTCGCCGCTACAGACCGTGTCACAGAATGCGATTCGTATCAGGGCATGCCTTCAGGCATGCCGCAAACGCGCCCAACAAGCTCGCCTTCAGGCGCTGCGCTTCGACGATTCAAGTTCGACGCGGACCGCTACGGGAATTCTAAACCAGCTCTCCCGCTTCGATGCTTTATACTGCCCCGGGCGTTTCCTACCCACGACTGAGAAGGCCACAACATGATCCGATCCAGCCTGACCCGCTCTCTCTTAATGTTGTGCATCGCCAATCTCGCGTTCGCCCAGGCCAAGCCCCGTGCCCGTGATCTCGGTGTCCCCTTCGATGGCACGCCCGGACCCAACAATGCCATCACGGACGTAAAAGGCGTCGAAGTCGGCCACACCACGCTGATCTCCGGCTCCGGCAAGCTGCGAGTGGGCGAGGGTCCCGTCCGCACCGGCGTCACCGCTGTTCTGCCCCGCGGCAAAGATTCCCTCGATCCTGTGTTCGGCGCCTGGTTTACGCTCAACGGAAACGGCGAGATGACCGGCACCACCTGGCTGGAAGACTCTGGCTTCCTCGATGGGCCGGTCATGATTACCAACACACACAGCGTGGGCGTGGTTCGCGACGCAGTCATTGCGTGGCGCATAAAGAAATCGCCTCCCGACGCCAACGGCTACAGCTGGTCTTTGCCGGTCGTCGCGGAAACCGCCGATGACGACTTGAACGACATGAATGGCTTTCACGTAAAGCCCGAGCACGCCTTCCACGCCCTCGATACTGCGCATGGGGGTCCGGTTGAAGAAGGCAACGTCGGGGGAGGTACCGGCATGATCTGCAACGAGTTCAAAGGCGGAATCGGCACGTCGTCGCGCGTGCTGCCCGCCCGGCTCGGCGGCTACACCGTTGGAGTGCTGGTGCAGTGCAATTACGGAAGGCGCAGCCAGTTGCGCATTGCCGGTGTCCCCGTCGGCCGGGAAATCACCGATCATACCGTTCGCGACGAGGACATCGGATCGATCATCATCGTCGTGGCCACTGACGCGCCGCTCATTCCAACGCAACTCAAGCGCGTCGTACGGAGGGCTACCCTCGGGCTCGGTCGCGACGGCAGCTTCTCCGGCGACGGATCCGGTGACATCTTCATTGCCTTCTCGACCGCGAACCCGGGAGCCGCAGGCTCCAACGGAGTGCACGACCTGAAGATGCTGGCCAACGAACAACTCAACCCCATCTTTTTAGCCACCGTTCAGGCCACCGAAGAAGCTG
>Ga0209698_10000903_pt1 | contig 34191 bp, 29 predicted proteins | sample LitLauG_LLR_2012_FD_187203 | JGI IMG/M metagenome (GOLD analysis project Ga0209698, IMG submission 187203) | Freshwater sediment microbial communities from Pennsylvania, USA - Little Laurel Run_MetaG_LLR_2012 (SPAdes) (version 2) | ecosystem: Environmental > Aquatic > Freshwater > Creek >... | reverse complement strand
CACCAACGCAGAATGCCAACGAAGCCTGCCGCGACATAGATCGCGGTCTCGCGGCAGCGATCCTTGCTCCAGTGGGGCATGCGGCGGGTGATGTTGGCTTCGGCGATCGCGCGCAATCTGGCTTCACCGGCAGCCATTTGACGCGGATAAATCTCCGATCCCACCAGCGAACGCACAAAGTCGCGGGCTTCCGACACGTGCTGGAAAATCGGTTGGCTGGCGATAATGGTGGTTCGCCTGGGATAGGCCTTTGCGTAAGCGGTCTCAGTTGCTTCGAGCAGCGCCACCCACGATTTCACTACAAAATCGTCCTTCGAGGAGAAGTGCTGGTAAAAGGTTGAGCGGCTGACCCCGGCTTGATCCGTCAGCTCTCTCACGCCCAGCTCATCAATTCGGTTTTCAGCGCCCAGTGAAAGCAGCGCCTCGGCTAGGAGCGCGCGCGTGCGGCGCGAGCGCTTGTCGATGCAGGCATGCACTTCGATTGCTACGCCTCTGTCGGACATTATCGCCCCTTTTGTCCGTGAACATCGGATGCACAGGCCCGCGGGCCATTGTAGCAGCGTTTGTCGTCGCACATTGCAGGGGATCAGAGTGAACCTAGTAAAAAGCAGTCGCTTGGGCGCTAATTCTAGGCGCCTTGTCGCTTTGCGCTGATGGCGGTCCGTCCCAGTCATGTGGACACTGACCGATCATTGGCGCGCTCACCCTCGGCGCGATCGCCTGGACGGCGTCCGGCGCTGCGGCGCTGGAGGCCCAAACTGGCGCGCTGCCCTTGGCGCGCTCGTGCAGACGGCGTGAGCGCGGGCAGCAGTCGCCGTAATGCTTTTCAGCAAGGAGACCAAGTGATGGATCGGCGCCTATTTTTGCTATCAAGTTCGGCCGGTTTGCTAGCGGTGACAGCTTGCAACGCCGGTGCGCAGAGCGCGATCGCGGCGATCCCGCTCGATCTATCCGGTCCGCGTCCGACAGCGCAGCTCACGATTGGCGGCGCGCCCGCTGCGGCCGCGATTTTTGATTCCGGCGCGGCCGCCAGCGTTTTGCGGCTCTCTTATGCGCAACGCCTTGGTTTACCCAACCGCGGCCCGGCGATGGCGCATGCCCCGAGCGGCGCACCCGTGCAGGGGTATCAGACCGCCATCGCGCTTGCGAAGCTAGGTAACGCCGAATTCGACAATGCACTTGCGGTGGCCCTGGACATTCCACTGCCGCTGGAAGGGGTGGATGCAATCATCAGTCCGACTGTGTTCTCCGGGCGTCTAGTGCGTTTCGATTTTGCTGCGAGGCGGGCGGATATTTTACCGATCAACGCGCAGAACACGCCGCTTGCGCAGAGCGAGCCCTACATCGGCGGTGATCAGCACGCCATGCTCACCCGTACGCCCGGCGTCACTGTGCACTTGCCCGGCGATGTCGATGCCGCTGCAATCGTCGATACCGGCTCGCGGTACGGATTGAGCTTTCCCCTCGAAATTTTGCACCGGGTCCCGTTGTTGGCGCCGCCTCAGCCCGACGAGCCTTCGCGCATGATCGGCGTAGAGCGCGCGGCATTCAAGGCGACCCTTAACGGGGCGGTGCGGGTCGGCGCGCTCACATTGCAGAATCCGGTGGTGCGTTTCGAGGAAGGCGCGCCAACTGGCAATGTCGGGTTTGAAGTCCTGCGCGCTTCACTCCTGGTGCTCGATCCTGCCGGGCAGCGATCTTGGATCCTGGCCGCGGATGGGGCGCCTTCGCCTTAAGAAAGCATGCGCCCGCACCGGCAATGCTGACGGCGCCCGCGCGGCCGTCGCCACATACGCTCGCAATCGGTCAGTTGTTCCTAGCTTTTTTCGCGGCCCTGATGGTGCAGTAGCAGGCCACAGATTTTCGTAGACTGGGGCGTCGCCTTTTCGATATGGCGCCATTGCTCGCCCGTTGGCGGCGTCCGAGAAAGATAGGGTTATTGGCTCGCGCGGAGCATTGCCTCGCAGCCCGTGCCAGCAAGGGCTGCGTCGACGAGGGCGCGCGCCTCTTGGTCTAAGGCGCTATAGACCCCTCGAATCCAGCTGAGACACTTGGCCTGATAAGGAAAAGTCGGCTGCCGCCAGGAGCGCCCGTCGATCTCGGTTTCAAAGTTTTCGTGGCCTGCAGCTGCGGCTTCGGCGTTTGCAAGGAGGAATGGCGCATAGACGCGCCCAATTTCGCTCAGCAGCGGGAGTAGCGCCGCGCCGGCCTCGACCGCAGACATCCAATCGTCTGCCTTTGGCTCTAGCCCCGAGAGATCCTCCACGCGGTCGATCCAGGCGCGCACGCGCGGGAAAGCTTGAGCGAGCGCCGCCGAAGTGGGCTCGATAACGGCAAGCTGAGTCAACTGACCGTAAATGGCGAAGTCCGCCGAAGCGGGGCGCGCGCCCAACACATAGCCGCGCTTTTGAATGAGCTCCTCGATGATCGCCAGGAAGCGTTCATAGCTCCGCTCTATGGTCTTGGCGGTGATCTCGTTCGAGCCGACGACATAGAGCCGATCGAACTGCCGTTTAGTGATCATGGCTGAGGCGTTTTTCGCCTGCTCAGCTTGGATCAGCGGCATCGCCCAATGAACCAGCAGAGGCCCGGCGTTCTCGCGATCGGCCTTGAAATGCCAGCGATAGTGAAACATCGCCTTGGTCAGCCACTCGTCAGCATAGTCTTCAATCAGATAGTTGAAAAAGCCGACCGCCGAATCGTCTGGTGTTACAGAGCGGGCAAGAAAGAGCGTTTCCAGCCTGCGGATGATCGGGGTGGAATCCACCATGGCGTCCAAACCGCCGGCGCCATCCGGGAAGAAGAAGGTTGGCAACAGCTTGACCTTTGGCGCCGGATAGCCCGTGGGAGGATTCTGGTGGCCGCCCCACAGGATCGTGTAGGCAATGCGCCGGTAGCGCAGCAGCGCAAGCATTTTACGGGTGTATGGAGAGCCCGGCGCTCCCAGCAGCGACAATCGCGCTTCAGCCATCCTTGTCCCCGCCGTTATGGCGCACAGCAATTGTCTTCAATTGCCCCGATTGACCGCGCCGCTCAGGCGTTGCCCAACATATTGACACTCATAATGCCAATATTAGGGAAGAATGGCCGGCGCGGTGGTCGACGCGGTTAGGGCGCAGCGATGGTTAGCTCTCGTGCGTCCAGGTCTTGTAGTCTCTTACGGCGCGGGATGACGCCCGCGCCCAATCGCTGCCCACGGCCCTTTCTTGGTGCGCCTTGAACGCGGGTTCGTCCTGGAAAACCTCATGGACCAAAAAAAAGCCTGACGATTGCTCAGCCACTTCAAAGGCGACACAGCCAGGTTCCGCAAGAGTTAAGCGAATGTGCTCTGGCAGTGCGGCGTGGACGGCTTCTAGATCGCATCCAGGAACTCTGATCGTACCCGAAAGATAATAGGCCATTGGCTCTGTCCCGTAAGAGCGATCCGGATTCAAGGCAACGACGTGACTGTTCGCAGAACGCAACTCCGTGGCGTGTGCGATTATCAAGGCACGCTCTTACCCGGCCGTCACAATGGCAGCCTCGAGCCCTGAAGCGAACGGCGCACTCAAAATGCGTCGCTGATATTGGATGACGGCCTCCGCCGACCACTCAATATTCATCATGACGGCGCACCCAAAAGGGGCCGCGTCCGTTTTCATCTCTGCCTTTCGGGACGATATCGAGGTAGTGATAGTGGATGTTAAAGCTTTCATTGCCGCGAAAATAGCAAGAGTAGGTGTGATATACCTCGCCTCTATCGTCCTTTGCGAACACGCTGTGACCCTCGCGATCGGACGCACCCGGGTTTTGAAATTCGTAATTGAAGAACGCTCGGCCAGCGGCAATGTCCTCCGGTGAGAAATATGCGTGCATGTCGCGATTGAATTCGCATCTGCTTGAGGAAACCCACTTGAAATCCCAACCCATGCGCTGGCGGTAAGCGTCTAGCTTTTCGTAAGGCGCTCGGGAGACGGCGACCATGGTCACGTCGCGGTGCTTCAGGTGAATATTGACGCCGTTGAAGCCGTCAGCGCGAAGCGAACAATGGGGACAGCCCTGTGTGTTCTCTGGAGCGAACATAAAGTAATAGACGATCAACTGGCTGCGCCCTTCGAACAAATCGCTTAGGGACTCCACCCCGTTCGGCCCATCAAACAGGTAATCCTTGTCGACCTTAACCCAAGGAAGACTGCGTCGCTTAAAGTTCATTTGTTCTTGCGCGCGCGTGAATGCCTTTTCTTCCCTCAGCAACGTTTTGCGGGCTTCGAGCCACTGCTCGGGAGAGACGACGTTTGGCATGGGGGCTCCTTCGCTGGAAGGTTAGATAGCACGAAGTATCGGACCGAGTGAGGATTGCGTGCGGGAATGCGAGAGCGAGTTTAGGGCCAACTAAGTCGGAGCTTTGCTCATAGCGAAGCTGCCAGCGGCCGGGTCAGCGGCGCTTTTCGACGTGTCCGGGGCTTAGGCCGCGGTAATGTTTATCTGCCGTCTAATTGGACGACGATGGCCTCTTAAGTCCAATCGCGCGTTGGTCGCGTTGCAACAGCGCTGCCATCAAGGCTTGCGTTGCGCTCATCATCGCCTCGGCGATCGTAATCGCGGCGGTATTGGGATGACGAGAAAGCCACGTAGCGAGTAGCGACAATTGGGTCTCGGCGATCTGCAAGCTGATGATGGGCGGGGGCAATATCGGGCGCGCGCGTATGGAGCGGACGCGACCTGTGAGCGTGGGCTCAATGAGTTCGGCCAATCGCCTGGCCCAAATGTCGCGAACCGGATGCGTGAATGCGACCCAATTCTTTTTCCGCTGCTGGTGAAAATGCTCAAGAAGGGGGCAAAGGGCTTCCGCACTGGCGTCTGTGTTGATGAGCGCTGCGAGTTGGCTCGAAGGACCGCCCAAGCTTTCTCGCAGAATGGCTTCCTTGCCCCCGAAATGAAGATAGAAGGTTGAGCGGCCGACATCAGCGTCGGCGCATACGCGCTCCACACTGACCGCTTCATAACCCTCAGACAGCATAAGTTGTACGAAGGCTTTCAAAAGCGCGGCTCGTGTTCTTTTGCTGCGTCGATCTTGCTTCGGGATCATTGGACAAGAGTACCCGGCCGCTAACCGCTTGTCTCGCGCAGAGGCGGATTTATGGACATATCGAGCGTTTTGTCCAATATTGGAAAGACCCGACTAGGATCCCAACACATTCCATTCTTCGAGCAGTATAAGACGGCGCGTGCAATTGATTGGACACCGCCCATGAACAACGCCGCCGCTCGCGGGCAATCCACTGACCGTCTCGTTGGGGCGCTTGCCATCGCAACCTCGATAGCTGGCTTTGCGCTTTTGGCGGCGCATCCTGGCGACCAGGCGCGCAACTTCGCGGAGGTCGTTCAAGAAGAGGTCAGAAACCAACAGCAAAATCTGATCGTGCACGGCGGCTATGTGATTGTGCTTTCGGTTCAGATTCTCTGTTTTGGATTTCTGTCCGAAACCCTGACCGGCGCTCGATTGGCGTCGCGGGCGGGCATCACTTTCTTCGCCATTGGCGCGGCCTGGATGTGCGTGTCGCTGTTGTTTGATGGCCTGATCGGGCCAGCGGTCGCGGCGCGCTACGCCGGCCAGCCCGAGACCGTGCGTCCGCTGTTTTCGCTTATCGGCGCGATCGTGCGCTTTGCCATGCCGCTGGGGCTTGGATTTCAGGCTACAGGGGTCTTTTGTTGGGGCGCTGCTATGTTGGCTCTGAGGCTACGCATTGCGGGCGCCGCCGCATCGCTCCTGGGTGCGGGCGCCATTGCAGCGGTGATCGCCAGCGCAATTGGCGGCGTGGCGGTGGCGTTGATGGCGGCGTTCGCAGCGATTGTGCTTTGGCCTATGATTGCGGGCCTGGTGCTAGTGCGGGCAAATCCCGCCACTGCTTAGCGGCTCGTCAAACCGACGCCGATTGCAGCCAGCGCCAAGCTCATCAAGATCCATCCGGGATGGCGCCCCCGGGTCGCCCAGAAGTTTCCTATCGCGGCAAATGCATAAGAGCTGGCAACTAGCAGTCCGATCGCGACCTTTGCTTGCGGTCCCAACCAGACCGCCGCTGCAATCAACGCGGCGCCGGAAACAAGCCAGTTGAAGGTGCTGAATTGAAGTATTGCCGGCCACAGTCGACCGATGGTGTCTGGAACCCGCCCTTTGGCTATCGCGGCGATCGGCGCGGCCACGAAGCGCTGTATAAGCACGCCGTGAACGACCGCGGTGGCGGCGCCGAGCAGGCCGCCAAGTATTAAAGCCGCATCCTGCATGAAAGAGCACTCCGCAGAGCAAAGTGCACGAGAATATCCATACAGCTCAAGACAGAAGTGTATGGTTGTTCGATGCGAAATCGCTTCACCAAGGCGGAGTGGCTGAGAGAGGGCCTAAGGACGCTTGCCCGGGAAGGGCCCAGCGGACTGAAGGCGGCGCCAATGGCGGCCAGGTTAGGAATTTCGCGTGGAAGTTTTTACTGGCACTTCCGCGATATGGCTGCTTTCAAGAAGCAACTGCTTTCGAGCTGGAGAGCGGCTACGACTGACAGGGTGATTGGAGAACTTGACGCGAGCAAGGCTGGGCCGGACCGGCTGAAGGATCTGCTCCACCGGGCCATGATCATGCAGAGAAGCCGCCTGGATCGCGCGGTGCGTGTTTGGGCTGGCGATGATCGCAACGTCGCCAAGGCTATTGCGGCCGTCGACGGAAGGCGCATTGCCTATATTGCCAAACTCCTCACCGAGTCCGGGGCGCCGCGAACGCGAGCATCGGGCCGCGCGACCTTTATCTACTGGGCTTATCTAGGCCAAGAAGCCATCGGCTCGCCCCACTACGGCGCCATCTCGGTCGAGGCGCTGGCAGACCTGGCCGCGCTTTTTGGCGGTTGAGCACAGAAGCGCCTGGGGCCATGTGAGTAAGCCACTTGCGCCTCATTGCTGGCCGGGCGGATCGATGATCTGAAACGAGGGTCGAGGCCATTGCGCTAGCCTTGGCGTAAGGCTAGCCGCAACGGCCTGAACCCTGGGGACGCCATCATGAGCCCGAACCGCATTCTGGTCACCGGCGGCTCCGGTTTCATCGCCGGACATTGCATCCTCCAGCTCTTAGAGCAGGACCATCTGGTGCGAACCACGATCCGATCCACCGCCAAGCAAGGCGTAGTAGCGAGCGTCCTCGCTGACGCGGGTATGGTGCGGGGCGATAATTTGAGCTTTGTCGCCGCAGATCTCATGAGCGACCAAGGCTGGGCGGAGGCTGTCGCGGGCGTCGATTTCGTTCTGCACGTGGCGTCGCCGGTGCAGCCTGGGCATGTCGCCAATGCCAACGATCTTATCATCCCGGCGCGCGAAGGAACCCTGCGCGTGCTGAGCGCAGCGCGCGAAGCCGGCGTAAAGCGCGTCGTCCTCACCTCGGCCTTTCACGCCGTAAGCTGGGGTCATCCCCACAGCGACCACATATTCACCGAGAGCGATTGGACTACACTCGACGGTCCAGGCGTCGATGCCTATGGCAAAAGTAAGACCCTAGCCGAGCGCGCGGCATGGGATTTCATGGCCGCCCATGGGGGCGCGCTCGAACTTGCGACGATGCTGCCGGTCGCAGTCATGGGGCCGGTGATGGGCAATGCCATCTCCGGCGCCAATCACATTATTCAGCGCATGCTTGACGGGGGCATGCCCGCGTACCCGAACCTGTTTATTCCCATCATCGACGTCCGCGACGTGGCGAGCGCGCATATTCTGGCGATGACTAATCCCGCCGCCGCGGGCGAGCGGTTTTTGCTTTCTAATGGTCCCCCGCTTGCAATGAGAGAGATCGCCGCCGTCATTAGAGCGGAGCTGGGCGGGGCCGCCAAGCGGGCGCCGACCCGTTCAATCCCCGACCCCGTGCTCCGCGCGATGGCGCTTTTCAATGCCGAGCTTCGCCCATTCATCCCCGACCTTGGCTACGCCAAGCAGACCTCCAACGACAAGGCTCGCCGCGTGCTTGAGTGGACGCCGCGCCAGCCGCGCGAGGCGATCGTCGCAGCGGCGAGGAGCATGGTTACAAAGGGTTTGCTTAAGAACTGACCCAATTGAGGCGGGCATTGACGCGCCCGCGCTCAGCGGTTGAGAGATTGCTGGCAGTCCTCACTGTCTTTTAGTTTGCGCGGGACGCAGCTCATATATGTCGTAGTTCTGAAGACGCGCCACCGGCGCATAGACCCGGGTGAGAGCGCTCATGAGTTGCGCGCGGTGCTCGACAGGATCGCCAAGCAATTGCAGTCGCCGCTTCACAATGAGCCAGCGAATGCGACGGTCCACACATATGCGCACCAAATCCTCGACGCTGAACGGGTTTGTTGAGCGGTCGAACAGCAGGACGGGGAATTGAGGCCGTCGGCCGGTCGCGAAATAGAAGGGATCTTCTCCAGGAATGAGAATGATGGGGTCGTTGGTTGGAATGTTCTTTTCCGCATAAACCAACAACTCCGCAAAGTCCGGCAGCTGTTCTCCGGCTAAGTTTAGCCCCTGCAACGATGAAATTGTCACTGGGTGAGGCTGAGCATCGTCAATCTGGGCGTAGTTGAGCCGCACGTGGGTTGCGACGTAGGAGAAGCCGGCGATCAACAGAGAGCTGGATACGAGCGCCGCCGCCGAAATTGGCATCCAAGCCGTGGATTTGGAATAGCGCGCAAGCGAACCCAGAGTGCACGCCAGAAGAATGCTCAGCAGCGGCCAAATTGCGTATGTCGAGCCCCACAATTGCTGTGATAGGAAAGCGCCTTGCGCGGCTGCGATGATGATGAGCGGCAGCCCGGTGGTGAGATTGACGGGCGAACGCCTGTCCAAAGCGACGCCGACAAACCCGATGATCACCGTAAACGGCCAGAGGGCGAGCAAATGACCGGTATGGTCGGAGGGGTCTGTGTCAATCCAAAGCGAGGCCGCCGCAAACAAGAACGGGGCCGAAATCGCCGCCCCAGCGACGAAATCGATGAGGCGCCTGCGACCACGATTGAAACAGACCGCGATCGCGCCGAGGCCAAAGCAGGCAAGCCCCGTCAACAAGCCTGGGTCGGCATAGATCGCCGCCATATCCGAAAAATTGGGCAGCCGGCGCGCTGCCGCGAAAGTCATGGTCCAGCGCCAATAATTGCCGAAACCGGCCGTGACTTGAATTGCGACAAGGGCGAGCGCCAAAGCGCACGCCATGCCCGCGAGGCAAAATAAGTAATGACGCGCTGGCTGGCGCCGCAGCAGATTAATGACCGCAAGCAGCGTCACCACCGCGCCCGTCGCGACCAGAAATGCAACCCCGATATTCTGCTTGACGAAAACCGGGATGACGACAGCTGCGCCCGCCGCAAACGCGCGCGCGGTCGACGCCGGTCGTTCATTCATTCCCTGCAGCAGGAGGAGGCTCGCAAGGATCGCCGCAACGCAATCGGGGTCATAAAAAGGTTGTGGGAAGATGCTGTATAAGCCGAGCACGGGGAGCGGCAGACACAACAGAAACGCCAGAAGCCGCGCGTGCGTCAGCCCATCGCCCAGCAGATTGAGCACAATGCGCCACGCTGCCACTGTCGATAGTCCGCCCACCAGCGCGCAATAAACAATGTGAGGCCAGTAGACGCGTCCCGCCAGGTCGATGATGCCCGCCTGAATTGCAAAGGTGAGCGGAGCGTGCGCCAATGGAAAGTCGCGATAGGGCATCTGACCCAGCGCGATGCGCGTTGCGGTGTCGAGGACGTAACTCAAGTCCCACAACACCGCCAATCTCGAATTCTGCCAAAGCACGACGGCGACGGTGGCTACAAAAAGCGATGCCGCCGCCGCCCAATCAGACCTTGGTGCGCTCAGTGTCGGCGTCTTGGTCCCGCTAGTCATTGCTTCCGCTAAGACCCACCTTAACGCCCACTCCCAATCTTACTTTCCACACCTGAACGGCGCACGCGCCGTCACTTTGCGGGGTTTATGTTTTGGTTCACGCGGAAGAGGTTCTGGGGATCGTATTTCCTTTTGATCTCCAGGAGGCGCTTGTAGTTGGGCCCATAGCTCGCTTCAACGCGGCCCTCGGCCTCGTCGTCCATCATGAAGTTCACATAGGCGCCGCCCAAATTGTAAGGGTGCACAGCTTCCCAATAAGCGCGCCCCCATGTCTTGAGCTCCGAGGCTTTCTTCGGATCGGGGTCGATCGCTGCGATGACCATCGACCAGCGCGCGTCGCGGACGCTCCAAGCGGTGTCAGTAGACCCAACTCTCTGCACCTCGCCGTCGATCGGGTATAGGTGCGTGAGACAAAGGTTGCTAGGCGCTTTGGCGATGTTGGCGATATGCGCGTCGATTGCAGCGTCCGGGAGTTCTTTTACAAAGTCGCCTTTCCAGTACCATTGCAGGCCCTTCGGGAAGAAGGGATCGAACAATCCCTGCATCGCCGTGAACGGCATCTCGCCCATCCAGTCGAATAACGGCGCCGGCAACGCGTCTCGTAGGGGCCTCATTGCGGCCACGCCATCGTCGACCGCGCCATTATAGGCGCCGATCAGTGCGACAGCGCGCTTGCCCCAATGTTCCTTGGGGAAGGGATCGGTCGGCGGCACGGTCTTCAAGCCGACAAACAGACCGAGTTCGACAGGCGCATCCCCGATCAGGTCGCGATAAGTTTGCATGACCTTCTTGGCGTCCTTGAGATCCCAAAAGATCGGGCCCGCATAGACCATCTTCACGGGATGGGCCCGGAACAGGAAACTCGTCACCACGCCGAAATTGCCGCCCCCGCCGCGCAGCGCCCAGAACAGGTCCGCATTGTTTTGGATGTTGGCGGTGACCAAGCGGCCATCGGCCAACACCACATCGGCCTCAAGCAGATTGTCGACGGTGAGCCCAAAGGCGCGCGTCAGATAACCAGTGCCGCCGCCAAGCGTCAGACCGGCCACGCCGGTCGTGGATACGATGCCGGCAGGAACAGCGAGCCCGAAGGCGTGCGCGAGGTGGTCGACATCGCCTTGGGTGCAGCCGGGCTCGACGCGCACGGTGCGCGCCGCGGGATCCACGCGCATCCCTTTCAAAAGTCCACAATCGATAACCAGGCCGTCATCGCAAGACCCAAGGCCCGGGCCGTTATGGCCGCCGCCCCGGATGGCCAGAAGCAGGCTGTTATCACGCGCGAAATTCACCGCCGCGATGATGTCGGCCACGTCGGCGACGCGGGCGATGAGGGCTGGACGCTTGTCAATCATGCCGTTGTAAAGGGCGCGCGCCTCATCATAGCGGGCGTCTTTGGGTCCGATCAGGTCACCGCGGAAATTGGCGGTGAACGCCTCAAGCTTTTTGGTGTCGAACATCTCAGTCCTCCTCCGCTCCGCTGCGCCCTTATAGGCCCTGACGCTGGGGCGCACCACTTGGTCTCGGTCTGCAACGACCGAGGCGATCCGCAGCCCAAAGGCGCGTCCTCTGCGGCGGCATGCGCATGCAAGTGCGAGGGCGCGCGCGGTCTTTAATACGAACCTTTCAGCGCTATTCGCGGGCAAGCGTCGGCCACGGGGCACGCGGTGCATTTGGGCGCTGAGCGTTTGCAGAGCGTCTGACCATGTAAACGCAGAACATGGAACGCCAAGATCAACCTGTCGCGCGAGCGGGCGGCGCGCGCCATCAAGCTGCTCGCAGCTGCGCGATAGCTCGCAGAATAATTCGCGCCTTCTTTGCAAAGGCCAAGACGCAACATTGCGCGCAATCCGTTCGAATCGAGCGATGGCCGTGCATCTATTCCGGAGATGAGGAGTATTTCATCGGCGCCGGGCTCGCCAATCGATGGGAAGGCTCTGAGCAGAGCGATGGCCTTTACCAGCGGCAGTTTGCGCAAGGTTTGATTAAGGTCGCCCTCGGCGCGGTCAATCGTCAGCGCCGCTATGCGCCGCCATTTCTGCACGCGCGCTTCAGGACGCATGCCCCCGCGTTTTGCGATGTCCATTAAAGTAGCGGGGTCGGCTGCCGCGATTTCGGCGGCGCTCCCGCCGACACGCTCCTTGAACTCCGCAAAGAGTGCCGCGCGGCGCTCGTCGTCGATGAGATAGCCTATGTTTTTCCAAAAGATCATTTCGAAGGGCGTGGCGGGCCCGGCGCCCTTGTGATCGCCATAAAACTTCGCCAGCCGTGCGACGATATCGACGGGGGAGGCGCGACGCCTGCTGGGAGGGGACGCTTGTGGAGCCACAGCCAACATTATCCCCGCGGGTTCGCAACCGGCGCGGAAACATCGCTCCAGCCAAGCGCGAGTTCAACAGCGTTGTGGCGACCAAGAGCGGTGCGGAAGGCGAGCGCTTGCCACACGAGAGGCGGGGCGGAGCGCTGGACTACTTTGGCTTTCTTGGCTCGCGCCAACCTTGCAAGTTTGTTGGGCGGGTTTGAGTTTGTCGTCAGCTTGGCGCAGTATGCCCGCTTGGGGCGCTCAGAAATCCGTCACAAGGATGCATCGCGCATGCGCACACAACGCACTTTTCCCAGCGCTTTCATCGCCATCGCTGCAATAATGGGGGCGATCGCCCTGTGTCCTGGCGCTTACGCGACGACGCTGTCGGTCGTTGGAAGCAGCGCCAAAGTCTGCCAACTGACCGGTGAAACCGATTGGCTGTCGGGGTTGCCCACCAACGCCCAGACAATGTCGCGTTACGGTCTGATGGGCATTGACCTGGGCTTTCCAGTAGAGAGCGATACTGGCGCGCTTTACATGCTTTTTGGCGACGCTGTGCCGCCCCGCCATCCGCCGGCATCGTTTCCGACCGTACCCCCAGACGATGGCCTCGGCGTGACCACGCGCACTGCCGCGCCTGACGGGAAAGATTGCCTTGGACTGAGCTTCGTCGGCTCGGCCAGGCGCGGCTGGCTTGCCCATCCTGTGGTGACGCCTGCAATCCAACAGGGCGGCTTCAACGTCCCGACCGGCGGCGTCTATGTCGGCGATCGCTTCTTCGCATTCTTTTGGACCAATCATTGTTTGATCCCGGATGCGTTTGGACCAGACGCCGCCACCCCGCTGGTGCTGCCGCCCGGCAGTGCGCACTGTTTCGAGGCGCCAGCCAATAACAGCCTGGGTTCAAGTGTTCTCGCCTACTCCAGCGACGCCAACCCACTTGCGTTTACGCAAGTAGGGTCGAATGCGCGCCGGCCCGTCGCCATGCCTAACGGGTTTGTGTATGTAACTGCGGCGGCGCCGGCGCCGCGGCGGCGAGGCGTCGACTATCGGCGCGGCTACGAGCCCGACATTCCCGTGTTTGGCGTTGCGCGCTACCGGATGAGCATTCCCTATCTTGCGATGGCGCCGCAGGCGTCGTTCGGCGACGTGACGAGCTGGCGCTATTATGGAGGGACTGGCCCGAGTGGACCAATCTGGCTCACTTACCTGCAATGGCAGAGTGGGCACGTTGGCGCCCAATGGGCGCCGCCCGCGGGCGCAGAACTCTATGCCAATAGTCCCAATCCGCTCAGCGCCTCCGGCGACGAACGCTGCGTCGGAGAACATTCAGTGACTTGGAACCAACCGCTGGGCGTTTGGCTGCTCGTTTATACCTGCGGTGGCGCTCAAGTTGAGGCGCGCACCGCCCCCGATCCGTGGGGTCCGTGGTCGCCTCCGACCATGCTGCTCAGCGTCGCGCAACAACCGAGCTTCATCTGTACGCTGCTCTGGGGTCCGCCCGCGACCCCGTGTCCGGGGCGCGTCAGCCAGCAGATCCCGGCGCTCACATTCGGATATCTCTACGCCCCGTTCGTGTTGAACCGCTTCACCCAAGACGTCACGCCCCATCCAGCCGGCGTTCGCGAGGCGAGCATCTATTGGCTGCTTTCAACGTGGGATCCCTACCAGGTCGACGTTATGCACGCCACGTTGGCGCTTGGTCCGTAAGCGCGACGCTTGAGCCTTCCCCAGTAAATTTTCGCGGGGGCAGGCGGCCATTCGCTGGAGGCTTGGCGGGGTCGCCCGCCAAGCCTCCGCGAAAACTTCGGCTATTGGCCAATCTGATGGCTTACAACGTTCTCTTCTTGGTTAAGGGCGTGTTGCTCGCCGCGTGTAATATGTCCCCCGTTCAGGCGAGCGTCGAATTGCTCTTGCCGGAAGATGGTGCGGTCTTCGGAGCGCAATCTGTGGGCTTGGCCGTAGGTCAGTTCGCCTTCCCGGCGTTCTTGGGTGATCCGCGCATTCTGATTGTGCAAGCGATCGACGACTTCGTCGCGCCGCGGGTGGTTGTGCTCCCAGCGGGTCTCCGCGGAAGCCGATGAGGCAAGCCCCAGGATTGCCAGTGTCGACAACGCGCCGATCAGGGTAAGGGTCTTAGTGATACGCATTTGATCTCTCCAGATATGCAGCTGGTGCAGGACGCCCGCTTGAAAAATTTGTCCCTCACCTTGCAAACGAGGCGATCGCGGCAATCCGTCCATGCGCGGAGGATTTTTCCAAAGATTATTCGCAGATGAACGGTAGATGAGCGACAGTCGCGCCTGCCATTCACCCGGCCCTCCCAAGCAAATTGAGGCGTTGGGGGCAACTAGTCCTGCATTGTGGGTCGGAAGTCTGAGCGAAGGGGCCCCGCCGCAGGGCGCGCGCGCCCTTGCAACACAGCTGCGGCGCCTGCGCTGTCTCAGAAGGGTCGGCTAGCTCGGCTGCGGCGGCTGATGCTCAAATTGCCTTCGGCTAGGCCGCTTCGAACACCTTTTTCAAAGCGTTCTGCCAGCGGTGACGTCTGAGCTTACGATCCAGATCGGCTTCGTCGCGCAGCCACGAGACCTGGATGGCTCGCCGTTCGCCAACAAACGGCAAATGGCCATGCCATGAGTTTTCGTCGGGCTTGAAGCCGAAGATCGTGCCAGTAGTCGGCGGAATTTCGACGACGTAATCTTCGAAATCCTTGGCGCCGCGCAACACCCGCAAACACCCGTCGTGACTGCCGTCCCAGACATCATTTAGGTAAAGCAGAAAATTGCCCACCTTGGCTTTGCCATCGATATGAATGGCGCCCTCATGGGCTGCCGAGAATTTGCGAATGGTGATGAATTCGGCAGTGCTCTTCAATTCGCCGCCCAATTTGTCCGCTAGCGCCTCGCGCAATTCTTGGCTTTGCAGATCTGCCATCAATGACGCGAAGGCGCCCCTGAACCGCATATCGAAGGCTGGATGCCAACCCGCTTTGCGAAGGTCTGGGTAGCTTTCTTGGATGGCCGGGATCGCCTCCGGCTTGAGGAAATTCACGCCCGAGAAATAGAGGTAGGGTTGGTTGTGCGTTTCGGCGTTTCTGATCACGTCGAGATCAATGACTTCGCAGCTCATGTGGGCCTCGCAAGCGCCAGGGCTAGCGCTTTGCCCGCTCCGATAGTTGATTTCGGTCAATGACAGTCTGGCGCCGCGCAGCGCCGCTTGAGCCAGCGCTCCCGGAAGCGTCTCCGCCGTTAAGGCCGGTTACCCGCGAGCGGCGAGCTTGGCGGGTCGGTCACCTCTGACACCTGTGGTCCTGCAATTCCTCTGCAGCGCCGTTGTCACGCAAAGCAGGGTTTGCCCGGCCGACCAAAACATAAAAGCCTGGCGATCCATCCCGGCCTCTGGCGCCGATCAGCGCTATCGTCCATCTGCCCATCTCAGCGCGCGCCCCAGGAATAGTGTCGGCCAACAATTGGAACGGACTGGTTGTGGCAAGCGCCGCCGCGTCAAGCCATCTCGCGTGGTATTGGTGGCCCTTCAATTCGATTGCATGATCGGTCCACGCGCCGGTCGTGGCGATGTTTGCTTGCCGCAAGGCGACGCCAACGTCGCGGTCCAGGCAATCGATGTGCAAATGCAATTGATCCTGGCTGCGTCCGAATGCCGAGTTTACTGCAATCGCGATTTGGAGCTCTCCGAGCGGGCGACCAAGGCGCGCTTCCACGAGGTTTCGCATCTCCCAGGCGCGAGCAAAGTAATTGGTCGCCGTGCTCTCGAGAAGCGCTGGGTCTTCGATGCCAGTGATCTTGGCAGTGGGCATCAGTAAATATTGCGCTGGCCCGTTGCGATCCTTGAGCACGACGAAACCGTTATCTTCACCCTCTGCGATCGACACGACGGCGCACGGGGCTGGTTGATTATGGTCGTGCTGATCAGGAACGCATTGTTCGTGGATGATCCGCCACAAAGCTTCGCCATTCGGATGAATGGGCAGCCGTAAGCGCGGCGTCGCGCAGCTCGCAACGGCGAGGGCGAGAAAAAGGACCGCGAGATGATGGATGGCGCCGACGCGCCGGAAAAACCGCCGACCCAGATTGAACGTCTTCATGTTGGGCGGCGGGCGCCACGATGGCGGCGCTTTTCCCATGACGCGATCGGGAGCTCGTTGGGGCGGCGCATTTGGGTTTCTCCAATGGTCATTGAGTTCTGCAAGCCTGGCAGGCGAGGTCAGCATCATGCCACAGGTCTTGGAGAAAGGCCGGATTGAGGCTGCCCCCGTCGGGGGGCGGCCGGACCGTCCGGGTTCTGACATTGGGAATCGACCGGCGAGGGAGCCTGAGGGAGGCTGGCTGGCGATTTCGGCTCTCCGGGTCGGGCGGCGCTCGTGAGGCCTCAAGCGATCAAAACAAGCCGACTTCGCCCGCGCCGGCCCGGTCCGGAGGCTGGGGCGCATTCCCTCGTTGGGGAAAACACTGTTCTCGACACCCAAACTCGCGCGGTTTTCCTGGCGGGCCTTTTCTTAGGGGTGGTCGATGCGTGCATGGATGCTGGCGGCGGCGTTTGCGGTTGGGTCCCTCGTCCCTGGCGTGGCGTTCGCCCAGGCCCGTAACGCCCATTCATCGACCAGTAGCGCCACCAGCGCGGCTACTAGCAGCCACAGCACAAGAAGCGGCGCCGGCGGCGGCGATTCGGAGGGCGAATCCGGTTCCGATCACGTGCAATCGGCCGAAACGCTGCACCGCAACGACGTCAATCGCCAGGTCGAGTCAAATTGGGCGACAGCGCCTGTTGCCGAGCACAGCGTCGCCACCCGTCACACGGTGCGCACCGCACATGGAACGCTACACTACGTGGCAACCGCCGGGACACTCACAATCCGCAACGACGACGGCATGCCCACGGCTAGCATGTTCTACGTCGCCTACACGCTGGAGGGCGCGCACACGTCGCACCGCCCAGTGACGTTCTTCTATAATGGCGGACCTGGTTCATCTTCCGTGTGGCTGCACATGGGTTCGTTCGGACCCATGCGGGTGCAGACCTCCGGCCCTGAAACCATTCGTCCCGCGCCTTACGCCTTTGCGCCTAATCCAGACACGCTGCTCGATCGCACCGATCTTGTCTTCCTCGACGCGGTAAGCACCGGTTTCTCACGCCCGATTGGCGACACGCCCGCCTCGGATTTCTGGGGCGTTGATCAAGACGCGGACGCCTTTACGCGTGGGATCCTGCGCTGGGTAACCAAGAATTCTCGCTGGGGCAGCCCCAAATTCTTATTCGGGGAGTCGTACGGCACGCTGCGCTCGGCGGCGGTGGCCTATCAGCTCCAGGATCGCGGCATGGCGTTGAACGGCGTCGTGCTGCTCTCAACGATTTTGAACTACGGCATCGAGCAATCGGGTTATGACCAGGGCTATATCGGCTACTTCCCAAGCTACGCCGCGACTGCCTGGTATCATCACAAGGTTTCGGCCAGCAATAGCGAAACCGTCGACGCATTCGTTCAGCGCGCACGCGAGTTTGCGCTTGGCCCCTATGCGTCGGCGCTCGCCAAAGGGCAAATGATCAGCCCAGAAGAACGCGCCGACATTGCCCGCCAGATGAGCGCTTTCATTGGCATCTCGCCCGAATTTATCGAGCGATCAAACTTGCGCGTAGATCTGAGCCGGTTCCGAAAGGAATTGATGCGCGATGAACGTTTGACCGTCGGTCGGCTCGATTCGCGCTATACCGGCGTCGATCCCGACGCCGGCGGATCAACGCCCGAATACGATCCATCCGACACCGCGATCAGCGGCGCCTTCATAGCTTCGTTCAGCGATTATTTGGCGCGCGATTTGAACTATCATACCGACATGAATTATCAGGTCGACGCGTATGGGCTGCCGCACTTCGAGTGGGATTGGAAACACCGGCCCCCCCATAGCAATCAGCAGCAGATGGAGCCCGATGTCGCCCTTGATCTATCGGCGACCATGCGGGTCAATCCGTACCTGCACGTGCTATCGCTGAACGGCTATTATGATATGGCCACGCCGTTCTTCGCCACCGAGTTCGATATGGCGCACATGATGCTCGAGCCGGCTCAAGCGCGCAATCTCGAGTTTCGTTACTATCCCTCTGGGCATATGATCTATCTTAACCCGGACGCTCTGCATCACCTGCACGCAGATCTCGCGGACTTCTACAACCGCGCCGTGACCAATGCGGCGCGCGATCACGTCGCGACGCCGTCCACGCCAGCCGAGCCGCACCCATGAAGCCGATTGCCAACGCGTTGTGCTGAAGCTGGCGGCGCGCGCGCAACGACGCCTAGCAAGCCTCGGCATCTGCAGTCGCACCTTCCGCAAGGGGTGAGCGGCGCTTGCGCGCGGCCGATCTCAACTTCCTTGGATCAACCCCCGCGGCGGTAGCTATCGCGGGGGCGTTTTTGCAAACGCCTGGCGTATGACTTTTGCCACCAAAGCCGTGGCGTCGGCAGCTGTTATGCCGAGGTCCGCGAACTCGCCCTCGGCGCAAGCATCGGTAATTCGCTCAAGCATAAGTAGATCTGCGGCAAGGCTTGCGAAGCTGCGCTTGGCAAGGTGGGGCAGGCGGTCGCGAAGCCGCGCGATCTGCAGCTTGCGGCTATCGGCCCGGGCGGCGCGGATCGGCGCGTCGGTCAGCGAGAGGCGCCGTAAGGCGCGGCGGAAATTCAGCGAGGTTCGGTGATGCCGGATGACTAGCGCCGCCGCTGCGGCCGCGTCGCGGACGCCATCGAGCAGACCCTGTTCGTCCAGCGTCCAGTTTCGATAGACGGCTAGGAAGATGGCGGTCTTGTCCTCGAAATGGCGATAAAAGGTTTGCGGCGCGTAGCCGGCGCGCACGGCGATCTTGTTGGTGTTGGTCGCATCGAAGCCCGGGTCTTCAAATTCCTGGCGCGCCGCGTTGATCAGCGCGGCGCGCGTAACATCGGGACGTCTATAGGACGAGGCTAATGTGGCCATGTGCTCGTTCTTCGGCGTGGGATTGACGCGGTCAACTCATAAGTGATATGAATATCACATGTACGCCACCAAGACCAGCCCTAGAGCGACGAGCTTCTTGATCGAAGCGGCCGGGACGCGCGTCATGGTGAGGCGTTCAGGGGCAGGCCCATCGATCGTGTGCCTGCATGCGACGGGGCACGGCGCGCAGGATTTTGATCGGCTGGCGGAGCGACTGAGCGGGCAGTTCGAGTTTTTCGCCCTCGACTGGCCTGGGCAGGGGGACAGTCCGCGCGAGACGACGCCGGCAAGTGCAGCCCGTTACGCAGAAATCCTGGAGGGCGTCATCGACCAGCTTGGTCTGAGCCGCTGTTTCCTGCTTGGAAACTCGATCGGGGGCGCTGCGGCAATCATTTATGCAGCCAAGCATCCAAAGCGCGTACGCGGCCTAGTGCTCTGCAACGCTGGCGGTTTGATAGCCGGGAATATCTTTGTGCGCGCCTATTGCCGAATGCTTGCGCGGCGGTTTGAGCGCGGCGCGGCCGGCGCAACCTCGTTTCTCCCCTGGTTTGCCCGTTATTATCGCAACGTCTTGCCGTGCGAAGCGGCGGCTTGGCGCCGCGACGAAATCGTGGCTTCGGGCCTACGCTCAGCGCCGGTCCTGGCCGAGGCGTGGCGCAGCTTTGCCGCGCCCGATGCCGACATCCGCCGTCTCGTTCAGTCCCTTACTATGCCCGTTCTCTTTGCCTGGGGCTTGCGCGACAAGACGTTGCCTTGGGCCTGGGTGAAGCCGGCGGCGCGGCGAACACCGCGCGCAGAGTTCGCATTGTTCGACGCTGGCCATGCCGCGTTTCTAGAGACGCCGGAAGCCTTCGACGCAGCACTTTTACGATTTGCTGGCCGGGCGGAGGCGTAACCCGTGATCGGACGCGTCTTGAGTGGCGCCCCTTAATGGCGCCTGGCTGAATGACGATGTTTAGCCGACGGCGCGCCGGAGCACCGCCGAATGTGAAACCCGTTATCATGGGGCCGACCGAGCGGGGGCGATTTTTCTCCTATTCGCGCCGAATTGGCGTTTGCCGAAGCTCGGGTTTAAATGCCGATGCCGAAAGAGCACGCTTGGGGACGCGCAAAATGCTGCGAACGATCATTGCCGCGGCGGCCCTATTGCTGAGCGCCCCGGTCGCAGCAGGGCCGGCCGCAGCAGGGCCGGCCGCAGCAGGGCCGGCCGCAGCAGGGCCGGTCGCAGCAGGGCCGGTCGCAGCAGGGCCGGTCGCCGCGGGGCCGCTCGAGGCGCGCCTACCCATCACGCTTCCGTTTCATCTCAAGAATGGGCTCATACTGGTGGACGGTCGCGTCGATCAGACAGCGGGCGTGTTCGTTTTGGACACCGGCGAAACATACTTTCGCTTCTTGCTGAACCGGTCTTATGTGCCGCTCGGGCGCGGCGTCAATCTCTACAACATGCGCGCGGCGTCCGGCCAAACAAGCATGACCCAGGCTCACCAGGGCGCGCATTCCATTGTTCTCGCCAATGCCGTTGCAACGACAGCCGAGAGTGGCGATCCGGGCGCTAAAGCGCAGAGCGTGAGCGATGACTTCCATCGGATGATGCGAAACGTCGATCCGCACCTTCTTGGCGTCGTTGGCTATCCCTTCTTGCGCAGATATGATTTCACTGTTGATTACCAGCGCCAAATAGTGACCCTCTATCCGCTCGGCGCAGCACCGATCCCGGCAGGCAGCGTGCGGATAAAGTTCGTCCCCGCAAGTCCCGTCGCGCCGTTTTTGTTGAGGCTTGGCGACATACAAATCCCGACAGTGATCGACACCGGCGGTTGGGAAGAGCTACGCGCGCCCGAGGCGGTGTGGTCGCGTCTATTGCGGGAACATCAGCTCGAGGACGCAGCGACCGAAGGCGCGAACTGCGTTACGCTAACTGGGGCGAAGTACGGTTCGTCGGCGCGCGGCTTGCGTATCCCACATGTCAACAGGGTCGTCGCTCCGCAGGTAAAGCTGACCTTGGGCTATCCGTTCCTACGTCACTATCTCAGCATTTACTCTTCGCGCCAGGGGATAGTGTCGCTCGCGCCCATGGAGGAGGTGTCGCCTTTGCCGCCGCAATCGTGTGAGTGATCCCGAAAGCTTCAACCTGCTCAGATTGTGTTTGGTCGATCGGCGCTCTCACAACCTGCGGCGATGTCGGACCAAAGCGCTGGTTAAGCCAATGACGAGCGCGCGTTGAGGCGATGGTGGCGGCGTTTTCATTTGCAGGCTTGCCGAGAACAGCCGCAAGCGCTTAAGAGGCGCCGGCGAGCGAAGTTTTGAGAGACCATGGCGGCTACACTCGATATTGCCATCCTGGCGGTCGGCGGGGCTTACCTGCTCTACACAGCGATGGTCGGGCAGAGCGATTACCGCCAGTTCAAGGCCGAACAGACGACGCAGGCGAGGCAGGCATTTCTGCGCAAGCAATTGATCGAGGGGGCGTTGAGCGGGGCAGGCGCGCTTCTGGCGCTCGCGCTCAAAGGCCGGCTTTCCACGTTGTCGGCCTTGCCTCCGGAATTCCGCGCGGCGCAGGAGGCTCTGAACCAGCCGGCGATGGCGATAGCGTTCTGGAGCGTCGTCGCTGTGTTCCTTGTGTTGATGGTTGCGCCGCTCTTTGTCATTGGCCGGCTTACTAACAGCGATGAGGATGTGGATCGCGCGCGTAAGCTCATGGCCGCGCAGCCGCTGCTGGCGCGCAACGCTGCCGAACGTTTCTGGGGCTGGCTGCTCAGCATCGACGCCGGGGTAAGCGAAGAATTGCTGTTCCGGCTGGTATTGCCGCTTTCAATCTATGCGCTCTGCGGAAACCTAGGAATGGCGCTCGCCGTCCCTCTGGCTGCATTCGGAATTGCTCACCTCTATCAGGGGGTGGGCGGCGTCATCGTCACTGGCCTTGTGGGCGCGCTGATGCTTGGCGTCTATCTGGCAAGCGGCAGTCTCTGGGTTGTCATGGCAGTGCACGCCTTGATCGATTTGCGCGCTGTCGTCTTGCTCGGCTGGATGGTGTCGGCAAAAGCGCGCCTATGATCTGCTTGGTCGAGCGGCGGGACCAAATACAAGCATCAAGGTAGCGCGGCCGAACTACGCAATTTCTTGGCTTGTGAGACGAGTTGCGGGAAACCGCTGGCGATCAGTCCGAACATCCAACCCCCGGCGTCAATGGGCGAGCGTATCACCAGGCTCCAGTCTAGCGGAGTGCGCAACGTCAACAAAATCAGCTCCACTGCGGCCACCCGGACCAGCGAGGCGAGGCAGAGGGCTGCGAAAAGCGGCGCCAGTGTGCGGTGTCCGGTTGCATGCGTCAGCACGGCGCCGCCGACCAATGCTGGCAGCCCAGCCATGACGTATGCGATGGCGCGAGCGGGCGCCGCGCCGAGAAATAGCGCGACCGGCAAGATCCAGGGATTCGGCGCAAAGCTGCCGAACAAGAGGCTGGAGCCCCAGAAATATAAGCCGAGCACAATGGCCACGCCTAACCCGTAATAGAGAAACGCAACGCTCAGATTTGCGCCGGCGAGGGCCTGGCGAAACCGTTGTGACGACCCGCCCAGCTGTAAGGCCGCGCTCCAATAATAGCTGACCACCCCGGGTGTCGCGCCCCCGGTTAGGATTTCAATCGCCACTCTTGTGTCGCCGGTCTGGATCGAGCGGCCGAGGCAATCATAGCCCAGTTCGACCGCCATGAGCAGCAAAGCGACCAACCCAAGGCGCACTGCGGGACGCAACCTAATCCTTGGCGGAGGCGCGTGGTCTTGCTCGCGCGCTCCTCCGAGCTGAAAAGCAATGATCGACTCATGCACGGGACCGATAAGCACCAGCGACACTGCGGTGAGCAACAGAATGGAGAGTAAGTTGCGCGGCTGCAGCGCGTCATTAAGGGCGTTCCAGAAGAAATCGTAGTCGACAAGCGCGCCTACAATCCCGCCCGCTGCGGCCGCGACCGCGACGAACCAGCGGCGGCGAACGGCGTCTGGGGTGGAGAACTCGGCGATGGCGCTGTCGGTTTCCCCGGACCAAAAGCCGGGCGCCAAGATTTCCCGCATAGTTGCCGACAATGGCCGTACTTGACCATTTCGCGTGTCCGTCCACGATTTTATCAGCGCGCCAATGAGAGCGCAGGCGCCCATGCCGCCCGCGCCGCCACCCACGATGATGGCGATATCAACCAAGGCGGCGGCTGCAAGACTTGTAACGGGCGCCATTTGAGCTGCGGCCGTCAGTCCAGCAACGACGCCAATGATCGCCGCGTAGTGATAACGCTGGGTTCGCTCGACCGCCACCGCGGCGATGCCGATAGATCCTAAGCCGACGGCCAGGACGAGAATGTCCAGAATCGCTGGATCTATAGATGTCGCGCCAGAAGCATCCATTTGCTATCCCCGTCCGATGATAGCTTGAAGAACCAGCATGAGGGCGACCATGGGCCCAACACGCTGGCGGCGTGGCGCATGGCTTGCGATCACACTATCGCCGTTTTTTGAGAATTGATGAAGGCCATGCGCGATCTCTGATCCATTCGTTTTTTTCCACCTCGCTGCCGGGAGCGCCTTTGCGCGCCCGCTTTACGGAGGTGGAAAGCGCATGTACTCAAATCCCAAGAACGACCCAGACGCCCTGATTGCGGCCCGCCGGCTTGAACTGGCGCTCAAGTGGCGGGAGGATTGGCGGCGCGAAATGGCAGGCGCTGCTCGCCAAACACCGCCGCCGCCGAGGAGCAAGAGCCATAGCTTCTCGACAGCCTTAGCCCAAGCCGAATTTGGTCGTTTCTACTTCGACTCCCAACGTTATTGCCAAGCGCTCGACCGGGGTGGAGTAATCTGGACGGAACGAAAGCCGCTCAGAAACCCTCAGCGCCAGAAACCCTAAGCGCCAGAAATCCTAGGCGCCAGAAATCCTAAGTGGCGGAAACAATTGCTTGAGGGCGCGGGCCTGGTCGCATGACCGGCTGCGCTCTCTTCGCCTCGGGCAGATATTGAGTAACGCGAGATCGCCGAGCCGCGCCTTTTAGCGCCTCGGCCATTCTGAGCGGTGTCCAATCATTATCGGCCTGCAGGTCACGGTCTTTCACTTTATGTCGTCGCGCACGTCCACCAAGCGCGGCGAAGCGAACGGTGCACCTACGCAGCTTGACTTGTACAGAACATATCCAAACTAAAAATCGCCTTTCGGCGGCGGCAAATAGGCTTGGATCGTGATGGAATCGCGACCGCCCCAGTTACTCAAATTGTGATATCGATCACAGTTTTGAGGCGGCGTTCTCGTGCTGCGAAATGCCCCTTACGCTCCGCCGTTATGCGGTTTGGGGCATGTTGGAAGGTTGACGTCAGCCTGATTGCATTTTTAGCGCCGCCGCTCCTAACATCTGGTCTTTGGGGGAAGCTATGAGGAAGCTCTGGGCGATTGCTCTCTTAGCCTGCTTAGCCGTGTCCAGCGCGGCGGCCGGTCAAACGGCGCCTCAGCCAACCCCGCCGCCGGTGGAAGCATTCGGCCGCCTGCCGGCTGTTGCTGATGCGGCGATCTCTCCAGATGGCTCCAAAGTCGCTATGGCGGTCAATCAGGGCAGTGCATCGGCTGTCGTGGTCTTCGATCTGAACGCTCAGCAGCGCGTTTTAGCCGCGGGAGTGCCGGCCAGCGACCAATTGCGCGCCGTCGGTTGGGCCGACGACCACTATGTCACGTTCTTGGTGAGCCACACCTTTCATCCTGAAGATGTCTTGCCGGAGGACTATTACATTAGAGGCCTACCCACCCGTGTGGAGTACTATCGCAATGGCGTGGTAGATGTAGCCACCCACCAATCACGGATCTTAAGCACCGCTCATAGTCTCTATGCGGACCAGGCCTCGGTGCTGGTTGCGCCAATCGAAGGCGATCCCGGGTTTGGACGCCTGATCGGCACATCGACTGACGCTGATACGCCGCATCTGACGAGCTTTCGCGTGAATCTCAGCGACGGAAGCGTCCGGCAGGCCGCCGATGCTGGATCTAACAAGAACACTGTTCAGCTTCTATTGGACGACGCCGGCGCGGTGATTGCTTGGCTCGATATCGACGAGCAAACCAGCCATTGGCGACTGCAACATCTTGTCGGAAGGGAAGATCGTTTGATTGCCGAGGGCGACTATCGCGCAACCGGCCAGCCGATCGACGTAAAGGGCCTGTTGGTTGATGGCCGCCTCGTTGAGCTCGATGATGCTGACGGCTTTGAAAAACTCTACGCCATCGATTTGAACAGTGGAGCGCGCCAAATGGTTTTTGAACGACCGGGGCACGACCTGACCGATGTCGTCGCCGATCCATGGTCGCGTAGAATTGTCGGCGCCGCTTGGATCGAGGAAGAGGAAAAGCAGCACTTTTTCGACCCTGCTCTCCAAACCATCTATGAGCGGGTCAGCACGGCCTTTTCAGATGGCGAGGCGCACTTGGTGTCGTGGTCGCGAGACCGTCACAGGGTTCTCATCTACGGCGAGCACGGCATGGATGGGGGCGGCTATTATGTCTTCTCGACGGCGGACAATTCGCTCATGCAGTTGGCGCTGATTTACCCCGAGATCGCCCGCGCCAACATAGGCATGCGCCAATCCATCACTTACCCGGCGCGCGACGGCACGCGAATTCCCGCCTATCTTACATTGCCGGCTGGCGCCAATGGGCGCAATTTGCCTTTGGTGCTTTTGGTGCATGGCGGCCCAAACGCGCGGGATACCCTTGATTTCGATTGGTGGTCAGCTTTCCTCGCGTCGCGCGGCTATGCTGTGCTGCAGCCGAACTATCGAGGCTCTTCCGGCTATGGCGGGGAGTGGCTCCATGCCGGAGATCGCCAATGGGGCGGCTTGATGCAGACAGATGTCGAGGACGGCGTTGTCGCCCTCGTTCATTCTGGCATAGCTGACCCTAATCGCGTGTGCATCGTTGGTTGGTCTTATGGCGGCTACGCCGCGCTCGCTGGCGCGACGCTTACTCCCGATCGTTATAAGTGCGCTGCGGCCGGCGGAGGCGTCTCAGACCTGGAGGCGCTGTTGGCTTACGGGCAGCGTCTTTCAGGAACGCATAGCTTGTGGTCGGACTACTGGCGCGCCTCAATTGGCGATCGTCAGGAGGATCGCGATCGCATCCGAAGCGTATCGCCCATTAATCTTGCCGATCACGTTCACATCCCCATTCTCCTTATACACGGCACCAACGACACCGTGGTGCCGATCGAACAATCCTTACACATGCGCGATAGGCTCCTCGCGGCTGGCAAGAACGTGCAATATGTCGAATTGCACAATGACGATCATTGGCTCTCAGACGCAGACACCCGAATTCAAATGCTTCGCGAGTTGGAGGGGTTTCTGGCGCGGAACATCGGACCTCAGGCGCCCGCGCCTGCCCATCGCAATTAGCCGAGGCTGCCGATCATTTGAGGTAGCCGCCAATGTAGTCTGCCGCTTCGCCTTCGGGCACGATCTCAAGTGCATCTATGGGCAAGATCCGCGCTTGGATGGCTTCGATCTCGGCGGGCGGCGCTGAAAGCCATGCTTCGCGCTCGGCCTTGGTGCGAAGGATCACCGGCATCGCTTTTGCGTGCACTGGCCGCACAAGATCATTGGCGTTCGTGGTTAGGAAGCTGAACAGCAGATGGTCGCCCGCATTGGGCGCTTTTTTCGATCCATACTCGCCGCGCCAGGCGTTCCAGATGCCGGCAAAGCAGAGCATGCCGCGATCTGGTGGTGCAAACCAACGAATGACTTTCTTGCCTTTCGGGGAGGCGTCCTCGAACTCGCTGAACGCCGTGAACGGGACAAGGCAGCGATGCGCGGGCCCCAGCAACGCTCGCCAGTGCGCGCTTTTGACGTTGCGGATGTTGGTGACGGGCACGCCCCCAAACTGAGACGGACCTGGCAGGCCCCAGCGCATCTTCGCCCACTCAAGCTTGGCGTCGTTGCCGCGCCGGATGACGGGGCCAAAGCTTTTGGGAAACACCTCGAGCACGGCATTGCCCAGTATCGGGTTGATGCGCGTCTCGCTCCATTCGTCGAAGCCGTAATAGTCGCGCTCAAGGTCGGCTTTGCGGATATCGGAGGCGTAGCGATTGCACATCAGGCCAGCAGCGGTCGCCGACCCGTCAAGTCAAGCCTCTGGGCAAGGATAACGCGGCTAGAATGCCCCCAGATCGGAAATTCGCCAGGGCGGCTAGTCGTTGCGACCAGCGCGGCATGGAGCTGAGGCGAGCCATTCACACAGGCCATTCGGCGCGAATGGGCGCGATGAGAATGCCGCCGCGCGCGAAGACCTGACACACAATGCGACGCATCGACAATACACTGGCGCCGGGACGACCTAACCATGGCGGGAACCGGATAGAGCCACTGATCGTTGTGGCTACTGATCGTTGCGGCTAAGGTCTGGGCGGACGGACGTATGGATACAGCCCCCGCGGTCGAGGACGTCGAGGCGAAGGATCAAGACATCGCATCGAAGCGGCGGCGCTCGATTTTGGGCGTCGCGGTGGTGGTTGGCGTCGCCGTTTTGGTCGCGCTTCTGCTTACATGGATTATTACCAGTGCGGGGCCAACAAACCGTTCCAGGCCGACTGTGACGGTCGGCGCCGCCGTCGCCGTCACCGGTGATCTGCCGATCCAGCTGGATGAACTCGGCGCGGTGACTCCAGTGCAGACCGTAACAATCACTCCGCGCGTATCCGGAACCATCACGCAAGTCGCCTTCCGCGAAGGCGACATGGTTCGGCAGGGCCAGTTGCTCGCGGTTATCGACCCCCGCCCGTACCAAGCGGCGCTGCAACAGGCGCGTGGGCAATTGGCTCGCGATCAGGCGCAATTGCAAAACAGCCGACTCGATCTGCAGCGCTACCAGACTCTGCTGGCGGAAGACTCCATCGCGCGCCAACAGTTTGATACGCAGGCGGCGCTGGTCCATCAGAACGAAGGCGTCATCGCCACCGACCAAGGCGCCCTGCAGGCCGCTCAACTCAATCTCACCTATACGCATATCACCGCGCCGATGACCGGTCGCGCAGGATTGCGGCAGATCGATCCTGGCAACAATGTCACGGCTGGCTCGGCAACCGGCATCGTGGTGATCACGCAAGTCGATCCGATCGACGTCATTTTCACGGTGCCGGAGGACAACCTCACGCAGATCATGCAGCGCCAGGCCTCGGGCGCGACGCTAAACGCCACCATCCTCGATCGCGAGGGCGCTACGGCGCTGGCGCGAGGCCAGCTGATGACGGTCGATAACGTCATCGATGCATCGACGGGCACGATGCGCGCCAAGGCCCGCGTGCGCAATGCTAGCGGCGTGCTGATCGCCAACCAATTCGTGAATGTGCGCTTGCTAGTCGACACGCTGCACAATGCGGTGATCGTGCCGGCCGCGGCGGTGCGGCAAGGACCGAACGGGCCATTCGTCTGGATTCTAGGGCTTAATAACACCGCGGTGATGCGCAATGTCACTGTCGGCCCGGCAGTTGGTGAACAGGCTTCGATTGCAAGCGGCGTGCAGGCGGGCGAAACGGTGATTACCGAGGGCGGCGCCAATCTGCGTCCGGGTTCGCAAGTTTCATTGCCGGGTCATCATCCCCCGACAGCTGGCGGGCCCGGCGGCCGCAGCGCCGGCCAAGGCCCCGGTCAGCATCGCCGGGGCGGTGGTTCAAGCGGCGCTGGCGTCGCGCCATCGCCGTGACACACGAGCGCGCCGCATGAGCGTGTCCAGCCCCTTCATCATGCGGCCGGTGGCGACCTCGCTGTTGATGATTTCGATCGTGCTCGTAGGCATCGTTGGCTTTCGCTTTCTACCGCTCTCGGCGCTGCCCGAGGTCGATTACCCGACCATCCAAGTGCAAACCTTCTATCCCGGCGCCAGCCCGGACGTGATGGCGCGCACGGTGACTGCGCCGCTTGAGCGCCAGTTCGGTCAGATGGCGGATTTGAACCGTATGTCGTCGTCAAGCTCCGGCGGCGCATCTGTGATCACCTTGCAATTCAATCTTGCGCTTTCGCTGGATGTTGCCGAGCAGGAGGTGCAGGCGGCCATCAACGCCGCTGGCAACGTGTTGCCGATCGATCTGCCGGCGCCGCCGGTGTACGCGAAAGTGAATCCCGCCGACGCGCCGATTCTGACGCTTGCGCTGACCTCCAATGTCGTGCCGCTCACTCAAGTGCAGGACTTGGCCGAGCAGCGGTTGGCGCTGAAGATTTCGCAGATCAGCGGCGTCGGTCTCGTCACGCTAAGCGGCGGCCAACGGCCGGCGGTTCGCATCCTCGTCAACACTGATGTGCTCGCGGCCTACGGCCTCACGATGGAGCAGCTTCGTACAGCGATCGGCAATTCCAACACCAGCGCGGCAAAAGGTTCTTTCGACGGACCGACACGCTCATTCTCGATCAACGCCAATGATCAATTGTCGACTGCGGGCGAATATCTCGATCAGATTATTGCATACCGCAGCGGCGCGCCGGTGCGGGTGCGCGATGTCGCCCGCAGCATTGATGGCGCGGAGAATACGCAACTCGCCGCCTGGGCCAACACGACCCCGGCCATCATCCTCAATGTGCAGCGTCAGCCCGGCGCCAACGTCATCAACACCGTCGATCGGATCAAAGCCCAGCTGCCAGATCTCGAAGCCGGCATGCCACAAGGCGTCGATGTCGCCGTGCTGACAGACCAGACGAGCGCCATCCGCGCCTCAGTACAGGACGTTGAGTTCGAGTTAGTGCTGGCCGTCGCGCTGGTGGTATTGGCCATCTTCCTCTTCCTGCGCAGTCTAGCGGCGACCGTCATCGCCGGCGTTGCCGTTCCGGTGTCGATCATCGGCGCCTTCGCGGTCATGTATTTGCTTGGCTACAGCCTGAACAATCTGACGTTGATGGGCCTCACCATCGCCAGCGGCTTCGTCGTCGACGACGCCATCGTGATGATCGAGAACATTTCGCGCTATGTAGAAGAAGGTATGAAGCCCTTCGACGCAGCGCTGAAGGGCGCAGGCCAGATCGGCTTCACCATCATTTCGCTGACGGTCTCGCTGATCGCGGTGCTGATCCCGCTATTGTTCATGGGCGATGTGATCGGGCGGCTGTTCCGCGAGTTCGCGGTGACGCTGGCTGTCACCATCGTCATCTCCGCTGTCGTGTCTTTGACGCTAACGCCGATGCTCTCGGCGCACTGGCTGAAGCCCGAAGCAGAGCAGACCCAGGACAACAAGCTGCTGCAGCGCGTGCGTGACTGGTTCGAGCGCGCCGTCGCCTACTATGATCGCTCGCTGCAATATGTGCTGGCGCGGGAGCGCGCCACGCTGATCGTCGCCGCCGCGACCCTGTTGCTCACGGCGGTGCTTTACGTCATCATCCCGAAAGAGCTGTTTCCGACACAGGACACTGGAATTATCCAGGGCGTCACGCAGGCCTCGCAGTCGGTGAGCTATGGGCGCATGGCGAGCTTGCAGGAGCAGCTCTCCGGAATTATCGCGCACGATCCCGATGTTGAGAGCCTTTCGTCCTTCATCGGCGTCGATGGCGCCAACACCACTCTCAATTCCGGGCGCATGTTGATCAATCTGAAGCCGCAAGGGCAGCGCAGTTCGTCGCTAGACGCGATCCTCGACCGACTCCGCAACGATGCGCTGCAAGCGCCGGGCATGCAGCTTTTCTTGTTGCCGGTGCAGGATTTGACAGTCGACTCGAGCGCTGGACGGACGCAATATCAGTTCGCGCTGCAGGGCGCCGACCAGGCGACAGTCTCGGACTGGTCGAACCGCGTCGTCGAACGCCTGCAGCGCGTGCCGCAAGTGCGCAACGTGGCGAGCGATCTGCAAGCGCAGGGTCTCTCGGCCTACATCGATATTGACCGCGACACCGCCGCGCGTCTTGGCGTCACGCCCGCCACCATCGACGAGACCCTCTACGACGCATTCGGGCAGCGAATCATTTCGACCATCTTCACGCAGGCCAGTCAGTATCGCGTCATTCTGCAGGCGGAGAACAGCGCCAGCGCCGACGGTTCGCTGCAGACGCTGCAGAACCTGCATGTACTGGCCGCCAATGGCGACCCCATTCCGCTTTCGGCCTTCGCCACGGTGCGTGAGCAGTTGGCGCCGCTGCAGGTGGTGCGTGTCGCGCAATTTCCCGCCGCGAACATCTCGTTCGACACCGCACGCGGCGTATCGCTGAGTGGCGCCGTCGACGCCATCCGCAACGCAGAGAACGATTTGCACGTGCCAGCGTCGATCACCACGACATTCCTCGGCGCCGCCAACGCGTTCCAAGCTTCGATCGGCAACGAGCTATGGCTCATCCTCGCGGCGATCATCACGGTTTATATCGTGCTGGGTGTGCTCTATGAGAGCTTCATCCATCCCCTGACCATTCTTTCGACGTTGCCTTCGGCTGGCGTGGGCGCGCTGTTGGCGCTGATGCTGGCTGGCCAATCGCTCGGCGTGATCGGCATCATCGGCATCATCCTGCTGATCGGAATCGTGAAAAAGAATGCGATCATGATGATCGATTTCGCGTTGCAGGCTGAACGAGAAGAGGGCAAGCCGCCGCGCGAAGCCATCCATCAGGCGGCGCTGCTGCGCTTCCGCCCGATCCTGATGACGACGTTTGCGGCGCTGTTTGCAGCTTTACCGTTAATGTTGGGCTGGGGCGAAGGTGCGGAGCTTCGCCGCCCGCTCGGCCTGGCCATCGTTGGGGGTCTGCTGGTAAGCCAATTGCTGACTTTGTTCACAACGCCGGTGATTTACCTAGCCCTCGATGATCTCGCTGCAAAAATGAAAAAGCGCTTCGCGCGCCGCGACCGGCCGGCGCTGCCGGCGCCGGGCGCCGAGCCCGAGGCATCATCGTGAATCTCTCCGCGCCTTTCGTGCGCCGGCCGATCGGCACGATCTTGATGACGGCAGGCTTGGCGCTTGCAGGCGCTGCCGCGTATTTCCAACTGCCGGTCTCGCCGCTGCCTCAGATCGATGTCCCGACGATTTCGGTGAGCGCTTCGCTGCCTGGCGCTTCGCCCGACACGATGGCCTCAAGCGTCGCCACGCCGCTTGAGCGGCGCCTTGGCCGCATAGCAGGCGTCACTGAAATGACGTCGCGCTCGTCGGCGGGCTCGAGCAACATCACGCTGCAGTTCGACTATAGCCGCAACATTGATGGCGCCGCGCGCGATGTGCAGGCCGCGATCAATGCTTCGCGCGTCGATCTGCCGTCGACGCTGCGCTCCAATCCAACCTATCGCAAGGTCGATCCCTCCGCGGCGCCGATCCTCATCCTGGCGCTGACGTCGCCGACGCGGACACCGGCACAGATCTACGACGCCGTCTCAAACGTCGTGCAACAGCAGCTCAGCCAAGTGCAGGGGGTCGGCGATGTCGAGGTCGGCGGCGGTTCGCTGCCGGCGGTGCGGGTCGAGCTCAATCCATTTGCACTCGCCTCACTCGGCATAGGACCGGAGGACGTGCGCGCCGCACTTTCTTCCGCCAATGCCAATCGCCCGAAGGGCATCGTCGACGCGGGCGCCCAGCGCCTTCAGATCTACACCAATGACACCGGCCTGCATGCCATCGACTATCGGTCGCTCATCGTGTCGTACCGCAACGGCGCGCCAGTCCGGCTCAGCGATGTCGCCAGCGTCGTCGATGGCGTCGAGGATGTACACAATCTCGGCCTCTACAATGGCCAGCCCTCTATCGTCGTGCTTGTCACGCAGGAGCCAGACGCCAACATCATCGCGACGGTCGACCGAATTCGTGCGCTGATGCCGACCTTGCGTGCGGCGCTTCCGCGGGACATCGACCTTAATGTCGCGCTCGATCGCACCAACACCATTCGCGCCTCGCTCACCGATGTGGAGCGCACGCTACTCATCGCTATCCTGCTGGTGGTCGCCGTGACGCTGGTGTTCCTCAAGAGCCCGCGTGCGACGATGATCCCCGCTGTGGCCGTCGTCGCGTCGTTGCTTGCGACTCTGGGCGCGATGTTCCTGCTTGGATTTAGTCTCGATAATCTGTCGCTGATGGCTTTGGTGGTCGCCACCGGCTTTGTGGTCGATGACGCCATCGTCGTGCTCGAAAACACCACACGCCACCTCGAACAGGGCATGCCGCGCATGGAGGCCGCGCTACATGGCGCGCGCGAGGTGGGCTTCACCGTTCTCGCCATCAGCATTTCGCTGGTAGCCGTGTTCATTCCAATCCTGTTGATGAGTGGCCTTGTCGGGCTTCTTTTCCGCGAGTTGGCGATCACACTGTCGGCGGCAATCTTGGTGTCGCTCGTGATATCGCTCACGACGACGCCAATGCTGTGCGCTGTGCTGCTGCCGCGCAAACCGGCCGAGCGTAGGCGTGGCTGGCTCAGCCGCTTCTCCGACGGCGTTTTCGGCAAGCTGCATTCGGTTTACGAAAAGGCGCTCGATTGGTCACTTGAGACGCAACCCGTGGCGCTGGCGATCCTAGTCGCCGCCGTTGTACTCACGGCTTACCTCTACGTCGTCATCCCAAAGGGCTTTTTTCCGCAGCAAGACACTGGCCTCATCACTGGGGCGATGCAGGCGGACCAATCCTCTTCCTTTCAAATCGCGCGCACGCGCCTGACGCGTTTCGTCAACATCATTCGCCGTGACCCGTCGGTGCAATCGGTCGTCGGCTTTACTGGCGGCTCGGGCCGTGGCGGCGGCGGCGGGGGTTTCGTCTCGATTTCTCTTGAGCCGCGTGGTGAACGGCACGAGACGAGCGACCAGTTCATTGCGCGCATGACGCGGCGCTTCAGCTCGGTGAGCGGCGCCTCGCTCTTCCTCAACGCCGTGCAGGACGTGCGCGCCGGCGGGCGGCAAAGCAACGCCACCTATCAATACACGGTCACCGGCGATGATCGCGATCAATTGCGGGATTGGGCGCAACGCCTGACCGAGGCGCTGATCGAACGTGAGGAACTGACCGTGGCCGAGATCGAGGAGGTCGTCGGTAAACGACCCGGCGGTCCCAAGACTCAACTTTCGGGCGACGAGCTTGCCGCGTCGATCGACAAC
>Ga0209698_10000901_pt1 | contig 34248 bp, 25 predicted proteins | sample LitLauG_LLR_2012_FD_187203 | JGI IMG/M metagenome (GOLD analysis project Ga0209698, IMG submission 187203) | Freshwater sediment microbial communities from Pennsylvania, USA - Little Laurel Run_MetaG_LLR_2012 (SPAdes) (version 2) | ecosystem: Environmental > Aquatic > Freshwater > Creek >... | reverse complement strand
ACGAGCGCGAAGCCGCCGTCGCCGAAAACGGCGGTGCCTGCGGTGACGATCGTGGTCGGGGCCGAGTTCCGGTCGGCGAGGCGTGGCGTGAGTTCCATACATCCCTTAGACAAACAAAAAAGCCGCCCGGTGCGGGCAGCTCGTGTGCGAACGTGACGTTCGGCGCGCGCTTACCTCACCGGCACGGATCGTGCGGTAAACCAATACCAGTAGGCGCTCGCGACAAAGGTCATCCTCGCCAGGCTACCATCGGTCCCGGCGGCTGTCAACCGCCTTTCCGCGAAAAAGGGGGCCTATTGTGACGCCTTCGCCGTCGACTCCAGCACGCTCGTCAGGTAGTTTGCCGCATGCAGCTTTTCGACGATATGCTCCACGTCGGCCGGCGAGCGCGTTTCGAAGGTGATATCCAGCTCCGCGTTCTTCGACGGAACGTCGTGGAAGTGCCGCTGGTGCGTCACGTCGAGGATATTCGCGCCGCATTCGCCGATCAGTCGCGCGACGTCGGCGAGCACGCCGGGTTTATCGTCGATCCCGACGCGCATCTTCACGACGCGACCCTCGCGCAGTCGCACGCGCGCGATCACGTTGGCGAGCATGCCCGTATCGATATTGCCGCCGCAGGCCATCAAGGCGACGTTCCGCCCGCGGAAGCGCTCCTCGTGATCGAGCAGCGCCGCGAGCGGCGCCGAGCCCGCGCCCTCGACGACGAGTTTCTCTTCCTCGATGAAGAGGTGGACGGCGCGCTCGAGCGACTGCTCGGAAACGAGCAGCACGTCGTCGACGAGCTGGCGCGCGATCGCGAGCGGAATCTCGCCGATCGATTTGACCGCGATGCCTTCGGCGATCGTCTGGCCGCCGTGCACCGGCGGCAAGCCGTGCATCACCTGATAGAACGCAGGATAGAGCTGCGTTTGCACGCCGATGATTTCGATCGAGGGCTTCAGGTGCTTGGCCGCCAGCGCGGTGCCCGCGATCAACCCTCCGCCGCCGATGGGGACGATGATGACGTCGAGGTCCGGCACGTCCGCCAGTAACTCTAGCGCCGCCGTACCTTGCCCCGCCACGATGCGCGGATCGTCGTACGGCGGCACGAGCGTGTAGCCGTGCTCCGCGGCGAGTTCGCGCGCGCGCACGCCCGAGTCCGCGAGATTTTCTCCGTAGAGCACGATCTGCGCGCCGAAGTGCTGCGTCCTTCGCACCTTCGTGAACGGGGTGGTCTCCGGCATCACGATCACGGCCCGTATGCCGAGCCGCGCCGCCTGATAGGCGACGGCCTGCGCGTGATTTCCGGCGGACATCGCGATGACGCCGCGCTCGCGTTCCTCGGGCGTCAACTGCAGCATCCGGTTGGCGGCGCCGCGGTCTTTGAACGAGGCCGTGCGCTGGCGCGTCTCGAGCTTGAGCGTGACGTTCGCCCCGAACTTGTCGGAGAGCGCCATGGCGGCGACGGCCGGCGTGCGCACGATCGAGCCCGCGATGCGTCGCGCTGCCGCTTCAATATCCGCGAACGAGACGGGCAGATTCATGCCGTCAGGTACGACGCAGGCGGCGCGGCGCCTCGCTGGAGGGCCGCGCCGCTGCTCTCGGAGCCGTTTACGCGAGCAGGACGAAGCGATCCGCGATGAAGACGCCGTTACCGTTGTAGTAGCCGTCGATGCGCACGAGCATGCCGTCGCGCAGGGTCAGGCCGGTCGGCAGAATGATCGTACCGGGATGCAGGTTGACCGGAATGAAGCGGTCGTGCACGCGGACCATCATGTTGTATCCGCCGTGGAAATTGGTGATCACCGCGCGCAGACGATGGGGCGAGCTGAACTGGTCGGCGTACGGTCCCGGCGGCGGCCCGTACGGCTGCGCGTACGCGGCAACCGAGCCCGTGAGGACGGCCGAGCCGAGAGCGAGGGCGGCGAGCGTTTGACGAAGCATGGTTGGGCCTTTCGTGGTGAGGATGAGAGCGCTTCTGCAAAAGAAACGACGCCGGGATTTCCGGCGTCGCCGCTCTCTTCAAGCGTTAGCCCAACGCTAACGCAGGTTTAATCGCCGGCTCCGCAGCCCGCTTGCGTTATGGAGCGGGCACGTACACTTCCGCGCCGAGCTCTTTGAACTCGGCCGACTTCTCCGCCATTCCGCGCTCGGCGTACTCGCGCACTTCTTGCGTGATCTTCATCGAACAGAAATGCGGACCGCACATCGAGCAGAAGTGCGCGACCTTCGCGCCCTCGGCGGGCAACGTCTCGTCGTGGAACGCCCGCGCGGTTTCGGGATCGAGCGAGAGATTGAACTGGTCTTCCCAGCGGAACTCGAAGCGCGCTTTCGAAAGCACGTCGTCCCAGTGGCGCGCGTGCGGATGGCCCTTCGCCACGTCGGCCGCGTGCGCGGCGATCTTATAGGCGATCACGCCGTCCTTGACGTCCTGCTTGTCGGGCAGGCCGAGGTGTTCTTTCGGAGTGACGTAGCAGAGCATCGCCGTACCGTACCAGCCGATCATCGCCGCCCCGATCGCGCTCGTGATGTGGTCGTACCCCGGCGCGATGTCGGTCGTCAATGGCCCGAGCGTGTAGAACGGGGCTTCCTGACAGACCGCGAGTTGGCGATCCATGTTTTCCTTGATCAGGTGCATCGGCACGTGGCCGGGGCCTTCGATCATCGTCTGCACGTCGTGTTTCCAGGCGATCTTCGTCAGCTCGCCGAGCGTGTCGAGTTCGCCGAACTGCGCCTCGTCGTTGGCGTCGGCGAGGCACCCGGGGCGCAACCCGTCGCCGAGCGAGAACGTGACGTCGTACGCCTTCATGATCTCGCAGATCTCTTCGAAGTGCGTGTAGAGGAAGTTCTCCTCGTGGTGCGCGAGGCACCACTTCGCCAGGATCGAACCGCCGCGCGAAACGATGCCGGTGACGCGCTTGGCCGTGAGCGGCACGTACCGCAAGAGCACGCCCGCGTGAATCGTGAAGTAGTCGACGCCCTGCTCCGCCTGCTCGATCAGCGTGTCGCGGTAGAGTTCCCAGGTGAGCTCTTCCGCTTTGCCGTTGACTTTTTCGAGCGCCTGATAGATCGGCACCGTGCCGATCGGCACGGCGGCGTTACGCAAGATCCACTCGCGCGTCTCGTGGATGTTCTTACCGGTCGAGAGGTCCATGACGGTGTCCGCGCCCCAGCGCGTCGCCCAGGTCATCTTTTCGACTTCTTCCTCGATCGTCGACGCCACCGCCGAATTGCCGATGTTGGCGTTGATCTTCACGAGGAAGTTGCGCCCGATGATGGCGGGTTCGAGCTCGGGATGGTTGACGTTGACGGGCAGCACCGCCCGGCCGCGCGCGATCTCATCGCGCACGAACGCGGGCTCGACGCCTTCGCGGAGCGCGACGAACTCCATCTCGGGCGTGATCTCGCCGCGGCGCGCGTAATGCATCTGCGTCACGTTCGCGCCCGCTTTGGCGCGGCGCGGGCGGCGCGTGCCGGCGAAGCGTACGCTTGCGAGTTCGGGCATCGCTTCGCGCCCGAGCCGGTACACCGATGACGCCCGCTCGAGTTCGACCGTGTCGCCGCGGCCTTCGATCCACGCCGCGCGTAACGGCGCGAGGCCGCGCCGCACGTCGGTTGAGACGTCGGGGTCGGAGTACGGTCCGCTCGTGTCATAGACGACGTGCGTTTCGCCGTTGGTCAAGCCGATCTCGCGCATCGGCACGCGAATCGTCGGGTCGCTCCCGATCGCGTAAGTCTTGCGGGCGTAACCCTTACGTCCCAGTGCATCGGCGGTCGCAGCCATCGTAAACTCCTACATCTTCGCGACCGCTCTCCCTACGCCGGCACGACCCGGATCAGGTTCGGCGGTCGGCGACGAACATCGCCCTCTCAGCTCGTGCGCGAGCTCCCGCGAGGATACCGGTTAGACTACGCCGCCGCGCAAAGGCTTCCCGCAGGACGCCCGGGCTCGAAGCGCAACCGCTCGCTTTGGTGCCGTACATCCGCTTGCTCGGCGCACAGGCCGCGATCGGCGCGGCCGCGATCTTCGCGCGCTACGCCCTATCCGGAGCCGGTCCGCTCGCGGTTTCCGCGCTGCGGCTCGGCATCGCCGCGCTCCTCACCTTCGCGCTCCTGCGGCGCTTCGTCCACCTTTCCGCGCGACGCGAATTCGCCTTCGCGCTCGCCGGGCTCGCGCTCGCCGTGCACTTCGCGGCCTGGATCGGCTCGTTGCTCTACACCTCGGTCGCCATCTCGACGCTGCTCGTCACGACCACGCCGCTGTGGACCGAAATTTATGACGTGGTGCGCGAACGACGGCCACCGTCACGTTCGTATATCGTCGCCGTCGTACTCGCCTTCGGCGGCGTCGCCGCCATCGTGGCAGGCCGCGCCGCGCCGCCCGCGCCGGTACCGGGCTTCGCGGTGCTCGGCGCGGGGCTCGCGCTCCTGGGCAGCGTTGCGATCGGCGCGTACTTGCTGCTCGTGCGCGACGCGGGCCGCGAGCCGGACGGCTCGCGACTCGGCACGCGCCAAATCGTGGCGCGCACGTACGGCTGGTCGGCGCTCGCGCTCGCGGCGTCCGCGGCGTTCGCGCACCAAGGGCCGCCGCCGCTCGCGGACGGTGCCGCTTGGGGCGGGATCGTCGCGATGGCGCTCGTTTCGCAACTGCTCGGCCACACCGCGCTCAACGCGGCGTTGCGCGACTTCTCACCGAGCACGATCGCGCTGACGACGCTGCTCGAACCGGTCGTCGCCGCGCTGCTGGCGGCGTGGCTCTTCGGCGAAACGGTCGCGCCGCCGGCAATCGCGGGCGGCATCGCGGTGCTCGCGGCAGTCGCGATCGCGTTACGCGGCGAGCCCGGGCGCGCGAGCATTTGAGACCGCCGGACGCTCCAGCACGAGCGCGAGCACGAGCCCGCTCAGCGCCGCGATCACGGGCGCGCCGTACACGACGTGCGGGCTCCACCAGAGCCCGCCCGCGACGACCCACGACACGGGCATGTACGTCGCCCAAAACGCGAACGGCACGGCGGCGCCGAAGATACGCGTGGGAATCGGCGCCGTGCCGATGCCGGGGAGGCGCGCGTACAGCACCTCCGCGACGAGGGCCGCCACGAGCGCGCTCGCCGCTTGCAATCCGACGAAATCGAGCGACGGCGAGAGCATCGTCCCGATGGCGACGGCCGGAAAGAAAATCGCGAGGGCGAGCGCGCCGCGGGGAACGGCGAAGCGCCGCACCGCCCAGATCAGCGGCGCGATGAAGATAAACGAGCGGATGACGATCGCGGTGATGCCGTGCTGGATCTGGTAGTCGCGTAAGGTCGAAAGCGCGGCCGCGCCGAGCGACGGAAAGACCACTTTGGGATTCGCGCCGTTGCCCGCCGCGGTGCCGAACGCCCACATGAAGAAGAAACTCGCGATCGTCGCAAAGAGCACGATGGCCGCGATGGCCGGGAGCTGCGCCCGCCACGAGCGCGCGGGCGCGCGCAGTTCGACCGAACGGATCGGTCCGCACAGAATCGAACCGATGCCGATCGCGAGGATCAAGTGCGTGGGGCTGTAGAGTGCCTCGATATCCTGCTCGACGCCGAAGACGATGTGCCAGGTCATGTCGAGCACGCCGCCCACCGCAAAGATGCCGAGGCCGACGAGCGTCGTCACGTAGCCGCGCGGGACCGCCTCGACAAGCGATGCTCCGGCCTTGCGGTTGCGCCACGTGCGAAGGAGCACGACGCTCGCCACGGCCGCGAAGCCCGAGTAGAATACGGCGTGGTACGGCGTGAAGAAACCCTCTTTGCTGAGGTCGAGGTTGTTGTGGGCCCAGCCGTCGATCAGCAACCCGCCGATGAACCACGCGATCGCCGCGAGCACGGCGTAATCGAACGCGGACGACGCGTCCGCGCCGGATAAGGTTCGCGCTCCTTCGAGCGGGAGCGCGCGGGTCGAAGCGGCCATTCAAAAACCTCCGGCGCGCCCACTATAGCATTTCGGCGCCGCGCACGGAACCCGGACCCGCGCGCAGAACAGCGGCGCCATGGACCCGAACCCCGAACGCGCGCGCGTCGACGCCGAAGCCCGACGCACGGAACATTGGACGCACTGGGGTCCCTACTTGAGCGACCGGCAATGGGGCACCGTGCGCGAAGATTACAGCGCGACGGGCGAAGCCTGGACCTACCTTCCCTTCGAGCACGCGCGCTCGCGCGCGTACCGCTGGGGCGAGGACGGCATCTTCGGCATCAGCGACGACAAGCAACACCTCTGCTTCGCGCCGGCCTTCTGGAACGGCAACGATCCCATCATCAAGGAGCGCTTCTTCGGGCTCTCGGGGCCGCAAGGCAACCACGGCGAGGACGTTAAGGAACTGTACTACTACCTCGACAACGTGCCGTCCCACGCGTACATGCACGCGCTCTACAAGTATCCGCACGCGGCCTTTCCCTACGAGGACCTGGTTGCGACCAACGCCCGCCGCACCCGCGCGGACCCCGAGTACGAACTGATCGACACCGGCGTTTTCGCGGACGACGCCTATTTCGACATCGAAGTCGAGTACGCCAAACGCGCGCCCGCCGACATTTGCGTTCGCGTCACCGCGACCAACCGCGGCAAAGTCGCGGCGCCGCTGCACGTGATCCCGCAGCTCTGGTTTCGCAACGAATGGTCGTGGTCGCCGGGCCAGCCGCACGGGGCGATCGCGCCCGCGCCGCACCCCGGCACGTACGTGGCCACGCGGCCGGGCTCGGACGACTTCCGCCTGTACGCGGCCGGCGATCACGAGCCGCTCTTTTGCGAAAACGAAACGAACTTCGAAGCGCTCTTCGGCGGCCGCAACGCCCAACCGTACGTGAAGGACGGCATCGACCGCGCCGTGCGCGGCGATCGTAGCGCGGTCGATCCCGCGCGAGCCGGTTCGAAGCTCGGCTTGCATTACCGGTTCGTGCTGCAGCCCGGCGAGTCGCGCGTGCTGCGCTTGCGATTGAGCGACGCGCCGGCACTAAGCGACGGCGTCGACGCCGCGTTCGACGGCACGTTTCGCGAACGCCGCGCGGAGGCGGACCTCTTCTACGCCGCGCTCAACCCGTTTCCGGCGAGCGACGAGGAGCGGCGCGTGCAGCGCGCGGCCTTCGCGGGCATGCTGTGGTCGAAACAATTCTATTTTTACGTCGTGCGCGATTGGCTCGCGGGCGACCCGCTCCAACCGCCGCCGCCGCCCGAGCGGCGCCAGGGCCGCAACCACGAGTGGATGCACCTCTACAACGACGACGTGATCTCGATGCCCGACACGTGGGAGTACCCCTGGTATGCGGCCTGGGATCTGGCCTTTCACGCGGTCGTGCTCTCGCTCGTCGACCCGGGTTTCGCCAAGCGCCAACTGATCACGCTCACGCGCGAATGGTACATGCACCCGAACGGCCAGATTCCCGCGTACGAATGGGCGCTCGGCGACGTGAACCCGCCCGTCCAAGCGTGGGCGGCGTATCGCATCTTTCAGATCGAACACAAGATGTACGGCGTCGCCGACTACCTCTTCCTCGAACGCGTCTTCCAAAAACTGCTGCTGAATTTCACCTGGTGGGTGAACCGCGAGGATCCCGAAGGCCACAACGTCTTCATGGGCGGCTTCCTCGGCCTCGACAACGTCGGCGTCTTCGACCGCAGCGCGCCGCTCCCGACGGGCGGCCACATCGTGCAGTCGGACGCCACGAGCTGGATGGCCGTCTACGCGCTCGACATGATGGCGATCGCGCTGGAGCTCGCGCAGCACAACCCGTCCTACGAAGACATCGCGTCGAAGTTCTTCGAGCACTTCCTCTACATCGCATACGCGATGAACCAGACCGGCGGGCCGGACAGCGGGCTGTGGAACGAGGCCGACGGCTTCTACTACGATCAACTGATCTTGCCGAGCGGCGAGCGCTTTCCGCTGCGCGTCCGCTCGATGGTCGGCTTGCTGCCGCTCATGGCGGTCGAGACGCTGCAGCCCGAGTTGCTCGACCGGTTGCCGAACTTCAAGCGCCGCCTGCAATGGTTCGTCGATAACCGCCCGGAACTGCGCGCCAACGTGGCGAGCCTGCAGTCGGCCGGGATCGAGGATCGGCGGCTCCTCTCCGTGCTCGACGCCGAGCGGCTGCAGCGCGTCCTCCACTACATGCTCGACGAGAACGAATTCTTGAGTCCGCACGGCATTCGCTCGCTCTCTAAATACCATCAAGCGAATCCGTTCTCGTTGACGGTGGGGGACCGGGAGTTTCGCGTCGACTACGAACCGGCCGAATCGCGCAGCGGCACCTTCGGCGGGAATTCCAATTGGCGCGGCCCGGTCTGGTTCCCGCTCAATTTCCTGATGATCGAAGCGTTGCAGAACTTCCATTTCTTCTTCGGCGACTCGTATCGCGTCGAGTATCCGACCGGCTCGGGCAAGCTCGCCACGCTTTGGGAAATCGCGACCGACCTCTCGCGACGGCTCGTCTCGCTCTTTCTGCCGGACGCCGCGGGCCGCCGGCCCTTCAACGGGACGGTCGAAACGTTCCAGCGCGATCCGAACTTTCGCAACCTGCTGCTCTTTCACGAATACTTTCACGGCGACGACGGCACGGGGCTCGGCGCGTCGCATCAAACCGGGTGGACGGGGCTCGTCGCCAAACTGGTGCAGCAGATGAGCGAGTACGAATCGGCCGGCAAATCGCCGCTCGACTGGCAGTACCAAGCCGCCCCGAGCGCGCCTGCGGCGCCGGCCGACGGCCGGTGAACGGCGCGCGCGGCCCCGCGATCGGCGCGGGCACGTCCTATCCGCTCGGCGCGACGTGGGACGGCATCGGCGTGAACTTCGCCCTCTTCTCCGAACGCGCGGAGAACGTCGAGCTGTGTCTGTTCGACGCGCGCGGGCGCCGCGAGTTGCACCGGGTCGCGCTGCCGTCGTACACCGACGGCGTATGGCACGGCTACCTGGCCGACGCACGGCCCGGCCTCAAGTACGGCTACCGCGTCTACGGACCGTACGATCCCGCGCACGGGCAACGCTTCAACCCGCACAAACTGCTCGTCGATCCCTACGCCAAAGCACTCTCGGGACCGCTGCGTTGGAGCGACGCACATTTCGGCCATCGGCTGGGGACGCCGCGCGCGGACCTGACCTTCGATCGCCGCGATAGCGCGTCGGGCATGCCGAAGTCGGTCGTGGTCGATACCTCGTTCGCGTGGGGCGACGACCGCCGGCCGAACACGCCCTGGGCGCAGACCGTCATCTACGAAATGCACGTGCGCGGTTTCACGATGCAGTTTCCGGGCATCCCCGCGGCGCAGCGCGGAACGTTTGCGGCGCTCGGGTCGCCGCCCGTGCTCGCCTATCTCAAACGCCTCAACGTCACGGCAGTCGAACTGCTGCCGATCCACGCATCGGTCGACGAGCGGAGCCTCGTCGAGCGGCGACTGCGCAACTATTGGGGTTACAACACGCTCGGCTTCTTCGCGCCGCACCCGCTATACCTCAGCGGCGAATCGATCGACGAATTCAAAACGACGGTCAAACTGTTCCACGAAGCCGGCATCGAAGTGCTTCTCGACGTCGTGTACAATCACACGGCCGAAGGCAACGAGGCGGGGCCGACACTCTGCTTCAAGGGCATCGACAACGTCGCGTACTACAGGCTGGCTGCCGATCCGCGCTATTACGACGACGTGACGGGGACGGGCAATTCGCTCGACCTCGAGCATCCGCGCGTGCTGCAGATGGTGATGGACTCGCTGCGTTACTGGGCGGAGGAGATGCACGTCGACGGCTTTCGGCTCGATCTCGCGACCGTACTCGCCCGCACGTCCGCAGGCTTCGACCGCAACGCCGGCTTTTTCAAAGCCGTGCGCCAAGATCCGGTGCTCTCGCGCGTCAAGATGATTGCGGAGCCGTGGGACGTGGGGCTCGGCGGCTATCAGGTCGGCAACTTTCCCGCCGGATTCTCGGAGTGGAACGATAAGTACCGCGACTGCGTGCGGCGCTTCTGGCAAGGCGTCGACGGCATCGTCCCGGAGCTCGCCTCGCGCCTGACCGGCTCGAGCGAACTCTTCAACCGCGACGGCCGGCACGTGCGTGCTTCGATCAATTTCGTCACGGCGCACGACGGCTTCACGCTGGCCGATCTCGTCAGCTACAACCATAAACACAACGAGGCCAACGGCGAAGACAACCGCGACGGCAGCGACAACAACAACAGTTGGAATTGCGGCGCCGAAGGCCCGACGGCCGATCCGGAGGTTCTCGCGCTGCGGCGCCGCCAGCAGCGCAATCTGCTGGCGACGCTCTTCCTCTCGCAGGGCGTGCCGATGCTGCTGGCGGGGGACGAGTTCGGGAAGTCGCAGGGCGGCAACAACAACGCGTACTGTCACGATTCGCCCTTGACGTGGCTCGATTGGTCGGCGCCCGCCGATCCCGAACTCCACGATTTCGTCGTCGGCCTCGCCCATCTGCGGCGCACGCGCCGGGCGTTCGAGCGCGAACGGTTCTTCACGGGGACGCCGCTGCCCGGACGTTCGCGCAAGGACGTGACGTGGCTGCGCCCGGACGGAGCCGAGATGAACGACGGCGACTGGTTCGACAGCAGCCGTCGCGTCGTCGGCCTGCTCTTCGGCGACGAGACGCCCGGCCCGGACGACCCGCTCTTCTTGCTGTACTTGAACGCGCACGACGCGGACCTGGAGATTACGTTGCCCGAACGATCCGACGGCTGGGAACTCTACGTCGATACCGCGGGCGATCCGCGCGGCTACGCGTTCGATCCGCCGCACGTCGAGCGATCGCATCCGCTGCGCGCGCGCTCGCTCGTGCTCCTGGGCACGCGCCTGCCGCACCGCCGCTGATGGAGGAGACGCGCGCCTACATTCCGCCCACGCTCCGAAGCGACCGCGGCTGGGGCTTCGGTCTCAACCTGTACGCGCTACGCTCGCGGCGCAACTGGGGCATCGGCGACTTCACCGACCTGCGCGACTTCGTGACCTACGCCGCCGGCGCCGGAGCCGACGTCGTCGGCATTAACCCGCTGCACGCGCTGCACTACGCCGAACCCGAAGCCGCGAGTCCGTACTCGCCGTCCAGCCGCTATTTTCTCAACCCGCTCTACATCGACGTCGAAGCGGTCCCCGAGTTCGCCGACGGCGGCAGCCACGCCCGGGCGTTGCGCGAACGCGTGAACTCCGCGCCGTTCGGCGCAGCGCTCGCGGCTTTGCGCGACGCGAACGCGGTCGCGTACGGCGGCGTCGCCCGTGCGAAGTATTTCGCTTTGGAGGAACTGTTCGCGATTTTTCGCGAGCGGCGCGGCGCGCGCGCGGAAGCGTTCGCCGCGTTCGTCGCGCGCGGCGGCGAACGCCTCGAACGTTTCGCGCTCTACGAAGCGCTGACCGAGCGCTTCGCGCACGGCGGCGTACGCGGCTGGCCCGCTTGGCCCGAAGCGTACCGCCGCCCTCAAAACGACGCGGTTCGCGAGTTCGCCGGCACCGCGCGGCGCCGCATCGAGTACTTCAAGTATTTGCAATGGGTCGCAAGCGAGCAACTCGCCGGCGTGGCCGCCGCCGCGAGCGGAATGTCGATCGGGCTCTACCTCGATCTCGCGGTCGGATCCGCCGCCGACGGCGCCGACGTCTGGTCCGCGCAAGAAGCCTACGCGCTCGACGAAACGATCGGCGCGCCGCCCGATCCGCTCGGCCCGAGCGGGCAAGATTGGGGCTTGCCCGTTCCCCTTCCGGCGGCGATGCTGCGCGACGGCGCCGCCTCCTTCGCCGACCTCTTGGCCGCGAACATGGCGCACGCGGGGGCGCTGCGCATCGATCACGTGATGGCGCTGCAGCGACTCTTTTGCATTCCGCGCGGCAAACGCCCGGCCGAAGGCGCCTACGCGGCGTATCCGTTCGAAGACTTGCTGGCCGTCGCGACGGCGGAGAGCGCGAACGCGCGGTGTCTGGTCGTCGGCGAAGATCTGGGCACCGTCCCCGAGGGATTTCGCGAGCGGCTTGACCGCGAGGGGATTTTCTCGTACCGGCTGCTGCTCTTCGAACGCGACGACGACGGCCGTTTCAAATCGCCGGACGCCTACCCGGAGCGCGCGCTCGCGACGGCGACCACGCACGACCTGCCGACCCTGCCGGGTTGGTGCATCGGGCGGGACATCGAGACGCGTCTGCGCACCGGCTCGCTCCCGCCAGAGGAGGCGGCCGAGTCGCACGCCGTCCGGCGCGTCGACGTTTCGCGGCTGTTCGACGCGCTCGTCGAGCACGGCGCGCTCGACCGCGACGGCTTCGACGCGCTCCATCGGGCCGTCGACGAACGCCGCCCCGAAGCGGCCGCGTACGCCGAACTCACGCGAGCCGCGTACCGCTACTTGGCGGCCTCGCGCGCGCGGCTCGTCCTCATTGCGCTCGACGACGCGACGGGCGAATTCGATCAGGTCAACGTGCCGGGAACCTTCGCCGAGTACCCGAATTGGCGCCGGAAGAACGGACTCGACCTCGGCGACATCGCGACCGATCCGCGCATCGCCGCGCTCGCCGCCGACGTTCGATCGCGCGTGAAGGGAGGCGCCGCCCGATGAAAGCCGTCGTCATGGCCGGAGGCGAAGGGTCGCGCCTGCGCCCGCTCACCTCCCGCCGCCCCAAACCCCTCGCTCCGATCGTCAACAAACCGGTGATGGAGCACATCGTCGATCTGCTGCGCCGCCACGGCATCACCGAAATCGTCGCGACGTTGCACTACCTGGCCGACGAAATCGAAAGCTATTTCGGCGACGGCTCCGCTTTCGGCGTGCGGATGCACTACGTCGTCGAGGACACGCCGCTCGGCACCGCCGGCGCCGTCAAACTCGCCTCGGACCTGCTCGGCGACGAAGCGTTCGTCGTCATCTCTGGCGACGCGCTGACCGACCTCGACGTGACGGCGCTGCTCGCAGATCACCGCGCCACCGGCGCCGCCGCCACGATCACGCTGCAGCGCGTCACGAACCCGCTCGAGTTCGGCGTCGTCATCACCGACGATCGGCGCCGCATCACGCGCTTTCTCGAGAAGCCGTCGTGGGGCGAGATCTTCTCCGACACGATCAACACGGGCATCTACGTGCTCGAGCCGCTCGTCCTCGACTACATGGAGCGCGGCAAGAATTACGATTTCTCGCGCGATATCTTCCCGCGCTTGCTGCACGAAGGAAAACTCGTTTCCGGCTTCGTCGCGAGCGACTACTGGACCGACATCGGAAACTTGCAGCAATACCAGCAGGCGAACTACGACGCGCTCGCGGGAAAGGTTCGCATCGAGATCCCCGGCACGGAAACGTCGCCCGGCGTTTGGATGGGCGAGGGCTGCCGCATCGATCCGGCCGCGAATTTGGTCGCCCCGCTCGTCCTCGGCCGCAACGTCATCGTCGAGGCGGGGGCGACCGTCGGCGCGGAGACCGTGCTCGGAAACGCGACGATCGTCGCGCGCAACGCGCGCGTCGGACGCACCGTCGCCTGGGCCGACGCGTACTTCGGCGAGTCGAGCGTTCTGGAAGGCTGCACGATCGCCGACCGCAACATCGTCAAGGATCACGTGACCGTCGGCGAAGGCACGGTCATCGGGTCGGGCTGCGTGCTCGGCAGCGGTTCGGTCGTGCGGCCGAATCTCAAACTGTGGCCGGATAAGTCGGTCAGCTCGGGCGCCGTCGTTTCGATGTCGCTGATCTACGGCATCAAGTGGCCGGGCTCGCTGTTCGGCGCGGTCGGCGTCAGCGGCCTCGCCAACGTCGAACTGACGCCGGAGTTCGCGCTCAAACTCGGCCAGGCGCTGGGCTCGTCGCTCAAGCGCGGCCAAACCGTCATGACCAGCCGCGACGCGCACCCCGCGGCGCGCGTGATGAATCGCTGCGTGATCAGCGGCCTGCTCTCGGTCGGCATCCAAGTCGAAGACTTGCGCTCGATTCCGCTGCCCCTCGCGCGCTACGCGACGCGCATGGGCGGCGACGGCGGCGTGCACACGCGCGTCGATCCGAACGACGCCAACGCGCTGCTGATCGAAATGATGGACGCGAGCGGCATCAACCTCGATAAGCCGGCCGAGCGTAAGATCGAAAACCTCTTTTTCCGCGAGGACTTCCGCCGGACAGGTATGGAGGAAGTGGGCACGCTCTCGTTCCCGGCGCGCACGCTCGAACTCTACACGAGCGAGATGCTGAGCGCGCTCAAACCGCGCGCCCTGCCGAACGCCAATTTCAAAGTCGTGGTCGATTACGGCTACGGCAACGCCGCGCTCGTCATGCCGCGGGTGCTCGCCTCGCTCGGCGTCGATACGGTCGCGCTCGACGCCTACTACGACGAAAAGAAGGCGCGCACGTTCCGCCTCGACCGCGAGCGTTACATCGCGCAGTTGCGCACGGTAACGCTCACGCTCGACGCCGATCTCGGCGTGCTCGTCGACCACGACGGCGAATCGTTCGCGCTGATCGACGATCTCGGCCGCGTGATCGCCGGAAACCGACTGCTCGCGCTGATCTCGCTCTTGGTCTGCCGCGCCCAGCCGGGCGCGCGGATCGCGATACCGATCACCACGCCGAGCGCCATCGCGCGAATGATCGAAAGCGCCGGCGGCGGCGTCACGCGCACGAAGAGCGATCGCCGCTCGATGATGGCGCTGGCCGCCAAAGAGCGCGACGATCTCGCCTACGGCAGCGGCTACCGCCAGGAACCGATCTTCCCCGAATTCCAGCCGGCCTTCGACGCGCTCTACGCGATCGTCAAGGTGATGGAATTGCTCGCGCAGGAAGGCCGCAAGCTGCACGAACTCAACGACATGCTGCCGACCTGGTACTTCCGCCACCGCGCCATCGCGTGTCCGTGGGAGCGCAAAGGCGAAGTGATGCGGACGCTGGCCAACGAGCACGCGAACGACGACGTGGAACTCTTCGACGGCGTGCGCGTGGCGCAGAACGGCGGCTGGTTCCTCGTGCTGCCGGATGCGTCGGATCCGGCGGTCAACGTCTACGCCGAGGGCACGACGAGCGACGACGCGGACCGGCTCGTCGAGGGCGTCTCGCAGCGCATCGCGGCGCTGGTCGAAGCGTAAGCGCTCGCGCCCCGGGCGCTAGGCGCCGGCGGTGAGCTCCGCCGAATCCCAGAGTTGCTGGAGCTTATCGCGGCCGCCGAGGACCGTCTCGAGTTGGGCCACGCGCCCGCGTTCGGACGAGAGGTCGCTGCGCAAGAGCGGGATCTCCGATTTCTCCACGTCGTCGGACATCGCGCCGGCCGCGCCGTCGACGTCGACCGAGCCCCACGCGCGAGCGTCGATGAGAACGGCGTAGAACGCTTCTTCGACGGTCGTCACGCGCCAATCGCGCTCGTCGCTGACGAGGGGGAACACGACGCTGCCTCGCGCGCTCGAAATCTCGAGTTCGTGACGGCCGTCGACTTTGCGCACGGCGACGCCGAGGTTCTGCGCGAGCCCGCTCACGCGCAGGCAGCGCGACATGAAAATATCCCGATCGCTCGGCACGCCCATATACCCTCAATCATCGGCAGGCAGGCCCGGCGCATCGCAGTGCGCCGCCGCACGTTCGCTTACTTCGTGCGCTCGAACGCGCCGTGCCGGCCGGCGCCTGCGGCGAAGCGCCGCATGCCGGCCCGAGTCTCCCCGCTCTCGAGCGCCGCGAGCCCGTGCCGCCGCTCGTTTTCCACCGCCTCGGCCGCCCCGAGCGACCACTGTTCGATCGCCGACAAGCGATCGTGGCGCAAGGCCGTCTGCGGAAACGCCGCGATCGTCGCGGCCAGTTCGCGCGCGGCCGCCAGCGCCTCGCCCGGAGGCGCGAGGCGATTGACGAGGCCGATCGTCCGCGCTTCGGCCGCGCCGACGGGCCGGCCGGTGAGCATGAGATCCATCGCCACGCCGTGACCGACGATGCGCGGCAACCTGATCGTACCGAGATCGACCAGCGGCACGCCGAAGCGGCGCGAGAACACGCCGAACACGGCATCGTCGGCCGCGACGCGCAGATCGCACCACAGGGCGAGTTCGAGCCCGCCCGCGACGGCATAACCCTCGATTGCGGCGATGACGGGCTTCGGCAACGTCATGCGCGTCGGCCCCATCGGCGCGAGATCGCCCGGCGCGACGCCGAGCCCGTCGCGTTCGGCGGCCGCGCGCAAATCGTAGCCCGCGCAGAACGTGCCGCCGGCGCCGTACAGGATGGCGACGTCGGCCGCGTCGTCGTTCGCGAAGCGCTCGAAGGCGGCAAAGAGTTCGCTTGCGGTCGCGGCGTCCACGGCGTTGCGTCGCTGCGGCCGGTCGAGCGTCACGACGGCGACGCGCGCTTCGCACGCGTACGCGACGCTCGCGTCGTTCATTGCCGGTTCGCCACGTACGCGAGTTTGTGCGCGAGCGTCTCGAGCACGTTTTGCCACACGTAACGGTTGGCGGTCGCGTAGCCCGCTTGACGCATGCGGTCGGCACGGCGCTCGTCGCCGTAGGAGTCGCGCAGGTACTGCGCGAGTTCGCGGCCGTCGGGCGTATCGCAGACGATGGCGTTCACGAACGGCTCCGCGTACTCTTCGCCGGTCGCGCCGCAGACGGGGATCCCGCCGACCGCCATCACCTCGAGCCCGACCAAGCCGAACGGTTCTTTGCCGCTGTTGGCGAGCACCGCATCGGCCGCCGCGTAGAGCGCGTACAGCGTCGCATCCGGCAAGAACGCCTGCAGGTGCACGACGTCGGCGTCGCTCGCAGCAAGCGCCGCCGCGACGGCGGACGCGTCGTCACCGCTCGCTGCGACGCGTTCGACGCGCAGACCGCGGCCGAAGGCGCGGCCGAAGACTTCGTCGCCGTACGGTTCGCGGCCGCCGCGCACCACGAGTTGCGGCGCGAGACCGCTCGCCCGCAGCTCCGCGACCGCGTCGATCGCCTGCATCCAGTTCTTGTCGGGATCGAAGCGGCCGACTTTCACGAGCGACGGCTTGCCGCGCAGCGCGTTGCGAAAGAGCGCCACGAGTTCGCGCGGCGGCCCGTCGAGCAGCCCTTCGTGGATGCCGTTCGGAACGACGAGCGCGCCGACGCCGATCTGCGCGAGTTCGAACTTCATGTACTTGCTGACGGTGCAAATCGCCGCGGCGCGCTGCAGCGCGGGCCAGTCGATGCGATCGAAGCCGTACGTGTTGTTGGCGTTCCACAGCATGGTGACGCGATCGCGCAGCCCGCGCCCGCGCAGTAGCGCGTCGAGCGCGATCGCGGCCGGCGCGGTCTGCCACTCTTCGGCGATCACGACGACGCGTTCGCCCGCCTCCACGGCCGGACCGACGACGTCGTCGAGCACGAACGTGGGTACGCTGCTCGTGTAATCGTTGACCTTGCCGTCCTCGCCGTCGTACACGTTGCGCGGATGGTAGGCCGAAATCCATTGGCACCAGCGGCGTAGCGTCACGCCCGGCGCGAGCGCTTCGACCGCGGGCAGCGCCGGATCGCCGACGAAAATCAACGTCGTCTCGACGTCGGCTTCGCCGAGCGCGCGCGCGAACGAGGTTTCGCGCGTCCCGAGGCCGCCGACGGACGAATAGCGGTCCGGGCCTTCGAACGACAATAGGACGGCGAACTTATGGCCGGACAGCATACAACTCTAGCGCCCCCTTGTGCGCCGACCTCGACTTACGTGGTGAGCGGCACCCTCCCTGTGCGGCGGGCACGCGCGATTGCGTAGGGCGCAAAGCGGCCTTCCGATGCACGGGCCGTAGCGCCCGGCATCAGGACATCAGCCGCTGGTAAAAGTACGTGTACTCGAGAGCGCTCGTGAAGGCGCTCTCGCGCAGATTGGCACCCGCGCCGTGACCCCCTTCGGTCACCTCGTAAAAGAGATACGGGATGCCCATTGCCGAGAGCTTCGCTGCGAACTTGCGCGCGTGCTGCGGGCCGACGCGATCGTCTTTCGTCGTGGTCCACACGAATGGTTCGGGGTACTTCACGCCGGCTCGCAGGTTGTTATACGGTGAAATGGATGCGAGGAAGGCGCGTTCGGCGGGAATCGACACGCTGCCGTACTCGCCGACCCACGACGCACCCGCCGCGATCTGCTCGTAACGCAGCATGTCGAGCAAAGGCACTTGAATGTCGACCGCGTTCCAGAGCTCGGGATGCTGCGTGAACTCGACGCCCATCAGCAAGCCGCCGTTCGAACCGCCCTCGATGCCCAAGCGGCGCGGACTCGTGATCTTGCGCGCGATCAGGTCGCGGCCCACCGCGGCGAAGTCGTCGTAGACGATCTGGCGCTTGGTCTTGAGCCCCGCGTCGTGCCAGGCCGGGCCGAATTCGCCGCCGCCGCGGATGTTGGCGACCGCGAACGCGCCGCCGCGTTCGAGCCACAGCTTGCCGAGCACGCCGCCATACGTCGGCGTGATCGACACTTGGAAGCCGCCGTAACCGTACAAAATGGTCGGCTCGTTGCCGTCGTAGGCGAGGTTCTTCGGGCGGACCAGAAAGTACGGAATCTTCGTGCCGTCCGATGAGGTCGCTTCGCGCTGTTCGACCACGTCGCGCGACGCGTCGAAACGCGGCGGAACGGTCTTCACGGGCTCGCTCGTGAAGCGTACCGCGTCGATCGCGTAGAGCGTCGTCGGTACGAGGAAGCTCGTCACGTCCACAAACGCGCTTTCGCCGCGGTCGTCCGCCGACGCGAGCGCGAGCGTCGCGTTGTCGGGCAGTTCCAGACGGTGCGCCGACCAGCCGCCGCCGCTTTGCGGCGCGTACGCGTACGCGCGGCCGCGCACGTTGTCGAAGATGCTGACGATCAGCCGGTCGCGCGTCGCAACCGCGCCGTCGAACGCTTCGCGCGGACCCGGCGCGTACACGATCGTGGGCGCGAGATCGGCCGGGTTCGCGGTCGCCGCAGCCAAGTCGAGCGAGACGAGGGAACCGAGCGGATAGGTCTTGCCGCCCGCGGACCACGCGTCGTCGAGCTTGACGACGAGCCTGCCGGCAACGAGCGCTTGCAGTTCCGCCTTCAGCGGCAACGCGAGCTTGCGCAGCCCGCTCGGCGTGACGATGCTTTTTTCCGATTCGAAGAACGAAACGCCGCGATTCACGTAGACGACGCGCCGGCCTTGCCCGTCGTGCAGTTCGCCGGGATCGACGGAGACGTCGGCGGCGGTCCCACGATAGACTTCGACGGCGGCCGAGGGCGCCTGACCCCGCGCGAGCCGCTTGACGACGTACGGGTAGCCCGAAGCCGTCAGTTCGCCGGGCGACCACTCGCGCGAAACGAGCAGCGTGTTATCGTCGAGCCAAGCGGCGTTCTGCTTGCCGCGCGGCAGAGAGAAGCCGTCCGCCACGAAGCGATTCGACTGCAAATCGAATTCGCGCACCGTCGACGCGTCTTCGCCGCCCTCGGAAAGCGAAATCAAGCAGCGCGTCCCGCTCGGCGAATCGCAGTCGGCGCCGTGCCACACCCAATTCTTGCCTTCCGCTTTCGCGACGGCGTCGAGATCGAGCGCGATGGTCCAATGCGGCTGGACGGATTCGTAGTCGGCGAGCGTCGTGTAGCGCCAAATCCCGCGCTCGTGCTCGGCATCTTGCCAAAAATTATAGACTTTGCCGCCGACGAACTCGGGCGCCGGGATGCGGTCCTTCGCCTGCGCGATCGCCAGCGCGCTCGCATACGCGGGCGCGAAGCGAGGATCGTTCTGCAGCACGCCGAGCGTCTTCGCATTCTCCGCCGCAACCCAGGCCGTCGCGCGCGGACTATCGAGGCTTTCCAACCAGAGGAAAGGATCGGCCGGGGGTTCGGCCGCGCGCGCCGCCGCGAAGAGCGCGAACGCCGCGAGCGTGCCGATTAGGGCAAGTGCAGTGGAAGGGCGTGACATCGCGCCCCGCCTTCTCGAAAACCGAACCGTTCCCCGTCCGCCGCAAGCAGGCGCGTGCTCAGCCGCGATTTAAGTGGGCGCTCCATGAAGCGGGCGTCGTTCCTCACCGGGGCCGCCGGCGCTATCTGGGCGTGCGGCGCGTCGGCCGTTTTCGCCGATGGGGCGAAGCCGGGCCCCTACTGCGTGCCGCTCCCCAAGGGCGTTGCGGATCTCGTCTACGACTTCGAGCTCTACCTCCTCGACGGAAACGGCAAAACGTTCCGGCTCGGCGACGCGCTCGGCAGCCCCGTTTGGCTGAACTTTTACGCGACGTGGTGTCCGCCGTGCAACGAGGAAGCCGGCGTCGTGCTCGACCTCGCGGACAAGTATATCCCGCAGGGCCTGCGCGTCGTCGGCGTCGACGTCGGCGAGGACGCCGCGAAGGCTCGCGATTTTCGCGATCATTTCAAAATCAATTATCCGATCGTGCTCGACGACAAGAGCAGCGTCTTCAAAGGCCTCGGACTCTCGAGCTACCCCACGCACATGTTCTTGCACCGCAACGGCAAGATTTCGTGCGTCGTCATCGGCGAATTTGACGACCGCGCGATGGAAAACGAGATCGACGTCGTCATGCAGCAAGCGCCTTCGGGACGTTCGCTCCCTTGATGACGAGGAACAGCAAGATCGCGAGCTCGCCGAAAAACGCCGGCTGTCCGATCGTCCAAACCAAGTCGCGATATTGCGGCGCCAGAACGCCGATCGCGCTGAAAATCAAGTACGCGAAGCCGTCGATCAAGAGCCAAATGCCCAAGAAATAGGGAATAAAGCCCGACTTCATCACGAGCAGCCCGAACGGAAAGAGCCACAGCCCCCAAAAGACCCCGTTGACGACGTTTCCTTGGTTATGGAGCTGAAGGAAAAGCATCGCCAGCGACCGTTGCTGCGCCGTCGTGAAGGCCGAGAGATAATCGGCACCTCGGACCAGTTCGAGCGCCGCACTCCAATTCAAAGCATTGAGGAAGAAGATCGGCGCGACCGTAACGCCGCCCAAAACGACCATGAGGACGGCCTGGAGTCGGTCGACGTCCTTGAATAACCGGTACAGCGCGAACATGAGAACGATGCTGATGACGCCGCTCCAGAGGTCGGCGAAAATGGCGAACCGGAACATCGTTTGGTGCGCGAGGATCTTGGCCGCCGTAGCGGCCGGATTTCCGTCGACGACCAACGCGTTCGGGACGTAGATCAGGCTAAACGGACCGGAGAGCGTCTCTAAGAGATAGATCGCCCCCGCGATGCGCGCGGCCTTGACGGTCGGGTGCATAGCCACTCCCCTCGTACCAGCCGATACCGGCCGGCCGAGGCGCTTGTTTCGCTAGCCCGCCGCGCGCAGCTGCCGCAGCACGTACTGCAAGATGCCGCCGTGGCGGTAGTACTCGGCTTCGTCGGGCGTGTCGATGCGCACGATCGCTTCGAACGACGTGGTCGCGCCGTTCGCCGGCGTCGCGCGCACCGTCAGCCGGCTGCGCGGCACGATGCGCTCGGTGAGGCCCACGATGTCGTACGTTTCTTCGCCCGTCAGTCCGAGCGAGGCGTGATTTTCGCCGTGACGGTATTCGAGCGGCAAGATTCCCATGCCGATGAGGTTGCTGCGATGAATACGCTCGAACGACTCCGCGATCACCGCGCGCACGCCGAGCAGCATCGGACCCTTCGCCGCCCAGTCGCGCGACGAACCCGACCCGTACTCTTTGCCCGCAAGCACCAGGAGCGGCGTGCCGTCCGCCTTGTAGCGTTCGGCCGCGTCGAAGATCGACATCTGCGCGTTCTCGGGCAGGTAGCGCGTCACGCCGCCTTCGATGCCGGGCACGAGCGCGTTGCGCAGACGCACGTTCGCGAACGTGCCGCGCGCCATCACTTCGTGATTCCCGCGCCGCGCGCCGTACGAGTTGAAATCGGCCGGGTCGACGCCGCGTTCCATCAAATAGGCCGCCGCCGGGCTGGTGCGCGCGATCGAACCGGCGGGCGAGATGTGATCGGTCGTCACGCTGTCGCCGAGCACGGCCAGGACTCGCGCGCCGGTGATGTCGCCCGGCGCGACCGGTTCCGCCGGCATACCCTCGAAGTACGGCGGCTTCTTGACGTATTCGCTCGCGGGATCCCACGCGTAACGTTCGCCCGCGGGCACGGCGAGCGCGCGCCAGCGATCGTCGCCGGCAAACACGTCGGCGTACCGCGCGCGGAACGCCGCCTCGGAGACGGACTCGGCGATCGCCGCGTCGATCTCCGCGTTCGTCGGCCAAATCTCGCTCAAGAAGACGGGCTTGCCCGCGCGGTCCGTGCCGAGCGGTTCCGTCGTGAGGTCGACGTCCATGCGGCCCGCCAGCGCGTACGCTACGACGAGCGGCGGCGAGGCGAGATAATTCGCGCGCACCTGCGGGTGAATGCGGCCTTCGAAATTGCGGTTCCCCGAGAGCACGGCCGCCACGATCATGTCGTGCTCGGCCACCGCGTGCGCGACGTCTTCGCCGAGCGGGCCGCTGTTGCCGATGCACGTCGTGCAACCGTAGCCGACCAAGTTGAAACCGAGCCGGTCCAGATACGGCGCGAGCCCCGACTTTGCCAGGTAGTCCGTGACGACTTTCGAGCCGGGCGCGAGGCTGGTCTTCACCCACGGCCGGCGCTCCAAACCGCGTTCGACGGCCTTCTTCGCAAGCAAACCGGCGCCGAGCATCACCGCGGGATTCGACGTATTCGTGCACGACGTAATCGCCGCGATGACGACCGCGCCGTCGGAAAGTTCGGTTCGCGGGCGCGCCGCCACCGCCGTGCCGCCGCCGCCTTCGCTCTCGAGCCGCGCGGTCGCGTCGGCGCCGCTCTTGCCGTTCGCGCTCTTGCCGCGCGCCGTCTGCCACGCTTCGAGCGCGACGCCGAACTCGCGCTTCACGTCGCGCAGCGCGACGCGGTCCTGCGGACGGCGTGGGCCCGCGAGATTCGGCACGACGGTGCCGAGATCGAGCTCGATCGTGTCGCTGAAGATCGGGTCGGGCGAGTCGTCGGTGCGGAACAAGCCTTGCTCGCGCGCGTACGCTTCGACGAGCGCGATCTGCTCCGGCGCGCGGCCCGTTAATTTTAAGTACGCGAGCGTGTGGCGATCGATCGGGAAAATCGCGACCGTCGAGCCGTACTCGGGCGACATGTTCCCGATCGTCACGCGATCCGCGACGCCGAGATTCGAAAGCCCCGCACCGTAGAACTCGACGAATTTCCCGACGACGCCCTTCTTGCGCAGCATCTCCGTGACCGCGAGGACGAGATCGGTCGAGGTGACGCCTTCGTTCAATTTCCCAATCAGCTTCACGCCGAGCACGTCGGGCACGAGCATGGTCACCGGCTGCCCGAGCATCGCGGCTTCCGCTTCGATGCCGCCGACGCCCCAGGCCAGCACGCCGAGACCGTTGGCCATCGTCGTGTGGGAATCGGTGCCGACGACCGTGTCGGGATACGCGACGCCGCTCGAATCGCCGCCGGCGCCCGCGCCGCCCGCGCCGAAGACGACGCGGCCAAGAAATTCGATGTTCACTTGATGGACGATGCCCGTGTCCGGCGGCACCGCGCGGAAGTTATCGAGGGCGTGCTGGCCCCACTTCAGGAACGCGTAGCGTTCCCGGTTGCGCGCGAATTCGAGCGTCGCGTTCTCGGCGAACGCATCGGCGCTGCCGAAGCGATCAACTTGCACGGAGTGGTCGATCACGAGTTCGACGGGCTGCAGCGGGTTGATCTTCTTCGGATCTCCGCCCATCTCGGCCATCGCGTCGCGCATCGCCGCCAGGTCGACGACGCACGGCACGCCCGTGAAATCCTGCAGCAGCACGCGCGCCGGCCGGTACGCAATCTCGTTCGTTCCGTCGCTCGTGCCGTTCCAGTTCGCGAGCGCCTCGATATCGGCTTTCGTGACGCTTCGGCCGTCTTCGAAACGCAGCAGATTCTCGAGCAGAATCTTCAGACTGAACGGCAAGCGCCCGACGTTCGCGAAGCCCGCTTCGGCGAGCGCGCCGAGCCGGAAAAACGTATAGTTCCGGCCTCCGGCCACGAGCGTGCTCTTCGCTTGAAAGCTATCCGGATGGGCGTTTTGCATAGCCTTGCATCGTTCGCTACCCGTTCGGTTCGCCCCCGGTCGGCACGCGCGCGACGCGCGGCGAGCCGCGATCGGCGCCGCTAATCGTCAGCGCGATCTCGCCCGACAGCAACGCGAACAGCGGCGTTGCGACCAAACTCGCACGCCACGCGCTCGCGTCGAGCGTTTTAGCGACCTCCTCGGGCGTCGCAGGCAACTCGCGCGCCACGCGTTCCAGCGCGGCGCGCGTGACGAGCAGCCCGGCCGGCAGCTCGTTTTCGGCCGCAATCGCGCCGGCCAGCACCGCCAGACACGACACGATCGCCTCGCGGTCGGCCCCCGGCGGGCGCGCCGGCTTTTTGGGGAGACCCGCGTCGTCGAGCGCCAGCCCCGCGGCCACGGCGGCGACGATGCGATCGCCGAACGCTTTGCGCGTGCCCGCGTCCAAGCGGCGCAACTGCGCGAGGTCGTCGCGCGTTTGCGGGCGCAGCGAGGCGATCCCCGCCATCACGTCGTCCGGGATGATGTACTTGAGCGGCACGTCGCGCTCGCGCGCCAACGTGTCGCGCAGTTGCGCGACCTCGCGCAAGATGCCGAGTTCGCGCCGGTTCATGCGCGTCGCGCCGGGAATGCGCAGGTAGAGGCGTTCGGGGTCCGGCCGATAGCGGGCCACGTCGACGAGCAAGCGCGCCTCGTCCTCGAACCAGGCGAGCCGGCCGCTGCGCTCGAGGCGTTCGGCGAGCGCGTCCTGCAGCGCGAAGAGATGGCGCACGTCGTCGACCAAATAGTCTATTTGCTGCGCGGAGAGCGGGCGCGTGCTCCAGTCGCTGACCGTCTGCGATTTGCGCAGCCGGATGCCGACCAGATCCGCGACGAGGTCGGCGAGCGAAATCGACATGCCGTAGCCGCAGAACGCGGCCGCCAACTGCGTATCGAACGCGGCGGCCGGCAACCGCCCGAAACGATCGGCGAAGATTTTGAGATCGCTCTGCAGGGCGTGCCCCACGACGGTCTTCGTCTCGAGCGCCGCAGCCAGCGGTTCCAATTCGCGCACGCGCAGCGGATCGACGATCGCGACCTCGTCGCCGAGCACGAGTTGCACGACCATCAGTTTCGCCGAATAGGATTTCTCGTTATGAAATTCGGTATCGAGCGCGATGCGCGAAGCCGCGCGGACGCGATCGCACAGCGCGCCGAGCGCGACGGGATCCTCCACGACGGTGACCTGCGGACGCTGATCGCTCACGTGTGCATTTCCTTGGGCGGAAGCGAGTGACGTTGATGGAAAAAATCGCGGATGCGCTGCCCCACGTGCATGTGGACGTGCATGTGCGGCGCGTGAAGTTGATAGTAAGCGTGCAGTGCGCCGGCGAGACGGTCGCCGAAGATGGCCAGGAGCGTGCAGATCGGAATCGCGATCGCGCACATGGTCCAGACGTGAACGAAAATCGGAATCCGGAACGCGGCCGCCACTTGCGTCGCGATCGTTCCGCCCAGGCCCGGGATGATGCGCACGGTCAATAAGAAGGCCGGCGACCCGACCTTGTAGCGCCGCACCCACGCGGGTAAACGTTCGATGTTCCTATCCAATTCCAGCAAGTGTGAGGTGCGGCGGGCGATCGCGTACCCGACGAGCGCCGCGAGCACGAGACCGATCGCGTTGACGACCGAGCCCCACAGCGGCCCGAAGATGACGCCGTTCATGATCGCGAGGGCGTCCGTAACCGAAAACGGCGCGGAAGCGACGGCCGCGAAGATCACGACCGCGAGCGGGTAGGCGAGCGGCCCGATCGTCGACAACATCGCCTCCACGGACGTCTTATGTCTGATGACGAGCGCAGCGATGACGAACGACGCGAGAAAGACGAAAGCGGCTTCGGCCCGGCGCCAGAAGACGCTCAAGAAACCATGATCGAAGAGGTCACGATCCCCTTGCTTTGCGGCGTCGGCTTCTATGCCTCCGCCTTCATGGCCCGGAAGGCTCGGCGTGCCGCGCGCGGCGAGCTTGCCGAGCCGAGCGTCGTCGAGTCCCCTCGCGCGCGCGTAGCCGGCCGCATTCCGAACGCCGTGCTCGGCCTCGCGTACTACGCCGCGTTGGCCCTGGCCGTACCCTTGCTCGGCGTTCCCGGCGTTTGGTGGGCGGCGCTCGCCGCGGCGCTGGGCGCGGCCGCGTTCTCGGCGTACCTCGCGTACAGTCTGCTGTTCGTCACGCGCATGCCGTGCGTCTACTGTTGGACGAGTCACGCCGTCAACTGGACCCTGGCCGCGCTGCTGCTCGCACGCCCGCTGCTGTCAGGCCGCTAAACGAACGACGGGAGCCGCATACGGCTCCCGTCGTTCCCGGAGTTGCGATCGTGACGGACTACAGGCCGTAAACGGCTTTGAGGTCTTTGAAGATCGTCAGCGTGACGGTGTGGTAATCGCGGTCGGCCTTCGGCCCGAACTTGGCATCGATGTCGTTCATGACCTGGACGTGGATGCCGTGCGAGACGAGGTGGTCGAGCATATACTCGACGCTGAAACCGGCCGTCGGGCTGACGCCGTCGGCGTAAAGCGCCGCGGCCAGGGCCTTGCCGTTTTTCGGATCGGGCGAAGGAGCCTTCGGCAGCGCGATCTTCTTCTCGCCGACGATCTTGAGCGCGTCGTCGATCACGAAGTCGAACGTTTTCACATACTGCGCAAACCCGGCCGCGCCGTACTGTTTGATGAGTTTCGCTTTTTCGGCCGCCGCTTTGCCGTCGGCAAGGACGCCGAACAGCGTCACCGTGCTGAACGACGAAGGGCCGCCGCCGGCCACGACCAGCGCGAGCGTGTTGGTCAACTTAGGATTATTGCAGTAGTTGGAGCCGCCGAACCGCGGCGCGGGCGGACATGCCGCCTTCATCATGGTGCCGCTCATGCTGCCGCCTTTCATGGAGCCCATGCTATCTTGGGCGAAGGCGGGAGTGACCGCGAGCAGCGCCGCGGCTGCCGCAAAAGTCGCAAGGGAAGAACGAATCATAAAATACGAGAGCCTTTCTCGATTGAGGGGTCGCGCTTGCGCGCACCTCAGTAAGACGACTCAGGCCCGCCTTTGGATGCCGCGGCGACCCGTTTTCCTAAAAATGCGCTACTGCGCGATGGTGATGACGTTCGCGTTCAGCGAGCCGTCGGGTTGCCCGACGCCGCCCACGCTCGCCTGCATGCCGGGACGGATCGTCGTTCCGGTCGGATTGATGACGGTTCCTTGATGCAGGTGCACGGTCCGGTATTGGTTGTTACCCGTGCGCAGTTGCATCTCGAACCGTTTGAAATACGTGACTTCGCCGTTCGCCGCGTTGGCCTGATTCGCGAGTTCGCGACGCACCACGCCCGTGATCAAGTCTATCGCACTCTTGACGTACGGATTGACTTGCGCTTGGGGCGGCAAGGTCGGCAAGTTGACGGGCGTGGGCGTCGGACTCGGCGCGGGCGGATCGGCCGCGCCCGGCGCGGCCGCGCTCAAGCACAGGGCGGCGGCCGCGAGCGCGACGAAAGGCGTTCTCATACCGTGCACAACGTAAGCGCAGGCCCGGCCGTTCCTCGCCCCGCCGCCACGGTGATCCTCGTGCGCCCGGCCACGCAGCGCGGATTGTGCGTCTACATGACCCGCCGCAGCGCGAAAAGCCGCTTCATGCCGGAGGTGCACGTGTTTCCGGGAGGCGCGGTCGATCCCGAAGATCGCGACGTCGTCGCGCAAGGTCGAATCGTCGGCGCCGCGCACGGGCCCGCCGCCGAGTTAACGGTCGCCGCGCTGCGCGAGCTCTTCGAGGAAGCGGGAATCCTCATCGCAAGCGACGCTCGCGGCAACCTGGTCGCCCTCGACGACGGCGAACTCGCAGCGTTGCGCGCCGAGCGCGCGGCGGGCGCGCCCTTTGCCGAACTGCTCGCGCGCCACGCTTTGCGGCTCGACGCACGCGAGCTCGCGTACTACTCCAATTGGGTGACGCCGGAGCGCGAGCGCATCCGCTTCGACGCGCACTTCTTTCTCGCGCGGGCACCGGAAAAGCAAATCGCGCGCGCCGACGCCGTGGAAGTCCACGACGGCGAATGGATCGCTCCCGCGGACGCCCTCGCCCGCGCCGCGCGCGGTGAATTCGCGATCATCTTTCCGACGCGGATGCATCTCGAACGGCTGGCAGCGTTCGACGACGTCGACGCGCTGTTCGCGCATGCGCGCGAGCGCGTCGTGCGGCCGGTGATGCCCGTCGAGCGCGAAGACGGCGCAATCGCCTTCGCGAGCGAGGCCGATCGCGCGTGGTGAGCCGGTGACCTCGCGCGTCGTGCGCGTGCTCGCGCCCAATCCTTCGCCGATGACGCTCGACGGCACGAATTCGTACCTCGTGCTCGGCGGCGCGCAGGCGATCGCGATCGATCCCGGCCCGCGCGACGAAGGACACGTCGCGCGGCTCGTGGAGATCGCGCGCGAACGCGGCGCGCGCATCGCCGTAATCGCCGTGACGCACGGCCATCCCGATCACGCGCCGGGCGCGGCGCTCTTGCGCGCGCGGACGGGCGCACCTGTCGTCGCGCACGCCGCCGCGCGCTTCCCCGTCAACCGCACCGTGCGCGACGGCGAGCGCATCGAAGCGGACGACGTCGCGCTCGAGGTCGTCGAGGCGCCGGGCCACGCCCGCGAGCACCTCGTCTTCGCGTACGCGCCGGAAGCGGCGCTGTTCACGGGCGATACGATCGTCGGCCGCGGCACGGTGGTGATCGCGCCGCCGAACGGCGACATGCGAGCATATCGAGCGACGCTGCGGCGACTGCGCGAAGAGTTCGCCGGTACGCGCACGATCTACGGGGGGCACGGCGAGCCGATCGACGAGCCGGCGAGTAAGATCGACGAATACCTCGCCCATCGCGCGATGCGCGAGGAGCAGGTGCTCGCGGCGCTGAGCGGCGGCGAGCGCACGATTCCGGAACTGGTGGCGAGCATCTATCGCGACGTCTCGCCGGCGCTGTGGCCGGCCGCGGCGCGACAGGTTCTCGCGCATCTGATCGAGCTCGAGGGCGACGGCCGCGTGCGCAAACGTACGCTCGAGCGCGCGCTCGCCGCCGCCGAAGCCGCGATGCTCAATCCCGATCTCTCGCAGATCGTCGATCCGCAAAGCGCCGCCGTCGCGGCGGCCGAGCTCGGCATCGACCGCCGCATCGCCACGCTCGACGCCTACGCGCTCGTCAGCTGATCGCGAGCACGACCTTTCCGAACTGCGCGCCCGCGAGCACGCGCGCCGCGGCTTCGGCGGCTTCCGCCATCGGATAGATGCGGTCGACGACCGGCCGTAAGCCTTCGTCGAAGAGCGCGAGCATCGCGCGAAAATCTTCGGGACTGCCCATCGAGGTGCCGAGCACGTCGAGATGTTTCCAGAAAATCGAAAACGGCCGGATCGTCGTGTCGCCTTGCGTGCCGCCGTAGGTGACCACCCGCCCGCCCGGGCGCGCGATGTCGAGGCACTTCGCGAACGTGTCGCCGCCGGTCGAGTCGATCGTTAGCGACGGCCCGCCGCCGCCTGCCGCTTTGCGGACCGTCTTGTGCCAATCGGGATCGGTCCTGTAGTTGATCGCGACGTCCGCGCCAAGCGCTTCGGCGCGCGCGATCTTCTCGTCGCTGCCCGACGTCACGATGACGCGCGCCCCGGCGTGCTTCGCGTAGAGCAGCACGAACGTTTGCACGCCGCTGCCCACGCCGGGGACGAACACGACGTCGTCTTTCGTGATGCGGCCGCGCGTGAACGTCGCGCGGTACGCGGTCAAACCGGCGAGCGGAATCGCCGCAGCCTCATCGAGGCTGAGCGCGGCCGGCATCGCGTACACGTTCTCCGCGGGCACGACGACGAACTCGGCAAACGTGCCGTCGGTCGGCATTCCCAATATCGCGCCTGCCGTCGAGGGGACGCGTTCGCCTGCTTTCCAGCCGAGCTCGGGATCGATCACGACCGCGTCGCCGACGGCGTGCCCGCTCGCGCCGGGACCGAGCGCCGCCACTTCGCCCGCTCCATCGGAGCCGAGCGTGCGCGGCAGCGCGATGCCCGGATAGAGGTTCTGCGTGATGAAGATATCGCGCCGATTGAACGCGGCGCGATGCACGCGCACGAGAATCTCGCCTTCGCCCGGAACGGGCGTGGCGATCTCTTCCACGTGCAAATTCTCGGGCCCGCCGAGTTCGTTCAGGCGTACGGCTTTCATAGCCGCTCGGTACGCCTCAGACGTTCGTTGTTCCGCTGCTCGCCGCGAGCGAGAGGGCAATCGCGATCGCCGCTTCCGACGAGAACGCCGCACCCTCGCCGGTCAGCCGAGAGAGTTCGGGGGCCGAGAGCCCCACGCTCAGGAGCCGGGCAAGACGGTCGCGACTCGCCGCTTCCGTAAATCCTCTAACGAAGCCATTTTTCTTGAATGCCGCATCGGCGTAGGCTTCGAGCATCGCCGCACGCGCGTAATCTCCACGGATCGCGGCGACCACCGCTAGATGTTCCATCGAGATCGCGGCGATGACGTGCTCCGGGTCGCGAGAGCAATGAATCTCTATTCCTTCACGTATCGTTGCGACCGCACCGTCAAGCTGGTCTGACGCGATGAGATATCCGGCAAGGTTAGCGAGCAGGTAACTACGGTGATTCAAATCCGCAATGGCTTGCGGCATGAGCAGCGCTTCGCGCACGGTCGCAAGCGCTCGATCCGTTCGACCCAGGACGTGTTCGGTCTCGGCCAGATTGCCGGATACGATGACTTCGGCAAGGCCGTCACCGAGCGAATGAAACTCCTCGCGGAGGTGCCGGTACAGGCCCGCCGCCGTCGGGTGATCGCCGCAAACGTCGCTCAAGTCCGCACGCGCGTGCAACACGCTTAGGCGAAGGGTCAAGGAGATTTCACCAACCGCCTCCATTTCTGCGAGCGCAGACTCCGCTTCCCGCGTCAGGCCCAGCAAGACGGCGGTCGATGCGAGCTGACACAGCGCTTCCACGAGGATCGAAGGGTCGCCGGCCGCCCGCGCATACGCCAACGCATCCTTCGCGATATCGTACGCGCGCCTCGCTTTGCCTGAATTACGCAGCGAGTGCGAGACCAATCTGGTGATACGAGCCAAGATTCGAGTCTCAGTCGCCGGAATCACCGCGAGATAGCGCTCGCAACGTGCGACGAACTCTGCGTAGAGACCGGCGCCGCTCCACGCCGGTCCGACGGCGGCAAGCAATTCGGCACCTTCGATGACGTTCGGGCCTGCGAGAGCGCCGTCGACCGCCGATCGCACGTCATCTAAATCCGCTTGCAAAGCCTCCACGAATTCCGCTTTTCGGCCGGTTCGATCCGATCGTTCTCGATGCTCGGCAAAGCTGACGCGCAAATGGCGAAGGTGGCGGTCCGCGAGCGCCGCCCGCTCGCCCGCAGCGTCCAGTTTCTCGAGCGCGTAAGCTCTCGTCGTTTCCAGCAAGCGGTATCGCACCGAGTCGACCCGTGGCTCGGCGAGGACGAGCGACTTGTCGACAAGCGACCCTAGCGTCTCGACCACTTCGAACTCATCGAGTCGCTCGCCGCAACCGACCGCGATCGCACCCTCAACCGTGAATCCGCCGACGAAAATCCCAAGCCGTCGAAAGAGAGCGCGCTCGCGCTCGTCCAGCAGGTCGTGACTCCAGTCGATTAGCGCTCGCAGCGTCTTATGACGCGACAAGACGTCGCGGCTGCCGCCGGTCAGTATGCGAAAACGTTCGTCGAGCCTTTCGCGCACCTGCTTCGCGCTGAACATTTTTACCCGCGCGGCCGCCAGTTCGATTGCGAGCGGAATTCCGTCGAGTCTCCGGCAGACATCGGCAACGATCGGAGCGTTGTCGTCGGTTAGCCGAAAACGTTGATCGGCCGCGCGCGCGCGTTCGACGAACAGTGCGGCGGCAGGATTGAGCGCGACGTCAACGGCTTTTAGCTTGAGAGCTTCTCCCGGGCTCGGAACGTCGAGCGAAGGCATTCGGAACGTCATTTCGCCCTCGATGCCGAGTTGTTGGCGGCTCGACGCGAGGATTTGAACTTCCGGGCAGCTTCGCAAAATCGCCGCCACGACGCGGGCGACCGATTCGATCAGATGTTCGCAGTTGTCGAACACGAGCAAGGCTTTCTTTCGCTTCAGGGCGTTCAGGAGGTCCGCAACCGGATCGCCTTCCGCTGCGAGCCTGAGCCCGAGTGCTTGGGCCACGGCCGTCGGGATGTATTCGTCTTTTGAGAAAGGCGCGAGTTGGACGTACCACACGCCGTCGCGGTAAAGGTCTAGCAGGCCCGCCGCTACCTGCAGCGACGTGCGTGACTTTCCGACGCCGCCCGAACCGGAGAGGGTGACGAGCCGGTGGGCCGCGACGAGCGACGTAATGTCGGCGATTTCGCGTTCGCGGCCGATAAAGGAGTTTAGTTGGAGCGGCAGATTATTCGGCATGGCATCGACGGAACGCAATGCCGGAAAATCGGCGACGAGGCCGGGCACGACTAACTGGTAAACACGTTCGGGTCTCGTAAGGTCGCGTAGCCGATGCTCTCCGAGGTCGCGCAAACTCGCGTGAAGCGGCAAATCGCCGCGAACGACGTCCGCCGTCGCGCTCGAAAGCAGCATCTGACCGCCGTGGCCGATCGCGAGAAGGCGCGCAACGCGGTTAACCGCCGGCCCGAAGTAGTCGCCGTTGCGTTCGTCTGCCGTGCCGGTATGCAGCGCCGCTCGCACTCGAATCCCGCCGACGGCCGAAAAATCTTCGCCCGCAAGCGCGCGCTGGATTCCGAGCATCGCGTCGACGGCGTCTTGTGGGCGCGAGAAAGCCGCACAGAACCCGTCGCCGATCGTCTTGAAGACGTGCCCGCCGCAGGCGACGATCGACGTGCGCAGCAGGTCGTCGTGTCGGCGAATCGCGGCCTGCATGGCCGGAGGGTCGCGCTCCCACCGCTCCGTACTGCCTTCGATGTCCGTGAAGGCAAACGTCACCGTTCCGCTAGGGATAGCGTGAGGTGCGCCGGAGGCCTGCTCGGGTACCGAACCCACGGTCTCTCCTTCGCCTCCCAAGCCGAGCGAACCGCCCTACACGAACCCGCTCGCCGCCGTCGCACCCTTCTTGCGCAACTCGGCCTGCCGCAACTCGACGCGGCGGATCTTGCCCGAGCGCGTCTTCGGGAGTTCGGCGACGAATTCGATCTCGCGCGGATACTTGTACGGCGCGGTGACGCGCTTGCAGTGCGCTTGTAACTCGCGCACGAGATCCTCGTTCGGCGCGAAACCGGGGCGCAGGACGACGAACGCTTTTACGACGTTTCCCCGATCGGGGTCGGGGCTGCCGACGACCGCCGATTCCGCGACCGCCGGATGCTCGAGCAAAGCGCTCTCTACTTCGAACGGGCCGATGCGATAGGCGCCCGAGGAAATCACATCGTCGGAGCGCCCGACGAACCAGAAGTAGCCCTCGTCGTCTTTCTGCGCGCGGTCGCCGGTGAGATACCACTCCCCGCGCCGCGTCGCGCGCGTTTCCTCGTCGTTCTTATAGTAACCGCGGAACAGCGTCGGCGGCGCGCCGCGCACGCCGATGTCGCCGACCTCGCCCGGTTCGCACGGCAGTCCGTTCTCGTCGACCACGTCGACGTCGTGGCCGGGCGTGGGCTTGCCCATCGACCCCGGACGCACGTCCATGCCGGGCAGGTTGGCGACGAGCAGCGAGTTTTCGGTTTGGCCGTAGCCGTCGAAGATCGTCAGCCCGTAGGCGTCTTTCCAGCGCGCGAGCACTTCGGGGTTGAGCGGTTCGCCCGCCGAAACGCAGTGACGCAAGCGCGGCAAGGGCCAACGCTCGCCGAGCCGTTCCAGCTTGGCTTCCAAACGATACTCGGTCGGCGCCTGGCAGAGCACGGTCACCTCGAGGTCGCGAATCAAATCCATGCGTTTCGCCGGCTCGAAACCGCCCTCGTCGAGCACGATCGCCGCGCCGCACGACCACGGGCCGAGCAGCACGTTCCACAGCGACTTCGCCCAGCCGGTGGCCGCCGTGCTCCACACGAGATCCCCCGGCTTCGCGTCGAGCCAGACGCGCGCTTGCATGCGCTTCGCGTGCGTGTAGGCCCGCGCGTGCACGACGCCTTTGGGATCTTTCGTCGTGCCGCTCGTGTAGACGATGTACGCGACGTCGTCGCGATGCGTCGGGTTGCCCGCGAAGGGCTCCGCGCTCTCCGCGAGCGCGTCCAGCGAAATCCAGCCGTCCGCTTCGCCGCCGACCAGCAAGTACCGCGCGACGCCGGGCGCGCTCGCGCGCAACGCCTCGACCTCGACGCGATTGGCGGCATGCGCGACGACCGTCGTCGCC
>Ga0209698_10000900_pt1 | contig 34253 bp, 28 predicted proteins | sample LitLauG_LLR_2012_FD_187203 | JGI IMG/M metagenome (GOLD analysis project Ga0209698, IMG submission 187203) | Freshwater sediment microbial communities from Pennsylvania, USA - Little Laurel Run_MetaG_LLR_2012 (SPAdes) (version 2) | ecosystem: Environmental > Aquatic > Freshwater > Creek >... | reverse complement strand
ATCGGCGCGCCGCGGTGGGTCTTCCGTCCGCCCACGGAGAGCGGCGGCCACGTTGCAGTGAGCGCTGCCCTCAAGATCCCCACGGGGATTTATAACGCAACCGGGTCTGCTTTGTACCATGGGCAGATTGTTAAAGCAACCGCCGATCAATCGATGCAGCCCGGCGACGGAGCTTGGGGATTCAATGTCGGGACGCAGGCCTACCATTCGCTCTGGCACATTGCATCGGTTTACGCGCAGGGGACTTACCTCTTCAATCCGGAAGATACGAACGGCGTGGCGACATTCCGCAGCCAGCCGGGACAGGGCGTGATGTCGGTGACCGACCAGTACCTTTACCGCGGCGGTATCTCCCAGGGCATTCCCAAACTCAAGGGCCTGGCGCTGAGTCTCGGCGTCCGCGGGGAGGGCGTGCCGGTTCATGACTTGCTGGGCTCAAGCAATGGATTCCGGCGGCCGGGCATGATCATCTCCCTGGACCCCGGGCTGATCTTCCACTACAAGCACGACAGCCTCTACGTGAACGGACCGTGGGCGCTCTATCGCAATCGTCCGCCGAGCGTTCCCGAGATCCAAAACAACACTACAAATGGCGATGCATTTTTCGCCGATTACACGGTGATCGCGAGCATCGCGCATCATTTCTAATGGGCTGGAGGTTCGGCTCGTGCAAAGAAATTAGCGACCGGGCTCAAGGATCACGAGAACCAGCGGTCAGCTTGGCCGGCTGGGAAAATCTAGAGATGGCAACCAGAGGCGCAGTTGGGCAATGGCCCGGCTGCGCCTGTCCGTTTGCGAACAGCAATGTTCGCAACTGCACGTCGCGCGGGCGAGTCACTCCAATTCGCGTCGGGTTTTGTACTGCAGTTTCTGAGACTTGCGGATTCCTGCTTTTGGCATGCGGAATGCTCAGTTGATCGACGGAGAACTGTCTTTCCCCGATACGATTCACATACCCGGTCCGTGTTCGCGTTCAATCGACAAGGAATTCGCAAAGCAAGAGTGAGGCGCTTCGATGAGTATTCTCCTGCAAGATCTCAGGTTTGCCATCCGACAGTTGCTGCGGAATCCTGGCTTCACCGCGGCAGTCGTCTTCACGCTGGCGCTTTCAATCGGCGCGAACACGGCGATTTTTTCCATTGTGAACGCGCTGATGCTCAAGAGCCTCCCCTACCCGCATCCTGAACGCATTGGCGCCATCTTCGGGCACATCGAGGGCAGGGATCCATACGATGGGAGCATCTGGATCGATGGGGATCAGTGGGAGTTGCTGCGCGACAATGTGCCTGCCTTGGTCTCCGCGACCACGTCCACATTGGCCTCCGGCGTTAATCTCAAGGCGGGCGAGCGGGTGCAGTATCTGCATGCGGGTCGGGTTTCGGCGCACTTTTTCGACGTGCTCGAGTTGCATCCTGCCTTGGGCCGCAACTTTACCGAGACGGAGGATCTGCCGAACGGGCCGAGGAGCGCGATTCTCACCTACGAATTGTGGCGCACCACCTTTGGCGCGGACCGCAATCTGGTGGGGAGGTCCATTCTTCTGAAAGGCGAGCCGTACACGGTGGTCGGCGTGCTGCCGGAGGGCGCGGAGACTCCTATGAACGCCGATTTGTATACCCCGCTCCAACCCAGCCGCCAGGGCGAGGGAATGGGCACCAACTATCGGGTAATTACTCGCCTGCGTGACGGCGCCAACTGGCAGGAGGCGGATGCCGAAATCAATCGCGCATGGGCAGGGTGGGCAGCCAAGCGCGCACTCCGGCATCCCGGGTCGCAGGAGGCTTTCTATTCTGTTTCTCTGAAGCAGGGCCAGACGGCTAGCCTGCGGCCCAAGGCGCTGACACTGATGCTGGCGGCGGGATTGATTCTGCTGATTGCCTGCGCCAACCTGGCCGGGCTGACGCTTGTGCGGATGGAGAGACGGACGCAGGAGCTGGCAACGCGGCTGGCTCTGGGTGCGTCGCGCTGGCAGATTCAGTGGCTGTTGTGGGTGGAAAACCTGGTGCTTGCAATGTTGGGCGGATTGGCTGGGCTCGGCGTGGGCCTTGTCGCTTTGCGGGGACTGCTATCGATGCTGCCGCTTGGCTTTTTGCCGGTGGCCGGGGTACCGCTGGATGGGAGCGTTTTGGCATTTACGCTGCTGGTTTCGCTTCTGACGAGCGTTCTGTTCGGGATGCTGCCCGCGTTTGCAACTCGCAAAGTGGACTTGCGTTCGTCGATGGCGAGCCGCTCCGTCGCTGGTGGAAGCAGGCTGGGTTTGCGGCAGGCGATGATTGCCGGCGAAGTGGCTTTGACGGTGGTGCTGCTGGCCGCATCAGGATTGCTGATTCGTACCTTGATCCACCTGCAGACGCTGCCGCCGGGGTTCAATGCGGCGGGGGTAATGACGGCCAAAGCGTCGCTGGACGACGCACGCTATCGCGACCCGGCGGGGTTCCAAAAGCTGCTGGACACGAGTATCTCCTCGATGAAGAGAATTCCCGGGGTTACGAGTGCCGCGGTGGGATTGACGCTTCCTTATGAGCGCACGCTAAACGATAATGTTCTGCTCCATGACGGCGATCTGGCAGGGAAGCAGGTTGGGACGGATGAGATTTATGTCACGCCGGGGTACTTCAACACGCTCGAGATACCACTGTTGCAGGGGCGCGATTTTACCAGCGGGGACGGGCCCAATACGCAACCGGTTGCAATCGTCAACCGAACGTTTGTGAACAAGTTCTTTCATGGGGCCAATCCCGTGGGTCACCTGCTGGCCCAAAACCTGATGATCGTGGGGGTGGTGGGCGACGTTCAACTTTCGTCGGGCCTGGACCCGGTAGCGCCTTTGATGAGCGAACAGACGATTTATGCACCGGCCGCACAGATGAATCCCAGAATGCTGGCGGTGGTCCATGTCTGGTTTCAGCCGAGCTGGATTGTGCGCACCGCAGGGCCGGTGGCAGGGCTCACTGAGCAAATGCAGAAGGCGTTGGCAAGCGCCGATCCTGGCTTGCCATTCTCAGGCTTTTACAGGATGAGCGACCTCGAGGCGAAGACACTTTCGACGCAACGGATTGAAGTTGCCTTGTTGAGCACGATGGCCGCACTCGCGCTGCTGTTGAGCACGATGGGCATTTTCGCGCTGGTTGCGAGCACAGTGACCCAGAAGACGCGCGAGATCGGGATACGCATCGCGCTGGGGTCAACCATTCGCCAGGCCATGACGCAGGTCGGCGGAGCTGGGGTTCGAGCATCGGGCGCCGGGCTGGTTGCCGGCTTGACCTTGTGCTTTGCGGCGCTGCGAGCTATGCGGAGCGCACTTTACGGCGTAGGCGTTTACGATCTGCCGACGATTGCCGTAGTTGTCCTTGTTCTTTCGCTGGTTACGCTGCTGGCGGCAACGGTTCCGGTTCTGAGAATTGCACGGATAGACCCTGCGACTACATTGCGGGACGAGTAGCGCAATGATTCATCGGAGCGTGGGGAGTTCGCGGGGATTGAGTAGCTCCCGGCGTTCGGTGCTCCCAAATTTTCTGGTGGAACAATATTTTCACAGCAAATTCGTCTTCATAAGCAGGATGTGCGCCAAACCTGGTTCAAGCCGAGCGAGCCTGGAGCTGGACGGATGTGCACAGGTTGACTCTGGAGCGCGGCGGGTTGAGGATAAAAAACAGGTCGACCTGCTTCAAGTCCCCCCAAACAATAAGGAGACCGATTCATGTTGGATCAACCGAATTCATCCCCAGGCAGCTTGATTCCTCCGCAGCCGATGCCCGAGGGGGCGCAGGATTTCTCCCAGCGGGTGCACGGGCTGCTGGACGGAAAAGCCAAAGATGATGCGACGGTTGAGCGTGCACTCGTCGGCATGGATGCTCTGCTGGATGCGCTGGCCGCGGGACTGTACAGCATGGCGTCGATGCTAGTTGGGGAAGGCGAAGACGGGGTGGCCCTGGTGGAGACGGCGGTGGCTACCGCGGAGGTTTCTGCTTGTCAAAGTGCCGTGGAGGGGCGGAAGAACAGCCGGCGGGCGCTGTCGGCAGCTGCAATTGAGATGCTTGAGCACCGCACGCCGGGTAGTCTTGCAGCACCGGTTGGGATTGAGCCGGCTGGGGGCTGCATCGAGGACGACGATCTGGAGGCGGCTGGCGTCTCCAGTGACGAGCTGGAGCGAATGATCGCCGGGCCGGACAGGGAACGGGTAAGGAAGTGGCTTGAAAAGTTGCCTGTGGCGCTGCGGACCGTATTTGTGCTGCGGGCGGTGGCGGGGTTTTCGGCAACGGAGACGGCTGGGCTTCTGGCAGAACATGCCGGGCCAAAGGCGGCGGGATGGACCGCGGATTCGGTACGTGCGGTGTTCCGCCAGGGGCTTTGTTCGCTGGCGTCTCAGTTGCTTCAGGCATCGACGAAAGGAAGCTCTTAGCTCTCAGCCTTCAGCTTCGAAGTCCTTACGCGAACTGCGATCCCTTCCAGGTCAGAGAGTCGAGACATTCGGCAGCCTTATCGGTTCCGGAGCCGGCAGCCCCGGTTTTTCGCCGGGTGCGGGCCGGGCGTTACGGCTGGGCGCCTGCCGGTTCGATACAATCCAAATAAGAACCTTGCTGCTTGTCTTGCGCATCAATTAGATGCGGCAACATTTTCCTGCAAACGCATTTCGCTGTGAGTTGAAAAACCTTGATTCCGTCAAAATGCTCGATGAAAAGTACGATCCCTCCCTGCGTCATTACGGGGCTGCTGAGCCTTATGCTGCTGGCAGTGGGTGTGTTGCGTGCGCAGACGCTGAATATTCCCGCGTCGGGAGCAGCACCAAATGGGCCAACGGCACAGAGCTTCCAGGGCAGCGTGCCCACCGGAGAGGCAACGGGACAACTGATTGAGCTGACTCTTGACGAAGCGATCCAGCGCGGCCTGAAGACCAACCTGGGTGTGATTTTGAGCGGGACCCAAACTACAGCGGCAAGGGCCCAGCGGCTGAACGAATTGCAGGCACTGCTGCCCGAAGTGGACTTGAAAGCCCAGGAGAGCCTGGCGCAGGTTGACCTGCCCGCGCAAGGCTTGCGGATACCGGGCTTTCCCAAGATCATCGGGCCGTTCGGCTATACGGACTTGAGGGCATCGCTGAGCTGGTCTCTGGTGGATGTGGCATCGCTGCGGAACTACATGGCGTCGAAGCACAACTTTGCGGCGTCGCAGTTGTCCGCCCAGGACGCGCGGGACATGGTGGTGCTGACCGTGGGCAATGCTTACCTGCTGGCAGTGGCCGACGAGACGGAAGTCAGCAGCGTTGAAGCGCAGGTGGCCACGGCGAAGGTATCACTGGACCAGGCTGTGGCCAATCACGATGCCGGGACCGCGCCGATGCTGGATGAACTGCGCGCCAAAGTCGATTACCAGACTCTGCAACAGCAATTGATTGTGGCCCAGAACGCGCTGGAGAAGGACAAGCTGGCATTGGCCCGCACAATCGGGCTGCCGCTGGCGCAGAGTTTTACCCTGACCGACAAAGTGCCCTACGCGGCGTTCGATCAGATCGATGTGGATGCGGCGATTCGCGAGGCGCATGCCAACCGCAAAGATCTGGCGGCGCTGGTGGAGCAGACCAAGGCGGCAGAACTGCGGCGCAAGGCGGCTACGGCAGACCGGTTTCCGACGTTTACGTTCAACGGCGACTACGGCGATATCGGGGTGAACGTTGCGCATTCGCATGGAACCGGGGATGCGGCGGGCGCAATAAGCGTTCCATTGTTTAAGGAGTTCGCGCTGCGCGGCGAGGCGGAGACAGCGCAGGCGCAACTGGACACCGTTCGGGCGCAGACCAGCGACAAGGGCGCGCAGGTTGACGCGGATGTGCGCGATGCTCTGCTGGATATCCAGTCGGCGCAGAAACAGGTGGATGTGGCGCAATCGAGCATGGCGCTGGCCGGCGAAGAACTCAAAGAGGCGCAGGAGCGGTACGCCAACGGCGTTAGCGATAACCTTGGAGTGAGCCAGGCGCAGCAGTCGGTTGCGCAAGCCAACGACCAATATGTGGCAAGCCTCTACCGGCACAACATGGCCAAGCTCAGCCTGTCGCGGGCGCTCGGTGCGGGCACCAGCTACAAGAACTATCTTGGAGGGAAGTAAACGTGGCGGATTCAAATCCAACTCCCGACCCGAAAGAATCGATAGCGGAAACAGAGATCGTACAGCCTCAATCGCGGCGCCGCGGCATTTTTATCGTCGCGATCGTGGTTGTTGCGCTGGTGGCTGCCGGCATCTGGTGGCGCTCAACCTACAGCGAAGACACCGACGATGCGCAAGTGAACGGTCACCTGATTCAGGTGAGTTCGCGGATCGCCGGCCAGGTGCTCAAGGTGGATGTGGAAGAAAACCAGGTAGTGAAAGCAGGCGACACGATCGCGGAACTGGATCCCCGGGACTACCAGGTAGCGGTTGAGAACGCCGAAGCAGCATTGGCCAGCGCGCAGGCCAATGCGGCCGCGGCCAATGTCGCCGTTCCCATCGCCACGGTGAACACGGGCAGCAATTTGTCTTCGGCAGGCGCAGACGTAAGCGGCTCGCAGGCCGGGGTGTCACAGGCTGAAAAGCAGCTTGAGTCCGCAAAGGCCCGAGTGATGCAGGCCGAGGCCAACAACACCAAGGCGCAGGCCGATCTGGAGCGTTACAAGCCGCTGGTGGAGAAGGACGTCATCAGCAAACAGCAGTGGGACGCGGCGGTGGCTGCGGCCGAAGCTGCCAAGGCCGCGGTAGCGGATGCAACTGCCGGGGAGCAAGCCGCGGCCGACGGCGTGCGGGTGGCACACGACAAGGAAGCCCAGGCGCAGGCGCTGCTGAAGTACGCCCAGACCGGGCCGCAGCAGGTGGCCGCACAAAGCGCACGGGCCAAGCAGGCGCTTGCCCAGGTGGCGCAGGCGCAGGCGCAACTCGACCAGGCGAAGCTGAACCTGAGCTACACCAAGATTGTGGCGCCGGCGGCGGGGATCATCACGCGCAAGAGCGTGGAGATCGACCAGAACGTGTCGTCGGGGCAGAACCTGCTCACTTTGGTTTCGCTTGAAGATCTCTGGGTGACGGCGAACTTCAAGGAGACGCAACTGAAGCACATGGCTGCCGGGCAGACGGTTGAAATTGCCGCCGATGCGACAGGCAAGTCTTATCACGGCAAAGTGACGCAGATCGGCGGAGCAACGGGTTCGGTGCTTTCGCTTTTCCCGCCCGAAAACGCGACTGGAAATTATGTGAAGGTAGTGCAGCGGGTTCCGGTCCGGGTTGACTTCACCGATCTTAACAATGAAGACCCGAATCATCTGCTCAGGCCGGGACTGTCCGTCGAGCCCAAGGTGCGAGTCAAGAACTGAAACAGCGGTCAGTTGTCAGTGATCGGCAAAACGCCCCCGGTCTTCTTGCGAAGGCTGGGGGCTTTGGTTTTTTGATTGGAAGAAGCTTTCGCGTTCTACTTTGCAGCGGCGGGTTGCTCCAGGGGAAACAGCTCTACGTTGCGGATGCGGGCGGGTTCGAAGCCTGGAGGCATCGGCGTGGCATAGAAGCGGAGGCCCTGACTTACATTCGATGGATAGATGAGGCTGGTGAGGACAGTCTCGCCGTCTTCGGCGAAGACTTCAATCGAGTTGTTGTCTACGACAATGTCGATGCGGATTGACCCCGCGCCCGGGTGTTTGAGCGGGGCGGTCATGCGTGCGGGGAAATCGGGGGACCAATCGGTTTTACCGGAGCGAATGCGATCAAGAAATACCTGGTTCTTCTCCGAGTCGATGCCGACCACGGTTTCCTCCTGAGTGGGCTCGTTGGGAACGCTGGAACCACGGCGGATACGGATCCCGGCCTGTGCAGATTCGCCGGGTTCGATGTCGAAGCGCACCACAAATACGCTTCCCGGCGGCTTGGCTTTGGCCAGATGCGAATTGGCCTCGGCTATGGTCTGAAACGCCGGAGCGCCGAACATGGCTGAATAGGGTTTGTAATCAGGGATCGGAAGTATCGGTTGCTGCACGAGTTGCAAGGGCTCCTGGCCCGGCGTGGGAGCTGGATGGGCGGGCGGTTCGCGAAGGTAAAGACTGCGTGCCAGGGTCATCTCTCCGCGGCCGGGCAGCGAGGGTAGTTTGCCTGCGTATTGCCAGTTGCTCATCCAGGCGATCCAGATAGGGTCGCGATCGGATGGCAGGTTGGAGAAGGATGTGGAGGCGTAGAAGTCCTTGCCCCAATCGGCCCAGTGAGCGCCTGAGCCTGGGTGGTCTTCAACAAAGTGCGAGCCGTCGAATTTGCCGATGAAGTATTGATCGCCCGATCCGCCCGCGGGTCCGCCCGGATTCACGTTCACGTTGAGCAGCCATCGCGTGGAGTCGAGGTTTCCGTTCCCGTCGCGCACCGGAAGTTCGATCAGATCAGGGCACTCCCACACGCCGCCAACCGCGCCGGCAGGACCAAACTCACCGGCAGGCTCCCACTGGCGCAGGTCCTTCGAGCGGTAGAAGCGGACTTTGTGCTGGTTGGGGAGCGCGACAACCATGACCCATCCGCTGCTCGCCGAATGCCAAAAGACTTTGGGGTCGCGGAAGTCTCTGAGCCCTGGATCGATTACGGGATTGCCCCGGAATTTTGTCCAGGAGGTTCCACCATCGCGACTGAAGGCGAGGTTCTGGGTTTGCTTGTCGGCCGAGTTGCCGGTATAGATGGCGACCAGGCAGCCTGGTGTCTTTTCGCCGGCGGTGCCGCAGAGGCCGCTGGTGTTGTCGCGGTCCTCTACTGTCGAACCGCTGAAGATGGCGATGCCGTTCTCTTCGGGCAGCGCGACCGGGAGTTGCTTCCAGTGAATGAGATCGGAGGAAACGGCGTGACCCCAGCTCATGTGTCCCCACTCGTCGCCGAATGGATTGAACTGGAAGAAAAGATGGTATTGGCCATTGAGGAAGATGGGGCCGTTGGGATCGTTGATCCAGTTGGGCGGCGCGCTGAAGTGCAGTTGCGGCTGCCAGGCAGCCGCGGACCCTGGCGCCTGGGCGGCGGGCTGTTGACCGAGATTGCGTACGGACGGCAGCAAGGCAAGTGCGATGAAGAAAGCAGCCGAACGGCAGGCATTATTGAGACGGGCAGAGAATGGACGATGAACGCGAATCTTGATTTTTATTGACATGAGTGGGTCGCTCTCCATCATCAGATCACACTGGGCTGCCGGTCGCGCAAGTGGCAGCCACAGTGCCCGGGGGTCTTGAGCAGCTTGACTCGCCAAGGCGCGTTTCGTTCAGCGATGAAACCGTCCAGGATCGGCGACCAGCGCAAAAAGCTCCCGTGCCCCATCCATGCTGTCATTCTGAGCGAAGCGTAGCGGAGGCGAAGAACCTGCTTTTTGCAATTTCTGTCGCATGGGTGGGATACGACGAAGCCCAACCAGCGGGTTTATCAAGAGCGGATAAAGCCTTGTGCTGCGATTAAACTGGAGGGGAGCACACTCCATGAAAGACGCGATACACGTCTCGAAAGAGAACTACCTGAAAGCCGTTCTTGAGGCCGAGGCCGAGGGACGCGAGGTGATTCCGGCCCTGCTGGCGCACTGGCTTGAGGTGTCGGCGCCGGCGGTGACCATGGCGCTGAAGCGGCTGAAGCGGGATGGATTTGTCGAAGTGGGCCAGGACGGGATTGTGCGCCTGACCGCGACGGGGCGGGAGACGGCGTATCGTACGGCGCTGAGGCATCACCTGATTGAGCGGATGCTGAGCGAGGTGTTCGGCATGGAGTGGCACGAAATCCACGAGGAGGCGGAGCGGCTGGAGCATGCGGTTTCTCCGGCCTTCGAAATTAAGTTGCGAGAAAAGCTTGGCGAGGGCGGGGCTTGTCCGCACGGGAACGCGGTGCTGCCTGAAAACCCAGTGGAGCGGAAGCGACGCGGCGAACTACCGCTTTCTGAAGCGATTCCAGGGCGGCACTACACAGTTACCAGCCTGCAGGAACGCGACCCGAAGCTGCTGCTTTTTCTGCACCAGGCGGGCATTGGGCCAGGCAAGAGCCTGCAGGTGATGAGTCAGAACTACGACCAAACCGTTTGGATTGAGTTGAATAGCAGTATTGCGGCGGACCAGTTGGGCGAGCCCCTCGGGAAGACGATTCTGGGCAGGCCGGCAGCAGACGCGGTCTGGTTGCGGTCTGGAAATTCATCGTAATTAAATATAAGACAATTACTTAACTATACTTAACAAGCTGTGGCATACTTAGGTTGAAGAGCGATCGCGGTTCTTCTCCTTTACCAATGGCCACAGAATGCAGAATCCTCGCAGAGCCAATTGAGCCCTCGTTGCCAGAGGTGCATTCGACCGTGCGCATCTCGCATTCGGCGATTGGGTGGCGGCGGCTGCTGGGATTTCTGGGGCCGGGATTCCTGATCTCCGTTGGTTACATGGACCCCGGGAATTGGGCCACCGATATTGCGGGCGGGTCGAGATACGGGTACACGCTGCTGTTCGTGATCATGGCTTCGAACCTGATGGCGATTCTGCTGCAGAGCCTGAGCCTGAAACTGGGCGTGGCCACGGAGCGGGACCTGGCGCAACTTTGCCACGAGGCCTATGGGCGCAGGGTGAGTTTTGTATTGTGGCTGGGCGCGGAGATTGCCATTGCGGCCTGTGACCTGGCCGAGGTCGTCGGGTCGGCGATCGCGCTGAACCTGCTGTTTCACATTCCGCTATTCTACGGCGTGCTGATTACCGGGCTCGACGTGCTGCTGATTCTGCTGCTGCAGCGTTGGGGATTCCGCTACGTTGAGGCGCTGGTGATGGTGCTGATCGGGACCATCATTGCCATGTTCGGCGTGCAGATGTTTCTGTCGCGACCGGAGTACGGGCTGGTGCTGCGCAATCTGATCGTTCCATCGGCTTCGATCGTCACCAACCCCGGCATGCTCTACATTGCTATCGGCATTCTGGGCGCGACAGTGATGCCGCACAATCTTTATCTGCACTCGTCAATTGTGCAGAGCCGCAATTACAAGCGGACTCCAAAGGGAAAGCGCGAAGCCATATTCTTCGCCAATGTGGATTCGGCGCTGGCGCTGACGGTGGCGCTATTTGTGAACGCGGCGATTTTGATTGTGGCAGCTGCGGTTTTTCATCGGCGAGGAATGTTCGATGTTGCCGCGATTCAGGATGCCTACAAGTTGCTGAGTCCGCTGCTGGGCGCGGTGGGTGCGAGCACGCTGTTTGCCGTGGCGCTCTTGGCGAGCGGACAGAATTCGTCGATCACCGGCACGCTGGCCGGCCAGGTGGTGATGGAAGGATTCATCCACCTGAAGGTGTCGCCGTGGATGAGGCGGATGATTACGCGCACGTTGGCGATTATTCCCACGATTATTGTGGTCGCGGTTACCGGCGAGCGGGGAACGGAAAAACTGTTGATCCTGAGCCAGGTGATTCTGTCGCTGCAACTCAGTTTTGCCGTGGTGCCTTTGGTGCTGTTTACCGGCAGCCGCAAATGGATGGGCGAGTTTGTGAATGCGCGCTGGCTGCAAGCGCTGGCTTGGTTTACGGCGGTGTTGATTGCGGGGCTGAATGGTTGGTTGTTGGTGCAGACGGCGATGGGGCGTTAAAGCAGGCAACAGAGAAAGGGGAACAGTCGTCTGCTGTTTGCGGTCGAGTTGACGGCGGAGTAGCTTCCGAGTCAGCGACCATGGGGCAAGTGAACAAGGAGTACAATCCATAGCATTCCTTGAGTTAGGAATTTGGATGAATTCGATAGCAACCCTCATTTTATTGCTGGCCGGAGTTGGCGCGGTCGCGCAGTCGAAGCCTGACGAGAACGCCATTCGCACGATCCTCGACGACGAGATCAGGACCTGGAACCAGGGCGACACTGACGGATACGCCAAGCACTTCGCTGCTGATGGGACATTTACGAACGTGATGGGAATGTTTTTCAGCGGGCAGCAGGCATATCGGGAACGGCACGAGATCATTTTCAAAGGACCGTTCCGCGGCACGGTGCTGCAACTCCAAATCGTGTCATTACGGTTCCTCACACCGGACGTCGCCGTCTGCGAGACTTTGACCTGGGTTTCGGGGTTTAAAAGTGGTGCGCCTCCCGGTCTTCACCTCGACACGAAAGGTCGACTCCGGACACGTTTATTGCAAGTAATGGCAAAACGAGGTGGCGAATGGCAGATCGTCGTCTACCACAACGTCGACATTAAGCCCAACGTTGAGGTGCCTGAACCGAAGTAGGCCCATAGGAAGCGTCTGGCCAGCACGCTATAAGATCCCCACCGACTCCGCTGCACCGCTCTCAGCATCACAGCGAAAGGTTTGAGTTCGGCACAGAGGGTGCCCGCCAGCCTTGAGGTTACTTCTCCGGCAGCCGCTCAAGCTAGCCGTCTGCCTTCCCGTCATCTTTTAAAGTTTTCAGATTCGGCGATCCTGCGGTCTTGCGTCATCGGCTACCATGAAGGCGATGCAAGTTCTAACGGCAGCCGAGATGCAGGCCTGCGACCGCGCCACTACTGAGCGGTTCGGGGTGGCGTCGATCGATTTGATGCGGGCGGCGGCGGCGGCTGTGGCGGCGTTTGCGCAGGTCGAGTTCAAGCAGGCGGGGCGGGTGACAGTCTTGTGCGGCCGGGGCAACAACGGCGGCGATGGGATGATGACCGCTTGGCTGTTGGCCGACGCCGGCCTGGACGTGACGACGCTGCTGCTGGGCGAGCCTGCGCGGTTGAAGGGCGATGCGGCCGAGGCTTGGGCCGAGCTGACAAATCCGGCGCGCGGAAAGATTCATGTCGTCACGACGGCCGAGGAACTCGCGCGATTGAAGTCTGCTCTCGATACCGACCTGATTGTGGATGCGGTGGTGGGCACGGGCTTCAAGCCGCCGCTGAAAGGGTTGGCGCTGGCGGCGCTGAAGTGGGTGAAGGCGAGCAAGGCTCCCATCCTTTCCGTCGATGTGCCTTCCGGTTGGGCGGCGGATGCGACGACAGCGAGCGTGGACACGCCTGTGTTTCCGTCCGATGCGGTGATCACCTTTACCGCGCCCAAACCGGCGCATATGTTTGGCCAGTTGACGCGGAGGTGGGACCAGCCGGTAGTGGTGGCGCCTATAGGCTCTCCTGACGCGGCGATTGTTTCGGCGCAACGGTTGCGCTGGGCGGGATCGGCCCTGGCGTTGGCGCAGACGCCGCGTGTGACAGCGGCGAACAAGGGCCTGTTCGGACACGTGCTGGTGGTGGGCGGAACGTTTGGATCGGCGGGCGGAAAGGCGGGTGCGCTGTCGATGGCGGCCCTGGCGGCGTTGCGCGTTGGCGCGGGACTGGTGACAGCGGCGGTTCCGGCGCCGGCATTGGGGGTTGTTTCTTCGATTGCGCCGGAGCTGATGACGTGGCCGCTCGAAGCGAGTGCGGCAGGATCCATCTCGGATGAAAACTTTGCTCCGGAGCGAGTTGAAAGATTGATGGCGGGGAAGACCGTGCTGGCGATTGGGCCGGGGATCGGACAGTCGCCGGAGACGGTGAAGTTTGTGACCGGGCTGCTTGCGGCGACGAAAATTCCGGCGGTGATCGACGCCGATGCCTTGAATATTCTTGCCGGCAAGCCGGTGCTGCTGGGGAAACTAGCCAAGGGGCGGACGCTGGTGCTGACGCCGCATCCCGGCGAGATGGCGCGGCTGACTGGCAAGACGGTTGCGGAAGTGCAGGCGAAGCGGCTGGAGACAGCTTGCAGCTTCGCCGAACGGCTCGGCGTTACTGTGGTATTAAAAGGCGCGCGAACGCTCATCGCGCATCATGACGGACAGGTCTCTGTGAATACGAGCGGGAACCCGGCGATGGCGAAGGGCGGCAGCGGCGACTTGCTGACCGGGCTGATTGCAGGCATGCTGGCCCAATATGCGGGCGACGCGGCGCGCGCAGTGGAAGCGGCGGTGTATCTCCACGGGCTGGCCGCGGACTTCGCGGTGCGTGAAGAGGACGAGCATACATTGCTGGCTACGGATAGTCTGAGACAACTTGGACGGGTTTTCCGCTTTCAGGTTCGTGGGGCAAACGGGTATGTTTGGTTGCAGGGGCTACCGGCGGATGCAAATCCGGCGAAGGCCTCGCGCGAGGAATAGGAATGGGCAACGTGGGCGACGTCACACGCGAGGCAGAGGGCCGAATTCACGAGTTCACGACCAGGAGCGGCGCGGACACCATCGAGGTGGGGCGCAAACTTGCGCGCCTGCTGAAGCCGCCGCAACTGCTGTTGCTGCGCGGCGACCTGGGCACGGGAAAGACCACCCTGGTGAAGGGCATCGCCGAAGCGCTGGACGCAGCCGAGGCCGATGAGGTAACCAGCCCCACGTTCACTCTGGTGCATGAGTACGACGGCACGCAGGGCGGAAAGCCGGTGAAGCTCTATCACCTGGACGTCTATCGCCTGGAAGAGGAGCGGCAACTGGACACGCTGGGCCTCGACGAGTTGCTGACGCCGGACGCGCTGGTGCTGGTGGAGTGGGGCGACAAGTTCAAGAGCATTCGCAAGCGGGCTACGGGCGAGATTGCGATCAGCTCGACCGGCGGCGACGCGCGAAAGATCACCGTGACGCTGAAAGACGAGCGGAGCTAGCCGAATTTCGCGTCCCAGACAATTAAGACTTCCATGAATCGAATTCCATTTAGTGAAGTGCAGGAGACGCTGGCCGGCGTTCTCGTCAGGCTGGGCATGGCCGAAAAGCGGGCGCAGACCTGCGCGCGGCTGTTCGCGGAGACGACGCGGGATGGAGTATATACGCACGGGATCAACCGCTTTCCGCGCTTTGTGGCAATGATCAAAAACGGCAGCGTGAACGTGGACGCGGAGCCGCGGCGGGTGGCGGGGTATGGTGCCGTGGAGCGCTGGGACGGGCTGCGCGGGCCGGGAAACTTGAATGCACTCGCGGCTATGGGGCGAGCGATCGAGCTCGGGCGCACGCATGGCATCGCGTGCGTGGCGCTGGGCAATACCAACCACTGGATGCGCGCGGGCACATACGGCTGGCAGGCCGCCGAGGCGGGAATGATCGGCATCTGCTGGACGAACACGATGCCCAATCTGCCGGCGTGGGGCGGAGTGGATCCGGTGATCGGCAACAATCCAATTGTGTTTGCGGTGCCGCGTGCGAGTGGGCCGGTGGTTCTTGACATGGCGATGTCGCAGTTCTCCTATGGATCGCTGGCGGCCTACCGCAAGAAGGGCGAGATGCTGCCAGTGGACGGAGGATTCGACGAAGCGGGGAATCTGACTCGCGATCCGGCGGCGATTGAAAAGTCGTGGAGGCCGTTGCCCATCGGCTACTGGAAGGGCTCCGGGTTCTCAATGGTTCTGGACATGATCGCGGCCATGATGTCGCTGGGGAAAGCAACCTGCGAGCTCGCGATGGATCCGCTCATCGAGGTTGGCATCTCGCAGATGTTTCTGACCATGAACCCAGATGCATTCGGGCCGTCGGCGCGGGCTGCGGAGATTGCCGACGAGATTGTGGCCTCGCTTCATGCTTCGAAGCCGGTGAAGGAGGGCGGCACAGTCCGCTATCCGGGCGAGCAGACGCTCCGAGTGCGCGCCGAAAATGAAAAGCTCGGACTACCGGTGGAAGCGGCGGTGTGGGAGAAGATTCTGGCGATGTGACCGTTTCTATCGGATAAGGCTTCTCACTCTTGCGCTCAGGAGAAGAAGATCGTGAGGGTGGGACAACCGACCTGCCGCGACTCAAGGCGATCGAAGTAATACACTTGAGCGATATGCCGGAAGAGGCCAGGCAAGTTCGAAGCGTCAATCGCTCCCAGTCGCGGGTGCGCGTGCTGCTTTGGGTGAGCGGGGTTTGGACCTTGCCTTTGCTGGGGATTGGCTTCTGGACACTGCCGGATTCCTCGGCGGTGAGGGCTGCGCTGGTTGTCGTTGCGGTGCTCGGCGCGCCGGTTCCTGCGCTGTTCTACATGATGAGACAACGCCGCCTGCTGATGGCATGCGCGGAGGAGGCCGAAGAGAATGCGACGCAGTTGAAGCTGCAACTTGACACGGTCCGCTACCGCACAGCGCGTTTGCGAGAAGAGTTGCAGGCGGCGGACAGGCAGGCGCGGCTTAGCCACCAGCTCGCGCTGCTGGGCCAGTTCACGGCCGGGTTCATGCACGAGTTCAACAATCCGCTGGCCATTGTGGCGGGGCGCCTTGAGGTACTGCTTGACGAACGCAAGGGAGATGCGGCCTTGTGCGCGGACCTGGAGCAGATGCTCAAGGAGACCCGCTACATGAGCAGCATCGCGGGCACGTTGCTGCAGGCGCTTCGCCGCGAGCGAGCAGGCGAAATCTATGAAGCATCGGCTCCACAAAAGGCGCTTGATGATGCGGTGGAAGCGCTGCGGCCCGCGGCGATGAGCCAGGGAGTGGCGCTGTTGGAAGAACGGGCCGACGTACCCCGAGTGGAGGTCCCGGAACACGTGGTTGCCGAAGTGGTGCGGGGTCTGATGAACAACGCCCTGCAGGCGCTGAAGGGGCGGGAGGACGGCACTATCTGGGTGCGCCTCGAACCCTATCGCACGGCCGGCGCAAGAGTGGCGGCGCGGATTGAAGACAATGGGCCGGGGGTTCCAGAGAGTCTCCGCGAACATCTGTTTGAGCCGTTCATTTCCAGCGGGACGGGGCGCGAGCGGCTGGGTCTTGGACTGTTTCTGGCCGCCAGCCTGCTGGATATGTATGATGGCCGCATCCGGTATGAGATGCGCTATGGCGGGGGGGCGAGTTTCGTGATCGAGCTGCCACCGGCGCGGTTTACGCGCGGCCAGCCCTACCACTGGTTTGCCGGAGGAATGACTGAGTGAGCCGCGTACTGGTGATCGACGACGAACCTGCACTGGGCGAAAACATCGAGCGCATGTTACGCGCGCAGGGCGTCGCGGTTCAGGTTTTCGTGGATCCTGCCAAGGGGCTGGCCGAATCCGTGACCAATCCGCCGGACCTGGTGCTTCTGGATATGCGCATGCCGGGAATTTCGGGTGAAGAGGTTTTTGCGCGGCTGCACCAGGCGCATCCGGGCCTTCCGATTGTTTTCCTAACCGCATTCGGATCGGTGGAGGGCGCGGTGTTGGCGATGCGCAACGGCGCATTCGATTACTTGAAGAAGCCCTTCAGACGCGAGGATCTGCAACTGGTGGTGAACCGGGCGCTCTCGCATGCCAGGCTGGAACGCCAGGTTGTGGAATTGAAAGGGCGGCTCGAGGCTCTGGGTGAGGCGGAGGCGGCGCAGACGCAGAGCCCGGCGATGATTGACCAGTTGGAGAAGTGCCGGCGCGCGGCGCCGACCGACGCCACGGTGATGATCCTGGGAGAAAGCGGGACCGGGAAGGAGGTAGCGGCACGGTTCATCCACAGCCAGAGCCGCCGCAAGGACGGCAACTTTGTTCCCGTCGAGTGCAGCGCCATGCCGGGGTCGCTGATCGAAAGCGAATTGTTCGGTTATGAACGCGGTGCATTTACAGGCGCGGAGAAGACCAAGAAAGGCCTGATCGAATCGGCCGACGGGGGCACGCTTTTTCTGGATGAGATCGGAGACCTTGGGGTGGAACTGCAAACGCGCCTGTTTCGCTTTGTTGAGGAGCGGGAATTGCGGCGGCTGGGCGGGCTTACTCCGGTGCGTGTCGACTGCCGTATTGTTTGCGCTACCAATCAGGACCTGGCGGCCAAGATCAAGGCAGGAACTTTTCGCGAGGAACTGTTCTACCGGCTGAGCGTGGTGACCGTGAAGCTGCCGCCGCTGCGCGAGCGTCTGGAGGATGTTCCCCACCTGGCGCGTTTCTTCCTGGAACGCTTCTCCCGGCGTTACGGCAAGAGCCTTTCGGGCTCGCCGCAGTTTTACGATGCGCTGCTGAGACAGCGCTGGCCGGGCAATGTGCGTCACTTGAAGAATGTGGTGGAAAGGTTGACCGCTTTGCATCCGGGTGGAGTGCTGGGACCGGAGGATCTCGAAGAGGACGCAACGCAGGTGGAGGCGGTAAGCAGTCTCTCGGCCCTGCCGTGGAAAGACGCCCGTGAGCAGTATCTGGCCAGCTTTGAGAGTTCCTATGCGCAGGCTGTGCTGCTGAGGTGCGGGGGAAATGTGAGTGCAGCCGCGCGCGAGGCAGGCGTCGATCGCAAGACGTTCTACGCCCTCCTTAAACGGGAACGGGAGGAACAGCCTGGGGAATCCATTCCCCGGATTGAACGGGAAAGCGGGGAATGAATTCCGCAGCCAAGGATGGGACATGCGGGCAAGTAGCTGAAAGCAAAGGATGCGCGCTTTGGCTCCTCGAATGCTATTGGGATAGCAGGAGCCCGCGCATATGAAACTCTGGTCCACAGGCGTAAAGACTGTACTTTTGGTGCTTGCCTCAATTCTGCTGACGCCACAACCGGGGAAAGCGATTCCCGCATTCGCCCGCAAATTTGGTGTGAAGTGTTACACCTGTCACACGATTCCTCCTGCGCTGAACAAGAACGGCTACATGTTCAAGCGCCTTGGCTATCGCTTGCCGCCGGATGAGATGGACGGGACGAAGGCGGCGCCCAAGGTTTCCGAGCTGGACAAGGACATCAAGTTCAGCCTCGCCAATTCCTTTGCGGTACTTTTCAACGTGAGCGTCACCGACGACAAGAGCATTGCAGAAACCGGGGCCACGCCACCGACGGCTACTTCAACAACTTCGAGCTTCAACCTGGATGAGGCGGCGTTCTTTGTGGCCGGCGCGGTTCCGGATACAGGGTTCTCCTATTTCGGCCACTACGAGATGTACCAGGGCGGAAGCAACAATCTGGAACAGGGGTTCGGCGTGTGGACCGGCGGCAAGGCGAATAACAGCTACTTTGTGAAAGCCGGCGAGATGCACATGCAGGAAGGCGAAGGAACACGGGCGGCGATGTTTTACAACCTTTTCCCGGAACCCTCGCTCACTTTGAACAATACCGACCCGATCGGATTCAGTCTCGATCAACACCCGGTCGGGGTGGACTTCGGCTTCACGCACGCCTCGAATTACTTCAAGAACGTTTTTGCCGTCTCCGCCAAGGTGACCAATGGTCTTGCAGCGGACGGCAGCGCGATACTGGATACCTCGACCAAGAATTCGAAAGACGTGTGGGCCGACGCCGACTACTGGTTTGGACCCGACGGCGGCGTCACGGTGATGATGTATCGAGGATCGAAGGACCAGATACAAAATGCGGGCGCTCCGGATCAATTCACATACCGGCCGACGTTGTACCGGGCGGGCGCATTCGGCAACTATCTTTTCTTCGACAAGCTGGATCTGCTTGGCGGGTACATTCGCAGCCACGACGACTGGGAGTGGACGCAGGGCGCAAAGATGGATCAATACACAGCAGACACCTATCGCGCCGAGGCGGACTACTACGTGAAGACGGGCACAGTGATCATGGCGCGCATCGATCGCGGGACAGCAACTATCACGCCGCAGCCGACGATGCATACACGGGCCTGGGCCATCGGCGCTGAACATGCTTTGACCGCACAGGGGAATATCGTTGGGCGCATCGGGTACAGCCAGAGGCACGATGGCGATCCCCTTGCACTGCTGGGCACGACTGACAAGATGTTGAAACTCGATTTCAGATTCATGTGGTAAGAGGAGACTGAAAAATGCACAAGGCAATTCTCATCATCGCCGCCGCCGGTTTGTCGCTACCGCTCTACCTTGGAGCGCAGAGCAGCAACGTAACGCTTCCGCAGGACAAGGGTCCGGCGAAGATTGACGTGTCGAGCTATCCAGCGGAGCAGCAAAAGGGCTACAAGGTGTTCGCCGACAAGTGCTCGAAGTGTCACACCATTGCGCGGCCCATCAACACCACCATGACCAAACCGGAGTGGGAGCGCTATGTGAAGCGCATGATGCATAAGCCGAACTCGGGCATCAGCGACAGCCAGGGCAAAACGATCTTCGAATTCGTTGCCTACGACCAGGAAAACCGCAAAGACAAGAATCCTTCCGCGTTCTTCAAGTCTCTAAGCGACGAAGAGATTGAAAAGCTCAAAGCCCAGCAGCACTGAAAAGAATTTGCGGCATAGTTTGCTGGTCTGCAAAAAGCGGTCAAAGTTGTCTTCAACCCGGCGAGCGCCAGACGCGCCCGCCGGCCTTGAATCAAGGCATGCAGACAAACACTCGAAGCGCATTCGAGTTCATATAGCTCAATACCAATCGCCATAGTGGGGAACGCATGACCTACTCGATCACGGTTCCGGACCGGGAATATTTCGACAAGAATATTCCGTGCCGTGCTGCTTGTCCGATTCACACCGAATGCGGGCGATACGTGCAGGCAATCGGGATCTCGAAGGACGAGGAAGCGTACCTGCTGGCGCGTGCGCCGAATCCATTCGCCTACGTTTTGGGCAGAATTTGCGCGCACCCGTGCGAGGACAACTGCCGGCGCGGCAAGATCGACGAGCCGATCGCCATCTGCGCACTGAAGCGCTACGCCACCGATCGCCACAACCTGGGCACCGGGCACGATCCAGCCCGCAAGAAGTTGCCACCGGCTCCCAGGCGCAACAAGAAGATCGCAATCGTAGGCGCGGGCGTTTGCGGCCTGACGTGCGCCCACGACCTCGCGCTGCTGGGCTACACCGTCGAGGTCTTTGAATCCGCTCCTGTCCCCGGCGGCATGCTCTACCTGGGCATTCCACAGTTCCGCTTGCCCCGGGAGATCATCAAGATGGAAGTGGACAACATTCTGGCCACGGGCGTCACGCTGCACACGCGCGTTACGATTGGGCGCGACATCTCCTTTGACGAACTGAGGTCGAAGTTCGACGCGGTTCTGCTGGCTACCGGGCTGAACAAGGGCCGCGAGCTGAACATTCCTGGAGCCCACCTTTCGGGCGTCTACAACGGCATCGATTTCCTGATCAATGTCAATCTCGGATTCGAGATCGAACTGGGCAAGCGCGTGGTGGTTGTGGGCGGCGGCAACGTGGCCATCGACGTTGCCCGCGCGGCGGTGCGCCTGGTGCACGAGCAGGTGGATTTTGCCGAACAGGATGACGACGCCAAGGGCCTGCAGCCCGCATTTGACGCGGCGCGCATGGCATTGCGTTCGGGTGCCGAAGAAGTGGATATGGTAAGCCTGGAGTCGCGAGCTCAGATGCCGGCGTGGAAGGGCGAAGTGGACGAAGCCGAGCACGAGGGCATCGTGGTCGATAACGGCTGGGGGCCGAAGGAGATTGTCGGCGAGAACGGCGTGGTGACCGGCCTGAAAGTTCGGCGCTGCCTGACGGTTTTCGACGAGAACGGCCGCTTCAATCCGGCATTCAGCGACGAAGAAAAGATCATTCCCTGCGACAGCGTGATTCTGGCGATCGGCCAGCAGGCCGACCTCTCGTTCCTGAGCGGCGAAGAGGGCGTGCAGGTAACGCCGCGCGGAATCCTAAAGATCGACGAGAGCCTGATGACCACCGCCCCCGGCGTCTTTGCCGGCGGCGATGTGGCTTTCGGGCCGCGCATCCTTGTGGAGGCAGTAGCCAACGGTCACAAGTCGGCGCGTTCGATACATGTCTACCTCAGCGGCAAGACCGCGAAGACAGTGTTGAGCAGATTCCGCATACTGCCCAACTGGGAAATGCCGCGCGGCTTCCTGACTACGCCGCGGCAGAAGATGCCTGTTCTGGCAGCCAACCGGCGCATCGGAATCGCCGAGGTGGAGCTGGGCTTTGACGAGGAGCAGGGCCGCGCGGAAGGAAAACGCTGCCTCAACTGCCAGGTGAACACGATCTTCGATGGATCGAAATGCATTTTGTGCGCGGGCTGTGTGGACATTTGTCCGGAGAACTGCCTGCGCCTGGTGGACTTGGTGCAGGTGAGCGGCGATGCGCGCTACGACGCGCTGATTCAGAGCCGCTACGGAGTACCCGCTGCCGGGCTGGCGGCAGGCCAGGCCGGAGCCATCATCAAGAACGAAGAGAAATGTATCCGCTGCGGACTTTGCGCCGAACGGTGCCCGACCGGGGCCATCACTATGGAGGCCCTGGAGCAGCAGGAACGGGAAGTCTTCGAATAAGGGAGCGAGGGAATGAACAGACGAGCATTTCTCAGTTGGGGTACGGTGGGCGTAGGAGCCCTGTGTTCCGCCGTAGCAGTCAGCATGGCGGCGGTTGGCCGCTTCCTGGTGCCGAGTGTTTTTTACGAGCCGCCGCAGTCGTTCAAGATCGGCAGCCCCGCCGATTTTCCATTTGGTCCGCCGACCTTTCTGGCGGACGAGAAAATCTTTGTGTTTCGCGATCGGGACAAGGGATTTGCGGTGGCCAGCGCGGTGTGCACACACCTGGGCTGCACGGTTGCACACTTTACCAGCGACCAGAAGTTCCATTGCCCGTGCCATGGCAGCGTATTCGCCGCCGACGGCAGCGTGCAGCATGGCCCGGCGCCCCGGCCGCTGAACTGGTTTGAAGTGACCTTGGCGCGCGACGGGCAACTGAATATCGACAAGGACAAGATCGTCCCTTCCAGCTACCGGTTGATGGTGTAACGATGAAGCTGATTAGCGAAATCTGGCAATCGATCGTGCGGCGGGATCCGCTATCCACCGACAAGGGAAAGTCCGAGCTGGTCTTCCTGAACGTGTGGCTGCACATCCATCCAGCCAAGGTGAAAAAAGAGAATCTGAGGTTCAAACACTCCTTCTATCTTGGCTTCATCACCTTCTTCCTATTCCTCATCCTGCTCACCACCGGGATAGCGCTGATGATCTATTACCGGCCTTATCCTCCGCAGGCTTATCAGGACATGAAGGACCTCCAGTTTGTCGTCTTCATGGGGCCGTTCCTGAGAAACATGCATCGCTGGGCGGCACACGGCATGGTAGTCTGCGTTTTTCTTCACATGTGCCGCGTGTTCTACACCGGCTCCTACAAAAAGCCGCGTCAGTTCAACTGGGTCATCGGCGTGGTGCTTCTGCTGCTGACGCTGGGCCTTTCGTTCACAGGTTACCTGTTGCCTTGGGATCAGCTCGCTTATTGGGCCATTACTGTCGGAACCAACATCGGCAGTTATGCGCCGTTTATCGGCGGGCAGCTACGGGAGATTCTGCTCGGCGGGCACACCGTTGGCGAGGCCGCGCTGCTGCGTTTCTACGTACTCCATGTAGCGATTCTGCCGTCGGCCATCATTCTCTTCACCATCGTTCACTTCTGGCGCGTCCGCAAAGATGGCGGACTCTCTCGGCCGGTGTGGAAGCTGACGCCGCCAAAGCAAGAAGCGCTGATCACCATCGGAGCACCGGTTCAGACTGTGCCCCTCAATGTAACCGCGGCTTCAAAAGACAAGACGTATGGGCTGATGGAAGTTGTTACCGGCAAGCCCATCTTTGAAACGATCACCGCGGAAGAAGAGGCGGATACTGTGTTTTCGTATCCTTATGCCTTCGTTCGCGAAGCCGTGGTGCTCATGGCAACGGTCACCACCATCATGACCATGTCGTTGTTCCTGAACGCGCCGCTCGAAGAGCTGGCCAATCCGGCCAAGACACCAAATCCCGCCAAGGCGCCCTGGTACTTTCTTGGACTGCAGGAACTGGTGAGTCACTCCGCCCTGCTGGGTGGCGTGGTGGCGCCGGCGCTGATGGTGCTGGCCCTTATAGCGATTCCGTACCTCGACAGGAATCCGAGCCGGCGGCCCGCCGACCGGAAGCTGATCCTGTGGTTGTTCACTTTCTTTGTCGTGGCCAACCTGGTCCTGATCGTGGTGGGCACTTTCTTCCGCGGTCCGGGATGGGCGCTGGTTCCACCTTGGGTACATGTAGTTTCGGGGGCTGAGTAATGGAACGGAGACTTCAACAGCTCTTCTTTACGCTGAGCGTGCTCGCGTTTGTGCTGATTCTGGCCGCGGCATGGCAGGCGAATTCGCCTTCGTGGAAGACTTTCCAGAAGCAGTTTCTTCAGCTCGAGGCGCAAGGCGAACCCAACGCGGTCACCAAGGCAGCAGTTCTGGCCACGCCGCCGGAGATTCACCAGATACTTCTCCCCGGGCTGCAGCGCGTGGACCGCTGCACAACGTGCCACCTTGGAGTCGACGATCCGACAATGAAGGACGCGCCGGAGCCGTTTCGCTATCACGCCGGTCTTGGTCCGCATGTGTCCGCGCGGTTCGGGTGCACCATCTGCCACGGCGGCCAGGGCTTGGCCACTGAAAAAAACGCCGCGCACGGCAACGTGCAGTTCTGGCAGACGCCTCTGTTGACCAGGGAATATATCCGCGCTTCCTGCGGCCGGTGCCACAAGGAGGGCGATGTACCGGACGTGCCGGAGCTTGCCGAGGGTCGGCACCTGTTTGAGACCCAGGGTTGCCGCGGCTGCCACAAGCTGAACGGCGTGGGCGGAAGCATCGGTCCAGACCTCACCGAAGAAGGCGCGAGCCGTCGTTCGCCGGAATGGTTGGAGCGGCACTTCCTCTCGCCCAACGCAGTCTCCGCCGGTTCCGCGATGCCCAACTTCCACTTCACCAGGGAGCAGGCGCGCGACCTCACCTATTACATGCTCTCGCTTACCAGCGAAGAGATGGGAACCTACTTTTCGAGCATGCGCTCCATCCCCGGGCCCGCCTTTGGACGGCAACTGTTTGTTGAAAAAAACTGCATCTCGTGCCACGCCGTGGGCGGTGTGGGCGCGAAGACCGGCCCCGACCTGCTTGGCGTTACCACGAGGCATTCAAGGGAATGGCTCGACGAACAACTCGTAAATCCGGAGCTCGTGTATCCAGGAAGCGCCATGCCTGAGTACGACCTGGAGGCGAATGCCCGCACGGCGCTGGTGGCATTCATGGCCGTGGCCACTCCCGACGATCTTAAGTCGATCTTGTCAGGGAAGGCGCGCGCACAAACCCCGGAGGAGATCGCCATTGAGGCGGGCAAGCAGGACTTCTCCCGCTTTGGATGTGTAGGCTGCCATGGCACTGAACTCCAGGGCGGCGTTGCCAATCCCAACGCCCAGGGCGGCGAAGTGCCATCGCTGCTTCATGTCTCCGACGACTACACGAAGGATGAAGTGATCGCGATTATCCGCAACGGCAGGGTGCCGCCGATCGAAAATCCGGCAGGACCGCCTCCGCCGCTCTACATGCCCTCATGGAAGCACGTGCTGAGCGACGAAGACATCAACCGCATTGCCGACTACCTCTGGTCGAAGCAGCAGTTGAAGAAGGACAGTTGGTAGAATGCTGTGTACCGCTGCCGATGTTCCGCCGCTCAGAATCCCATCACGTTGTAGCCGCAGTCAACGTACATGATTTCCCCGGTGATGGCGCTTGCCAGGCTGCTGGCGAGGAACAGGGCTGCGCCGCCCACTTCGAGCTGATCCACGTTGCGGTGGAGAGGGGCGCGCTCGGCGTGGGCGCGCATCATGTCGCCGAGGTCGCCGACGCCGCGGGCTGCGAGGGTCTTGATGGGGCCGGCGGAGATGGCGTTCACGCGGATGTTCTTGTCGCCAAGGCTGTAAGCGAGATAGCGAACGGCGGATTCTAGAGCCGACTTGGCCAGGGCCATTACGTTGTAGTGGGGGACGACTTTCTCCGCGGCGTAGAAGCTAAGCGTCAGGATGCTGCCGCCATCGGTCATCAGCGGGGCGGCGGCGCGGCTGACAGCAACGAGCGAGTAGACGCTGACCTCCATGGCGACGCGGAAGCCATCGCGCGATGTGTTGATGAAGTCACCGCGAAGGTCGGCGGCAGGGGCAAAGGCGACGGCGTGGACCAGGATGTGGACCTTGCCGTACTTCTCCCTGATAGCGGCGAAGACAGATTCGATTTCGGCGTCGTTGGAGACGTCGCACTGGAAGCCTGAAGCGCCGGGGAGCTCCGCGATCAGGCTTTCGGCTTCAAGCTTCATGCGCTCGTTCTGGTAACAGATGGCCAGGGTTGCGCCGGCCTCGTGGAGTTTTTGGGCGATTCCCCAGGCGATGGAACGCTTGTTGGCCAGCCCGAAGACCACGGCCGTCTTACCCGCCAAATCGATCATGCTTTTCCTGTACCCCTGAAGCCCGCGTGGAGTGGGGAGGACGGGCCAACCAATAGGATATCAGCCGAAGACAGTGAGCAGTGATTAGTTGCCGGTTCTCAGCCGCCGAGGTCGACAAGTTCGACGTTGCCGGTGGGTTGTCCGAGAAAGCGGGAGCCGAGGCGCTCGAACTTCTCTACGGAGTCGGTGGCGAAGCAGTGAATCTCGGTCGTCTGGCTGGGAGTTTCCTCGCCGGTCGAGCTGGAAGTCTTTCCCACTCTTTCCACAAAAGGCGTGGAAAGAATGGGGCACCCGTTATTCCCGTTGACGAGTTGGACGGCTGCCTGGGCTGCGGATTCGGCGGAGTCGATCACCTTTGCGCCGGGGCGCACCGCTTTTTCGAAAAGGGTCCGCAGAAGTGGGTAGTGCGTGCAACCGAGGACCAGCGTGTCGGGATTGAAGCCGCGCTGGGCGGCCTCGGCGCGGAGTTCATTGAGATAGATTTCGATGACCTCGGCGGTAACTGGGTGGCTGGTCCAGCCCTCTTCGACGAGGGGGACCAGGAGTGGGCATGCCTTCTCGATGGCGCGGAGGCCGAGAGCCTGGCAGGCAGTGAGATAGGCGTGGCTCTGGACGGTGGCTTCGGTGGCGATGACCAGGACGTCTCCGGTTTGGGAGGCGGCACGGGCGGCTGCGGCGCCGGGTGCTATCACGCCGAGCACGGGGACCGGCACTGCATCCTGAATGTCGTCAAGGGCGAGGGCGCTGGCGGTGTTGCAGGCAATGACGAGGAACTCTGCTCCCTGCTCGCGAACCAGGAACTGCGCGCTCTGGGCGGCATAGCGGGCTATCGTGCGGCGGGACTTGGAGCCGTAGGGCAGGCGTGCCGTGTCGCCGAGGAAGGCGTAACGAGCGCCCGGCAGGCGATCGAGGAGGGCGCGAAGGACGGTGAGTCCGCCGAAGCCGGAGTCGAAGACACCGATGGTGGGGGTGCCAGCGTTGTTCACGGGTGCGTTCCTTCCGTGGGGACGGCGTCGGCGGTGAGGTACGTGCGGGTCAGGTCGGCGTGGCCGGCGAGTGTGGCGCGGGGCTGTCCGTCCACCAGGAACCGGACCTGGGTGACGCGAGGAAGATTGGCGTGCAGGGTGGCGCAGATTGAGAGCATGGTGAGAGTTTCGGATTCAAGGCCCGAGGGGTGGCCGGCGGCGAATGCGCCGGTGAGGTTGACGACGGCGAGCAGGGGGCCGGCTTTCGAGTCCTTTGCGGGGGAAACAGGAGACGGCGCAGAGGAGTCTTGGGCGGGCAGAAGGAAGACTTGGGCGATGGCGGATGCGCCACCTGGGACCGGGTGCGCGGCATTCGGCATGGCATAGAGGTCTAGGAGTTTGCCGAGCACGGCACGCGCGCGGGCGTTGGGGCTTGGCGGCAAAGGCAGGGAGAGAACTTCGGCAGACAGGGAGTTTTCCGCGTCGCTGGCGAAGTAGAGGGTGGCCTGCTCAGGAGGGGTTACGAGTGGGGCTTGCGTGGGTGTGGTATCCATGCCGGCAAGCAGCCGCTGGTGGGCGCGGGCGCGCAACTGCCACAAGACAGTGCCCATGACGATGGAAGCCGCAAGGAGAATGAAGAATAGGACAGTTTGGTGGCGGGGAATCACGGGTGCGGGGCCTCCGTGCGCGTGGCGCTGGTTCGCCACTCGAGGATGGCGGCGGCCAAGGCCTGGGTCACGCGGGCCTGGTAGCCGGCATCGCCGGGGCCGATGGACTGAGCTTTGTCCGCAGTGATTTCTGAGGCGATTTCGATGGCCACGGCGGGACAGGTCATGCTGTCGATCGCGGGCATTGCGGTGCGGCCCAGGGTGACGGTCATGCCGGCGTGAAGCAGGGCGGAATTGAGCACCCCCGCGAGGGCCAGGCTGCGCGTGACCCATGCGGCCTGCGCCGTCTTCCAGGGCACGAAGCGGGCGGGCTCGGCGAGCGCAAGAGAGGAGGAGAAGAGATGAATGCCTGTGCCGCTCTGCGAGGCGTGGAGGCTGATGCAGGCCTGGGCATTGGCGCGGTTGGCAATTTCGGAGCGGCGGCCGGTGTCGACGGAAGTGTCGGATTCGCGTGTGGTGACAACCGCGATGCCGCGCGCGGCAAGCAGGGAGCGGAGGCGCACGCTGAGGGCGAGGGTGATGGCCTTCTCGGGTTGGACGGCGCCGGATGAATCTCTGAGGCTTCCGCCGGGGTCGTCGCCGCCGTGGGCTGCATCGAGGACAACGACAAAGCGACTGGCGGGAGCGGCCGGGGCCTGGGCGGAGGCGGGGATGGAAAGGGCGAGGGCGATGATGGCGGTGTGGATCCCCACCCTTGCAGCGATAGAGCCGTTGCAACGATGGGACACCCAATCAGACATCCAGTCAATCCAGCGCATAGATAGTCAGGCCGCTGAGCAGCTTTGGAAAGAAGTCGGTGGACTTCTGGGGCATGACGTCACCGGCGAAGGCGACTTCCCTTAGCTGCTCCATGGTGACGGGGTTGGTGAGGAATACGATATCGGCTTCGCCGCGGCGCACCTGGTCAACGGCTTCGGCTGCGTCGCGCAGATAACGGATATTCGTTTGGTCGCGGACCTTTTCGGCGTCGAGGCCAAGCAGGCGGTCAAGGATGATGGAGTGAAGATGGCTCAGGTCGAGATTGCGTTGCCGCTCAGGCAACTCGGCGAGCGCGGCGTTGACCTCCGGCGTCTTTGAACGAAGCAGCAAGGCTCCGGTCCGGGTGACTGCGACGAACGAGGTTCCTTGCTGGGCCTTCAGTGTTTCGATGTAGCATGTTGCGTCCGCTGCAGGCAGTGCTTCAACAGTGAAGAATTGCCCGGCGGCGGAGGCAAATGCTGCCGGATCAAATGCCGCAAGGCTGTGGACGACGCGATGCGTGGGCAAAATCACCAGGCCGTCAGAGTCCATGTTGACGAAGGTCATCATGACTGCGGCTTCGGGGTACGGCGGCTGAGGTACCTGCGTTGCGCTGTGCTCTGCGGCGGAGTGTGACGCGGGCGCGTGTTCTTTGGAGTAGTTGAGCGCGGTCTCGTAGCGATGATGTCCGTCGGCAATGATGAGCTTCTTGTCGGCCATCGCCGAAACAAGCAGGCGAATGGTGGCGGGGTCGCTGATGCGCCACAGCCTGTGCAGGACACCGTATTCGTCGGTGACTTCAGCCTCGGCCGGGCCGTTGCCATCGTAAAGAATCTTCTCCACGCTTCCGGCCGGGTCGGAGTAGAGCATGAAGATCTGGCCGAAGTGAGCGTGCGTGGCCTTGAGCAGATTGAGGCGGTCGCTCTTGGGCTTGGAGAGAGTCTGCTCGTGGCGGAAGACAACCTGCTCGGTGTATTCGTGCAACCGGCCGAGGGCGATAAAGCCACGGCGTTCCTTAACGATCTCAGTCCCTGGAACCTTGAAGCGCTGGGAGTAGGCATAGACGCAGGGGTCTTTTTCCTGAGTGAGGACGCCCTGTTCCCGCCAGGACTTCAGGTCGCGCGCCGCGCGAGTATATACGCTTTCTCCGCGCTCGGCGTCAAACAACTCAGGCAGTCCCAGGATGATGCGAACCAGGTTAAACGGGCTGCGCTGATAGTAGGCCTGCTGCATGGCTGGCGAGATTTTGTCGTAGGGCTGGGTTACAGCGTCTTCGAGACGAACGGCGGAGGGGTTGTAGCGCCAGGCACGAAACGGATAAATGCGGGCCATGAGGAGGGTCTTGCTCCGGAAGAAGGGGTAGAATTTGCGGGCCGGAATCCCAGGTTCACAATACGAGACTCTTGCGCGCCTGGTATCGATTGTATCCCAGTGGTAACAGCCACTTGACTCCCAAAAAGGGAGATGCAGCAACTGATTGGAGGCTATGGACAGGTTATGACGTCTCCGTGACGCAAGCCAGGGATGGATCGTGTTAATATCGCCTCCAATTCGTGGTAATCGTTCATGACGCTCCGTCTTTATCATCGGTATTTCGCTGACCCCGCTGCTTTGCGCCATCGTGGGCGCGGCAAACTGTTGCTTTTTGGTCAAGGACTTCTGATATTCGGCCTGGCGGCAGCAGTTTTCCCGGTCCGGGCCGCAGCGCAGGACGACCAACTCAACAACGTACACGTTAAGCCGCCGGCAGCCGCCACGCCCGACCAGGGAACGCCAAAAGGGGCGGAAAAACCGGCCGAGGGCGGCCCCGGAGCCCTGAAGATCCATCCCGGCTCATTCATCCGCATGAACGTGGACCTGGTCCTGGTTCCTGTAACGGTTACCGATCCCATGAACCGCCTGGTCACCGGACTCGAGAAAGAGGATTTTCAAATCTACGAAAACAACAGGGAGGAGAAGATTCGCAGCTTCGCGGCGGAAGACGCACCGGTTTCGATCGGGATCATCTTTGACCTTTCCGGATCGATGACGTCCAAGCTGATCCGGGCGCGCGAATCGATTCTTCAGTTCATCAAGACCGCCAACCCTCAGGACGAGTTTTTCGTAATTGGATTCAACGATCGGCCAGAACTGATCGAGGACTTCACTAGCTCGGTGGAAGATATCCAGGCGCGGCTGGCGACGGTGCGGAGCGGGCATCGGACGGCGCTGCTCGACGCGATCTACTTCGGGGTTGCGAAGATGAAGGATGCGCGCCACGAACGCAAGGCGCTGCTGGTGGTCTCCGACGGAGGCGACAACCGCTCGCGCTACACCGAGGGCGAAGTGAGGTCGCAGGTGCGCGAGGCCGATGTGGAGATTTATTCGATCGGGATCTTCGACCCTTATGCGCCGACGCCCGAGGAGCGCACCGGCCCGCAACTGCTCGAGGATATCAGCGATGTGACCGGGGGGCGGCTGTTTCGCGTGGACGATATTGACGAAATGGGCGATATTGCGGAGAAGATTTCGACCGAATTGCGGAACCAGTATGTGATTGGTTACCGGCCTCAGGACCTTTCCCGGGACGGCAAGTGGCGTAAAGTGAAGGTAAAGGTGAATCCTCCACAGGGACTGCCACCGCTGACTATTTATGCACGCACCGGCTACTATGCGCCTTTGCAATAACGCGATTTTCGCGGCCCTGATGGCCGGTGCGGCGCTCTCCCTTCAAGCGCAACAAAAGCCAGCCCCAGCCAGGCAAACTTCGCCGCCGCCGGCGGCCGCGCAGACACCCGCGCAGACACCTCCTCCCCAAGCACCATCCTTGACCGAGGATCGGGATCCGGTGCGCTCCCCGGACCTGGCTGCGCCTGAGACCGGAACCGGGCCGCTGCACAAGCAGGGCGACAACTACCTGCTGCGAGCCGATGTGGAAGAGGTGGTGCTCAATTGCACGGTACTCGATGGCAACAGGCTGGTCCAGGATCTGAAGGGCGAGAATTTTCAGGTATTCGAGGATGGAGTCAGGCAAAACGTCATCAGCTTTCAGCACACCGATCTGCCGGTCTCCATCGCGCTGGTGATCGACAACTCCGGATCGATGTATAAAAAGCGGCCGTCGGTGAACAAGAGCGCGCTGGACCTGGTTCAGGCGTCGAACCCGAGGGACGAGGCATTTGTGGTGAATTTCTCCGACGAGGCGTTCATCGACCAGGAATTCACCTCGGACATCAACAAGCTCCGCGATGGACTTTCGCATATCGACTCCAGGGGCGGTACCGCGCTCTACGACGCGGTGGTGGCGTCGGCGGACAAGCTGGTGGCCGATGCCAAGCGGCCCAAGCAGGTCATCATTCTGATCACGGACGGGGAAGACAACGCCTCGACACTGAACCTGGAACAGACCATTCGGCGGGTGCAGGATTTGTCGGGTCCGGTGATCTACTCCATCGGATTGCTGTTTGGGGACGAGATGAGCCGCGCCGAGGTGCGCCATGCGCGGCGGGCGCTGGAGATGCTTTCGATGGAGACGGGCGGACTGGCCTTTTTCCCGAAGTCGATGGAGGATGTGGATCAGATTGCGGCGCAGGTGGCGAGGGATATTCGCAGCCAGTACACGATCGGCTACCACTCGACCAAGCCGACCACGGAGCCTGGATTCCGCCGCGTGCAGGTGACGGCCTCGTCCAATGGGTCGGCGAAGTTGACCGTGCGCACCCGCACCGGGTACTTCCCTGTATCGCCGGTGACGAAGAAGACGAAAAGCAGTGGACAGTGAACAGTGGACAGTGAACAGTGGTCCATCTGTGATTGAGGCTTCGACCATGTGGCGGCTCGTGCAACAACTTGGCATTATGCTCGTTCTGCTCGTAACCTCGTTCTGCGCGCATGCATTGGAACTGATCACAATCGAGCATCCGTTTCATTCGCACAGTTTGGCTGGATTTGTTTCCGATCCTTCCGGAGCAACCGTTTCCGGGGTTGTGATTGAGGATTGCGATTCGACGTTCAAGCAGGTTCTGGCTTCGACGACGACCGATGCAAACGGCCACTTCGCGTTTCCGGGAAAAAAGACGGGGACAACACATTTTCTGCGCCTGAGCCATTACGGTTTCGATCCTATGCAAATCACCGTGAAGCTCAGCCGTTTCGCGATGAGTGGTTTAAATGTCCGGCTGCACGTTGCAAACTGAGTGGGAGCATGGGAGTTTACCGAAGGGCAGCCGCAGGTCCTTCGACTCCCTTCGCTACGCTTCGGTCGCTCAGGATGACAGTATTGTTAGGGTAAGCTAAAGGTCAGGAGATCGTAGCAAAGACCTGATCATGGCCCCATACAAATACTCGACCCTTGCCGTACATGCCGGGCAGCACCCGGACCCGCAGACGGGCGCGGTGAATGTGCCCCTTTATCTTTCTTCAACGTTTGAGCTGACCGGAATCGGAAGCGATCGCGGGTGGGATTACTCGCGGGCCGGGAACCCGACGCGCGACCGTCTGGAGACCGCGCTGGCCGCACTTGAAGGCGGCGTCAGCGGACACGCGTTCACCACCGGAATGGCGGCGATTTCCGCGCTCGTTGCGATGCTGAAGGCAGGCGACCACCTGGTGTGTTCCCGAGATGTGTATGCGGGCACGGTGCGCCTGTTCGAGCAGATCGTGAGCGGATACGGGATCCAGATTCAGTATGTCGACACCAGCGACCTGAAGGCTGTGGCAGCGGCCATGAAGCCGAACACCAAGCTGGTACACATTGAGTCTCCCAGCAATCCGCTGATGGTGCTGACAGATATCGCCGGCGTGGCGAAGATCGCTCATGCGGGCGGCGCCGAGGTGAGCGTGGATAACACGTTTCTTTCTCCTGCGCTGCAGAGCCCGCTCGCGCTGGGCGCGGACATTGTGATGCACTCGACGACGAAGTATTTGAACGGCCACTCGGATGGGCTGGGCGGAGCGCTGATCGGATCGAAGCCCGAGCACAAGGAGCGTTTCCTGCTGGTGCAGAAGGCAGCCGGCGGCGTGATGTCGCCGTTTGAATGCTACTTGGTGCTGCGCGGCATAAAGACGCTGCCACTGCGCATTCAACAGCACGAGGAGAACGGGCGGGCTGTGGCGGAGTTTCTTTCGACTCATCCCAAGGTGAGAAAGCTGGCTTATCCGGGGTTGAAGAGCCATCCGCAGTACGATCTCGCGGTGAAGCAGCAGAAAGGCTTCGGTTCGATGATGAGCTTTGAGCTCAAGTCGCGCGAGGAAGCGGCGCGATTTCTTTGCGCGCTCAAACTCTTTCTCAACGCGGAGTCGCTGGGAGGGGTGGAGTCGCTGGCCTCGCACTCGGCGACGACCACGCATGGCTCGGTGAGCCAGGAGTTCCGCGATGCGATGGGGATTACCGAGGGGCGTATCCGGCTGTCGATCGGGATCGAGGACAAGGAAGATTTGATTGCGGATTTGGAGCAGGCGCTGGGGGCGGTGTAGGGGGTTCGGCGGAGGATCACGAGGATGACGAATCCGGCCCCGACTCTGCGGCAGTTGGTCACGGCGATTGTTGCGCACGACTCTTCTGCTTTTGACCGGTTGATTGCCGCCTCACCGCAGCTGGCCACCGACGCGTTTTCCGCGGGCGCTACACGTGCTGATGCAAAGGCCAACTTTGTTGAGGCAGTTGGGCGTTATATCTACGCCGGCGACACGGCTTTGCACTTTGCTGCGGCTGCGTATGAGGCGGAGATGGCGCGCAAGCTGATCGCCTCGGGCGCAAATGTGCACGCGCGCAATCGCCGCAGGGATCAACCGCTGCATTCGGCCGCCTCCGGTAATCCAGGGTCGCTCCACTGGAATCCCGCTGCGCAGGCGGCAACGATCGTTTGCCTTGTCGAGGCTGGGGCTGATCCGAATGCGGTGAACATGGATGGCGCATCGCCGCTGCATAAAGC
>Ga0209698_10000899_pt1 | contig 34284 bp, 31 predicted proteins | sample LitLauG_LLR_2012_FD_187203 | JGI IMG/M metagenome (GOLD analysis project Ga0209698, IMG submission 187203) | Freshwater sediment microbial communities from Pennsylvania, USA - Little Laurel Run_MetaG_LLR_2012 (SPAdes) (version 2) | ecosystem: Environmental > Aquatic > Freshwater > Creek >... | reverse complement strand
AGCACCGCTCCTCAAGCGAGAGCTGTCCGTAGGTCCGTCCCATCGCAACACTCCTCTAAGAGAGTGTTGCACTTCGTTTGAGAACTCGGGGGATCCAGCTTTCGGGGCGTATTTGCCACCTTGGCCAGAGCTGCGCGGACCCGTTCTGGGCCCCGGCCTTCGCCGGGGCGAGCGGGGTGTTTTGGGGGACGGCGCCAAACCTAGCGCCTCTGGCCGCCCGCGCTGCAGACAGCCGCTACGCGCTCGCGACCGCCACACCGGAGTGAGCCTTGACGCCCCAATGGCCGGCTTCGCGGGTGAGAAAATAGACGACGTCATACTGGCCGATCATCCCGCCGCCTTTTTGATAGCGGGTGATACGGGTGGAGATATGCGCGGCGTCTTCGCCGGCGTGAATCACCCTCATGTCTTCGGCGGTCGAATGATCCCAGGTCTCCAGCGCGCCGACGCTGAAATAGTCCGCCCCGTGACTGCCGGCTTCGACTTTATCGATATGCCCTACCCCCGCTCGCACGGCGGGAAGATTGAACGCGCCTTCGAAGGCGGCGACGTCGCGGGCGTTGAAGACCGCCATATAGTGTTCCAGCGCCGCCACGGCCGCCGCGGCCGACTCCGAATTCACTGCGGGCTGTCCGCGGGACCCTGGAAGGCCTGATAGGACGAACGAAAAGCGTCCAGGGCGTCGCATTGCGCCACATGGGCCGCCAGGGCCGGCCATTGGGACGGGCGCCAAAGATCTGGATGAGCCTCCGCCAGGAACCGCAGCGCGCAGGCCGCCATGATGTCGCCGTGCGTCATGCGCTCGCCAAACCACCATGGCCCGGAAGTCTGCGCGCGTTCGGCCTCCAAGGTTTGCAACACCCCGCCGATCTGCGTCTCGCACCGTTCGACCCATTGGGCCGTCGCCCGTGCGTGGACCAGACGCTCGTAGACCAGGCTCACCGCCTTGTCGGCCAAACCGGACCCCAAGGCGCAGAGGCGCAGGGTTTTGCGCCGCGCCGCGCCGCGAGCCTCGATAAGCCGCGTGTCCGGCGCCGCCATCTCATCCAGCGCGTCGAGAATCGCTCCGCTCTCGATCAGGCACTCGCCATCATCGAGCACCAGGGTGGGAACGCGCCGCAGCGGATTGAACGGGGCGATCTTGTCCGCGTCGCCGAACGTGGACCAAGGGCGATGTTCGAACGGCAGTCCGTAGAGCTTTATCGCGACGGCGACGCGGCGCACGAACGGACTGTCAAATTGGCCGATCAGGATCATGGCCGCATCGTCCTACGGTCGACCGCCGGATTCAACCCGGATTTTGGCGCTCCCTGCCTTTCCTGGGCTTCCCAGAGCGGCCAGGCGCCGACCCGATCAGCCTTCATGTCGCCCCCGTGATCCACGCCTTCGCCGCGTCCAGTTCGCTGAGCGTAAATGTCTTCATGTGCCCCGGATAGATTGGCGCGAACATCGCCGCCACGAAGCGGATCCAGGCATGATCGGTGACGATGGCGATGTGGCTCACGTCGTTCCAATGCTTGAAGCCGAACTTCTGATCGTCCCAGATCGCCTCGGGCGAGAAGTCGGTCGGCTCGTTTCGGATCACCGCCAGAGCCTTGATAGGGCCCTTGGCCATCATCGCCTCGGCCCTGGGAATGAGGCGATCGCGATAGTCCTCGTGGGTGATCTTGCCGGCCGATTCCATGCCCAGCACACCTTCGGGCAGGCCGTCGATAAAGGTGAACATGACCTTCTCCTCGTTTCAGGGTTAAGATCGCCCCCTCCGCGGCCGCGGGCCTTGATCCACGCCAAACTGGAACGAAAATGACTTTCATCACCGTCGCCGCCGCCAATCACATCACCACCATCACGCTCAATCGGCCCGAGGTGATGAATGCGATCAACCCGGCTATGCACCATGAGCTGCAGGCGGCGTTCGACGCCTTCGCGGCCGACCCGGACCAGTTCATTTGCGTTGTCACGGGGGCCGGCGATCGGGCGTTCTGCGCCGGCAGCGACCTGAAGGCGCGGGTCGATCTCAAGGGGGCGCCGGTGGGCTACCCCATGAACGGTTACGCCGGGCTGATCGAGCGGTTCGACCTCAACAAGCCCATCATCGCCGCGGTGAACGGTCTGGCGCTGGGCGGCGGCTTCGAGATCGTACTCGCCTGCGACATCGTCATCGCCGCCGATACGGCGACGTTCGGCCTGCCCGAACCGCGCGTCGGCGCGGTGGCGCTAGGCGGCGGGGTGCATCGTCTGGTGCGCCAGATCGGGATGAAGAAGGCCATGGGCTATATGCTGACCTGCGCGCGGATGACGGCGGCGGAGGCCGAGCGGCTGGGCCTGGTCAACGAGGTTGTCGCGCCCGCCGACCTGAAGGCCGCGGTCGATCGATGGTGCGCGGAGATCCTGAAGGGCGCGCCGATGTCGATCCGCGCCACCAAGGAAGCGGCCATGCGCGGCCTGGACGAACCCAGCCTGGCGGCCGCCATGACCGGCCAGGAAACCTACCCCGCCTTCGCCGCCTGGCGCGCCGCCGAAGACACTCAGGAAGGTCCCCGCGCCTTCGCCGAAAAACGCGCGCCTGTGTGGAAGGGGCGGTGAGCTTCGAAATGGGTGGTTGTAGCGGGACAAAAGCTCACCCTGACGAATTGCCCGCGATCCATCGCGCTCACCGACCCTAGCTGGAATTGCAGCGCCCGATCTGCGAAGTATCGGGCCGGATACCCGGTTGTGACCGGACGAGGGAAACGCGATTGTACAAGAACATCGTCCTTGCCTACGACGGATCGCTCGAGGGCCGCACGGCCCTGCGCGAGGGGGCGCTGCTGGCCCTGCGTTCCGGCGCGCGGATCCACCTGCTGGCCGTGATCCCGGAGCTGACCGGCCTCAACCTCACCGAGGACGTGCAAGGCGGCGTCGCCTCGACCCAGCAGGATCACTACACCGCCGTTCTCAACGAAGCGGTTGAGGCGCTCAGCCGGTTTGGCCGCGCCCCCAACGCCAAGCTTGCCTATGGCGATCCCACTCAGGTGATCACCGCCTTCGCCAAGCAGGTGAAGGCCGATCTGGTGGTGGTGGGTCACCGAAGACAAAGTCTTCTGGAACGGTGGTGGCAGGGCCCCAGCGGCGCCTACCTCACCGACCATGTGAAGTGCAGCGTGCTGCTGGCCCGGGCGGACATCGATCGGGAAACCTTTCTCGCCGAGGTCGAGGCCATCGTCGGTCGGACCGCTTGAATTCGCCGCGCCTGCCCGAGGCCTTGCCGCTGTCCCCTCCGGCGCGGGACTTCGGCGACCGCGCACGCGATTGGGTCGAATGGGCGGTGAAGGCGATCGAGGCCGATTTCGCCCGCACGGCCGACACCCATCTGCTGCACGCGCCGCTGCCGGCGTTTCCGCAGATCGCCCTCTATTTCAAGGACGAGTCCACCCATCCGACCGGCAGCCTGAAGCATCGCCTGGCGCGGTCGCTGTTCCTCTACGCCCTGTGCAACGGCTGGATCGGCCCAGGCACGACAATCGTCGAAGCTTCGAGCGGCTCGACCGCCGTCTCGGAAGCCTATTTCGCCCGCATACTGGGCCTGCGATTCATCGCCGTCATGCCGCGCTCCACCTCGCCGGAGAAGGTGCGCGAGATCGCCTTTCATGGCGGCGAGGCGCATGTAATCACTGATCCCGCCGCTATCTACGATACGGCGGGTCGCCTGGCCGCCGAGCTGGGCGGCCACTACATGGACCAGTTCACCTACGCCGAGCGGGCCACCGACTGGCGCGGCAACAACAACATCGCCCAATCCATATTCGCCCAGATGGTGCACGAACCCTTCCCGGCGCCGCGCTGGATCGTCGTCGGCGCCGGCACCGGGGGCACTTCGGCGACTCTGGCGCGTTATGTGCGCTACCGGCGCATCCCCACACGCATCGCCTTGGCCGACCCGGCGGGATCGGTGTTCCATCGCCATCTGGCCGATCGGTCGGTGCTGACCGCTCCCGCGCCCGCGTCGATCATCGAGGGCATCGGCCGCCCGCGCGTCGAGCCCTCATTTCTGCCCGAGTTGATCGATCGCGCCTATGCGGTCGACGACGCCGACAGCATCGCCGCGGCGCGGGCGCTGTCGCGCCACATCGGCCGTTCGTGCGGCGGATCCACTGGGACCAACCTCATCGCCTGCATCGCGCTGATCCGCGAGATGGCCGCGAACCAGGAGGCGGGTTCGATCGTCTCCCTGCTGTGCGATTCAGGCGAGCGATACCGCAGCACCCTTTTCAATGACGCCTGGCTCGCGGAGCGAGGCATCGACGCCGCTGGCCGCGAGACGACGATCGAACGGTTCCTGGCCGGCGGGGAGGTCTAGGCGAGGCGCGCCGCGGTAGAGACGCCCCTCGCCCGGGTCGATCAGCTCGCCAGCGCCCCCTCGATCGCCCCGACCAGGGCAGCATCGTCCGGCGCCGCGGTGGGGGCGAACCGGCCGATGACCGAGCCGTCCTTGCCGACCAGGAACTTTTCGAAGTTCCACAACACTTCGGGGTCGGCGTTGGGCGTCATGCCAAAGCCCTTCAGGCGCTCGCGGAAGGCGTCCGGATCGCCGCTGGCCTTGGGCGCCGCCGCGGTCAGCGCGGCGTAGAGCGGATGTTTGTCCGCCCCGGTGACCGCGATCTTAGCGAACATGGGGAAATCCACGGAAAACTTGGTCTGGCAGAACTCGGCGATCTCGGCGTTGTCGCCGGGCTCCTGTCCGGCAAAGTCGTTGGCCGGAAAACCCAGAACCACGAAGCCTTTGTCGCGATAGTCGCGGTAGAGCTTCTCCAGACCTTCGTACTGCGGCGTGAGCCCGCACTTCGAGGCCACGTTCACCACCAGCGCCACCTTGCCGGCGTAGTCGCCAAGGCTGGCGTCGGCCCCGGTGATCGTTTTCAGCGGAATGTCTTTCAGTGCGGTCATGTCGGTCTCTCCCTGGGACGTTGCTGGCGATCTTAGCCCCGCCGACGGCGTCCCGGTCAAGAACCCGCCGCGCCACGCTGGCGTCGCCGCGCTGCCTATCGCATTGACCCGAGCGCGGGCCTGTGCGTCCAATCCGCCGATGGCCGACGCCTACGACAATCTGATCAAGCTGCTGCCGCCGCTCCTGCGCTCGCTCGACGGTCTGGCCTTCATCGCCCGTCATCTGCACCCGCCGCGCCTTGCGGAGGTGCTGGCCGCGGCCGGCGAGCCCGACCTGGAGCTGGCGCGGAGTCTGCCGGATCTGGCGGGCTGGCCCTCGGAGCTGCGCGGCGTGGCCGACCGCTTCGATCTCGCCGGACAGGCCGTGCTTGAGGCCTACTCGAACCTGCGCGGCGCGGCCGAAGCCCCCGACGGCCTGCGCGCGGTCTTCCGCGCCCTGCGCGGCCTGCCCAAGGCGCAGGAACTGCTCTACCCCCTGGCGCAAGGCCTCGCGCCCCTCAGCCGCTACTTTCTTGACGGCGCCTGGCGCGACCATCCTGAACGCGTGGACGAACTGGCCCAGGCGCCGACCCGCGATGATGTGGGTGTGTTCCACATCGAGAACGAGCCCGGCTCGAGGGGAGGGTTCTCGCTCTATGTGCCCGAGGACTATTCCGAGGATCGTGACTGGCCACTGGTCGTCGCCCTGCATGGCGGTTCTGGCAATGGTCGGGCGTTCCTGTGGACCTGGCTCGGCGCCGCCCGCGCCCAGGGCGCGATCCTGATCAGTCCGACAGCGCGCGGCGACACCTGGGCGCTCGCCGGTCCCGATGTCGACACGCCCAACCTCAACAGCATGGTCGGTCATGTCAGCGCCCGTTGGCGGCTGGATCCCAAACGCCGCCTGCTCACGGGCATGAGCGATGGCGGCACATTCTCCTATGTCAGCGGTCTGGAGTCGGACTGCGCCTTCACGCACCTCGCGCCGGTGTCGGCCGCCTTCCATCCCTTCCTCGCCGAGATGGCCGACCCCGACCGGCTGGCCGGTCTGCCGATACACATCACCCATGGGTCGCTCGACTGGATGTTCGATGTCGCCCTCGCGCGGCAGGCGAACGCCAGCTTCACTGCCGCCGGCGTCAGGGTCACCTATCGCGAGATCGCCGACCTCAGCCACACCTACCCCCGCGAGATCAACCGCGAGATCCTCGCCTGGTTGGACCGCACGGCCTAAGTCTCCCATGGAGCCGTGGCGCGCGCTACCGGCCGCGCAGTCGAACGCAACAACGCCTTTGTATCCGGGGCGCCCTTCGTGGTTAAAAACGTTCGAGACTTAAACCTACGGTCGACGCCCGCGAGAGGCGCCGCCGTCACCAGGGAAGGATGAGACCATGGGACAACTCGACGGCAGGGTCGCGGTCATTACCGGGGCGGCCAGCGGCATGGGCAAGGCCGCCTCGATCCTTTTCGCCAGGGAAGGCGCCCACGTCGTCCTGGCCGACCTCAACGTGCCCGGCGGCGAAGAGGTGGCGCACGCGGCCAGCGCATCGGGCCAACGCTGCGTCTTTCAGCGCACCGATGTTTCGGCCGAAGCCGACGTCGCCGCCCTGATCGCTCGCGCGGTCAGCGAGTTCGGCCGTCTCGACATCACCTTCAACAACGCCGGCATCGGCGGGGCGATCGGCTCGCTGGAAACCGTCAGCGTCGAGGATTGGGACCGCACGCAGGCCGTCTGTTTGCGCGGCGTGTTCCTGGGCATGAAGCACTCGATCGCGCCGATGCGCGCGGCGGGCAAGGGCTCGATCATCTCGACCGCCTCGATCGCCGGCATCGACGGCTTCCACAACCTTCACGCCTACTGTGCGGCCAAGGCGGGCGTGATCAATCTCACCCGGTCGGCGTCCATTGAATTCGCCGCCGATTTCATCCGCATCAACGCCATCGCGCCGGGCGGGGTCGCCACGCCGATCCTTGGGGGCGCCTTGGGCGGCGACGCGGCGACCATCGAGGCCAATCTGGCGCGGGCCCAGCCGTTGCCAAGAGCCGGTCAGCCCCTGGACATCGCCCAGGCGGCTCTGTTCCTGGCCAGCGACGCCTCGGGCTTCATCACAGGCCATACTCTGGTGGTCGACGGCGGGGCCACCGCCGGATCGGTCGCCAATGCGCCTCGACCGGGGCAGGAGCGGCCACCGCGGCAACAGATGTTCGCCGGGCCGTCGTTCGAACAGAGATGACCAGGTCCCGGCCGAAAGTCAGGGGGAGGGGAGCCGCACCGTCTCAAACGCCACGTTCTTGATCGTATCCCGGTCAAGATAGAGGCGGGGAATCCGCGGCGCCCCGGCGACGGACCTGCGTTGCACGCCCGCGCGGGTTACACGCAGATAGAAGGGTTTGCAGTCGATCAGCACGAGTGAGGTGATTTCCTTGTCCGCGTTGGTCGTCAGGGCGCCTACCGGACCTTCGTAGCCGACCACTGTGCCCTCCGACTCTATCGTGCTCAGCACATAGGCCAGAATGAACTCGTTCCGCGCCCGCGCGTTGCCGACGTCATAGAGCCAGTCATAGAAGATCTGGTCGAGTAGGCGCGCGGCCTGGGGTAGCGCCATTAGCCGGCGCGTCGCCACGAACGAAAGCACGGTAAGGCCGGCCAAATCGCCGAACAGCAGGGTGTCGCGAAGGCTGGAGAAGGTGGTCGCCTTGGTCTCACCCGAGAACAACAGACTGTAAGGATTTGGATCGAAGCCGACGTTCACGCAGATGGGCAGCGCGCGGCAGATGACCTCCTGGACGAGCAGGATCGCCGATCCGGTGAGGTGGGCCACCAGCGCGGCGATGGTGATGATTGTCAGGCTGAGGATCGAACCAGGGGCGGGGGGCGCCGATTTTACCGGTCCGGTCGCGCCGCCATGGTAGAGCGCCGCGAAGGCCGCGAGCCCCGGGGCGAGGAGCAGAAGGCCAAGGACGAGATTGAGACTGAGGATCAACCTGCCGAAGCGACGGTCGCGAGAATGTCGATCTCGCCGCCGACGTGGGCCGCGCCTGCCTTCGCCGCCGGCTCGCGCGGCACGATCAGGGCGCCGTCGGGATCTCGGCCTATGGCCGCCGCGCGCACGGCTTCCCAGCTCTCGCCGTAGTTTCTGAAGACTTCAGCGGCTGTCTGCAACGAAGCATCGGAATTCAGTCTCATGGGCGAAGTATGGGCGCGGGACGCCCTGAATTCAAGATTTATCCCGACTTCAAACGGGAGACGACGCGCGAGACAAATTGCCCTTGCCGGCCGACGGCGTCATAGGAGGCTCGCCTCTTCTCGCCACCAGGAATAAGGAAACGCGCGCGCATGTCCACTCAATCCGCATGGCCCGCCATGTCGATCGCTCAGGCGCACGCCTTGCTTACCGCCCCCGGCGCTCCCTTTGAAATGGAGACCCTGACCATTCGGGGCGTCCCGACGCGGTCCTGGAAGAATGCCCCGCCGACCCTGCGCTCAATGGTCGAACTTGGCCGCTCGCACGGCGAGAAGATCTTCCTGGTGCACGAGGATGAGCGCGTCAGCTACGAGGCGTTCTTCCGCGCGGTCGCCGCCTTCGCCGAGGAACTGCGTCGGCAGGGCGTGGAGAAAGGCGATCGCGTCGCGATCATCATGCGCAACCTGCCCGAATGGCCGGTGGCCTTCTACGCGGCCGCGTCCCTGGGCGCGATCGTCACGCCGCTGAACGCCTGGTGGACGGGGCCGGAACTTGAGTACGGCTTGGCGGACTCCGGCTCCAAGGTCGTGATCACCGATGTCGAGCGCTGGGAGCGCATCGCCGAGCACATCCACAACTGCCCCGACCTCAAGCACATCTATGTGAGCCGTGACGTCGAGGAGGTCGGCGATCCCCGCGTGATCAAGCTGGAGAGTGTGATCGGTCCGCCGGACAGCTGGGCGAAGCTGCCCGAGCGGCCTCTACCCCCCGTCGACATCCAGCCCGACGACGACGCCACGATCTTCTACACCTCGGGGACGACCGGTAAGCCCAAGGGCGCGCTGGCGACCCAGCGCAACATCAACTCCAACATCATGGCCGCCGGCTGCGCCGCCGCTCGCGCGTTTCTGCGTCGCGGCGAAACCCCGCCGGCGCCGGACCCGGCCGCGCCGCAACGCTCCAGCCTGCTGTCAGTGCCGTTCTTCCACGCGACCGGCTGCTTCGCCATCCTCAATCCGACGATCGCCGGGGGCGGCAAGATCGTCATGATGCGCAAGTGGGATCCGGTGCGCGCCTTCGAACTGATCGAGCGGGAGAAGATCAGCATGGCCGGCGGCGTTCCCACGATCGCCTGGCAGCTGATCGAGCATCCCCTGCGCAAGAACTACGACCTCTCCAGCCTCGAAAGCGTCGCCTACGGCGGCGCCCCGTCCGCTCCCGAGCTGGTCCGCAAGATCAGGGAGACTTTCCCGAAATCCCAGCCCGGCAACGGCTGGGGGATGACCGAAACCTCGGCCACCGCCACGACGCATGGCGCCGAGGACTACGCCAACCGACCTTCCTCCTGCGGCCCCGCCGTCCCCGTCACCGATTTGAAGATCATGACGGTCGAAGGCGATCGCGAGTTGCCGATCGGCGAGGTGGGCGAACTTTGGTGCCGTGGGCCGCAGGTGGTCAAAGGCTATTGGAACAAGCCCGAAGCCACCGCCCAGACCTTCCACGAGGGCTGGGTCAAGACCGGCGATCTCGCCCGTCTGGATGAGGAGGGTTTCTGCTACATCATCGACCGGGCCAAGGACATGCTGATCCGCGGCGGCGAAAACATCTACTGCATCGAGGTCGAGAACGTTCTGTATGACCATCCCGCGGTGATGGACGCGGCGCTCGTCGGCATCCCGCACAAGACCCTGGGGGAAGAGCCGGGCGCCGTCGTCACCCTCAAGGCGGGCGCGCAGGCCACCGAAGCCGAACTGCGCGCCTTCGTCGCTGAACGCCTGGCGGCCTTCAAGGTGCCGGTCAAGGTGGTGTTCTGGCACGAAACCCTGCCCCGCAACGCCAACGGCAAGATCGTCAAGAGCGAACTGCGCAAGCTGTTCGAGAGCGAGGGGGCCAGCTAGCGGGCGGCCGGTCGGAGAGGGCGCCAGGCCGCGCGCGGGCCCTTGTCCCAAACGATTTCCCCTTACACCACCAGCACCGCCGCCCCGTCGAACCGCCCGGCGCGCAGATCCGCCAAAGCCTCGTTGGCCTTGGCCAGGGGATAGGTCGTCACGCGGGTCTTGATGCCCACTTTCGGGGCCAGGGCGAGGAACGTCAGCCCATCCTGGCGCGTCAAGTTGGCCACTGACACCACCCGTCTCTCCTCCCAGAGCAGAGCGTAGGGGAAGCCTGGTATATCGCTCATGTGGATGCCGGCGCACACGACCACGCCGCCCTTGCGCACCGCCTTGAGGGCCAGCGGCACGAGGCCCCCCACGGGCGCGAACAGGATCGCCGCGTCCAGTGGTGACGGCGGCGCCTCGTCAGAGCCGCCGGTCCAGACCGCGCCAAGCTCACGGGCGTACGCCTGGCTGGCGAGGTCGCCAGGGCGGGTGAAGGCGCAGACTTCGCGGCCCTGCCAGATCGCCACCTGGGCGATGATGTGCGCCGCGGCGCCGAAGCCATAAAGTCCAATGCGCTTGCCATCGCCGGCGGCGACCAACGAACGCCAGCCGATCAGGCCGGCGCAGAGCAGCGGCGCCAACGCCGCGTCCTCTCCCGCCTCGCCCAGGGGGAACACATAGCGGGCGTCGGCCACGGTGGCAGTCGCGAACCCGCCGGGCCGGGTGTAGCCGGTGAAGCGTGGCGCATCGCACAGGTTTTCACGACCCGACTGGCAATATGGGCAGACCCCGCAGGTATGCCCCAGCCAGGGCACGCCGACCCGATCGCCAACCCGCAGGCCGCTCACGCCCTCGCCCAAAGCGCTCACGCGCCCCACGATCTCGTGGCCGGGAATGACGGGCAGGGCAGGGTCCTTCAGGTCGCCATCGACGACGTGCAGGTCCGTGCGGCATACCCCGCACGCCGAAACCGCGATGGCGATTTCACCGGGACCGGGCCTAGGATCGGGCATGTCGACGGGAACCAGCGCCTCGCCAACAGCCTTCAGCACCATGGCTTTCATGCGAACTCCCCGACCGCGGACTCCGCCACAGGATACCCGACCACGCGCGGCGGGCGTTGATCGAACACAATCCCCGTTCGCACGTGGAGCGCGGTCGCTCCTATGCGTGGACGCAGACTACAGCGCCGTCCACATCGCCCGGACGATCGACATGGCCCGCTCGTCGCCGATGGTGGTGGTGCCCATCTTGTTCATCGCATAGGCGAACGTGGTCCGGGCATCCATGTCGATGATGATCAGCGAGCCGCCGTAGCCACCCCAGAACATGCTGTTGGCGTTCTTGATCGGGATCATGTCGGGCAGGCCGAAGCCGAGGCCATAGCGGGCCGGGATGCCCAGCACCAGGTCCATCCCCTCGACCTGTGGGACAAGCGCGGCCCGGCACCCCGCCTCCGACAGGAACCTCCGGCCCTGCGCCACCCCGCCATTGGCGAGAATTGCGTGCACCTGGGCGATGGAACGGGCGTTGCCGTGGCCGTTCGCGGCCGGGATCTCGGCCGCGCGCCAGGCCCTCGTGCGCGTGTCCAGCGGGTCGATCGGCGGATTGGTCATGATATTGATCAGGTATTCGGACGGCGGAACGTCAGGGAGGGCGGCGACCGGCGGGATCAGGTCGGCCACGCGAGCATCTTCGCTGGCGGGCAGGCCGATGTGGAAGTCGGCGCCGAGGGGCACGGCGATCTCCTCCTTGAACACGGTTCCCAGGCTCTTGCCCGTGACCCGGCGGACGACTTCGCCGACCAGATTTCCCTGGGTCAGGGCATGGTAGCCGGGCGCGGTTCCCGGCGCCCACGACGGCGCCTGGGCGGCGAGGCGCGCGCAGGCCTTGTCCCAGTCATAGATGTCCTGAACCCCGGTCTTTTCCGTCCAGCCGAACAGGCCCGACGAATGGGCCATCAAGTGGCTGACCTTGACCCCTTCCTTGCCGTTCTGGGCGAACTCCGGCCAGTAGCGGGCGACTGGCGCGTCGAAATCGATCAGGCCGCGATCGGCGATCATCAGCGCTGTCAGGGCGGTCATGGTCTTGGTCGTCGAATAGACGTTGACGATGGTGTCCTTGACCCACGGACGGGTGCGGGCCTCGTCGGCCCAGCCGCCCCAAAGGTCGACCACCACCTCTCCGTCAACCGTCGCGCAGAACGATGCGCCGAGGTCGTCGCCCCTGTTCAGGTTGGCCTGAAACGCCTCGGCCGCGGCCGCGAATTTCGGGTCGCTAAAGCCGCCTATCGAGCCATCCGCCATGGTCGTTCCTCCTCGCCTTGGCCGGCGCTTCTCCCGAGCGACGGCTCCCGATCACATCTCAACAGCAAATGCGCCCAGCGTCCAGACGCGGGTGGCGCTCGCCCTACACGTGACCGCCTTGACCGCCGTCCACGGTGATCGCCGCGCCGTTGATGTAGGAGGCCGCGTTCGAGCACAGAAACACGATTGCGGCGGCGACCTCTTCAGCGGTTCCGTACCGGCCAACGGGAACGGATCTGCCGTTGTTCGCTAGAACCGCCTCCATGGTCGAGCCATTGGCGGCGGCGACTTCGCCCGCCGCCCGCTCCCACATCGGCGTGTGAATAAGGCCCGGCAGCACCGAGTTCACCAGGATGTTGTCGGCGCCATATTTCCGCGCCAGGGCCTTGCCCATCGCGATCATCGCCGCCTTGGACGCGCCGTAGTCGATGAGGGCCGCGTTGGGATAGAAGCCCGCGCCGCTCGAGACCATCACCACACGGCCCCACTTACGCGCGCGCATCGCCGGCAGCAGCCGGCGCGTGCACCGAACCGCCGACATCAGGTTCAGCTCAAACAGCGAGGTCCAATCCTCATCGCTCATGTAGAGGAAATTGCGCGAGGGCGATGCGCCGACATTGTTCACCAGGATGTCGACCGGCCCGTCCGCCTGCGCCGCATCCAGAAAATTCTCCACCGACTTTGCGTCGGCCATGTCGGCCGCGAACCCGTGGACCGAGCCGTCACCGCTGGGAGGGCGGTACTGCGCCAAGGCCGCGACGTTTTCCGGACTTCGGGAACAGAAGCATACTCGCGCGCCCTGGTCGGCGAGGGCGCGAACGGCGGCCGCGCCGATGCCCAGGCTCGCGCCGGTCAGCACGGCCCGCTTTCCCGTAAGGTCCAAATCGAGCATCTCAGGCGTCCTCCCAGGCCGTGGTTGATCCACGTATGCGATTAACATGCCCGTCCGGCGGGCGCTGGCAAGAGCGGAACGGCGGCCGGCCCCGTGGCCACCGTCGCGGAAGCCGACCGCGCCATTTCAAATTCAGCGCCATGAGCCTAGGATCGGGCGATGCAGCGGCGCACCCCCCACCGGCGTCCGGCGCCCCCTTCCACTCCCGTCGTCGAGACCGAACTGCTCATAGAGTCGATCGGCGCTCAGGGCGATGGCGTCGCCGGCGACGTGTTTGCGCCGCTGACATTGCCAGGAGAGCGGGTGCGCGCCAAAGTGAGCGGCGGCCGCGCGGAGATCATCGAGGTCCTCCAGCCCAGCCCCGATCGGGTCAGGCCGCCTTGCGTGCACTATGGCGACTGCGGCGGATGCAGCCTGCAGCACTGGGCGAGCGGATCCTATCTCGCCTGGAAGGTCGACCTGATCCGTCAGGCCCTGGCGCGGGTGCGTCTGGAGACCGACATCCTGCCGCCCTTCGCCGCGCCACCGGCCTCGCGCCGGCGTATCGCCCTGCACGCCCGGCGCGCGGGCCGAGAGATCATTCTGGGGTTCAAGGCGCGCCGGGAATGGCGCGTGGTTCCGCTGATGCTGTGCGAGGTGGCCGATCCGGCCCTGGTGGCGGCCCTGCCGGCGCTGCGCCGCCTGGCCGAGGCCTTTCTGGAGCATCCCAAGTCGGCGCCGATCCTGCACGTAACCCTCACGCTGACCGGCCTCGATATCGACATCAGCGGTGTCGAGCGGCGCGCTGGCGGCGGGCTTTCGGCGGACGCCCGCATGCGCGCCGCCGCCATCGCCGCCGAGATCGATGCGGCCCGCGTCAGCCTGGGCGGCGAAATGGTCTACCTGGCCCGGCCCGCACGGGTAGGATTGGGCGCCGCGGTCGTTAACTTGCCTCCGGGCGGCTTTCTCCAGGCCGTTCCTCAGGCCGAAACCGCCATGGCCGCCTTCGCCCGGGAGGCGGCCGCCGGCGCGCGGCGCATCGCCGATCTGTACTGCGGGGCCGGCACGTTCACCTTTCCCCTGGCCGAGATTGCGCCTGTGCTGGCTGTCGATGGCTCAGCGGGCGCGATCGAGGCGTTGAAGGGCGCGATCGCTACCGCGCCTGGACTGAAGAGCATCATCGCTCAGGCCCGCGATCTCGATCGCCGTCCGATGATCGCCCAGGAACTCAAAGGCGTCGACGTGGTCCTGTTCGACCCGCCCCGCGCCGGCGCCATCGTCCAATCGGGCCAGATCGCCCAGTCGGGGGCCGCGCGGGTGATCGGCGTTTCCTGCAATCCGGCCACCTTCGCTCGCGACGCTCGCGTGCTGGCTGACGCCGGCTTCCGTCTCGATCGCGTGCTGCCAGTGGACCAGTTTCTCTGGTCGGGGCATATTGAATTGGTGGGGGTGTTTTCGCGGGGCGCTCAAAACTGAACGACAATCCGACCCGACCCGCCGCCTTCCGAGTCGACCGATCGGCCCAGAGCCTGCGTTCCGCCGCCAAGGCGACCTGGTGGGGGCTGGCGGGAATGGCCGCTCGCGCGGTCGCCCGGCCCGAGCGCGCGCCGCCGACGTCATTCGCGCCGTCGGCCGATCCTCCGCCACGTGGATTCACGCGCCGAGCCTGGGCCGAAGCCTTCGCCAAGGACGCCGCCGACATCGCCGCCGGCCTCTACCCGGCCCTGGACGATGGTCCGATCGACCCCGCGCAAGCCTGGCGCAAGACCGCTGATTTTATCGCCGACGCCCGGGAGGTCGAGGCCCGCCGCCGTCGCGGCGGCGGGGTCGAGGCGCGCGCTCAGGCGCCCGAAGGATCGACGGCCTACCCCGCCTACTATCGGCAGAATTTCCATTTCCAATCGGGGGGCTGGTTCACCCCCGATAGCGCCGCGCGCTACGAGGCGCAGGTCGACGCCCTGTTCGGCGGCACGACCGGTCCCATGCGCCGACGGGCCCTTTCGTTGCTGGCGAAGGCCTGGTCCGACCGAGACCATCGCGGGCTGGCGGTGGTGGATCTGGCGTGTGGCTCGGGCGCCTTCCTGCACGACATGGAGCGGACGTTTCCGCGCGCGCGGCTGATGGGTGTCGATCTGTCTCCCGCCTATTTGGTCGAAGCCACGGCGCGGGTTGAGCGAGCCAGCCTCATCCAGGCCAACGCCGAGCGCCTGCCATTCGCCGACGCCAGTATCGACGCCATCACTTGTATCTATCTGTTCCACGAACTGCCCCCTCGCGTGCGCCCGATCGTCGCCGCGGAGATCGCCCGGGTGCTGAAACCTGGCGGCTACCTCGCCTTCGCCGACGCCGTGCAACCTAGCGACGCGCCGCATCTCGCGCGCCTGCTCGAGGCGTTTCCGGCCTATTTCCACGAGCCCTATTTTGCTGACTATGCGCGGACCGATCTGACAACGCTTTTCGCCGTGGCGGGTCTGATTGAGCGGGACAGCGACGTGGCGTTTCTGACCAAAGGGGTATTGTTTGAGCGGGCCGGTGAAGCATCGGAACCCAAAGCCGCCCCATGAAGCTCTACCAGACCTTCACCTCGCCATTTCCAACCCGGGTGCGCCTGGCGATCTACGTCAAGGGGATCGATGTCGAGATGATCGAGCCCCCCGGCTTTCACACGACGACGCAGGCCAAGGGCGAATATCTGCGCATCAACCCCATCGGCCGTATTCCCACCCTGGTGCTTGACGACGGACGCGCCCTGCCGGAATCGGAGGTGATCTGCGAGTATCTTGAGGACGCCTATCCCGACCCGCCTTTGTTGCCTGCCGATGCATGGGGCCGCGCCCAGGTGAGGTTGATCTCGCGCCTGTGCGATCTCTATCTGGTCATGGCCATGGTCCCCCTGTTCGCGGCCGCCGGCCTGTCGCGTCGGCGCTGGGACCGCGAGGCGATCGATCGGGCGTTGGCCGCCGTCGATACCGCGCTCGGCTATCTGGAACCCTACATTGATGGTCAAGGTTATGCGGTCGGCGCGGCGCTGACCTGGGCCGATGGCGCGCTGATACCCCAGCTCATGCTGGCGCACGAATGGGCGCCGACACTGTTCGGCACGGCGAGCCCGCTGTCGCGCTATCCCAAACTCGAGGCCTATTGGCGCGCGATCGCCAAGGATCCCATCGCCGCGCGGCTCGTCGCCGAGACGCGTGAGGCGGTGGTCAGGGAGCGGGCGGCCGCTCAGGCTTTGGCGGCCGCGCGCAAGCCCTGACGACGAAAATCCCTACCCATGGCTCCCGCGCCAACCCCAATAACTTGCCGGGCGCGCGGTCGACTCTGCGTTCAAGCGAGATCCGGGGCAGGGTCGCGTTCAAGACGCCGCGACCGAGCCCCCGTCGCAGGCGATGGTCTGGCCAACCACATATTGACCGGCGCGAGAGCTGAGGAAGATCGCCAGGCCCGCTATATCCTCGGCCGTGCCGACCCGGCCGCTGGGATTTCCACGTCCGACGCGGTCCCAGTCGGTGTTGGCGACATCGCCCTTTCCGCCGACCCCGGTGCTGAGCATCCAGGTGGGGAAGGGGCCCGGCGCGATGGCGTTGAAGATGATGTGGTTTTTGGTCAGATGCGCGGCCATGAACCGCGTCATGTGGTGCAGCGCCGCCTTGGAGGCGCCGTAGGAATAGGTGTCGAACGCCGCGGTCTTCAGGCCATCGATGGAGCCGATATTGATCACGCGGGCCGGGCTGTCGGCGCTGGCCGCGGCGCGCAATTGCGGCAGCAGCTTCTGGGTGAGGAAGAATACGCCCTTCACATTGGTGTCGAACACCTTGTCCCAGCCGATTTCCGGAAAGGCGTCCAGGTCGGCGCCCCAGGAAACGCCGGCGTTGTTCACCAGGATGTCCAGGCGCGTCTCCCGCTCGGCAAGACGCTTGGCCAGGCTTTCGACGCCCTCCATCTGCGAGAGGTCGGCGGGCAACGAGATGCACTCCCCGCCGTAGGTTTCCGAGAGTTTCTTGGCGGTGTCGTCGCAGGCCGCGACCTTGCGCGAGGAGATGTACACCTTGGCGCCGTTGGCCAGGAAACCGGCGGCGATCATCTCGCCGATACCGCGCGAGCCGCCGGTCACCAGGGCGACCTTGCCCTTGATGGAAAAGAGATCGTTGAAGGTCGTGGTCGTCATGGGGCTCCCCTGGAAGTGTGTTGCGCGAACCTATCCTGGACCCGCGCCGGGTTGCAAATGCGCGGGGCCTCGCGCCGGCCGAGGATGCGGACTGCCCATCGGCGGCGAAGGCGCTATGGTGACTATGGAATCGGAATTCGGCCGGACATCAGGGGACTTGCGAGATCGTGACGCATCCAACGCCGCTTGAGGCGCCCCCTCGGGCCCGGATCGCCTTTCGCGTCGGCGTTGTCGGCCATCGGCCAAACAAATTGCCGAAGACCGACGCCGCCCTGGAGAGCATTCGCGCGCGGATCACCGAGGTGCTTGGCGCGGTCACCAAGACCGTGCGCGACTTCAGCGTCTCCGCGGACGCCGCCTTCTACGCCGATCTGCCGCCCGTGGTTCGCGCGGTCTCGCCCCTGGCCGAAGGCGTCGATCGAATGTTCGCGTCCGCGGCGCTCGACCTGGGCTGCGAGCTCTGCTGCCCGATGCCTTTCGCGCGCGCGGAATTCGAGAACGATTTCGCGCCCGGCGATGCGCTCGAAGGCCGGTCGCTGGAGACCTTCCAGCATCTTTTGGCCCGCGCCAGCGAGAACGCAGGCCTGACCGCCTTCGAACTGGATGGCTCGCGCGACAACGAGGGCTCGGCGTACGCCGTCGCCGCCCGCATCGTCCTGAACCAGTCGGACCTGCTGGTGGCGGTGTGGGATGGCCGCGCCTCGTCGGGCGCCGGCGGCACTCTCGATACGATCGAGCAGGCGCTACGCTATCATGTGCCGGTATTGTGGATTGACGCCGAGGTCGACGCGGCGGCCTCCGGCGAGGCGGCTTGGATGTTCGTCCAGTCCTGGTCGGACCTCAATGCAGCGCCTGGCGAGATCCGAGCGCAACCCCGCAGACTCTCGGCGGCGGGTCGGGGAGAGGACGACGCCCTCGCCAGAGTCATCGAGACCATAGTGCTGGGCGAACTCGCGCCACCAAGTTCGGACCGCAATATTCACATGGTCGCCGATGAGCGCACGCGCGCGCTGGACTATTTCGCCGAGCGCCGGCCCAGGTTCAACGTCGCCATTGTCTGGAAGGCGTTCCGCGATCTTTTGGGAGAAGGCAAGATCTCGCCGCCCGATGTGCGGGTCGAAGACTTTGTGGAACAGGTCCGCCGCCAGTGGCCGGCGGACCCGGCGGACGTGCCGCCGGATTCTAAAGCGCCATCGGCCGCGACGCTGTGGACCAACGCCCGGCTGCGGGCGCACTACGCCTGGGCGGACAAGCGGGCGAACCTCTATGGCGATGCGCACCGAAGTGCGTTCGTCACGGTCTCGCTGCTGGCGGTCCTGGCGGTGTTTCTCGCTTTCGTCCCCATCGCCGCCGGCCGCGCGGCCGGATGGGAGGGCGGCTGGATCCTCGCCGAATTTCTCTGCCTGATGGTGATCGTCGGCGTCGTCATGGGCGGCGGTACGCGCCGCTGGCATCTGCGGTGGCTGGAATATCGAGTCCTGGCCGAACTGGTGCGGCAGCTGAGCATTCTGGCGCCGTTGGGCGGGGGCCGTCCATTGCCCAGTCGTCAGGCGCACCTGGCGGTCTATGGCGATCCGACCCGTTCGTGGATGTACTGGCAGATGCATGCAATCGGCCGCGCGGTGGGCGTGCCCGATGTCGTCGTCGACCAGGCCTACGTGCGCGAGCACGCCCATCGACTGCTCGACATCGCCGAGGACCAGCTCGCCTATCACAAGCACTCGCAGAAGCGCCTGGCGACGATCCACCACCGCCTGCAACGCATCGCTCTGTTCGTCTTTGGCCTGTCGATCGTCGCCATCGTCGTTCACTTCGGCTTTGTCGCGATGGGGGACGAGTCGCGTTGGAGCGCGACGGGAAGATGGCTGGTGTTGGTGTCCGCCCTGGCGCCGACGTTCGGCGCCTCCTTGGCCAGCATCAACAATCAAGGAGAGTTCGCACGTCTTGAAAAGCGTTCCGGCGCCATGGTCGTGGGCCTTGGCGGCATGCGCGAAGCTCTGCGCGCAATGGTCGATCGCCTGGACGCCGGCGAGACCGTGACCGTCGCCGAGGTCACGGATCGGGCCAGCCGGATGGTGGCGATGATGCTTGAGGAAAACGCCGACTGGCGGGTCGTCGTCTTCGATCTGGCGCAGGGCGCGTCCTAGACCGGGGCGAGCACGGACCGCCTAACCCGCGATCGGCTCGGCGGTCTTGGCCCACTCGGCGTAGAACTGAGCGTACCACTTGCGAAACATCAGGATCGGTCCGTCGCCGTCGCAGATGACGGGCTTTTCCATGTAGCGCTGTCGATCCCAGATGATCTTGTCCTGGTCCAGCTGGCGGCAGACCTCCATGATAAAGCCTCGGGCGAACATGGTGGCCATGTCGTTGGCCTGCTGTCTGGGCTGGGTGAAACAGAACCGCACGCTCACCTTATCCTTCTCCACCGGCGTGACGGCGGCCAACAGCAGGGTTTCGGCGACCCCGGTAAAGCGCGTGGCGCTTTGGCCCGGACCGATCATGCGCGCCGTAATCCGCGCCTCGACGCGGCCGGCGGGCGTGTCCAGGCCGGCGTCGATAACCGACGTTCGCCGGGGGCCGTCCCAGATCATCTCCGAGGTCGGGAACGTCGCGGTGCCGTGCACGAACTTGAAGTGGGCGACATCGACCGCGTTCTCGGCCATGTTCTGCAGGCTGCCAAAGACGTTCCATTCATGTATTTCGTAGGGCGTCCAATCTGGATCCGTCGCCTCGGAAATGGCTTCGACCTCCCATTCCGGCGCCGCGCCGTGGGGATGATACCAGAACCAGATCATCCGGTTGACTTCCGCGACTGGCCACTGGCGTGGGCAGGGCTTTCGCATGCGCGGAGGGATGGCTTCGGCGTAGGGAATGTCATGAACAACGCCTTGGCCATCGTACCGCCAGGCGTGAAACGGGCACTCAAGAAGATTGCCCGAGACCCTGCCGCCATGGCCCATGTGGGCGCCCAGATGGCGGCAGTGCGCATCGAGCATGCGAACGGCGCCGTCTTCGCCGCGCCAGACCACCAGGTCGGTGGCGAAATACCGCAATGGACGCACCTCGCCGACCTTCAACTCGTCGGACAGCAGCGCGGGGTACCAACCATAGGGAAAGGGAATATCCAGGCGCCGCTCGGCCACGCTTGGGCGACCCGGAACGTCGGCGGTGCGCCAACGATTGCGTTCCTCGTCGCTCATGTCCGCCAGCGCTGCGCTGACGGCGACCTGAGCGCCGAACTTGGGTGTCGCCGCATCGTCCGCCATGTATCTCCCCTCCGAAGCGAATTCCTAAGCCGCTAAATACGACCCCCCTGTGACGAACACCACCTGGCCCTGGATCATCGCCGCCGACGGACTGGCGAGATACTCGATCAGGCTACAATAGTCGTCGTCGGCGACGTTGCGTCCGCTGGGGTTGGTCGCGGCCGACTGACGCATGATTTCATCGGTTCGCTCGCCATAGACCTGGCGCAGGGCCGCCGTGTCCACGGCGCTGGGCGCCACGCAATTGGCTCGCACCCCCAGCGGCGCGAGCTCGAGGGCCAGATAGCGCACAAGCGCTTCGGCCAGCGCCTTGCCCGCGCCGACGGCGGCGTAGTTCGGCAGAGGCGTGCGGCTGCCTCGGCTTGAGAGGAAGAAAACAGTGCTGCCCGGCCGAAACAACGGCTTGGCGGCCTGAACCAGATAGACGAGCGCGGTCCCGTTGAGGTTCACCGCCTGGGTGAATGCGATCGGATCGACACTGAGCAGCGGTTCGGCGATCACCTTCACCGCGCAATGAACCAGTTGGTCCAGCTGGTCCGTGTGCCTGGCCACTTCGGCCATGACCGCGGCCGCGCCTTGCGGCGTGCCGACATCGCCCTTGATCGTCCAGCATTTGGCGCCGGCCGAGGTGATTTCCGCAGCCGCGCTCTTTGCGGCCGCATCGTCGGCCAGATGGTTGAGAAAGACCTCGACCCCCGGCTTGGCAAAGCGGCGAGCTATGGCCAGGCCGATCCCCTTGACCCCTCCGGTGACCAGTATCGACATGGCGTCTCCTCGCGCTTTTCCCGCGAGGAGTTGGCGCAATGGCCCTGTCTGTCAAGCCGGTGCGGCGTACGCGGCGGGGTGAACGCCGTCCCGGCCCAGCCTCTCAGGCCCTAGCTTCGAACAGTCCCAGCTGGTCCCCGGCCTTGGGCGGAACCTTGAACTGGGTGAGGTCTAGCGGCGGCGGCGTTTGGTCGAGGCCGAAGTGGCGTTTCGCGAACTTGAACCGCTGAGCGATCATTTCGGCGATGGGGCCCTGGCCCTTCATCCGCTGGGTCCATTCGGCGTCATAGTCCTTACCGCCACGCATCTGGCGCACCAACGACATCACCCGCGCCGCGCGATCGGGCCGCTTAGCCGCGAGCCATTCGGCGAACAGGTCCTTGATCTCGCGGGGCAGGCGCAACACCACGTAGCCCGCGCCGATCGCGCCGGCTTCGGACGCCCGGCGCAGCACGGTCTCGAGTTCATGGTCGTTCAGGCCCGGAATCACCGGCGCGAACATGACGATCGTCGGCACCCCGGCGCCGCTCAGGCGGCGCACGGCGTCGAACCGCCGGTCCGGCGTCGCGGCCCGCGGCTCCATGGCCCGGGCCAGGGCGCGATCCACGGTCGTGATCGACACCGTCGCGCGCGCGAGGCCGGCCTTGCCCATGGGGCCGAGAATATCGAGATCGCGCGCGATCGAAGCCGATTTCGAGATGATCGTGAAGGGGTGGCTGAATTGTTGCAGCACCTCCAGCACCTGGCGGGTCACCCGCAGGGTGCGCTCCTGAGGTTGATAGGGATCGGTGTTGCCGCCGATGTGGATGACACCGGGTGTGTATCGCGGCTTGGAAAGCTCCGCGGTCAGCAGCTTCGCGGCGTCGGGCTTGAAGAACAGGCGGCTCTCGAAGTCGAGGCCCGGAGAGAGGCCCATATAGGCGTGAGCGGGCCGCGCGTAGCAGTAGATGCAACCGTGTTCACACCCACGGTAGGGATTTATCGACCGGTCGAAGCCGATGTCGGGACTGTCGTTGCGCGTGATGATCACGCGCGCTCTTTCCGCGGTCACCGTCGTCCTCAGCGTCGGCGGCTTGGCGTCGTCGGCCGTCCAGCCATCGTCGAAGGCTTCACGCTGGAGCGATTCGAAGCGGCCGGTCGCGTTGCTCTCCGCGCCCCGTCCGCGCGCAAGATGAGGTGGCGCCGACATGCGAACGGTCTAGACGACCGAACGGAACAAAACAAGAACATCTCGGCGCGAGCCGGTCAGAATTCAGTCGCCCCGTGAGGTGTCGGCCAATCTTTCCGCGAGGAGCTGCATATCCTCCCACGCCATCCGCTTGGCGGCTGGCTGGCGCAGCAGGAACGACGGATGCAGCGTCGGCAAGGCGGGGACGGTCATGGCGCCGTCGGATGATCGCCATTCCGTCCATTTGCCGCGGAGGGAGAGAATGCCTCCGGTAGGTTTGAGCAGCGCCTTCGCCGAGGCGCCGCCGATGATGAGCAGCAGTTTTGGCCTTAGGAGGGCGATCGCGCGCTCCACGAACGGGGCGCAGACGGCCTGCTCCTCAGGCGTTGGGGTGCGATTGCCGGGCGGGCGCCAGAAGACCGTGTTGGTGATGAACACCTGACCCGCCAAGCCCCCGGCGGCGAAAATATTGTCGAGCAACTGGCCGGCGCGACCGACGAATGGCGCGCCCTGGGCGTCCTCATCGGCGCCGGGCGCTTCGCCAATCGCCATGATCGGCGCATCGTAGGGGCCGCGTGAGAACACCGCTTGCCGGGCGCCGGCTTTGAGCGGGCAGCCGTCGAACGCCGCGATGGCGGCCTTCAAATCCTCAAGGCTCGCCGCGGCGGCGGCGGCCGATTGGGCTTTGGCGATGGCCTCCAGGTCGACGGCGGACGGTTTTGGCGGCGCGGCGACGCCAGGCCGCGACGGCGTTCGCGGGGGTGTGGGGGGTGGCGCGCCAGCGGCCGGCGCGGGCGCCCTTGACGGTTCGGTCGCGGCGGGTTTCGAACGCGCTGACTGGGCGACCGTTCGGTCCAACGGCGTGTCGCCATACAGCACCTCCACCCCGGACAGGGTCCAGAAGGAAAGCAGACTCTCAAGGGCGCGCGCCTCGTCGGCGCGTGGGGCGGATGGCATCGTCCCGCATGTCTACACCCGACGCCGGCTCATGGGGAGCCGTTCCCGCGCGGAGGGTGGCCCGGACGCTTTGGCCTTGACCCGTCGAGCCACGGACTCGATTAAGGCGCGACAGGATTACGACTGCGAAGGAATGTGGCATGAGCGGCGAAATTGAACGCGAGACCATGGACTACGATGTGGTCATCGTCGGAGCCGGCCCGGCCGGGCTCGCCGCCGCGATTCGCCTCAAGCAGCTGGCGGAGGCGGCCGGTTCCGAGATCAATGTCGCCGTCCTCGAAAAAGGCTCCGAAGTCGGCGCGCACATTCTTTCAGGCGCGGTCATCGATCCGAAGGCGCTGAGCGAGCTGATCCCGGACTGGAAAGCCAAGGGCGCGCCGCTTGAAACGCCGGTGACCAAGGATCGTTTTGTCGCGCTGGGACCGCAGGGCTCGATTTCGATCCCGACCTTCCCGATGCCGCCGCTGATGCACAATCACGGCAACTACATCGCCTCGCTCGGCAACGTCTGCCGCTGGCTGGCGGGCGAGGCGGAGGCGCTTGGGGTGGAGATTTACCCCGGCATGGCGGCCTCTGAAATCGTCTACGCCGAGGACGGCGCCGTCGCGGGCGTTGTCGCCGGGGTGTTCGGGGTCGGCAAGGACGGCCACGAGAAGGGCGACTTCCAGCCGGGGCTGGAACTGCGCGCGAAATACACCTTCATCGCCGAGGGGGTGCGCGGCTCCTTGGCCAAGCAGCTCCAGGCGAAGTTCGACCTGACAAAGGGCAAGTCGCCCCAGAAATACGGGATCGGCGTCAAGGAGCTCTGGCAGGTGCCAGATGCGGTGTTCGACCCTGGCCTGGCGCAGCACTCAGTAGGCTGGCCGCTCAGTGGCGACACCGGCGGCGGCGGCTTCATGTATCATTTCGGCGACCACTATGTGGCGATCGGCTTCGTGATCCACCTTAACTACAAGAACCCGTGGATTTCGCCGTTCGACGAGTTCCAGCGCTACAAGACCCATCCGGCGATCAGCAAATTCCTTGAGGGGGGCAAACGCATCTCCTACGGCGCCCGCGCCATCACCGAGGGCGGCTATCAGTCCGTGCCCAAGCTGAGCTTCCCAGGCGGGGTGCTGGTGGGCTGTTCCGCCGGCTTTGTGAATCTGCCGCGGATCAAGGGCAGCCACAATGCGATGAAGACCGGCATGTTGGCCGCCGAGGCCGCCTTCGCGGCCATCGCCTCGGGGCGTTCCGGCGACGCGCTCACCGAATATGAAACCGCCTATGAATCGTCCTGGGTGCGCAAGGAGCTCTACATCGTTCGAAACGCCAAGCCGCTTTGGACCCGGTTCGGCACCTGGCTTGGCAGCATGATGTTCATGGCCGATCTACATATCTCCAGTCTGACCGGCGGCTTGTCGGTGTTCGGGACCCTCAAGCACGAGAAAACGGACGCCGCCTCCACTGGCTTGGCCAAGGACTTCAAGCCGATCGCCTATCCCAAGCCCGACGGCGTGTTCAGTTTCGACAAGCTCTCAAGCGTCTTCCTTTCGGCAACCAACCATGAGGAAGATCAGCCCGCTCATCTCAAACTGACGGACCCCACGATACCAATCGCGGTCAATCTGGCGCGGTTCGCCGAGCCTGCGCAACGCTATTGCCCGGCGGGCGTGTACGAGGTTCTCTACGATGACGCCGGCGCCAATCCCCGTTTCCAGATCAACGCCCAGAACTGCGTTCACTGCAAGACCTGCGACATCAAGGACCCTTCGCAGAACATCACCTGGACGACCCCAGAAGGCGGCGGGGGGCCCAATTATCCAAACATGTAAGGCTAACCCCGAGCCGGGGCCGTCTTGTCGCGCCAGGCGTTACGCGCGATGACTACCCACATGCCGCGCCGCGCCGCCATCACTGTCGCAGTCCTTTGCCTGGCGCTCGGAGGTTGCGCCGGCGTGGCCACGAAATCCGCCGACCGCGCCGCCCTCGCGCCGTTGATCGACGACAATCAGGCTTCCGCCTATGGTAAGTTTCTCGCCGGGCAGGCGGCGGTAAACCGCGACGACACCGCGTCGGCCGAAACCTATTTCACGGCTGCCGCCAGGCTCGATCCGGGCGACGATCGGGGTCGACTGACTGCACGAGCGTTTACCTCTGCCTTGTTGACCGGGGATATCGCGCGAGCGGCCCAGCTGGCGCCCGGACCTGACGAGGACGACAAGACGCTTGTTCACCTCGGCGCCTTGGCGAAGGCGGTGGTCGCCATGTCGGCGGGCAAGGCGAAACTCGCCCACGAGATCCTGGTGAGCCGGGACTCCGGGGCGCCTAACGAGCCAGCGGTCGCGCTTTTGACGCCCTACGCCGCCGCCGCCGCCGGCGACGCCGCCGCCTCGATCATCCACCCGGTGCTGCAAGGTCAGCCGGTCGCCCAGTTCTTCGCGAGCCTGGATCAGGGCGAGCTGTTCGAGCGCGCCCACCGTTTCGAGGAGGCCGAGACAGCCTATCGGTCGATGATCGCAAAGGGGGATCCAGGGGGCGCCGCCAGTCTGCGATTGGGCCAAATGTTCGAGCGCAAGCGGCGCTTCGCGGATGCGCTGAATATCTACGATGCCGCGCTTGGTCGGACACCTGGCGATGGCGATCTCACCCGCGCCCGCGCGCGCGCCACGGCGCATGGACCCGCGCCTAAACTCCCGCCTCTCCATGAATCGGCGGCCGAAGCGATCCTGGCGGCGGCGTCGGGCTTGATGGTCGACAAACACAACGAAATCTCGCTGGCCTATCTTCGCCTGGCCCTGAAGCTCGATCCGTCTCGCGACGAGGCCTGGATTCTTGTCGGCGACATTCTGGCTCAGGGCGCGGATCAGGCTGGCGCGCGCGCGGCCTACGCCCAGGTGACGCCGGCGTCCGGACAGTATGTGGTGGCCAGATCCAAGCTGGCTTGGAACCTTCAGGACGAGGGTGACAAGGACGCCGCGCTGGCGACGGCGCGCGACGTCGCGAGCCGTGTCCCCAATAGCAAGGAAGCTCAGATCACCCTTGCGGATCTCTACCGCGCGGACGAGCTCTATGACGATTCACGTAAGGTTCTCAACGGCTTGATCGGCGACAAGCCCGAACAAGCTGACTGGAAGCTCCTCTACCTCCGCGCCACCGACGAGGAGGAGACCGATCATTGGGACGACGCCGAGAAAGATCTGAAGCTGGCGCTCATTGCCCGGCCGAATGAAGCCGAGCTGCTCAACTTTCTGGGATATTCCTGGATCGATCGTGGCGTGAACCTCACCGAGGCGATGGCGATGGTCCAACGCGCCGTTCATCTGCAACCCGACTCCGGGGCGATCATCGATTCCCTGGGGTGGGGGTATTTTCGCATGGGTGATTTCGCCGAGGCGGTGAGCAATCTCGAACGCGCCGCGGTGTTGGAGCCGGGCGATCCGGACGTCAACAACCACCTGGGCGACGCCTATTGGCGAGTCGGTCGGCGCGATGAGGCGGTGTTCCAATGGCGCCGGGTCCTGACATTGGACCCGTCGCCCAAGCTAAAGGCCGAAGTGGAAGGCAAGATCGCTTCGGGTTTGGCGCCTCGGGACGCGGGCAAGAAGGTCGCCTCGAACTAGGATGGCGGCGGATCCCAACACCTGGGTCGAGCGCCTCGCGCCGGCCAAGGTCAATCTGTTCCTGCACGTTGGGCCGGTCGCCGCAGATGGCTACCACCCCGTCTGCAGTCTGATGGTCTTCGCCGATGTTGGCGACATGGTCCGCATGCGCGCGTCGCCGCGCCTGGGATTTCACGTGGAAGGACCGTTCGCGGCGGGCCTGGCGGAGACCGATGACAACCTCGTCGTGCAGGCGCGCGACGCGTTGCTGGACAGGGTCGGGCGCGGTTTCCCCAGCTTTGAACTGGTGTTGGATAAGCGCCTGCCGATTGCCGCCGGTCTTGGCGGCGGGTCGGCGGACGCCGCCGCGACGCTCGCCCTGGTCGGTGACCGTCTCGCGGCCGCTGGCGGGATCGGAATCGCCGAGGCCATAGCGCCGATCGCCCGGGCGCTTGGCGCAGACGTGACCGCATGTCTGGCCTCGAACCCTGTGATTGGCCGTGGCCGGGGTGACGATATTGTCCCGGCGCCCGCCTTGCCCACGCTGAACGCGGTGCTGGTCAACCCGTTGGCGCCCTCGCCGACAGGGCCTGTCTATCGCGCCTTCGACGGCTTGCCGCCCGGCGCGGGCGCGGACGAGCCTCTACTGCCAAAGTCCTTCCACGCGGTCGAGGATGTGGTGGAGTTTCTGCGCACGACCCGCAACGACCTCGAAGGTCCCGCGATCGGATTGCAACCCCTGATCGGCGAAGTCCTAACGGCGCTACGCAGCCACCGTGAGGCTCTGTTTATCCGCATGTCAGGGTCCGGCGCGACCTGTTTCGCGCTCACGCGCGATGAACCTTCAGCGGTCGCTCTGGCCGCGGCATTGTCAGACGCCCATCCAGGTTGGTGGGTGCGGGCGTGCCGCCTCAACGCTTAGGTCTGTCGGTCGCTACGTGTTCGGACCCGCCCGACCGGACAAAGAAAAAGCGGGGATCCAAGGGACCCCCGCTCTCTTAGTCGACTTAGCGGGCTAAACCCTTAGGCTTGGACAACCTCGCCATGGAGGTTGATATCCAGGCCCTCGACTTCGACCTCTTCACTCACCCGGATGCCGATCGTGTATTTCAACACGGCGAGGATGATGAAGGTCATGATGCCGCAGTAGACGAAGGTCGCGGCCACATCGACGAACTGCAGCCACATCTGACCGAAGTTGCCGTCATAGAGCCAGCCGCCCTTGGGCGCACCGGTCGGATTGATGGCCTTGACGGCCAGCGCGCCGGTCAGGATGGCGCCCAGGGCCCCACCCACTCCGTGCACGCCCCAGCAATCGAGCGCGTCGTCGTAGCCGATCATCTTCTTCACGTGCACGGCGCTGAAGTAGCAGACCACGCCGGCCGCGAGGCCGATGACAAGCGCGCCCTGCGCATTCACGAAGCCGGACGCCGGGGTGATGGCCACCAGACCAGCGACGGCGCCCGAGACCATGCCCAGAACCGAGGGCTTGCCATGGCTGATCCATTCCGCGCCCATCCAGGCCAGAGTGGCGCCTGCCGTGGCGATCTGCGTCGCGGCCATGGCCATGCCGGCGTTGACGTTCGAGGTGACTGCCGAGCCGGCGTTGAAGCCGAACCAGCCCACCCAGAGGAGCGAGGCCCCGATTACGCTGTAGGCCAGGTTATGCGGCGCCATGTTCTCGGTGCCGAGGCCTTTGCGCTTACCAAGCATAAGCGCCGTGACCAGGCCCGCCGTACCGGCGTTCAGGTGCACGACGGTGCCGCCGGCATAGTCGAGCGCGCCCATGGTTCCGAGCCATCCGCCACCCCAGACCCAGTGGGCGATCGGGCAGTAGACGAGGATCAGCCAAGCGCCCATGAAGATCATGAAAGCCGAGAACTTCATGCGATCGGCCAGCGCGCCAGCGATGAGGGCCGGTGTGATGATCGCGAAGGTCATCTGGAACATCATGTAGACCGACTCAGGAATCGTCGGCGCGAGGGAACTCGTCGCATTGAGCCCCATGGGACCCAGCAAGAGATATTTCATGTCCCCGATGTAGGCGCCGGATCCGGTGAAGGCGAGCGAGTAGCCCGCGATCATCCAAAGCACCGTGATCAAGGCCGTCGCGGCGAAGCTTTGGGCCAGGGTGGCGAGGATGTTCTTCTTTCGCACCATGCCGGCGTAAAACAGCGCCAACCCAGGGATGGTCATCATCAACACCAGCACCGACGACGTCAGCATCCAGGCGGTGTCGCCGGTGTCGATCTTCGGAGCGGGCGTCGCCGCGGGGGCGGCCGTGGCCGCCGCTGGCGCGGCGGTTGTTGCGTTCGCCGGGGCGGCGGCCGCGTTTGCTGGGGCGGCGGCGTTTGCGGGCGCCGCGGTGGCGTTCTGCGCGAGCGCGCTGATCGGCGCCCCCGCGATCATGACCGCCAGGGCTAACCCCGCCAGTCGCTGTAGTCCGATGGATTTCATCATTGCTTTCCCTTGTCGGCGAGGTTGTCGTTAAATTGCCGCGGAGCCGGTCTCGCCGGTCCGAATGCGGACCGCGTCGGTGACTTCGACCACGAAGATCTTGCCGTCGCCGATCTTGCCGGTGGCGGCGGCGGTCTTGATCGCCTCGACGGCCTTGGCCACGGAGGCGTCATCCACCACCGCTTCGAGTTTCACCTTGGGCACGAAATTCACCTGGTACTCGGCCCCCCGATAGATTTCAGTCTGGCCTTTCTGCCGTCCGTAGCCCTTGACCTCTGATATCGTGAGGCCCTCCACGCCGGCGCCCACCAGGGCCTCTCGAACCTCGTCAAGCTTGAACGGCTTGACGATCGCTATGATCATTTTCATCGGTTGCTCCCGCTGTTCCGAATGACTTCGGCGCGCATTGTCGTTGTCGAACTCCACGTTTGGATCGCGGCGGCGTCGAGCACCGTCTGGCCCACGCCAACGCTGTCCGATTGATCACATCTGGTTGATGCGTTTCGACGATGGCCACGGCCTGAACAAAACATCGGCGCGCAGCGCCCGAAAAGTAGGCGCCCTTGTCGGTTGACGCCTAATTTATTTGCGTATGCGCCTGCCGCAAGCGGGTCCGCGCGGCCTCGGACCGCCGATTTTGGGACATTCGCAGCGGGGCGACCCGATCGTTGGTTCGATGTCACGAAAAGGCGGTTGACGCCGGCCGGACATCACGATTTAGGCGGCGGCTTTGGCGGCCCGCAGCGGCGTTCACTTCAAATAAGGATCATCACTTTGACATCCCGTATCAGCTTCGCGTCGGCGTTGTTCGCCCTGGCGCTCCCGCTTGTCGCGTCTGGTCAGACCGACCCCGCGGCTCCGGCGCCCACGCCCACGCCCGCGGCGCCTACCGCGCCCGCCGCGGCGCCGCTTGCGCCCTCTCCGAACCTGGTCGCCGCCGGCGATATCGTCGCGACCCTGAAGTCGTCGCCCCATTTCACAATTCTTGCGCGGGCGTTGGATGCGGCGCAGTTGACGGCCGTTGTCAGCTCGACACCCAGCCTCACCTTGTTCGCGCCGACCGATGACGCGTTCAACGCGCTGCCCCCGGCCCTGCTGGCCAAGCTGCTGTCGCCGGACAACGCTCCGACGCTCCAAAAGATATTGATCTACCACCTGGTTCACCTCGATCTCGATACTGGCAAGATCAAGGGGGCCAAGGGCTCCGTCGCGTCGGTGGAAAACAGCCAGTTGCAACTGGACGGCAGCGCCGACGTGCTGAAAGTCAATGACGCCTCGATCATTCAGGCTGACGTCAAGGCCAGCAACGGCTTTATTCAGGTGGTCGACAAGGTTCTCGTGCCGGCGGACGTGACCCTGCCCTCCGCTTCGGCCGCGATCCCCTCGACCTCTCCCGGCGGCTAATCCACGCCTTTGGCTTGAAGCTGTTGTCGGCGAACCCTAAGGTTCGTCGACGCTTTGCCGTCGCCACGGAACTCCGTCCAATCTCATGACACCTGCTGGACCTTTGTCGTTCCAGGACTTGATCCTGGCGCTCCATGCCTTTTGGAGCGCGCAGGGGTGCGTCATCCTGCAGCCCTACGATGTGGAAGTCGGGGCCGGCACGCTTCACCCCGCGACGGTGCTACGCGCTCTGGGGCCCAAACCCTGGCGAGCCGCCTATGTCCAGCCTTCGCGGCGGCCGTCGGATGGACGCTATGGCGAAAATCCAAATCGCCTGCGCCAGTTCCACCAGTATCAGGTGATCCTGAAGCCCAATCCGCCCGACATGCAGGACCTCTATCTGGCTTCCCTCGCGGCGGTCGGCATCGACCCCACGCTGCACGACATTCGCTTCGTCGAGGACGATTGGGAAAATCCGACCGTCGGCGCCTGGGGGTTGGGATGGGAGGTCTGGTGCGATGGCATGGAGATCAGCCAATACACCTACTTTCAACAGGTCGGCGGGCTCGACGTTTCGCCTGTTTCCGGCGAGCTCACCTACGGCCTGGAGCGGTTGGCGCTCTACATACAAGGCGTCGACCGGGTGATGGACCTCGCGTTCAACAACCCACAGAGCCCGGACTTCAAAACCTACGGCGAGGTGTTTCTTGAGAACGAGCGCCAGTTCTCCACCTATGAACTCGAACTGGCCGACGTTTCGGTGCTCAAGCGGCAGTTCGAGGACATGGAGCGCGAGGCCCCGCGTCTGTTGGCCCAAACTGGCCGACAAGGGCAGCCTTTGGTGCTTGCGGCTTACGACCATGTTCTGAAGGCTTCGCACCTGTTCAACCTGATGGACGCGCGCGGCGCCATCGCCGTGGCCGAGCGACAGAGCTATATCGGTCGAATTCGCGATCTTTGCCGCGCTTGCGCGCGCGCCTGGATGGCCGCCGAAGAGTCTGGACGCTGACGATCATGCCGCAGTTCCTGCTCGAACTTTTCAGCGAGGAAATTCCCGCGCGCATGCAGGCCGGCGCGGCGCGAGACCTCGAGAAGCTCGCCAAGGAAGGCTTGGCGGCGGCGGGTCTGGCGCCAAGCCAGATGACGACGTTTGCCGGTTCCAGGCGTCTCACGCTTGTGGCCGAGGGCCTGCCTGTCCGGCAGGACGATCGTGCTGAGGAGCGCAAAGGGCCGCGGGTAGGGGCGCCCGATGCGGCGATCGCGGGCTTTTTGAAGTCAACGGGCCTGACCCGTGAGGCGGTTGTCGAACGCGATGGGGTCTATTTCGGCCTGATCCAGAGGTCGGGCCGCCCTACCACCGATATTCTCGCCGAACTGACGGAAAAGATCGTGTCGAGCTTTCCCTGGCCGAAATCGATGACCTGGGGATCGGGCACGCTCCGCTGGGTGCGGCCCCTTCACCGTATTCTCTGTGTGTTCGACGGTCAGATCGTGCCGGTTGACGTTCACGGCGTGGCGGCTGGCGATCTCAGCGAGGGACATCGGTTCATGGGCCCCAAGGGTCCGTTTGCCGTGAGATCCTTCGCCGAATACCGTGATGCGCTTGAGCGCCATTTTGTCGTTCTGGACGTGGAAGCCCGCAAGCGGCGCATTCTCGAGAGCGCCAATGCCCTTTGCTTGAGGCATGGGCTTGAACTGGCCCCCGACGCGGGGCTGTTGGACGAGGTGGCCGGCATGGTCGAATGGCCGGTTCCCCTGCTGGGCGAGATGGATCCGCAGTTCCTGGAGCTTCCGGGCGAGGTGGTTCGCACCTCCATGCGCGTTCATCAGCGCTATTTCGCGGTGCGCGAGCCTGGCGTCGCCAAGCTGGCGCCGCATTTCGTCTGCGTCGCCAACATCGAGACGGCCGACGGCGGCCAGTTGATCGCCAAGGGGGCCGGCCGCGTACTTTCGGCGAGATTGTCCGACGCGCGCTTCTTCTGGACCGAGGATTTGAAGACGCCGCTCGAGGCAAGGCTGGACGCGTTGGCCGGAGTGACCTTTCACGCCCAACTGGGCTCAATGCTGGATCGCGTAAATCGCATCGAGCGACTGGCCGAAAGGATCGCGCCATTGGTCGGCGCCGACGTAGCAGCGGCGAGGCGCGCGGCACGGCTCTGCAAGGCCGATCTTGTGACCGGCATGGTGGGGGAGTTTCCCGAACTGCAAGGGGTAATGGGCGGGTACTACGCCCGCGCTCAGGGGGAAGACGAAGACGTCGCCGACGCCGTGCGCGATCACTACAAACCCCAGGGACCAGCCGACGCGGCGCCGCTCGCTCCGGTTACCGTGGCTGTCGCGCTGGCCGACAAACTGGATTCGCTGGTGGGCTTCTTCGCCATCGGCCAGGCGCCGACCGGTTCAAGAGACCCCTTCGCCCTGCGCCGCGCCGCTCTCGGTGTGATCCGCATCCTTTTCGAGACGGGCGCGCGGGTCTCGATCAGCGAACTGATCGGCCTGGCGGGAGCGGCTGATGCAGAGGCCGTCGCCACAGTCCGCGGGTTCTTCGGCGATCGGTTGAAGGTGCTGCTTCGCGACCAGGGCAAGCGGCATGATCTGGTCGATGCGGTGTTCGCCTTGGGCGATGACGACCTGGTTCGCGTATCGGCGCGTATCGACGCTCTGAGCGATTTTCTGTCCACCGACGATGGGTCCAACCTTCTCGCCGGCTTTAAGCGCGCCGCCAATATCCTTGCCGCCGAGGCGCGAAAAGGCGCCTTGCCGAACGGTGAACCCACGCCGACGGCAACCCCGCCGGAGCAGGCCGCCCTGTTTGACGCCCTGGCGAAGCAAGGCGCTCACATCGATACGGCGCTGGCGACTGAGTCCTTCGCCGTGGCGATGGCGGCCCTGGCGTCGCTGCGCGGGCCTGTCGACGCGTTCTTCGAAAATCTCCCGGTTCTTCGTGTCGGCGGCGCTCTTGTCCGAAACCGTTGCGACGGCGCCGGAATGCTGCCCGAGGATGTTGGCCCAGCGCGCCTGATAGCCGCGCGCGAGCCCGACCCAATAGCGGCCCTTGAGCAGGTGATCGAGGATCGCCGTTTCTTCGGCGAGCCGGATCGGATCCCAGGTGCCGATCACATAGCCCAGCGCACCGATATTGATCCGGCTGGTCTGGCCGGCCCAATAGGCATTGAGCACCGTCGGCGACGGAGCGACCTCGTAGCCTTCCGAATGGAAGTGGTGTTCGATCGCCGAGCAGCCCCACAGGCCCATCGCCTCGGCCGCCTTGATGATGTCGGTCCATTCGTGGACCAGCCGCTGGTAGACCTCGGTATCGGCGCCGAGCGGGCGGCGCGCGACGCGGTCGTCAAAGCCCTTGGCGGGAAACACCGGATAGAGATTGAGGA
>Ga0209698_10000898_pt1 | contig 34303 bp, 29 predicted proteins | sample LitLauG_LLR_2012_FD_187203 | JGI IMG/M metagenome (GOLD analysis project Ga0209698, IMG submission 187203) | Freshwater sediment microbial communities from Pennsylvania, USA - Little Laurel Run_MetaG_LLR_2012 (SPAdes) (version 2) | ecosystem: Environmental > Aquatic > Freshwater > Creek >... | reverse complement strand
GAGGAGAGGGCTGGGGTCGGGGTGGCCGGCGAAGGTGACCCCGAACAGCTCGGCGACCTCCCGCTCGTGCCACGCAGCGGCGGGCAGGAGAACGGTGAGGCTGTCCAGGGTGGCGCCCTCGCGGGGCACCTGCGTGCGCAGCAGCAGCCCCTCCCCACCGGCCGGCTCCTCCACCCTGGCCATTACCCACAGGCCCCGGGGGCTGTCGTCGACGCCGGTGAGGAAGACCAGCACGCCCAGTCCCAGATCGTCCACGGCGGCGCGGGCCGCCGGCACCCAGGCTGGCGGTGGGACGTCCACGGTGACCGTGGCGTAGGCCTGCTCGAGCGTGCCGCCGACGGCGGCCGCCAGGTCGCCCGCCCGGGCGGCCGGTGGGCTCGTCATGAGCTCTCCCGCCGGGGCAGCGTGGCCAGCCCCGCGGCGAGGTCCTCGGGCCGAGGGGGACAGCCGGGCACGAACGCGTCCACCGGCACGAGCTGCCCGGCGCCGGGGACGACCGCGTAGGAGTCCCAGTACGGGCCGCCGGTCGCCGCGCACGCGCCATAGGCCAGCACGTACCGCGGCGCGGCCAGCCGCCGGTACAGCGCCGTCACCTGGGGGGCCATACGGTGGGTGAGAGTCCCGGACACCACCAGGACCTGTGCCGGCGGTGACCCCGGGCGGGCCAGGGGCCAGCCCGCGGTGTCCAGCGAGCCGCGCAGCTGGGCCGCCCACACCTCCATGGCACAGCAGGCCAGCGCCGCGTCCACCAGCCACAGCCGCACCGCGCTGCCTGCCAGGTCGAGCGCCCGCGTCGCGGGCAGCGCGCCTGCCGGGACGGTCTCGCCTGCCACGCCGCCTCCCGCGCGACGCCGCCGGACGCGCCGCCTGTGTCCTCAGTCTAGGAACAGCCGCTCTCGCGCCGGCGGGCCACCGGGTCCCAGCGGACCTAGACTTGTAGGTCGGCGGTCGCGGTGGCGACCGCGACGTGCTCGGCGCGGTAGGTAGGAGAGGGCAAACGGTGGCAGTGGACAAGAAGGTCGTCCAGGTCGACCGGGTCGTGATCCGCATTGCCGGGGACTCCGGCGACGGGATGCAGCTGACCGGGGACCGGTTCACCTCCGAGACCGCCTCGTTTGGCAACGATTTGTCGACGCTGCCGGACTTCCCCGCGGAGATCCGCGCCCCCGCCGGGACCCTGCCGGGGGTGTCTGCGTTCCAGCTCCACTTCGCCGACCACGAGATCCTGACCCCCGGTGATGCCCCCAGTGTGCTGGTCGCGATGAACCCCGCCGCGCTGCGAGCGAACATCGCCGACCTGCCCCGGGGTGCGGACCTCATCGTCAACACCGACGAGTTCACCCCCCGGGCGCTCACCCGCGTCGGCTACCCGGCCAACCCGCTCGACGACGGGTCGCTGGACGGCTTCCGGGTCCACCCGGTGCCGCTGACCTCGCTGACCGTGCGCGCGGTGGGTGACCTGGTCGGCAAGCGCGACGCCGAGCGGTCCAAGAACATGTTCGCTCTCGGGCTCCTGTGTTGGCTGTACCACCGGCCCACCGAGGGGACGGAGCAGTTCCTGCGGACAAAGTTCGCCCACGTCCCCGCGGTGCTCGCGGCAAACCTCGCGGCGTTCCGCGCCGGCTGGAACTTCGGCGAGACCACCGAGGACTTCGTGGTGTCCTACGAGGTCCGCCCCGCCGAACTGCCGGCGGGCACCTACCGGAACATCTCCGGGAACCGCGCGCTTGCCTACGGTCTGGTGGCCGCCGGCGTGCGCGCCGGCCTGCCCCTGTTTCTGGGCAGCTACCCGATCACTCCCGCCTCGGACATCCTGCACGAGCTCGCCCGGCTCAAGGCCTTCGGTGTGCGGACGTTCCAGGCCGAGGACGAGATCGCCGGGATCGGGGCCGCCCTGGGGGCGTCCTTCGGCGGTTCGCTCGGGGTGACGACGACGTCGGGACCGGGTGTGGCCCTGAAGAGCGAGACCATCGGCCTCGCGGTCTCCCTGGAGCTGCCGCTGGTGATCGTGGACGTGCAGCGAGGCGGTCCCTCGACGGGGCTGCCCACCAAGACCGAGCAGTCCGACCTGCTGCAGGCCATGTTCGGCCGCAGCGGGGAGTCCCCCGTGCCCATCGTCGCGGCCGCCTCGCCGTCGGACTGCTTCGACGCGGCGCTGGAGGCTGCGCGGATCGCGGTGACCTACCGCACGCCGGTGTTCCTGCTGTCCGACGGCAACCTGGCCAACGGGTCGGAGCCATGGCGGGTGCCCGACGTTGCGGCCCTGCCTGCCATCGACCCGGCCTTTGCGACCGGACCCAACCACACGCTGGCCGACGGCACCGAGGTGTTCTGGCCCTACCTGCGTGACCCGGCCACCCTGGGCCGCCCCTGGGCCCTGCCGGGCACCGCCGGCCTGGAGCACCGGATCGGCGGCCTGGAGAAGTCCGACGGCCCCGGGGAGATCTCCTACAGCCCGGACAACCACGACCGGATGGTCCGGCTGCGCGCGGCGAAGGTCGACGGCATCGCCGCCAGCATCCCCCCGCTGGTCGTGGACGACCCGTCGGGGCGGGCGCGCACGCTCGTCGTCGCCTGGGGGTCCACATTCGGACCGGTGCAGGCGGCCTGCCGACGGCTGCGCGCGGACGGCTTGGACATCGCCGCGGTCCACCTGCGTCACCTCAACCCCTTCCCGGCCAACCTGGGCGACGTACTCGCCCGCTACGAGCGGGTGGTGGTGCCGGAGATGAACCTGGGCCAGCTGGCCCTGCTGCTGCGCGCGCGCTACCTGGTGGACGCGATCAGCTACACCCAGGTCCGCGGCATGCCGTTCAAGGTCGAGGAGCTGGCCGGTGTCTTCGAGGGGGTGGTCGGCGATGCCTGAGCCGGGTGGTCTGGACCTGGTACCGGTGGCGAGCACCCCGGGCACCGCCAAGGAGTACAAGTCCGACCAGGAGGTCCGCTGGTGCCCCGGCTGCGGGGACTACGCCATCCTGGCCGCGGTCCAGTCGTTCCTGCCCACGCTCGGCCTGGCCAGGGAGAACCTCGTGTTCGTCTCCGGGATCGGCTGCTCGAGCCGCTTCCCGTACTACCTGAACACCTACGGGATGCACTCGATCCATGGCCGCGCGCCGGCGATCGCGACGGGGCTGGCGACCAGCCGACGTGACCTGTCGGTGTGGGTGGTGACCGGCGACGGGGACGGCCTGTCCATCGGTGGCAACCACCTGATGCACGCGCTTCGGCGCAACGTGAACATCACCGTCCTGCTGTTCAACAACCGGATCTACGGCCTGACCAAGGGGCAGTACTCCCCCACCTCCGAGCAGGGCAAGCTGACGAAGTCCACTCCCCTGGGGTCCCTGGACTACCCGCTGAACCCGGTCTCGCTCGCGCTCGGCGCGGAGGCCACGTTCGTGGCGCGCACCCTGGACTCCGACCGCCGTCACCTCACCGAGGTGCTGAGCGCCGCCGCGGCCCACCCGGGCGCGGCGCTGGTGGAGATCTACCAGAACTGCAACATCTTCAACGACGGGGCGTTTGACGTCCTGAAGGACCCGGCGAGCCGGGACGAGGCCGCGCTGCACCTGCGCGACGGGCGGCCCGCCACGTTCGGCGCGGACGGACAGTGGGCCGTGGTCGACGGCCCGGGCGGCCTGACCGTCGAGCCGACCGCGCAGGCCGGGGACCGGGTCGTGGTCCACGACGCGGGGGCCGCCAACCCGACGGGGGCGTTCGCGCTGTCCCGGCTCGGCCAGCCCGGCACCGGGACGCCTACCCCCCTCGGCATCTTCCGCTCGGTGCGCCGGCCGACCTACGACGCCCTGCTGGCCGACCAGATGGAGCAGGCCCGCGGGGACGCGGACCTCGGAGCGCTGCTGCGCGGGTCGGATACCTGGACCATCGGGTGAGCCAGCCGTGGGCGCTGGCCAGCCCCCGCGCCCGCGGGCTGGCCAGCGGGTCTGCGGCGTACCTGATCTGGGGCCTGTTCCCGCTGTACTGGCCGCTGCTCGAGCCGGCGGGCGCCGGGGAGATCCTCGCCAACCGGATCCTGTGGTCCCTCGCCTTCATGGCCCTGGTGTGCACGGCGCGCAGGGAGTGGTCCTGGCTGCCGGCGCTGCTCCGCGACCGGCGTCGCCTGGGCCTGGTGACGCTGGCCGCGGTGATGATCGCGGTGAACTGGGGCCTGTTCATCTGGGGGGTCAACCACGGCGAGGTCGTCGAGACGTCGCTGGGCTACTTCATGAACCCACTGGTCACCATGGCGGTCGGCGTGGTCGTGCTGAGGGAGCGGCTGAGCCCGGCACAGTGGACCGGGGCAGGGGTCGCGACGGCCGGTGTCGTCGTGATCGGTGTGGGCTACCACTCCGCTCCGTGGCTGGGACTGGGGCTGGCGGGGGCGTTCGCGACGTACGGCTGGGTGAAGAAGGTCATCGGGATGCCGGCCGTGCAGTCCATGACCGCGGAGGGGCTGGTGCTGGCGCCGTTCGCGCTGGTGGCGCTGGCGGTGCTGGAGGCCGGGGGGCACGCGCAGTTCGGGCACGACCCGTCGGTCACCGCGCTGGAGGTGGGTGGGGGGGTGGTGACCGCCGTGCCGCTCCTGCTGTTCGCCTTCGCGGCACTGAGGCTGGACCTGTCGGTGCTCGGCCTGCTGCAGTTCCTCACCCCCGTCGTGGCCTTCCTGATCGGTGTGGGCGTCGACCACGAGGTGGTCGACGCAACCGCCTGGGTCGGCTTCGGGATCTTGTGGGTGGGCCTGGTGATCGTCACCGTCGCCACGCGCCGGGCCGTCGAGCCCGCCGTCCCGCCCGGCGAGCCAGTGGCCCAGGCCCGCTAGCCGCGCACGCTCAGCTGTATGGGGTGGCGTCGCCGCCCGCGGCGACCGCCATCTCGTGCCAGGCCTGCCAGGTGGCCAGGCGCTGCGCGTAGACCGGCGGGACGACCTGGGTGGCCGTCTCGCCGAACAGCACCCGCAGCGGCGGGTCGTCGGAGTCGACCAGCGCGAGCACCGCCGCCGCGCTGGCCATCGGGTCACCGGAGCGCCAGACGCTGGACTGCGTCTGGCCCGCTGCTCGGGCGTCGCGCACCGGCTGGTAGGCCGCGATCGGCTCGGCGACCACCGCGGAGTCCCCGCGCCAGTCGGTGGAGAAGCCGCTGGGCTCGATGATCGTCACCCGGATCCCGAACGGCGCGACCTCCTGGGCGAGCGCGTCGCTGAACCCCTCCAGGCCCCACTTCGACGCGTGGTAGAGCCCGAGGGTGGGGAAGGCGACCACCCCGCCGATGCTGGACACCTGCAGGATGTGGCCGGACCCCTGCGCCCGCAGGTGCGGCAGCGCGGCCTGGGTCACCCACAGCGCGCCGAACAGGTTGGTCTCGATCTGGTGGCGCGCCTGGGCCTCGCTGACCTCCTCCACGGCACCGAACAGCCCGTAGCCGGCGTTGTTGACCACCACGTCCAGCCGGCCGAACCACGCGTGCGCGCGGTCGACGGCGGCGACGTCGGCGTCGTGGTCGGTCACGTCCAGGGGCAGCGGCAGGATCGCCTCCCCGTACTCATCGACGAGGCCGTCCAGCGTCGCCACGTCGCGGGCGGTGGCGGCCACCTTGTCCCCGCGCGCCAGGGCCGCCTCCGCCCAGATGCGACCGAAGCCGCGGGACGTGCCGGTGATGAACCACACCTTGGGGGACATGAGCAGCGAGCCTTCCGTTTGAGGGGGGTCCTTCGCAGAGTACGGGGCGGGCGCCGAGACCGCGGGGCTCTACCCTGTCGCCCGTGCCCGCAGCGTCGCTCCCGCCCCCTCGGTGGCAGGCGGGGGCACACCGGTGAGCCCGCTGCGCCGCGCCTCGACGCTGGGCGCGGACCTCAAGGCCGGCGTGGTGCTGGGCGTGGAGAGCGTGCCGGACGGCCTGGCAGCGGGGCTGCTGGCGGGGGTCAACCCGGCGTTCGGGCTGTACGGCTACCTCGTCGGGACTTTCACCGGCGGGCTGAGCACCAGCTCGGTGTTCATGACCGTCCAGGCGACCGGTGCGATGGCGGTGATCATCGCCGACGTGCCCGAGGTGCACCACGGCACGCAGGCCACGACCGCGCTGTTCACCTTGTCGGTGCTGACAGGGGTGGTCATGCTGGCTCTCGGCCTGGCCCGGATGGGCAGGTTGGTCCGCTTCGTCCCCAACGCGGTGCTCACCGGGTTCATCAACGCGGTCGCGGTGAACATCGTGCTGGGCCAGCTCGCGACCTTCACCGGCTACGCCGCGACCGGCAACAACCGGGTGACCCGCGCGGTGCAGACGCTGCTGCACGTGGGGTCCTTCCACTGGCCGACGTTCGCCATCGGGGTGGCCACGCTGGTGCTGATCATCCTGCTGGAGCGCACCCCCCTGGGGTCCCTGGGTCTGGTCGTCGCACTGGTGGTCACGTCCGCGATGGTCGCGATCGGCCATCTGGGCTCGGTGCAGGTGCTGAGTGACATCGCCGACATCCCCACCAGCCTGCCCCGCCCGGTGCTGCCGTCGCTGCGGCTGGCCACCGACCTGGTCGTCCCTGCGCTGTCCCTGGCGCTGGTCGGCCTGGTGCAGGGCGCCGCGATCAGCAACTCCATCCCCAACCCCGATGGGCGGTACCCGGACGCGTCGGGGGACTTCCGGGGCCAGGGGATCGCCAACATCGCCTCCGGGCTGCTGCAGGGCATGCCGGTCGGCGGCTCGATGTCGGCGACGTCGCTGGTCACCACGGCAGGCGCGCGGACCCGGCTGGCGACCGTGTCGGCCGGGGTGGTGATGGGGGTGACCTTCTTGGTCTTCGCCGGCCCGATCCGCTCGATCGCCATGCCGGCGCTGGCCGCCCTGCTGATCCTCATCGGCGTGCGCACCTTCAAGCCCGCCAACGTGGCGATGGTGTGGCGGACCGGCGTCAGCCAGGCCACGGTCATGGTCACCACCTTCGGGCTGACCCTGCTGATCCCGCTGCAGTACGCCGTGCTCGTCGGGGTGGGCCTGTCGGTCGTCCTCTACGTCGCCCAGCAGTCCAACCGGGTGCGCGTGGTGCGCTGGGTGTTCCCCGACCCCGGTGGACCCCCCCACGAGGCGGCCGTTCCCGCCGAGCTGCCAGCCGGCGAGGTGGTCGTGCTGCAGCCGTACGGGAGCCTGTTCTTCGCCGCGGCCCCCGTCCTGGAGGACCAGCTGCCCGCCGTCACGGCGCGCTCTCGGGGGTCGGTGGTGGTGCTGCGGCTGCGCGGCAAGGAGGAGCTGGGCAGCACGTTCCTCACCGTGGTCCGCCGGTACGCCCTCGCGCTGGCCGAGGTGGACTCGCGGCTGATGCTCGCCGGTGTCTCCGACTCGGTGAGCCGCCAGCTGGTGGCCACCCGGACCGTCGAGGCCCTGGGCGCCGGTGCGGTCTTCCCCGCCACCCACCAGGTCACGGCCAGCGTGAGCGACGCCGTCGCCGCCGCCGAGGCATGGCGTGCCGGGCAGGCGGGGTGAGGGCGCAGCGGCCGTCACCGGGGGGCAGGGCTGGCCCCGATGACGCCCGATGGCCCCGGGTGCCCCGCTCGACTTTCCCCCTCACGGTCCCACGCCCTACGTTGTGCGGGACACCTGCGGACCTCTGGCGGTCCCAGGCTCGAGGCCCGAGCGGGCCGCCACGTACCGTCTAACGGAGGTTGGGAAATGTCAGAGTTGATCGTCTTGGGCTACGACTCGCCGGCGGCTGCCACCAGCGCCTACAACGAGGTCCTCAGCCTGAACAAGGACATGGTCGTCCAGCTCGAGGGCCTGGCGATCGTCAGCGTCGACACCGAGGGCAAGACCCACGTCGAGACCCCCCAGAAGATCGTCGGCACCTCCGCCGCCATGGGCGCGCTGTGGGGGATGCTGATCGGCCTGCTGTTCTTCATCCCGATCGCAGGCCTGGCCATCGGCGGCCTGATGGGCGCGCTGATGGGCAAGGCGGGCAAGTCGGGCATCGACAAGCAGTTCCAGGACCAGGTGCAGGCGATGCTGACCCCGGGCAGCGCCGCGGTCGTCCTCATGGCGAGCAAGATCACCGAGGACAAGTTCGCCGCCGCCATGGCCCCGCACGGTGGCACCCTGCTGAAGACGTCCCTGTCGGAGGAGGACGAGAAGGAGCTCGCCCACGAGCTGGGCCAGGGCTAGGACACCCACGGCGAAGCGCCCGGGGCAGCCGCTGCGCGGCGGCCCCGGGCGCTTCGTGTGGGCCTACAGCCCGGACTGCACGGGGATGACCCCGGAGGCGGCGGCCGCGGCGAGGGCCTGGTAGTCCCGCTCGTTCTGGTCGGCGTAGGCGGCCGAGAAGTCGGCGATGGCCTGGTCGAAGGTGTCCTTGCCGCCGAGGTAGGCGGCGATGGCCGCGCGGTCCCCCGAGCGGGCGTGGCCCCGGGCCAGCGTCCAGCCGCACAGCCGGGCGTAGACAGCCATCCCGCTCGGCTCCATCTGCTCCACGGGGATGGACCCCTTCCAGTCGCGCAGCTGGCGCACGTAGTAGTCCCGCTCGACCCCGTCGACGCCGAGGGTGCGCTGCCAGCCGAGGAAGATGTCGCTGGAGGCCTGCATCAGGTGCTGGCCGGCGACGACCCGCTGCCCGTGGTTGACGTACCGGCTGGCACCGACGAACGCCTCCAGCACCGAGGCCTGCGCCTCCTTGGCCTGCAGGAAGACCGGGTCGGCATCGTCGATCCCCTGCATGAGCAGGATCCAGGCCCGGGTCCCGACACTGCCCACCCCGACGACCTTGCGGGCCATGTCCACCAGCCGGTACTCCCCCAGCAGGTGGCGACGGTCGCTCTGCAGGGTGCGCCGGTAGGCCGAGAGCAGGGAGCGGATCTGCGTGAACAGCGCCTCGGCCTCGATCTCGCCGAACAGCTCGGTGACCGGCACCACCAGGGGTGGGTCGGAGACGATCCGCGGCTCCCCGTCCACCACCGTCGTCAGCTTGCTGAACGCCTGCAGGCTGTCGCGGGTGCGCGCCTTGGCGAGGAGGTCCTGGGTCAACTTGGCCCGGGCGGGGCGGAGCACCTTGACCAGCGCCGCGAGCTCGACGTCCATGTCCAGGTGGGCGTACCAGACCTCCAGGTTGGTGCGGGTGGCGAAGTCGCGCATGGCCTCCCGGTAGCCCTGGGCTGCGGCGACCACCGCGGCGCGGCGCTGCTTGCGGGAGAACCCGTTCTCCCGCCCAGCGATCTCCAGGCTCGCCGCCAGCCGTTTGACGTCCCACTCGAAGGGCCCGGGCGCGGTCTCGTCGAAGTCGTTGGCGTCGAACACCAGGTGGCGCTCCGCGGAGGCGAACACCCCGAAGTTGCTCAGGTGCGCGTCCCCGCACAGCTGGGCCCGCAGGCCCGGCGACGCCGTACCCGCCAGGTCGGAGGCCATCACCAAGGCGGCGCCACGGTAGAACGAGAACGGGGAGACCAGCATCCGGCCGTAGCGGATCGGCACGAGCTCGGGCACGCGGGACGCCGCCTGGCTCTCCAGCAGCGCCACCGGGTCCGCGCGCCCCGCGGTGGGTGCCAGCTCGGCGTGGGCGGCCAGCGGCACCTCTGACCGGGCGATCTTCCCCCGCGCCGCGCGCTCCGCCCGGCTCAGGTGCGGCGCGGGCCCCGACCGGCTGGGTCGCCGGGCCGCGGGGTCGGCGACGGGAACGAGTGAGGGACGCCCGGAGCCTGCTGATTGCGCCATTGCCGCCGCCTTGTCCGTCGGGAAGGGCCGGGGAGCGACCCGTCCCGACCTGGAACGGTAGTCCCCGCCGCGGGCGCCGGGGCCAGGATCCAGCGATGAGAGGCGGGGCGAGGCGACACCCCGGCCATCGTCGCCGGGCCGGCCCCCGCACCGCGGGCGCCACCGCGGCTCGGACGGTCAGGTCCTCTGGGTCAGCCGCTGCGCTCGACGACGATCGCGCACAGCGCCTCCAGCGCGGCCCGTGCGGGGACGTCCGGAAGCCCGGCCAGCGCCTCCCGGGCCGCCTGGGCGTAGCGCTCGAGGTCGGCGCGGGCGGCCGCCATCGCCGGGTGGCCGCGCAGCGCCGCCAGCGCCTCGGCGTGCTCGCCGTCGTCGGGCAGCGGGCGGGCGAGCAGCTGGGACAGCCGCGCGTCCGCGGGGTCCGCGCGACGCAGCACGTGCAGCGCCGGCAGCGTCGGCACGCCCTCGCGCAGGTCGGTGCCCGGTGTCTTGCCCGAGTCCGCGGTCTCACTCGCCACGTCCAGCAGGTCGTCGGACAGCTGGAAGGCGACCCCGATGCGCTCACCGAACTGCGCCATCAGCTCCACGACCTGCTCGCTGGCCCCGGACAGCATCGCGCCGAACCGGCCGGACGTGGCGATCAGCGAGGCGGTCTTGTCCGCGACCACGCGCAGGTAGTGCTCCAGGGGGTCGTCGCCGGGCTGCGGGCCCACCGTCTCATGGATCTGGCCGGTCACCAGCCGCTCGAAGGTGCGGGCCTGGATCCGCACCGCCTCCGGCCCCAGGTCGGCGAGGAGGTCCGACGCCCGGGCGAAGAGGAAGTCACCGGTCAGGATCGCCACGGTGTTTCCCCAGCGGCTGTTGGCGCTCACCGCCCCGCGGCGCAGGCTCGCCTCGTCCATGACGTCGTCGTGGTACAGGGTCGCGAGGTGGGTCAGCTCGACGACGACGCCCGCCGGGACCACCCCGGGGGCCTGCGGGTCCCCGAACTGGGCGGCGAGCAGGACCAGCAGCGGGCGGAACCGCTTGCCACCCGCGTCGACGAGGTGGGCGGCCACCTCCGACACGAAGGGGTCCGCGCTCTTGACCGCCGCGTGCAGCTGCTCCTCGACCGCCGCGGCGCCGGTCTGCAGCGCAGACTCCAGCTGCGGGTCGGCGACGGTCAGGCCGAACGGGCCGACGAGGGACATCGGTCTACCGCAGGAACAGCGAGGAGCGGTTGGCCAGGTCCAGCAGGGGCTGCGGGTAGACGCCCAGCACCACGGTCACCGCCGCCCCCAGCGCCACCGCCGCGCCGGTCAGCGCGCTGGGCACGACCACCCGCGGGCCGTCGACCGCGGGCTCGGAGAAGAACATCACCACGATGATCCGCACGTAGAAGAAGGCGGCCACCGCGCTGGCCAGCACGCCGACCACCACGAGCACGCTGGCACCCCCACCTGCGGCGGCGGAGAACACCGCGAACTTGCCGGTGAAGCCGGACGTCAGCGGGATCCCCGCCAGCGCCAGCAGGAACAGGCCGAACACCCCAGCCACCCAGGGGGACCGCCGGCCGAGCCCGGCCCACTGGGACAGGTGGGTGGCCTCGCCGCCGGAGTCGCGCACCAGCGTGACGACCGCGAACGCCCCAACCGTGGTGAACCCGTAGGCGACCAGGTAGAACATGGCCCCGGCCAGGCCGGCCCGGCTGACCGCGATCACGCCGGTGAGGATGAACCCGGCGTGCGCCACCGAGGAGTAGGCGAGCAGGCGCTTCACGTCGGTCTGGGTGACCGCGAGGACGGAGCCGACCACCATCGTCAGCACCGCGATGATCCACATCATCGGCCGCCAGTCCCAGCGCACGCCGCCCAGAGCCACGTAGAAGATGCGGATCAGCGCGCCGAACGCCGCCACCTTGGTGCACGCGGCCATGAAGCCTGTGATGGGCGTGGGCGACCCCTGGTAGACGTCGGGGGTCCAGGAGTGGAACGGGACAGCGCTGACCTTGAACAGCACCCCGACCCCCACCAGGGCCATGCCGATCAGCAGCAGCGGGTCGCGACCGACCGTCCCGGACACCGCGGTGGCGATCTCGGACAGCCGCAGTGAGCCGGAGTAGCCGTACAGCAGCGCGATGCCGAACAGGAAGAACGCCGAGGAGAAGGCGCCGAGCAGGAAGTACTTCAGCGCCGCCTCCTGGCTGACCAGCCGGCGCCGGCGCGCCATCCCGGCCAGCAGGTACAGCGGGAGGCTCAGCACCTCCAGCGCGACGAAGGAGGTGAGCAGGTCGTTGGCCGCCGGGAAGAGCAGCATGCCGCCGATGCTGAACAGCACCAGCGGGTACACCTCGCTTTGTCGCCAGCCCGCCCGGGTCGCCGCCCGCTCGTCGTCGCTGCCCGGGGGGGCCGCGGCCAGCGGCGCGAAGGCGTCCCCGCTGGGGTCGACCTGGTCCTCGGCGATCAGCAGCACCGCACCGATCGCCAGCACCAGGATCGTGCCCTGCATGAACAGGGTGGGACCGTCGGCGGCCACACTGCCGTTGAGCACGACGCTGTGCGTCAGCCTGGTGGCGCCGTAGATGACCGCGCCCAGCGCCCCGAGAAGCGCGAGCAGGGTGAGCACCAGCTGGGTGGTCGGCCGCACCCGGCGTGGCAGCAGGGCCTCCACCCCGACCGAGAGCAGCGCCGCGCCGAAGACCACCAGCATCGGCAGCACGGCCCGGTACTCAAAGCTCGGCGGGATGAACGGCACGAGGGCCAGCCGGGGGATCACGGGGTACCTCCGAGGCCGCTGGACACCGCGACGGTGGGGGCCGGGTCTACCCGGCTGACCTGGTGCAGGGTGCGGCCGACGGACGGGTTGACCACCGACAGGACGACCTGGGGGAAGAAGCCGAGCGCCACGACCAGCACCACCAGCGGGGCCAGCGCGGCGACCTCACGGCCCCGCAGGTCGGTGAAGCCCGTGACCTGCTCGGTCGCGGGGCCGGTGGCCACCCGCTGGTACCACAGCAGGACGTAGATCGCGGCGAGCACGATCCCGACGGTGGCCACGACGGCCGCGGCGGGGTAGCGGGTGAAGGTGCCGACCAGGACGAGGAACTCCCCGAGGAAGTTGGCCAGGCCAGGCAGGGCGAGGCTGGCCAGCCCCATCAGCAGGAACATCCCCGTCAGGACCGGCGCGACCCGGCCCACGCCGCCGTAGTCGGCGATCTGCCGCGAGCGCCTCCGCGCGATCAGGAAGCCGCCGACGATGAACAGCCCGGCCGTCGACAGCCCGTGGGCCACCATGTACAGCGTCGAGCCCGACTGGCCCTGGCTGGTCATGACGAAGATGCCGAGCACGATGAAGCCGAAGTGCGACACCGAGGTGTAGGCGATCAGGCGCACCATGTCCTTCTGGCCGATGGCGACGACCGCCCCGTACAGGATCCCCGCGACGGCGAGCACCACGATCGCCGGGGTGAAGTAGTGGGCGGCGTCGGGGAACAGCGGCAGGCAGTAGCGGATCATGCCGAAGGTGCCGACCTTGTCCAGCACCCCGACCAGCAGCACCGCAGTCGCCGGCGTGGCCTCGCTGGCCGCGTCCGGCAGCCAGGTGTGCAGCGGCCACAGGGGAGCCTTGACCGCGAAGGCGATGAAGAACCCGAGGAACAGCCAGCGCTGCGTGCCGGCACTCATCGGCATGTCCACCAGGCGGACGAAGTCGAAGGTCCCCGTGCCGTAGTGGTGCGCGGAGGCGACGTACAGGCCGATCAAGGCCGCCAGCATGAGCAGCCCACCGGCGAGGCTGTACAGCAGGAACTTCACCGCCGCGTAGCTGCGCCGCGCACCCCCGAACATCCCGATCAGGAAGTAGATGGGGATGAGCATCGCCTCGAAGAACACGTAGAACAGGAACACGTCGGTGGCGGCGAAGACGCCGACCATCATCGTCTCGGTGACCAGCAGCAGCGCCACGTACAGCGCGGGCCCGCGCGGGTGGTCGTCGGCGTCGTTCCAGCCCGAGACCATCACGACGGGCACGAGCACCGCGGCCAGCGCGATGAGCACCAGGGCGATGCCGTCCACGCCGACCGAGTAGCTGACCCCGAACGCCGGGATCCACTGGGCGGTCTGGGTGAACTGGAAGCCGGACTGGTCACGGTGGAACTGGGTCGCCATCACGATGACCGCGAGCAGGGTCGCCACCGAGACGACCAGGCCGACCTGCTTGGCGAGCAGCGGGCGGCTGGCCACCGGCGGCGCCAGCACCACCAGTGCCCCCACCAGGGGGAGCAGGCCGATCGAGGTCAGCCACCACGAGCCGGTCATGTCAGGCCCTCACCAGCACGACGGCGAGCACGACGACGACGGCGCCGGCCAGCATGGACAGGGCGTACCCGCGGGCGAAGCCGGTCTGCAGCCGTCGACCCCGGGCGGACAGGCCGCCGACCAGGGCGGCGGTCCCGTTGACCGCGCCGTCGACCACGCGGGAGTCGAACCACACCAGGAACCGCGTCAGGTACTGGCCGGGCCTCATGAACAGCGTCTCGTTGATGGTGTCGCCGTACAGGTCACGGCGGGCGGCGCGGGTCAGCACCGAGCCGGCCGGGGCTACCACGGGCACCTCGACGCGCAGGTAGCGCAGGTAGGCCAGGCCTCCCGCCGCGAGGACCAGCGCGAGGGTCAGGGCGGTCAGTGCGGTCTCGTTGACCGTCCGTGGGGGGGTGGGGGGTGTGCCCACCACCGGCGCCAGGAAGTTCGACAGCCGGCTGCCGATGATCAGGAAGCCACCGGCGACCAGGGAGAAGAAGGCCAGCAGGACCAGCGGCGAGGTCATCACCCGCGGCGACTCGTGCGGGTGGACCTCCGCGGCCCACCGCCGGTCGCCGAAGAAGGTCATGAAGACCATCCGGCTCATGTAGAAGGACGTGATCGCGGCGCCCAGCAGGGCGCCGATCCCGAACACCCACCCGGACGCGCCCCCGCTGGCGAACGCGGCCTGGATGATCTTGTCCTTGGTGTAGTAGCCGGAGAACGGCGGGAACCCGATGATCGCCAGGTAGCCGAAGATGAAGGTGACCGCGGTGAGGGGCATGACCCGGGCCAGGCCGCCGAAGCGGCGCATGTCGACCTCGTTGTGCATCCCGTGCATGACCGAGCCGGCCCCCAGGAACAGGTTGGCTTTGAAGAACCCGTGGGCCAGCAGGTGGGCGATCGCCAGGGCGTAGCCCAGCGGCCCGAGACCCACCGCCAGCACCATGTAGCCGATCTGGCTCATCGTCGAGCCGGCGAGGGACTTCTTGATGTCGTCCTTGGCGGACCCGATCACGGCACCCACGAGCAGGGTGACCAGACCCACGATGCCCACCGCCAGGCGTGCCCCAGGCGCGAGGTCGAAGATCGCGTGCGAGCGGACCATCAGGTACACCCCGGCGGTCACCATCGTCGCGGCGTGGATCAGCGCGGACACCGGCGTCGGGCCGGCCATCGCGTCGCCGAGCCAGGCCTGCAGAGGCACCTGGGCGGACTTGCCGCAGGCCGCGAGCAGCAGGAGCAGCCCAAGCACGTTCAGCGTGGTGGTCGATGCGTGCGGCGCGAGATCGGCCACCCCGGTCAGCGAGACCGTCCCGAACGTGGCGAACAGCAGCATGATCGCCACGCTCAGCCCGACGTCGCCGACGCGGTTCATGATGAACGCCTTCTTGGCCGCGGTGGCGTTGGCCGGTACCGCGTCCCAGAACCCGATGAGGAGGTAGGAGGCCAGCCCGACGCCCTCCCACCCCGCGTACAGGGTCACGTAGCTGTTGCCCAGGACCAGCAGCAACATCGAGGCGACGAAGAGGTTGAGGTAGGCGAAGAACCGGCGCCGGTTGGGGTCGTCGGCCATGTAGCCCACCGAGTACAGGTGGATCAGGAACCCGACCCCGGTGATGAGGAGCAGGAAGCAGACCGACAGCTGGTCCAGCAGGAAGCCGGCGTCGACGCGGAAACGGCCCACCGCCTCATAGGTGTAGAGGGACTGGTTGACCGCGCGGCTGTCACTGGGGCGCCCCAGCATCGTGAAGTACATGACCAGGCCGAGCACGAAGGACGCCAGGGGCAGCGCCGTCGCCAGCAGGTGGCCCCAGCGGTCCGTTCGCCGGCCGCCGACGAGCAGGAGCGCGGCACCGGCCAGCGGCAGCGCGACCACTACCCACAGCGCCGAGAACACCCCGGTGGCGGGCACGGTCGTCGCGAGGGTGCTCATCGCACCACTCCCGGGTCGGGCTGCACGTCGTCCAGCTCCCTAGTACTTCAGCAGGTTGGCGTCGTCGACCGACGCGGACCGGCGGGTCCGGAAGATCGCGACGATGATGGCGAGCCCGACGACCACCTCGGCTGCCGCGACGACCATCACGAAGAAGGCCATCACCTGCCCGTCCATGGTGCCGTTCAGCCGGGAGAAGGTGACCAGGGACAGGTTGCACGCGTTGAGCATCAGCTCCACGCACATGAAGACCACGATGGCGTTGCGCCGGATCAGCACCCCGGCCGCGCCCAGGGTGAACAGCAGCACGGACACCACGAGGTAGTGGTCGGCGCTCATCGGTCCTCCTCCTCGTCCTCGACGCTGGACACTTCCAGAACAGGCGGCGGGGGCGTCTCGTCACCGCGGCTGCCGACCGGGACCGGCACCGAGAGCTGGGACAGGCTGCCGTCGGGCAGCAGCGCGGGGGTGTCGACGGCGTTGTGCCGGGCGTACACCCCGGGGGCGGGCAGTGGCGTCACCTGCGCGCCCCGGACCCTGGCCCGGGCCAGCTCCGGCTGGGTCGCCTTGGCGCGCAGCAGCTCGCGGTGCGCGAGCACCATCGCGCCGAGCGCCGCGGTGATCAGCAGTGCCGACGTCACCTCGAAGGCCCACACGTACCGGCTGAACAGCAGCTCGGCGATCGCCGGGACGTTGCCGCCGGCGTTGGCCTCGGCCAGGGCCGTGCCGGTGGGGGTGGGCAGGGTCGCGGTGCCCAGGACAGCGAGCAGCAGGCCCCCGAACCCGATGCCGGCCAGCACCGCGCCGATCCGCTGCCCGGGCAGCGTCTCCACCAGGGAGTCCGAGGAGTCCACCCCGACGAGCATGAGCACGAACAGGAACAGCATCATGACCGCGCCGGTGTACACGACCACCTGGACGACGCCGAGGAAGACCGCGCCCTGGTCGACGTACATCACCGCCAGGCACATCATCGTCAGCGCGAGCCACAGCGCCGCGTGCACTGCCTTGCGGCTGGCCAGCATCATCACCGCACCGCCGACCGCCAGCACGGCGAGGACCCAGAAGGTCAGACGCTCGGCCCCGGTCGGACCGGCGGTGGCCAGCAGCGCGAGGCTCATGCCTGCCCCCCGTGCTCGGGCACGGCGCGGTCGTCCGCGCGGGCCGAGGCATGGGCGTCCACCCAGTCCTGCTGCGCCTGCTCGGCGCCGGTCACCTGCCCGCCGTAGTACTCCGCCTCGGTCGTGCCGGCCACCATCGGGTGGGGCGCTGCGATCATGCCGGGCAGGACCGGGGCGAGGAGGTCCGCCTTCTCATAGATCAGGCTCAGCCGGTTGTCGTCGGCGAGCTCGTACTCGTTGCTCATCGTCAGCGCCCGGGTCGGGCAGGCCTCGATGCACAGGCCGCACAGGATGCAGCGCAGGTAGTTGATCTGGTAGACGCGGCCGTAGCGCTCGCCGGGGGAGAACCGGGCCTCGTCGGTGTTCGCCGCGCCCTCGACGTAGATGGCGTCCGCCGGGCAGGCCCAGGCGCACAGCTCGCACCCGATGCACTTCTCCAGGCCGTCGGGATGCCGGTTGAGCACGTGGCGACCGTGGAAGCGCGGGGCGGTGGGCTTCTTGTAGTCGGGGTACTGCTCGGTGACGACCTTCTTGAACATCGTCGCGAACGTCACCCCGAAGCCACGACCGGGAAGCTCAGACACCGGGCGCTCCCTCGTCGTCGTCGCCCATCCCGGTCGGGGCGGGCGCCGCCAGCGCGCCCACCGTCGTCGTGCCCGGCACCGCGTCCCGCTGGTGCGGCATCGGCGGGACAGGGTACCCACCGGCGAAGGCGTCGAAGTCGCTCGCCTCCCCCTCGGCGTCCTCCTCCTCCGGCTCCGCACCCCAGCGGGTGGCCAGGCTGCCGAGTGCGTAGACGGCCACCGCGACGACCACGACCACGACGACCGCGACCACCAGCGAGGCGGTCGACCACCCGCGCTGGCGTGCGGTCTGCAGCGCGGCGACCACCACGATCCACGCCAGCGAGATGGGGATCAGCCACTTCCAGCCGAGCGCCATGAACTGGTCGTAGCGCATCCGCGGCAGCGTCCCGCGCAGCCAGATGAACACGAAGACGAAGACCAGCACCTTGGCCAGGAACCAGATCATCGGCACCCAGCCGGTGTTCGCCCCCGACCACAGGCTCAACGGGTACGGCGCGCGCCAGCCACCCAGGAACAGCGTCGTGGCCAGCGCGGACACGGTGACCAGGTTGATGTACTCAGCCAGGAAGAACAGGGCGAACTTCAGCGAGGAGTACTCGGTGTGGAAGCCGCCGACCAGCTCACCCTCGGCCTCGGCCAGATCGAACGGCGCGCGGTTGGTCTCCCCCACCATGGCGATGACATACACGCCGAAAGAGGGCAGCAGGACGTAGATGAACCACTGGTGGGTCTGCGCGTTGACGATCTGCGAGGTGGACATCGACGACGCCTTGAGGAACACCGCGACGAAGCTCAGCCCCATCGCGATCTCGTAGCTGATCATCTGCGCGGTGGACCGCAGGCCACCCAGCAGGGGGTAGGTCGACCCCGACGACCAGCCGGCGAGCACGATCCCGTAGATGCCGATCGAGGCGACGGCCACGATGTACAGGACCGCGACGGGGAAGTCCGTGAGCTGCAGGGTGGTCTGGTGCCCGAAGATCGACACCTGCGGCCCGAACGGGATGACCGCCCAGGTCAGGAAGGCCGGCACGACCGCCACGACCGGCGCGATGATGAAGACGGCCTTGTCCGCGGCCGTCGGGATGATGTCCTCCTTCAGGGCCAGCTTGATCCCGTCCATGAGGCTTTGCAGCAGCCCGAACGGGCCCACGCGGTTCGGGCCGATGCGGTTCTGCATGCGCCCGACCACACGACGCTCGGCCCAGATGTTGAACAGGGTCAGCAGGACCAGGATGACGAAGACCCCGACCGCCTTGAGCACGATCAGCCACAGCGGGTCGGTGCCGGGGACGGTGCTGGCCAGCAGGTCGGTCATGACGCCGCCTCCAGTGCTACCCGGCTGCCGGGGCCGACCCCGAGGTCGTGACCCAGCGAGCACCCCGGGGAGTGGGTGGGCAGCCACACGCAGTCGTCGGCCATCGCCGTCACCTCCACGGGCAGGGTGAGGGAGCCCCGCGGTCCGGTCAGGCAGACGTGACTCGCCCCGACCAGGCCGTGGGCCGCCGCGGTGGCCGCGGAGACGCGGGCGAGCACCGGTGGTGCGGTGGCGGCCAGCGCCGCCTCCCCGTCCTGCAGGCGCCCGGCGTCCAGCAGGGTGCGCCAGGTGGCGACGAGCACACCGTCGCCGACCGGGCCGGTGGTGGCGGCCTCGGTGGGTGTCGGGACCCGTGCGCCCGACCATGCGCCGAGCTCGGTGAGCTCCGCGCGCGCCCTGGCGACGTCCGGCAGGGCGAGGTCCACGCCCAGGGCGGCGGCCAGCAGGTGCAGGACGCGCAGGTCGCCCAGCGCCGGGGAGTCCACCAGGGCGCGCGCGAAGGTCCGCGGCCGGCCCTCCCAGTCCACGAACGTCCCGTCCTTCTCCGCCACCGCCGCCACCGGGAGCACCACGTCGGCGCGCTCGGTCACCGACGAGGGCCGCTGCTCCAGACTGACCACGAAGCCCACCGCGTCCAGGGCCGCGAGCGCGGCCGCGGGGTCGGGCAGGTCCGCGGGGTCCACCCCACCGACCAGCAGCCCCCCCAGCGTGCCGGCGGCAGCCGCCGCGAGGATCCCGGCGGCGTCCCTGCCGGGCTGCACCGGCAGGCTCGCACCCCACACGGTGCCGACGTCGACCCGCGCGGCCGCGTCGGCCACCGGCCGCCCGGCGGGCAGCAGCCCGGGCAGGGCGCCGGCCTCGACCGCGCCACGCTCCCCGGCGCGGCGCGGCACCCAGCCCAGGCGGGCACCGGTCGCGCCGGCCAGGGCCGCCGCCGCCGACAGCGCGCCCGGGTGGGCGGCGAGCCGCTCCCCCACCAGGACGACGGCACCTTGCGTGCGGAGCGCGCCCGCCAGCTCGTCCTGCCCGCCGGCCAGGGCAGACAGGGCGGCGGCCTCAGCCCCCGGTGCGGTGAGCAGCACCTGGGCGTCGAGCTTGGCCAGACCGCGGGACGCCACGGGGGACACCGCGACCACCCGGACCCCGCGGCGCACGCCGGCGCGCAGCCGCAGGAACAGGATCGGGGACTCCTCCTCCGGCTCCAGGCCGACGAGCAGCACCACCGGGGCGGCCACGACGTCGGCGTAGGTGGGACCCAGCGGCTGCCCCGCGACCAGGGCGGCCAGGAACGCCTCCTCCTCGCCGGAGTGCACGCGGGCACGCGCGTCGACGTCGTTGGTGCCCAGGGCCAGGCGGGCGAACTTGGCGTAGGCGTAGGCGTCCTCGAGGGTGACCCGGCCCCCGGGCAGCACCCCCACCCCGCCCGCGGTGACCGCCGCGGCGAGGCCGGCGGCGGCCACCGACAGCGCCTCCGGCCACGACGCGGGCACCAGCGTGCCGTCCTCGTCGCGCACCAGCGGGTGGGTCAGGCGGTCCGGCTGGGTGGCGTAGCGGAAGGCGAAGCGGCCCTTGTCGCAGTTCCACTCGGTGTTCACGTCGGGGTCGTTGCCGGACAGCCTGCGCAGCACCACCCCTCGGCGCACGTCGGTGCGCATCGCGCACCCGGACGCGCAGTGCTCGCACGCCGACGGGTGGCTGACCAGGTCGAACGGGCGCGCCCGGAAGCGGTACGCCGCGCTGGTCAACGCGCCCACCGGGCAGATCTGGACGGTGTTGCCGGAGAAGTAGGAGTTGAACGGCTGGTGGGCGTAGATGCCCACCTGCTGGGAGGTGCCCCGCTCGACCAGCTCGATGTAGGGGTCGCCGGCCACCTGGGCGGCGAACCGGGTGCACCGCGCGCAGGACACGCACCGCTCCCGGTCCAACAGGATCTGGGCGGACAGCGGGATCGGCTTGGGGAAGGTCCGCTTGGCTCCGGCGAACCGGCTCTCCCCCGGGCCGGCGCTCAGCGCCTGGTTCTGCAGGGGGCACTCCCCGCCTTTGTCGCAGACCGGGCAGTCCAGCGGGTGGTTGATCAGCAGCATCTCCACCACCCCGCGCTGCGCCTTCTCCGCCACCGGGGAGGACACCTGGGTGTGCACCGCCATCCCCTCGGTGACGGGGATGGTGCAGGAGGCCACCGGCTTGCGCTGGCCCTCCACCTCGACCAGGCACTGCCGGCACGCCCCCACCGGGTCCAGCAGCGGGTGGTCGCAGAACCGCGGGATAGCGACCCCGACCAGCTCCGCCGCCCGGATCACCAACGTGCCCTCGGGAACGGTGACCGGGATGCCGTCCACGGTCAGCGTGACGGTGCCGGGCGCCGGGGTGGCCTGCGTGGCGGGTGGGGAGGTGACGGTCATCAGGCGCTCGCTCCCGCGAAGACGGTGGCGGCGACCGGGTCGAACGGGCAGCCACCGTGGGTCAGGTGGTCCAGGTACTCCTGGCGGAAGAACTGCAGCGAGGAGGTGATCGGGCTGGTCGCGCCGTCCCCGAGCGCGCAGAACGACCGGCCCAGGATGTTGTCGCACAGGTCCAGCAGGGTGTCCAGGTCCTGCTCGGACCCCGTCCCCGTCTCCAGTCCCTCCAGCAGCTGCACCAGCCACCCGGTGCCTTCCCTGCAGGGGGTGCACTTGCCGCAGGACTCGTGCTTGTAGAACTCGGTCCAGCGCAGCACCGCCCGGACCACGCAGGTCGTCTCGTCGAAGACCTGCAGGGCCTTCGTACCGAGCATCGACCCGGCGCCGGCCACCCCCTCGTAGTCCAGCGGCACGTCGAGGTGGGCGTCGGTGAGCAGCGGCGTGGACGATCCACCCGGGGTCCAGAACTTCAGCTGGTGACCCTCCCGGACGCCGCCGGACAGCTCCAGCAGCTCCCGCAGCGTCACGCCCAGCGGGGCCTCGTACTGGCCCGGCCGGGCCACGTGGCCGGACAGCGAGTACAGGGTGAAGCCGGGTGACTTCTCGCTGCCGAGCTGGCGGAACCACTCCACGCCCCCGGCCACGATCGCGGGCACCGAGGCGATCGACTCCACGTTGTTGACCACCGTGGGGCAGGCGTACAGCCCGGACACTGCGGGGAACGGTGGGCGCAGCCGCGGCTGGCCGCGCCGGCCCTCCAGGGAGTCCAGCAGCGCGCTCTCCTCCCCGCAGATGTACGCCCCCGCGCCGGCGTGCACCGTGACCTCCAGGTCGAATCCGGTGCCCAGGATGTTCGTGCCCAGCAGGCCGGCCTCGTACGCCTCGGCCACCGCCGCCTGCACGCGACGGATCACGTGCACGATCTCCCCCCGCACGTAGATGAACGCGTGGTGGGAGCGGATCGCGTAGCACGCGATCGCCACGCCCTCGACCAGGGCGTGCGGGTTGGCCATCAGCAGCGGGGTGTCCTTGCAGGTGCCCGGCTCGGACTCGTCGGCGTTGACCACCAGGTAGTGCGGCTTGCCGTCGCCCTGGGGGATGAAGCCCCACTTCATCCCGGTCGGGAACCCCGCACCCCCGCGCCCGCGCAGGCCCGAGTCCTTGACCAGCGCGATCAGGGCGTCGGGGTCCATCCCCAGCGCCTTGGGCAGGGCCTCGTAGCCGCCGTGACGGCGGTAGCCGTCGATGGTGAAGGAGTCCGCCTCGTCCCAGTGCGCGGACAGGACCGGGGTGAGCCTCACGCCTGGCCCCCGTCCTGGCCGGGCATCGCGGGCGCGCTCTCGCCGCGCTCGCGCGCGAGCACCAGGCCTTCCAGCGTGGCCGGCCCCGCCGAGGGGCCCTGTCCGGCCAGTCCGTCGGGGAAGCCGGCCAGCACCCGCTCCACCTCACGGAACGTGCGCACCACCGGCCCCCTGGTCGAGGTCACCTGCTGCCCGGCGCGCAGCCGGTCCACCAGGTCGCACGCGCTGGCGGGGGTCTGGTTGTCGAAGAACTCCCAGTTGACCATCACCACCGGTGCGTAGTCGCAGGCGGCGTTGCACTCGATGTGCTCCAAGGTCACCGCCCCGTCCGGGGTGGTCTCGTCGTTGCCGACGCCGAGGTGCTCGCGCAGCCGGTCGAAGATGGCGTCACCGCCCAGGATCGCGCACAGGGTGTTCGTGCAGACGCCGACGTCGTAGGTCCCGACCGGACGGCGCTTGTACATCGAGTAGAAGGTGGCCACCGCGGACACCTCCGCCGTGGAGATGTCCAGCAGCGCCGCACACTCCTGCACCGCCTCCGGCGTGACGTAGCCGTCCACGGCCTGCGCCAGGTGCAGCAAGGGCAGCAGCGCAGAGCGCTTGCGCGGGTAGCGCGCGATCAGCTGCTGCGCTTCCTCGAGGGTGTCCTGTGACCAGCCCATGGCTACCGATCCACTCCGCCCATCACCGGGTCGATGCTGGCCACCGCCGCGATGACGTCGGCGACCATGCCGCCCTCGCACATGGCGGCGGCGGCCTGCAGGTTAGTGAACGACGGGTCGCGGTAGTGCACCCGGTAGGGGCGGGTGCCCCCGTCGGAGACCATGTGCACCCCGAGCTCCCCTCGCGGGGACTCCACCGCGGTGTACACCGACCCGACGGGGACCCGGAACCCCTCGGTGACCAGCTTGAAGTGGTGGATCAGCGCCTCCATGGACTCGCCCATGATGTGGCGGATGTGGTCCAGGGAGTTGCCCAGGCCGTCGGCACCCAGCGCGAGCTGTGCCGGCCAGGCGATCTTCTTGTCCTCCACCATCACCGGCCCCGGCTCCAGGCGGTCCAGGCACTGCTCGACGATCTTCAGCGACTCGAACATCTCGTTGAGCCGGATCAGGAACCGGCCGTAGGCGTCGCAGGTGTCCGCGGTGACCACGTCGAAGTCGTAGGTCTCGTACCCGCAGTACGGCTGGGTCTTGCGCAGGTCCCACGGCAGGCCGGTCGCGCGCAGGACCGGCCCCGTGGCCCCCAGCGCCATGCAGCCGGCGAGGTCGAGGACCCCGATGCCGTCCGTGCGGCCCAGCCACACCCCGTTGTCCACCAGCAGCTTGGCGGTGTCCCCCAGGTTCTTGCGCAGCAGCGCCACAGCGTCGGCGATGGTGTCCTTCGCGCCTGGCGGCAGGTCCTGGCTCACCCCACCGGGACGGATGTAGGCGCTGTTCATCCGCAGGCCGGTGACCAGCTCGAAGATGTCCAGGACGGTCTCCCGCTCCCGGAAGCCGAAGATCATCGCGGTCAGCGCGCCGAGCTCCATCCCGCCCGTGGCCAGCGCGACCAGGTGGGAGGAGATCCGGTTCAGCTCCATCATCATCACCCGGATGACGGTGGCGCGGGCTGGCACCTGCTCGCTGATCCCGAGCAGCTCCTCCACCGCCAGGCAGTAGGCGGTCTCGTTGAACATCGGGGACAGGTAGTCCATCCGTGTCACGAACGTCACGCCCTGGGTCCAGGTCCGGTACTCCAGGTTCTTCTCGATCCCGGTGTGCAGGTACCCGATGCCCAGTCGCGTCTCGGTGACCGTCTCGCCGTCCAGCTCCAGGATCAGCCGCAGCACCCCGTGCGTGGAGGGGTGCTGCGGGCCCATGTTGACCACCACACGCTCCTGGCGGCCGTCAGCGGCGGCGGCCACGACGGTGTCCCAGTCCTGGCCGGTGACGGTGAACACCGTGCCCTCGGTGGTCAGGGCGCCGGCCGCGTAGTCCTCGGCCGCCTCGTAGGTGACGTCGTCATGGGTGGTCATGCGTTGTACCGCCTCCGCTGGTCGGGCGGCGGGGTCGTCGCGCCCTTGTACTCCACCGGGATCCCGCCGAGCGGGTAGTCCTTGCGCTGCGGGTGGCCGGGCCAGTCGTCGGGCATGAGGATCCTGGCGAGCGCCGGGTGGCCGTCGAAGATAATCCCGAAGAAGTCCCAGGTCTCCCGCTCGTGCCAGTCGTTGGTCGGGTACACGCTGACCACGGACGGGATGTGCGGGTCGTCGTCGGGAGCGGACACGTCCACGCGCAGGCGGCGGTTGTGCGTGATCGACAGCAGCGGGTAGACCGCGTGCAGCTCCCGGCCGGCCTGGTCGGGGAAGTGCACCCCGGACACGCCCAGGCACATCTCGAAGCGCAGCGCCGGGTCGTCCCGCAGCTGCTGCATCACGGCGAGCAGGTGCTCCCTGGCCACGTGCAGGACCAGCTGCCCGCGGTGCACCACGACCGCCTCGATAGCCGCGTCCGCCTCGGGGTAGGCGGCCCGCAGCGCGGCCAGGGCGTCGTCGAACCACTCCCCGTACGGCGGCAGGGACGCACCGGGGAGCACGACCGCACGGCGCAGGCCGCCGTAGCCGGACGTGTCGCCCGCGTCGTCCACGCCGAACATGCCCCGGCGGTGCTCCACCACCGGGGGCGGTGGGGGCAGTGGCCCGGCGGCCAGGTCGGCGGTCGGCGTGGTCGGCTCCGTCATGCCAGCAGCCCGCGCATCGTCGAGCTCGGCAGCGCCGCCAGTGCGGTGGCCTCGGCCTCCTCGTCGGCGCGGACCCGGTTGACGCCCAGCTTGGTGTCCGCGATCTTCTCGTGCAGCTTCAAGATCGCGTCCAGGAGCATCTCCGGACGTGGCGGGCAGCCGGGCAGGTAGATGTCGACGGGCACGATGTGGTCGACGCCCTGCACCACCGCGTAGTTGTTGAACATCCCGCCCGACGACGCGCACACGCCCATCGCGATGACCCACTTGGGCTCGGGCATCTGGTCGTAGATCTGGCGGACGACCGGGGCCATCTTCTGGCTCACCCGCCCGGCCACGATCATCAGGTCGGACTGTCGGGGGGAGGCACGGAAGACCTCCATGCCGAACCGGGCGATGTCGTAGCGGGCGCCGCCGGTCGCCATCATCTCGATCGCGCAGCAGGCCAGTCCGAACGTCGCCGGCCACAGGGAGCCCTTGCGGGCGTAGCCGGCGAACTTCTCCACCGAGGTGAGCAGGATGCCGCTCGGCAGCTTCTCCTCCAGGCCCATCCCTCAGTCCTCCCGGTGGCGGTGCACGGTCAGTCCCACTCCAGCCCCCCGCGCCGCCACACGTACGCGTACACCAGCCCCAGCGTGAGGATGAACAGGACCATCTCGATCAGCCCGAACGCCCCGAGCCGGTTGTAGGCGACGGCCCACGGGTAGAGGAAGACGATCTCGATGTCGAAGATGATGAACAGCATCGCGGTCAGGTAGTACTTCACCGGGAACCGGCCACCGCCGACCGGCTGCGGGGTCGGCTCGATGCCGCACTCATAGGCATCCAGCTTGGCGCGGTTGTAGCGCTTCGGCCCGCTCAGTGACCCCGCTACCACGGAGAACACCGCGAACCCCATCGCCAGCACGCCCAGGACGATGATCGGCAGGGACGCGTTCACCGGACCACCGCCTCCCTCCCGAGACCACGGGCCACCCTCCCGGCCCGGCCACAGCCGGCGGTGGGCCACCCCACGGACATCGCCGCGGCCATCCTAGGTGCGCCGGCCCGCTCGCCCCGACGGGGGTGCGGACGGCTCGGCCGCGCGACGCCGGGCCCAGGTCACGCCGCCGGCACGATCGAGCGCAGAGCCTGGATCGCGCGGTCGGTCACGTCCCCCCCGGTGGGCTCGTGCAGGTTGGCCAGCAGCTTCAGGGTCACCCCCATCAGACGGGGGTGGCCGAGGCCGCGCTGCGCGGCCACGCGCATCACGGTGGGGTTGCCGATCAGCTTCACGAAGGCCCGGCCGAGCGTGTAGTACCCACCCCACGCCTCCTTCAGCGCCGTCGGGTAGGCGGCCAGCGCCCGCTCCCGCTGCGGGCCCGCGGGCCGGGCGAGCGCCTGGGTGACCGCCTCGGCGGCTAGCGCGCCGGACTCCATCGCGTACGCGATGCCCTCGCCGTTGAACGGGTTGACCATGCCGCCGGAGTCGCCGACCAGCAGCAGCCCGTCGGCGTAGTGCGGCTGGCGGTTGAAGCCCATGGGCAGGGCGGCGCCGCGCACCGGCTCGCCCGCCGAGGGGTCCCCGAACCCCCACTCCGGCGGGGTCGCCGCCAGCCAGCGGTGCAGCAGGTCCTTGTAATCCACGTTCCCGAAGGCCGCCGAGGTGTCCAGGATGCCCAGACCCACGTTCGACGTGCCGTCGCCCATCCCGAAGATCCAGCCGTAGCCGGGCAGCAGCCGGTCGCCGTCCCACAGCTCCAGCCAGCTCTCCAGCCAGTCGTCGTGGGTGCGCGTGCTGGGGAAGTAGGTGCGGACCGCCACCCCCATCGGGCGGTCCTCCCGGCGCCGCCGGCCCACCGCGAGGGACAGTCGCGAGGAGTTGCCATCCGCGGCGATCACGACCGGCGCCCGCAGGCTCACCTGCGGACCCCGGCTGCCGTCCGGCGCGGTGGTGCGGGCCAGCACGCCCGCCACCCGACCGGAGGCCCCGGTGACCGGCCCGGTCACCGAGGTCCGCTCCATCAGCCGGGCCCCCGCCTTCTCGGCGTGCTGGGCGAGCATCTGGTCGAAGTCGGCACGACGGCGGACCAGCCCGTAGCTGGGGTACGCGGTCAGGTCCGGCCAGGGCAGCTGCAGGCGGTGCGGGCCGGCCACGATGCGCAGGCCGTGGTTACGCAGCCACCCAGCCTCTGGCGAGGTGTCGATGCCCATCGCGACCAGCTGACGGACGGCCCGCGGGGTCAGACCGTCCCCGCAGACCTTCTCGCGAGGGAAGGCGGTCTTCTCCACCAGCAGCACGTCCAGGCCGGACTGCGCGAGGTGGAACGCGGTGGTGGCGCCGGCGGGGCCGGCGCCGACCACGATCACGTCGGCGTCGTCGTCCCGGCCGTCGGCCCAGGGGGTGGGGGTCACGTCACAACCTCGCTCGGTCGGCTTGTGAACAGCTTCACAACCTGGGCCAAGTCTAGGCCCGAGCATGCTCGGGCGCCCCCGCAGGCCGGCGGCCCCGGTGCAGCGCGACGATCCCGCCGGACAGGTTCCGCCACGCCACCTCGACCAGGCCGGCGGCCTGCAGCCGCGCGGCCAGGCCCGCCTGGTCCGGCCACGCCCGGATGGACTCGGCGAGGTACACGTAGGCGTCGGGGTTGCTGGACACGGCGCGGGCGACCGTCGGCAGCGCCCGCATCAGGTACTCCACGTAGCCGGTGCGCAGCACCGCCACACTCGGGTGGGAGAACTCGCAGACCACCAGGCGGCCGCCCGGGCGCAGCACGCGCACCATCTGCGCCAGCGCGGCGTCGACGTCGGTGACGTTGCGCAGCCCGAAGGAGATCGTGACCGCGTCGAAGCTGGCGTCGGCGAAGGGCAGCGCCAGGGCGTCGCCGGCGACGAACGGCAGCCACGGCGCGCGCTGCCTACCGACAGCGAGCATCCCGCGGGAGAAGTCGCAGGCCACCGCGAGCGCCCCGGCCTGTGCCAGCGGCACGGTGGACGTCCCCGTGCCGGCGGCGAGGTCCAGCACCCGCTGCCCCGGCTGGGCGTCGACGGCGCGCAGGACCGCGCGGCGCCACCGACGCGTCTGCCCCGCCGACAGCACGTCGTTGGTGAGGTCGTAGCGCCGGGCGACCGCGTCGAACATCGCCGCGACCTCCTCGGGACGCTTGTCCAGACTGGCGCGGCTCACCGCCCCAGCGTCCCACCAGGCCCGGGCGGTCGCCCGACCGGGCGGCGTGCAGCGCGCTGGGCCCGTACCGTTGATCCTCATGAGCGTCCTGCACGCCGTCTCCGACGCGCCGCTGCCCTCCGGGGGGCACGCGGTGGTCACCCGCGCGGTGGCGGACCTCGGCCCGCTGCTGGCGCGGCTGCCGGCGGCCGGGGCGCTGGCCTGGGTGCGGGACGGGGACGGCCTGGTCGGCCTGGGCGAGGCCGACAGCCTGGAGGTGACCGGTCCGGACCGGTTCGAGGCCGCTGCCGCGTGGTGGGAGGCGTGGCTGGCCGGCGCCGACGTCGACGACCCGCTCGCTGTCCCCGGCACGGGCCCGGTCGCCTTCGCCTCCTTCTCCTTCGACGCCGCGGGCACGTCGCGGCTCGTCGTGCCCGCGATGGTGCTCGGCCGCCGCGACGGCCGCTGCTTCGTCACCACGGTCGGCGCGACGCGGGACGCGCCGCCACCCCCGCGGTCCCCGCGCGGCGCCGGGGCCATCCGCTACTCCACCGGCAGCCTCAGCCCGCTGGGCTGGGAGCAGAGCGTGCACGAGGCGGTCAGCCGAATCGCCGCCGGTGAGCTGGACAAGGTGGTGCTGGCACGCGACCTCGTGGCCACCGCCGAGCGCGACATCGACGCCGCAGCCGTGCTCGCCGCGCTGGCGGGGTCCTACCCCTCCTGCTGGACCTTCGCGGTGGACGGGCTGGTGGGTGCCACACCGGAGCTGCTTATCCGTCGCCTCGGCGACCACGTGGCCTCCCGCGTACTGGCCGGCACCCTGGCCCGCACCGCCGACCCGCAGCGCGACACCGACCGGGCCGACGCGCTCCTCGCCTCGGCGAAGGACCTGGAGGAGCACCGCCACGCGGTGGACTCGGTCAGCGCCGCGCTGGAGCCGTTCTGCCGCGCCCTGGACGTGCCCGCGGAGCCGCGGCTGCTCGCGCTGCCCAACGTGTGGCACCTGGCCACCGACGTGGTGGGGCGGCTGCGCAGCGACGTCGGCGTGCTCGACCTGGCCGCGGCGCTGCACCCGACCGCGGCGGTCGCCGGCACGCCCACCACCACGGCGCTGGGGCTGATCGCCGAGCTGGAGGGCCTGGACCGCGGGCGCTACGCCGGTCCCGTCGGCTGGGTCGGCGCGGACGGCGACGGCGAGCTGGGCATCGCGCTGCGCTGCGCCCGCCTGGACGGTCCCCGCGCTCGGCTGTTCGCCGGCTGCGGGATCGTCGCCGGCTCCGACCCGGCCGCGGAGCTCGCCGAGACCCAGTGGAAGTTCGTGCCGCTGCGCGACGCGCTCGAGGCTCCGGTCGGCTGAGCGGACCCGCTACCGCCGCCCCGCGACCACCACGTGGCGCAGCGGCTCCCCCGTGGCGAACCGGGCCACCTGCTCGGCGACCAGGACCCGCGCGCGGGGCAGGAAAGCAGTGGTGTTGCCGCCCACGTGGGGGCTGACGAGCACCCCGGGGGTCCGCCACAGCGGATGGTTGTCCGGCAGCGGCTCGGGGTCGGTCACGTCCAGCGCGGCGAGCAACCGCCCCCTGGACACCTCGGCGAGAAGCGCGTCGGTGTCGACGACCGGGCCGCGGGCGACGTTGACCACCAGGGCCCCGTCCGGCAGCGCTGCGAGGAACCCCGCGTTGACCAGCCCGCGGGTCTGATCGGTGAGCGGCACGGCCAGGACGACCACGTCGGCACGGGCGAGCAGAGCGGGCAGGTCGGACGCGGCCTGGACCGCCACGCCGTCCTGGGTGCGCTCGCTGCGCCCCACCAGCACCGTCGTCGTCTCGAAGGGTGCCAGCCGGCGAGCAATGGCGCGCCCCACCCCGCCGGCACCCACCACGACGACGGTGCGGTCGGCCAGCGAGGTGCGTCGCCCGGCCCGCCACACACCGTGGGGCATCGCTCGGGCGAAGTCGTCCAGACCACGCAGGCTGGCCAGCACCAGGGCGACGGCCAGCTCGGCGGTACTGGCGTCGTGCACCCCCGCGGCGTTGCACAGCGTCACCCCGGCCGGCAGCGACGCCACGACGGCGTCCGTGCCGGCGGTGAGCGTCTGGCACACGGCCAGCGCAGGCATGGCGCCCATCAGGGCGTAGACCTCGGCCGGACCCAGGTAGGGCGGCACGTACAGCGCCACCCGGTCCAGCACCCCGGGCCCCGGCGGTGGTCCGCCGTCCCACGTCGCCACCTGCACCGAGCCCGGCCACTGCTGGCCAGCCGCGACGTCGGACGGCATCAGCACCAGTTCGTCCACCCGCCCAGCACACCACACGGCATCCCGCGCCGGCCGGTGGGCACGGCGCGTGACCGCTGCGGGCCCGGCGGGCCAGCCAGCGACCCAGCGCCGTGGCGAGTCTCGTCAGCCGGCGCCGGGCGCCGCCCCGTGCCGAAGGTGGTGCTGCAGCGCGTCGAGAACGGGCAGCCAGGCATCTTCGGCCTCGTCACTGGTGTCCGGCGCGTCGGGCTCGTCGACCACCAGCGTGATCGTCGTTCCCCCGGGACAGGGGCGCAGCAGCCAGGTCAGGTACGTGGCCGGGTCGCCGGTCGCGGCCTGCAGCAGGTAGGACAGCCGCTCGCCCCGCCGGCAGCACACCACCTGGCCGGCCAACGTCGGTGAGCTGTCGTAGTCCGCGCGGATCGCGGCGTCGACGTGCCACTCGGAGTGCAGCCCCAGCCCGTAGAGGTAGGCGGGCGTGCGGCACGCGCTGGTCAGCGCGTCCCACACGTCGTCGACGCCCGCCGGGGTGTGGCAGGCGAAGGAGTGCGAGGAGCGGGGCACCTGCTCCTGAGCGGCCATCCGTACCCCCCCCCCCGGCGATGCGCCATGCCTGGCACCCGTGCCGTGCGCGGCGCGGGCACACCTCGTCGAACCCGCTCGGGCGCGCCAGGCACCGGATTGTCACGCACCAGCGGGCTGCTCGACCCCCAAACGCCGCGAGACGTGGGCGTGCCGGATCCCGTGCGGCGCGTGCCCGGATCCGGCACGGCCCGTGCGCGGGGAAGCCCGAGGAGGCCCTGAGGGGCGAGGAGGACGCGGTGGAGGCGCGCGGGGTGCCGCCGTGGTGGCGGCGCCGGCGCTCGTGGCCCGTCTCGGTGACCGGCGGGGCTGGCGCCCGCACCTACAGCGCTGCGGCGACCGCCTCGGCAACCGCGTCCGCCAGGTCCGCCTGGGTCGAGCGCTCGCTGGCAGCGTCAGCCAGGACCTCGACCACCTGCAGGCCCTCGCGCGGGTCGCCGACCGCGGTGGCGAGCTCGTCGGCGGAGCCGACGCGGCGGTGCGGGGTCCCCGACGCGGCCGCCAGGGCCGCGAGGTCGACCGCCAGCGGGGTGGCGAAGACGCGCTCGAAGGCCGCCGCGTACGCCGGCCTGCCCTGCTCCAGCAAGGAGAACAGCCCCCCTCCGTTGTTGTTCACCACCACCACCGCCAGCTGCGGGCGCGGCTCGTCCGGGCCCAGCAGCAGGGCCGACGCGTCGTGGCAGAAGGTGAGGTCGCCGACCAGCGCCGCAGCCTGGCCACCGCCGCCGCGCTGGTGGGCCAGGGCGGCGCCGAGGGCGGTCGCCACCGTGCCGTCGATCCCCGCGGCCCCCCTGTTGGCCAGCACGGTGACGTCGTCGCGCGCGCGGGCGGTGGTGAACAGGTCGCGGACCGGCAGGGAGGACCCGGCGAGCAGCAGGCCGCCGGCGGGCAGCGCGGCGAGCAGGTCGCGGGCGGCGGCGGCGCCCCCGAACCGGCGGTCGGCGAGCACCCCGTCGACCGCGGCCCGGGCCGCGGCGCCGACCCGCTGCCAGGCCGCCAGCCAGCCTGGGTCGCGCACGCCCGCAGCCGGCGGCAGACCGCCCAGGACCGCCTGCGCACGCCGGGCGGCGTCCGGGGCCCGAGCAGGCGCCGGCGCCACGACCGCCACGGGCAGGGTGGGGTCCTCCAGCAGCCCGGTCACCGACCGGGCCAGCGTGGGCCGGCCGACCACCAGCACGGCGTCGGGGCGCAGCGCGGCGCGCAGTGCCGCCACCCCGAGGACCAGCGGCGCCGCGTCCACCGTGCCGGCACCCCCGGCACCCCCACTGGGCTCGCTGACCACGGGCCAGCCGCGCGCGGCCGCCAGCCGGGCCGTCGCGGCGCCCAGCCACGCCGGTCCGTCCCCGACCACCACGAGCGTGCGAGCGGGCAGGTCCTCCCCCACCCCCGCCCCGGGGGGCTGGGGGGCGCGGGTCCACGGCGCGTCGCCATCGCGACCGGCGAGCACCAGGGGCGCGCGCGTGGCGTCGTCGCCGTCGGGCACCAGAGGCGTGTCGAAGGCGACGTTGAGGTGCACCGGACCGGGGTCGGCGCCGGTGGCCGCGCGCAGGAGCCGGCACACCGCCGATCGCCAGTACGGCGCCTGGGCGGTCAGGGCGGCCACGTCACCGGTGGGGACGCCGAGGTCGTGCACCGCCCGCACGGCGGTGGCGAAGATGCCGGGCTGCGTCAGCGTCTGGTTGGCCCCGGCGTCGCGCAGCCGGGGCGGGCGGTCGGCGCTGAGCACCACCAGCGGCACGCCGGACAGGTCCGCCTCGCACACCGCCGGGTGCAGGTTGGCCACCGCCGTGCCCGAGGTGGTGACCACGGCGACGGGGCGGCCCGACGCCTTCGCGAGCCCGAGTGCGGTGAAGGCGGCCCCGCGCTCGTCCACCCGCACGTGCAGCCGCACGCGCCCGGCGGCGTCCGCGGCGTGCAGCACCAGGGACAGGGGCGCGTTGCGGCTGCCCGGGGCCAGCACCACCTCGTCGACCCCGCCCCGCACCAGCTCGTCGACGAGCACCCACGCGCACGCAGCCGACGGCGTCACGCGGCGAGCACCTGGTGGGCGGCGTACAGCCGGCGCACCCACCACGACACCCGGTCCGCGCCGGCGGCGAGCCGGTCCAGGGCCGCGTCGTCCACCGTCACCTCGCGCACCGCGAGCTGACCGTCGCGGGGCACCAGCGGGGCGGTGGTGACGTCGTCGGCCAGCAGCGCCCCGGTACCCAGGCCGCAGGCGTAGCCCAGCTGCGGCAGCGCGGCGGCGAGCGCCAGGCCGCCGGCCAGGCCCACCGAGGTGTCCAGCGCGGAGGAGACCACCGCCGGCCGCCCCGTCGAGGCAGCCACGCGGAGCGCGGCGGCCACCCCACCCAGCGGGGCGGCCTTGACCACCACCACGTCGCAGGCCTCGGCGAGCCCGGCGACCGCGGTTGGGTCGTCCGCCCGGCGCAGCCCCTCGTCGGCGGCCAGCGGCACGCTCACCTCCCGGCGCAGCTGCGCCATCTCCGCCAGGCTGGCGCACGGCTGCTCGGCGTACTCCAGCCCGAACGGCGCCAGCGCGGCCAGCGCCTGCCGCGCCTGGTCCAGGGTCCACGCCCCGTTGGCGTCCACCCGCACCCGGCCGGCGGGCCCGAGCCACTCCCGGACCGCCGCGACGCGCTCCACGTCGTCGGCCAGGCCCTGGCTGACCTCCGCGACCTTCACCTTCACCGTGGTGCACCCGCCCGCGCGGTCCAGCAGCCCCGCGACGTCGCGGGCACCCACCGCAGGCACGATCGCGTTCACCGGCACAGCCTGGCGCACCGGCGCCGGCCAGCCCACCCACCCGGCCTCCACCGCGGCGGCGAGCCAGCGAGCCGCGGCAGCGTCGCTGTAGTCGTCGAACGGCGCGAACTCCGCCCAGCCGCACGGCCCGCGCAGCAGCAGGGCGTGGCGGACGGTCAGGCCGCGGAACCGGGTGCGCAGCGGCACCGCCACCGCGCGCGCCCCGTCCAGCAGCT